>Ga0193716_1000024_pt1 | contig 106629 bp, 88 predicted proteins | sample U2c1metaG_FD_145901 | JGI IMG/M metagenome (GOLD analysis project Ga0193716, IMG submission 145901) | Soil microbial communities from a riparian zone of the East river system, Colorado, United States - U2c1 | ecosystem: Environmental > Terrestrial > Soil > Riparian zone | place: USA: East...
CCGGCTTGCGCCAGTTGCTGGCCGGATTGCGGTAACCATTGACGAAAAATGTTGCTGATCGTCTGGCTGATGGTCGTGACGTCACCGGGATGCGTAAATACGGCGTAGCGCAGCGCGGGGAGGGCCATGTTTGTGAATTCGCTCGGAACGGCCGAGGCCTCCGGCACTTCGACCCCGCAGAGCACACTGAATTCGCCCTGGCCCATGGTCGGGTCGACAACCACTCCGTAGGCGACGTTGCCCACCTGTCCCGGAATTTTCCCGAGGTGCGGAACGAAGCGCTGCCACAAAGCGGAAATACCCTGCATGCTGGCCGGGGAGAACTGTCCCGACAGCCCGGTAATCAGTTTGGGACTGCCATTGTCGAAACGGAGCGGTTCGATTGCTGATTTTTCTGTCGGGGTCATCTTAGCGTTTCCTTTCAGAGTTGGTCTTCGACTGCCGATGACTGGGTACAGGTTTGACTGCTTTCCAGCGGGTTTTGTTTCTGAAGGCTCTGGCGAACAGGACGGGCAATCCGCCGGTGGAAGCGACACTGCCGTTTACGCGGGGTACGGAAGCAAGTGGACCAGACACGAGAGGCGGCCCGTAATAGCGGGGAGGACCCTTTCCAGGCTCACAGCCCGCTGCGGCCGGGCGCCCACGCCTGCGTTGAACGCCGTGACCGCCTGAGTCCCGCCGGTCGCGGGCTAGGAATGTCCTGCCGGTTCAAGGAACTTGCGTACGGAATTGTTGAACAGGGCGGGTTGGTCGACAAAGGTCATATGGCCGCTTTTGGGAAGAATTACGATTTGGGAGTTGGTGATTTTTCCGTGCATCTCGAGCGAGAGAGAGGGGTCGCATTCGTCGTGATCGCCGACCAGCAGCAGGGTAGCGACGTGGATCAACGGGAGGCGGTCGAGATATTCGACTGACTTCAGGTTGCCGCTGATGACGAATTCGCCGTCCGAGCCCCACATTTCGCGGTAGAGGTCCCAGGACATATTACCGTTGGCGATGGGATCGTAGTTGGGATCGGGACGGCCCTGATAGACGTAGGGGAAGTAGCCTTCCCCCCAGGCGGCGATCATGTAGTCGGCGGTGTAGCGATTTTTTTCAAACTCTCGGCCGTGGCCGAACAGACCGGCCGTTTCCTGGGCATTGATGCGGCCGCGCAGTTCGGGGGACATTTTTTCTTTCATTTTGACGAAGACTTGATTCATGGCCACGGTGCTGGCCCAGGTGCTGCAAAGGATCAGATGGGTAAGGTTGTTTTGATATTTCAGCGCATAGGCTTGCGCAAGTGCGCCGCCGTAGGAATGTCCCAGCAAAGCGACCTTGCCAAGAGCAAGCCCTTGACGAACGGCTTCGACGTCTTCGACCATGTTTGCAATGGTGTAGCCCCGGGGGTCTTCAAGCTTTTCAGATTTGCCGGAGCCGCGCTCGTCGATGAAGATCAGGCGATGGTCGCGGGCCAATGGCAGAAGATACGGCAGGAAATAATCATGGGACGCGCCCGGCCCGCCGTGGACGATTATCAGCGGTGTGCCTCGGCCGACAGTCTGGTAATAGATGAGGACGCCGTTTGCATCGATGAAGCCTTCCTGCATTTCATACCTGGTGAATTTGCTTGCGGCGTCGGCGCGGGATTGCGCCTGCACTGCTGGCAGGCTCAGGCAGGTGAATGCCAGAAGCAGCAAGGCGAGGCGATAAGGCAGTTTCATCAGAGTTCTCCTCTTGTCGGGTTCACCGAGATCATCTGTTCGTGGCTCTTCTTATAACCCTCGAAGGGCGGACCGCACAACAACCACGACCATGAGAGGAAGCAAGATTCGCCGGAATATTCCGCTAAATTCCCGGACGCGTTTTGCGAGACCAGACGTGATTGCGTAATTTGGAGTGATGCCCTGAAACACCGCTTTCCAGAGATCTGCCGACTGGCAGGGGGGGCCTGGTGTGCCGTTCTGGACGCCTCGCTTGCGGGCAAGGGGGGCAATTCCCCAGGGATTCGCCGGTCCGGCAGCCCCGGCTGTGGAAATCCTGTGGACCACAAGCTGTATGGTAGTCCCGGTACGCATATACAACAACCTGTGGAAATCGTGACATTTAAGGGCAGTGCTGTTCGGTTGGACAGGCGAAACTTGAGCGTAAGTTCTTGATTCTGAAAGAGCAATTCGAGAAAGTATTTGAAAAATACTCTTGACAGAAAGTGGCGCTCGAAAGATACTCCGTGTCGCGCCAGTTATCTGCCTTCCCCCAAGAACGTTCCAGCGTTCCTCTCCTATCCGCACGCCGGAAATACAGTCAGCGAGGAGTACCGGTGTCTTCGACAATTGAAAAAGAGATGAATTCGTTAGAATTGGATCGGGAAGTCATTCGCTGTAAGACATGTGGTCTAGTCCAGTACCGGACGCGCACGGGAAATTGCCGCCGTTGCGTGCGCGCCTTGCCCCAGCGTCTAGAATTCCTGATTCCTCCGCCGGAGCCTCTGGAGGAAGCAGCCGCTGAGCCCAACCCGCAAAAGTTTGTCAACCAGGAGACGGTCGAGAATATCGGCCAGCGAATTCGCCAGCTGCGCGAATCCCGCTCGATGACCCAGAGCCAGTTGCAATCGCGCTCGAAAGTCTCGCGTTCCTACCTGTCCCGCATCGAAAGCGGCCAGATGACGCCGAGCCTCGGCACACTGGAAAAAATCTCAGAGGCGCTCAACGTCGGACTGAACCGGTTCTTCATTCCGGAGTCGGACGGAGAAGCGTTGCTGGAAGACGGATTCATTCAGGGATTGCGGCCGTTCCTGCGTCAGCTGGATTGGGAACAGTGGCAGTCGATTTTGAAAAGGCTGCAAGCCATCAGCGACAACGTGCATGCAGCTCCGGTGAACCTCCGCCCTATCGGTAATCCGGCACGGCTGCCGCAGCCCGGGTCGGCGAACGGCAGCGCCAATAGTCACATTGGAACGGGCCTTTCGAATGGGTTTGCCCAGACGCATGCTCATGGTCATCCGCAGGGGTATCCGCTGCGGCGTCCGGGTGGTCCGGTGTTTCAACGGCCGCTCGCGCGGTAAAATTTTTACCCAGTCTGTTGCTCCAGGTCAGCGCACAGGAACGCGGTGTGATCTTCAAAAGATCACACCGCTTTTTTTTTGCCGGGCGGAGCGGAGAAGCGTCCGGTGGGACAACACCCGTCTGAACAAGCCACACCATCAGCCCTGCGCGTTTGAACCGCGGGAGCTTTACTCGCGCACGACCGAGACGTTTGCCGCGGGAACTTCAAGGCGCATCAGTTTGTGGCTGGGGTCGAGCAACAGCAGGACTTCGAGGTCCGAGGTGGTGACTTTGAGGCCCTCATAGTTTTTTCCGTTCGAGGTTGCAGGACCGGTGGCCTCGACGGTAATGGAGCCGGGTGTAAGTTCCTGAGGGATCAAAACAGGGAAGATCTGCGTGCCGCGTTTCGACCAATCGTACACGCGCGCCAGCACCGCATATTGATGATAGAGATTGTTGTCGAGAATACTGATGAGCGGTGAGCCGAAGGTAAGATCCTGCTGAAAGGGACGAGCGCCCTGCATCTCAAGAGTCATCTTCGCTACGCCATTGGCGAAGACAATATGCGCGCCGTTGGTTTTTTCGGCATGCGATGTCCATTCATAACTGACCGGCGCGCCGTCGGTTTGCAACGTGAGCGCGCCGGAAATTTTTGCCGCGGGTCCTTGCGGCGGCTTGATTTCCGTTGTGCCTTTGGCGGTCCAGCCGGCGCCGGAGGGCGAAATTTCGAAATCTTCGTGTCCGACAACTTTGCCAGCGAGCTCGATGGTGAGTTTTCCCTTGTCCGGGGTGAAGACAGAAGCCGGAGAAGAATTCTTCTGCGCCGCAACCGACAACCCCGCGCAGCCAAGAACGACGCAAGCGCCGGCGGCGACGAGTTTTTGGAAATTGAAACCACCTGAGGCGTTGTTCACAAATTCCCCCCGAACGAAATCGCGACGCTCACCCTTCCAGCCAGAGGAACGGGACGGCGTCGATTTTTATTTTACGCGCAGCGTTTCAGGAAGTAGGTTTTTCGACGAAAAGGTGTGCTTCTTTGCTACCTGCCGTGGCAATGCCCTGGCGCAGAATTTCCGCGACGACCTGAGCGGGATCGCCCGAGCTGTCGATCCGGAAATCCGCCAGTTGATAGGAAGGAGCGCGTTGGGCATGCAGCGCGCGGAAACTCTCCTCGTCGCGGAACAGCGGCCGGCCCGACATGGTCATGCAACGCGAGAACAGAACATCGATAGGGGAATCGAGCCAGAGCACGGGAACGCCCGCATTGCGAAGAAATTCGGGGCAGCCCGGTTGCGCATAGGTGCCGCCGCCGAGAGCCAGCACCAGGGACTCTCGCATTTCGAGCGAACGTCCGAGAACGGCGCGGAGCGCGCCGGCTTCGATCTGGCGAAAGGCCGGCTCGCCAAGCTTTTCGAAAATCTGCGGAATCGTAAGTTCAGCGGCGGCTTCGATGCGGTCATCCAGATCCACGAAGCGCCAAGCAAGCTGGCGGGCGAGAATCGTGCCGATGGTGGTCTTGCCGGAACCCATGAACCCGGCGAGGCACAAAATAGGAACGCGGACCTGAGGCCCGCGTATTGGAGGATTCGTCGTCACGCGATTTTGCGCGAAAAATCAATCGCGCTTCAGAATGCGAATTGTACCACTGTAAGAGGAAAGTTCGACCTTGGCGAGGCCCATGCCGATGGTGCCGAACAGGCCTTTGGCATATCGCGAAGCTGCGTGACGCACGCCATGGGAATCCGGTTTAAGAAAGGCTTCCGCGCGGTTGTCGACGGTGCCTGCCGTCGTTTGCGCGTTCAGATCGAAGGAATCGGAGCCGGAAAACCGCACCTCCACGAGTCCTTTGCCGCTCTTCATGGTGTACAGGCCGGTGCGCACAAAATCGCCGTCATACAGAATGTTGCCGGTCATGGTGAACATATTCACATTGGAAAGAACCGGCTGCAGGATGGTGGCGCTGCCGCTGATGGAATTGAAATCCAGCTTGCCCGCACATTGCGTACACTCGAGCGAGCCACTCGTAGTGCGCACGATGATGTAGCCGGAAACTTCCTTCAGATGAATTTGTCCCGCAACGCTTTGCAGAGTCATGTCGCCCATGACTTGTTCAACGTAAATCAAGCCGGTCTGCGTTCGGAGCTGTAGTTCGGTCTCTTCCGGCACGGTAATTTGAAAATCCGCTTCGAGCTCGGCCGGTTGCGCGGAGGTGTCCAGGATATTGGCGGTGACATCCACGCGATCGCCTGCTTGTTCAATGTCCACGGCGATCTTGTCCGAGGCGCGATTGCCGCTGACCACCACTTGCGGATTTTTCCAGGATTTCACTTCAATGCGGCCGTTGGAAACGGTTTGGATCGTAACAACCGGTCGCCCTTTGATGGAGAACTGGCGCTCCACGTGAATTGTGGTCGCGCCTTCTGCAGTCGTGCCGTACCAAAGAAACAGGCCCGCGCCCAGCACGGGCAGAACACTGCGTCGCATCGTCCCCAGATTCATTTAATTGACGCTCCTTCCGCGATCCAACATCACGGATATCAATTCGGCTTTCTGATGATACGCAGCCGACAAATACTCACGAGCCAATTCGTCGTGGGGATTATCCTGCAGATGTTTTTCGCATTCAGCGATGAAAGCGTCCACTTGTTTCAGGCTGTCTTGCAGCGACGTGTCCACGACGGCAGAAGAATTGTTGGAGGCAGCGGTACCCGCCATTCTCATGTTGGCGAGATCGTGTTCACCAAAATCCAAGGCGGCCGGAGGCGCGGGAACTTGGGGCAGAGCAGTTACGGGCGGCCTGCTGGCAGGCGCTTTGGATTTTGCGGTGGCCGAGCTTACAACTCCGGCTCCGGCCGGGGCTGGAGCCGGGGCACCCGGCGCGGCAACGGAAGCGGTCGCCGTTCGAGCAGGAGCCAGAGTCTGGTGCCGGGTCGCTTGCATGCCCGCGAAAAAGGCGATCGCGATACCGGCGGCGGTGGCCACCAGGGCGCGGCCGCGAAAAATCTTTGCAACCGATTGCCACCACGGAGTCGACCGGACGAGTGCCGCGGGAACCGCCGGAGTCCTAATAATTCCTTCGGCTTCGAGTTGATTGCGGAGGGAAACCCAGACGCGGGCCGGCGCTTCGACTTCAGCCGGCAATTCATGAGCCGCCGTTACGATGCTGCTCAAGTCGGCGACAAAATCCCGACACGAGTCACACGTCGCCAAATGAGCGCGAGCGGAATCTGGGAGCAGCTCCAGTCCTTCTTGCTCTATAACGCTTTCCACTTCCTTGCACTGCATGGCACTTCACCCCGCGGAAAGGCACTGAGCGGCTTTCCGCACCTGAAACTCTCTGGCGCTGCCACAAAGCAAGGCAGCCAACACGATCTGAAACTCACGTACGGTTGCCCGTATTCTAGCTCAAGTTCCCGGGCTCGTCTGCGCTTTTGCATCTTGCCGTTCCTGCCGCGCCTGTTGCCGCAAATCCTCCTGCAGCAACTCCCGCAATCGCGTCCGCGCTTTGTGCAGCTGCGACTTGGAATTTCCTACCGAACAGTTCATGATTTCGGCAATTTCGTTGTGCTCGTAGCCCTGCACGTCATGCAGCATGAACACCGTTCGATAACCCGGGGGCAGCTTTTCAACGGAGCGTTCCAGGTTGACCCGGTCGACCGCCCCGCTCAGCCTTATATCCGGCGCCCCGATATCCTTCCTGGGGCCGCCAGACTCCTCATCGGGCTCGGTCGTTTCTTCCAGCGAAGCAACCGGCAAGGACTTCTTGCGCAACTTCATCAGGACTACGTTGACCGTCATCCGGTGCAACCAGGTCGAGAAAGCCGATTCGCCGCGAAACGTGCCGATCTTGCGAAACAGTTGCAGGAACGCTTCCTGCATCAAATCTTCCGCATCAGCCGGATTCCCTACCATGCGCAGGCACAGCGCATATACGCGGCGACCATGCAACTGGTACAGAAACTCGAATGCCGCAGCGTCCCCGGCCTGGGCGAGGCGGATGGCCTCCGCTTCAATCAACGGTTTGGACGGCTTTGCCGCCGCCGACTGTTGCGCTGCCGACCCTTTCAGATCGCTTGGTCTTTTTGGGGCCAACGGTCCAATAGCGGCGCATCCATCACGTCGGATGCACCGAATGCCTCCTAGAGTTGTCCTTGCGGTTGTAGACATGCCTTAAGAAACACGGTGCGGCAAGGAATTACTCACGCACTGCGGTTGGCGGCAAGCCCCATTGCAAGCAGGACTCTTCATTCTCCCGCGATTGGGCTCATCCGTCTATGCGTATGGCGAATGGAACGCTGCCGGTCTCTGGATTTGACGTGGGCGGCCATGGATTGCGCATTAATGGTCTTTTGAAAGCTGGGGAGTTGCTCATCCGGCATGGCCAGCAGGAACGACTTCAGCAAGACAATGCTTTCCCGCAGGCAGGTGTTCAGGTCGTAGTGATTGGCGTCTATGGTTTTCCAAAGGGCGGGGGGGTGAATCGCCGTGCCTTCTCCGAGAATCTCTGCCGAGGTGGAAAAGTCCTGGCTGATGCCGTTGACCATGTCCTGCAGCGCTTCGAGTTTTTGCAGAAACTGCAGGCGATGGGTAAGCACAATATGGCTTAGGATTCCGCTGAAACGGGCGGCCCGCTGGCCGCGGGTACCCAGAAAATTGGCGGGATCAAGAGGGGATGTGTTCGGAACGGTGCCGTGATGCCTGGCATGCTCGACCAGTGACTGCAGCAGGGCTTCCAGCTGGTCGGAAAGCCGCCAGCAAAGGTCGGGGGTGACCCAAACCGCTTGCAGCGCTTTCAGCCGATGCCCCGAATCGCGCAACTCGATGGCTTCGTTGAGTGAAACGCTGAGCATCGAGTAGTCGGACTCAAGCTGTTGGGAATGCTTCTGGAAAATCGACAGTTTCTCTTCCGGCAGCCAAGCTTGCCAGTCATCCTGGACGGACTTGCTGCGGGCGGAAGGAGGTCTAGCCTGGTGTCGCACCTAAACCCTCCATGGGGGAGCAGCAGCGGGAGTATAGCAAAATGTTTCGATGAAAATAATTTTTCTTCCCGGGGTAAGAAGATAGGAAATTGACTCGGGCGTCATGAGCCGCAATTCTTGCCCTCCCGATGGAGGGACCGCTATACTCCAGTGTTCATCCGGGAAAGGATTTGCAACCTTGCAATTCGAACCACGCGACCAGTTTGAGCAGCGCCAGAAAAAGCTCGAGCAGATCCAGGCGCTCGGCCACGCTCCGTTCCCCCACGAATTTCGTTGGACCGATACCCCGGCGGCCCTGGCAAAACAATACGCCGAGGTTTCCGGCCCGGAACTGGAAGCGCAGGCCGTCGAAGTTCGCGTGGCGGGCCGGCTGATGTCGTACCGGCTGATGGGCAAGGCGGGTTTTGCGCATTTGCAGGGCGGCGGCGGACGCATTCAAATCTATGTACGAAAAGATGTGCTGGGCGACCCGGGGTTCCAGCTGTTTCATCTGCTCGATTTGGGAGATTCCATCGGCGTGCGTGGTCACCTGTTTCGCACCAAGACCGACGAGCTGTCCATCAAGGTCGAAGAACTGTTCTTTTTGTCCAAGGCGTTTCTGCCGCTACCTGAAAAATGGCACGGCTTAACCGATGTCGAGTTGCGATACCGCCAGCGCTATCTCGATTTGGTCGCCAACGAGCGGTCCCGCCAGGTTTTCGTGGCTCGCGCCCGCCTCATTCAGGAACTGCGCCGCTTTTTCGACAACCGCGGCTACATTGAAGTGGAAACGCCGATGATGCACCCCATTGCCGGAGGAGCGGCCGCGCGTCCGTTCGTCACCCATCACAACACCATGGATATTGATCTGTATCTGCGCATCGCGCCGGAACTGTACCTCAAGCGGCTGACGGTCGGTGGCTTTGACCGCGTCTATGAAATCAATCGCAACTTCCGCAACGAGGGAATTTCCACGCAACACAATCCTGAATTCACCATGCTCGAATTTTATGAAGCGTACAGTAATTATCGCGACCTCATGGACTTAAACGAAGAGCTTTTCGCTGTGCTGGCCAAAACGATTACCGGTTCGACGACCGTCAGGTACGGGGACCATGAACTGGACTTTGCCTCGTTCGAGCGGCTTTCCATGCGTGACGCGGTCATTAAGTATTGGCCGGCTGAAGCGGGAAATCCGCCCACCCGCGAGGCGCTTGGCGCGCCCGGCGAACCGGAGTTGATTGCTGCCCGCTACAACGCCTGGGCCAAGACCGCCGGCGCACCCTACGCGGCAGCGAAAGGCAAGCTGACGGATGGCGAATGGACCGGCCTGCTGTTTGAGACCATTGCCGAGGGGAAACTCATTCAGCCGACCATACTCTACGATTTTCCGACCGACATTTCTCCTCTCTCCAAGCAAAAGCCGGAGGATCCGTCACTAACCGAGCGGTTTGAAATCTATATTGCCGGAATGGAAGTGGCCAACGGCTTTTCGGAGTTGAATGATCCTGCCGAACAGGAGCGGCGCTTTGAGGCCCAGATTGCACAAGGCGGCGAGGAAGTTCCGAAGCAACTCGATTTGGACTACATTCGGGCGCTCTGCCACGGCATGCCGCCGACCGCCGGAGAGGGCATCGGCATCGATCGCCTCACCATGCTGCTGACTGACTCGCAATCGATTCGCGACGTCATCCTGTTTCCCCTGCTTCGACCGGAATCCGCTTCCGGTGCATCTTCTGCTTCCGAACCGCCCGGCGGGTAACGTATCCTAGAAAGGATGCCGACCAGCTGTCTTCCTGCTCATGCGTTTTGAATCCTTTGTAGCCCGCCGGTATCTGCGTTCGCCGTACCGGCCTGCCGTGCTGCGTCTGGTCACATTATTTTCTATCGTCGGTGTAGCTGCGGGGGTGGCCACGCTGGTTATCGCGCTGTCGATGAATACGGGTTTTCGTGAAACTCTGCAGGATCGCCTTCTCGGCGTAACGGCGCATGTTTCTCTCACGCGGCCGGGCTCCGGCGGAATTCACAACTACCAGGAACTGGAAAAAAAGCTCGGCGAATTGCCGGGCGTGCGATCGGCCACGCCAGCCGTCTATCAGACGGTGCTGCTTTCGTTTTCTGGACAATCGCGCGGGGTGGTTACCAAGGGTGTCGATCCCGAACTGGAGCGCCGCAGTAATGAAGCGCTGCAGCACATTGTCGAAGGCCAGCTGAATTTTTCCCCGGACGCGGACGGGATTGACGGACTGCTGATCGGCAAACAACTCGCGCAAGAATGGAAAATGGGGACCGGCGACTACGTGACACTGATGAGTCCCGAGGGACGGCTGACCCCTTTCGGACTGATACCAAGAACGCGGCGCTTCCGGGTGGTGGGAGTTTTTGATTCAGGGTTTTTTGATACGGACGAAAACTGGTGTTTCATGACGCTGGCTGCCGCGCAGGGACTTTCCGGCGCAGGTGATCTGGTCAACGCACTGGAATTTCGTCTGGAGCATCCGGATCGCGCGCCGGAAATTGCGCGGGAGTCGGAGAAGATTGCCGGTGATGAATTTGTTGCCACCACCTGGATGGAATCGAATCGCGCGCTGTTTCGCGCCCTGCGCATGGAAAAGCTGGTGACGGCTATTTTCATCGGACTGATTACCTTTGTCGCAGGGCTTAATATTCTGGTGGTGCTTTCCATGACCGTTACCGACAAAGCCCGCGACATCGCGGTCCTGATGTCCATGGGCACGCGCCGCGAACAGATCCGCAAGATTTTCCTGTGGCAGGGAATCACCATCGGGGCGACGGGAACCGCGATCGGGCTGGTGTTCGGTTACGGGTTCGCGGTGGTTGCCGGGGCTTATCGGCTTATTCCGCTCGATCCGCAAGTCTACGCCGTGCCTTATGTGCCGTTCCACCCCAGCGGAATGGATGGAGTTTGGATCACCCTGGTGGCCATGGGCATTTCTGTGGTGGCTACGATTCTGCCGGCGCGCGCGGCGGCGCGCTTGCTGCCCGTCGAAATACTTCGTTATGAGTGAAATGGAGGAAATGGTCCCGCGGCCGGCAAACCGCGATTTTTTGGCGCCTCAGATGCTCCAGAGAAGTAGCAGCTGGCAGGTCGGCCGGACCAAATGCCGATCGGGCCGCTGGGCCGGTGTTCTAAGAGACTGAAAAGAGTGAGTTTGCAGGCGCCGAGAAAAGGGTTCCGAGCGGCGAGGCCGGGCCCGGGTCAGGGAACTGGCAAAAATGGGAAACACTTTGCGTGACGGCCGGGTGCCGTCGCCGCACACAGCACGAATGGGTCCGTTGTGCATCTAAGGTAGTATCGAGGCGCCCCTCGTCGGCCAGGAATCGGGAGAAAGAGCGCGGCAAATTTGAGCGGAGAACTACAACACGATGGAGCGCTTGCGGTAGGAGCCGCTCCGGTGATTCTCGAAGCGCGCGCGTTGCAGAAAAGCTATGGGCGCGGAGAAAAAAGTTTGTCGATTTTGGCGGATGTGAACCTCACTTTGCTCGCAGGTGAGATGGTGGCGATCGTTGCGCCATCGGGAGCGGGCAAAAGCACGTTGCTGCACTTGCTGGCTGCGCTAGACACGCCAACGAGCGGTACAGTATACTTCGCGTCGAAAGCCATTGAATCAAGTAATGAAACGGCGCTGGCGGAATTTCGTAACCGCGCCATTGGTTTTTTGTGGCAGCGTCATCAGTTGCTGCCGGATTTTACGGCTACCGAAAATGTAGCCATGCCGTTGCTTTTACGCGGCGACAATTTCGCTTCCGCGCTAGGGATGGCACGGAAGTGGCTCGCGGAGGTTGGCCTGCAGCATCGGGTTGATCACCGCGCAGGGGAACTCTCTGGAGGAGAACAGCAGCGCGTCGCGATCGCCCGGGCGCTCGTCACCGGGCCAAGTGTGTTGCTGGCAGATGAACCTACTGGAGATTTGGACGAGCAGAATGCTTGGGCCGTGTTTGATTTACTGGAACGGGTGCACCGCTCGCACAAATTGACTTCGCTGATAGCGACGCACAATTTGGCGCTCGCCGAGCGATGCGACCGCATTCTGGGACTTGAACATGGAATTCTGCAAACTCGCAAGTCGTCAGCTGTTGCGAGTGGGACCCTCGGGGGAGAAGCGAGCTAACGTGTTCGAACGCTATACGGAAAAAGCAAGACGAGTCATTTTTTTTGCGCGATACGAAGCCAGTCAGTACGGCAGCCCGTACATCGAGACTGAGCATTTACTGCTCGGGCTGATGCGCGAGGACAAAGCCCTGGCAAATCGGTTTCTGCGACAGCAGGGATCGATTGAATCGATCCGCAAGGAGATCGAAGCGCGGATCACGATTCGCGAACGCATCTCTACTTCTGTTGAAGTGCCGCTAAGCGCCGAATGCAAGCGCATTCTCAATATGGCGGGAGAAGAAGCCGAGCGTCTGGGCGTGAAACACGTCGGGACCGAGCATCTTCTGCTTGGAATTTTGCGCGAAGAGAAATGTTTTGGCGCGGAAATTCTGATGGAGCGCGGCTTGCGTCTGGCGACGATGCGCGAAGAATTGGCGCGCACTTCCGGCGAGAAGACCACTGCGCCGCGTCCGAAAGAAACTTCCTTGCTCGCGGAATTCAGCCGCGACCTGACGCAGGCGGCTTCTGAAGGTTCCCTTGATCCGCTCGTTGGACGGGAAGGCGAAGTCGAGCGCGTCATTCAGATTCTGTGCCGCCGCACAAAAAATAACCCGGTGCTCATCGGCGAACCCGGAGTTGGCAAGACGGCCATTGTCGAAGGCCTGGCGCAAAGGATTTCCGACGGGGACGTTCCTCCGTTTCTGGCCGATAAGCGGATTCTCTCGCTCGACCTTTCCTTGATCGTCGCCGGAACAAAATATCGCGGGCAGTTTGAAGAGCGCCTCAAGACCATCATGAAAGAATTGATGGAGAGCCAGAATTCCATTGTCTTTATCGACGAATTGCACACCCTGGTCGGAGCCGGTTCGGCCGAAGGGTCGCTCGACGCCGCCAACATTCTGAAGCCCGCCCTTTCCCGCGGAGAAATTCAATGCATCGGCGCTACCACTCCCGGCGAGTACCGCAAGTCGGTGGAAAAGGACCGTTCCCTGGAGCGCCGCTTTCAGTCCGTCAAGGTTCCCGCTCCGGATGAAGAGCAAGCAGTGCAGGTCATTCAGGGCGTGCGGGAACGCTATGAAAAATTTCACGCCGTCAGCTACACCGACGAAGCGCTTCGCTATTCGGTCTATCTTTCAAACCGCTACATTCCTGATCGCTTCCTCCCGGACAAGGCCATCGACTTGATCGACGAAGCCGGCGCCCGCGTCAAATTGCGCCAAGCCACGGTTCCTGAAGAAGTCGGCGAAGTGCAGAAGCGTGTGAAATTCATTACGCATCGCATGGAAACGGCTATCGCGAATCACGAATTTGAAAAAGCGCGCTTCTACTCTGAAGAAGAGCGCAAGGAAAAAGAAAACCTGCGCGGCCTGCGCGAGCGTTACAAGCTCGACGACGCTTCTACGGGCATCGTGACGCGCGAGGACATCGAAGAAGTCGTGGCACGCTGGACCGGCATCGGCGTCACTTCCATCAAAGAAGACGAACAGCAAAAGTTGCTGCGCATCGAACCGGAATTGCACAAACGGGTGATCAGTCAAGACAAGGCGATCACCGCGCTGGCCCGCGCCATTCGCCGCAGCCGGGCGGGTTTGAAATCGCCGCTGCGTCCTGTAGGCTGCTTCTTCTTCCTCGGGCCCACCGGGGTTGGCAAGACCGAAGTTGCACGGCGTCTTGCGGAATTCCTATTCGGTTCAGAGAAATCGCTGGTGCGTTTCGACATGTCGGAATTTATGGAAAAGCATTCCGTGTCGAAGCTCATCGGCGCGCCTCCTGGCTACGTGGGCTACGAAGAAGGCGGGCAGTTAACCGAACGCGTTCGCCGCACTCCCTACTCGGTCATCCTGCTGGATGAAATCGAGAAGGCCCATCCGGACGTATTTAATATATTGCTGCAGGTGTTTGAAGACGGGCAACTCACCGACGGCCTCGGCAATACCGTGGATTTCCGAAACACCATCATCATCATGACCTCCAATCTGGGCGCGCGGCACTTGATCAAGCGCACCACGATGGGCTTCCAGTCCGGCGCCGATGAAGCAGGACAGAAGAGCATGGAAGAGTTGGTGATGAACGAAGTCAAGCGGGCGTTCAATCCGGAGTTTCTAAATCGGCTGGATGAAGTTATCATCTTCAATCCACTTAGCGATGAAGATTTGCTTCGTATCATCGATTTGCTGGTGGGCCAGTTGAACGACACACTGATTCATCGGCAGGTGCAAATCGTCGTATCGCCGGAAGCACGACAGTGGATACTCGAGAAAACGTGTGCGGACCGCAATTATGGCGCGCGGCCGCTGCGACGGGCTTTGCAGAAATATGTGGAAGACCCGCTCTCGGAAGCGCTCATTCAAGGCGGAATTCAAAGACCTGCAACGCTGCAAATCTATGTTGCTGGTGAAGGCTTGTCGTTCCGTTCCGTGGGCGAGGCAACCCCGGTCGTCCACTAGCGAATCAGACACAACGCGTGTGTGACCTCCTCAAGGTCGCACTTATGGCTGGCCCATACCGGGTTCGGCGGGAGAGAACAACTTGGGTTTGGGGGCGCGGCCTTGAAGACTTCATTGGCCGCTCAAAGAAGAGTTTGTTTGCCGTTTGGGATTTTGGCGTACCGCATGAGCTGCGTCGTGGCGATTCTGTTTTTCGCCGTTTCCTTCTCACCGGCAGCGACGCGAAAAGCTCCCCGCGCGGAAGCATCTTCATCTTCGGGCGCGGAACATTCCGTCATTCTATTTGATTCCTCAGAAGGCCTCCCGGATACACCAGTGGCGGCTGCCGACCCGCAACAGACCGCTGCCGCTGCGCCGGCGGTCATTGAACGCATCGAGTTCGTCGGCAACCGCCGCGTGCGCAGCGATACCTTGAAGGCGCGCATTTTCAGCCGCGATGGCGATGCCTACAACCAAGAGACGCTGCGCCGCGATTTTCAGGCGCTATGGAACACGCAGTTTTTTGAAGACGTCAAGCTGCGTGTCGAAGATTCGCCGGACGGCCCCAACCGCAAGATCATTATTTTCGAAGTCAAGGAACGCCCGCAGATTCGCCGTATCCGCTATGACGGCATTCACTCCATTTCCGAGTCCGACATTCTGGACCGCTTCAAGGAACGAAAAGTCGGGCTGAGCGTGGAGAGCCAGTTTGATCCCACCAAAATCAAAAAGGCGGAAGTAGTCCTGAAAGAATTGCTCGGCGAGCACGGACGCCAGTTCGCCAAAGTCACGCCGCAATATGAACGCATCGCTTCAAGCAATGCGGTCATCCTTGTTTTCAAAATCGAAGAAGGTCCCAAAGTCAAAGTAGGGCAAATCAAGTTCAAGGGCAATCACGCGTTCAGCGATCGCAAGCTGATTCGCGCCATGCGCCATGACCGGCCCTATTCGATTCCCCTGTATTTCACGGAAATTCCCGTCCTCACCAAGACATATGACCGGGAAAAACTGGATGAAGATCTGGAAATCGGCATTCGCGGGCTCTATCGCGACAACGGTTATTTCAAGGTCAGCGTTGGCGATCCGGTTCTGGAAAACATGGATACCCAGAGCAATAAACTCGGTGTTCCTGTGCCCTTCATGGGCAAGAGCAAGGGCAAGTCCGTCAACATCACGATTCCCATTGAAGAGGGCGAACGCTATCACATGGGGACGCTCAAGATCGTCAGCGGCGATCCGGACAAAGCGCTTTCGCTCAAAGTCGACGCGCTCAAGAGCATTTTTCCACTAAAGGAAGGCGACATCTTTTCCACCGAGAAAGTTCGCAAAGCGATGGAAAATTACACCAAAGCCTACGGTGAATTCGGTTTCATCGACTTTACGTCGGAACCTGAAACGGACATCGACGAAGATAAAAAAGTCATCAACCTGACGATGCGGTTCGACGAGCAGAAACAGTATTACGTGCGCCGCATCGATTTCAGCGGCAACACCACCACGCGCGACAAAGTCATTCGCCGCCAGTTGTTGATTGATGAAGGCCAGCTGTTCAACAAACGCGCCTGGGAAATGAGCATCCTGCGCCTGAACCAGCTGGATTATTTCGACAAGATCGAAGCCGACAAAGCAGCTGAACTCAAGCGCAACACCAAGGAAGGTACGGTCGATATCCTGCTCAAGCTGAAAGAAAAGGGCAAGCAGTCCATCGGCTTGCAGGGCGGTGTCAGCGGCTTGGCCGGCGGATTCATCGGCCTGACCTATCAGACAAACAACTTCCTGGGTCTCGGCGAGACGCTCACCTTCTCGGCGCAGTTCGGAGAATTTCAGCGCAGTTTGATGTTCGGGTTCACCGAACCCTACCTGTTTGATCGCCCCATTTCGACGGGTTTTACGATTTTCTCCAGCCGCTACAATTTTGACCAGGCCCAGCAGGAAGCGCAACTCCTCGGCCAGCAGGTCAGCATCAATCCGCAATTTGTCCAGAACTACAACCAGGACAGCACCGGCTTTACGCTGTTCGCCAGCTATCCCATGAAAAGATTGCCGTTCACGCGCGTGGGCATTACCTATGGACTGACGCGCACGAATATCACGGCGTTCAACGACGCGTCCAAGCTTCTTTTCACCGCCTTGAAATATCAAAGCGTTTCTGGGCCGAGCGCTCTCGACGGCATCGTTTCCAGCACCGTGACCCCGTCGATCACCTACAACACGATCGACAACCCGGTGAATCCTTCCCGCGGCAAAAGCTACTCGTATTCGGCTTCGTTTCAGGGCGGGCCGCTCGGCGGAAACGTGAAAACCATCACCAATGTTTTCGACTTCAAATACTTCCGCCCGACCTATCACCGCCGCAATACGATGGGCTTCCACCTCACGTCGGCTTTTACGGCCGGATACGGCGGCGGCGAAGTGCCGCCCTACAGCCGTTTCTATATGGGCGGAGAAAATGACATCCGCGGATTCGATATCCGTTCCGTTTCGCCCGTGACGTTTATTCCGGAGCAGACGGCGCAGACGATTTCCTATCGCGATCCAACGTCCGGCGGGGCGGTCCGTTCCTTTAGCATACCGGTGCTGGCCTACGTGGCTACGTTGCCCGGAGGCGATCTTCAGACGTTTGGCAATTTTGAATATCGAATTCCCATTGCCGGTCCGGTCACCGCCGCCCTGTTCGTTGACGCGGGCACGGTCGGAATCGTGCAGAAAAGCGGCTTGGTCTTGAGCCCGGAAGGCCTGGCCAATCTGAAGAGCCTGTTTCCGAGTTCGGGAGTTACCGGCACTCTGCCCATACAATCGGGCACCAATTTCCGCTTTCGGGCGTCTACCGGTATTGAATTTGTGGTGCAATTGCCGATCGTTCAGGCCCCGTTCCGGATCTACTACGCGTACAACGTAAATCGTCTCTATCAGCAGCTGGTCGCCAAGCCGCCATTCATTGAGCAGAACGAGATCGATTACATCAAGAGCGCGCTCGATCCGATCGATCCTACGATCTTTCCGTTGCAGATCGCGCCACAGTTGAATTTTATTCGAAACAATCCGGGTCGCTTGAATTACTTTGAACCGCTGACGACATTCCGCTTTACGGTGAGCCGTACGTTCTAGCCGCCGTAGAGCAGTCGTTGCCGTTTGAATATGGAATTCTCGTAGCGCAAGAGTTTGGGACAATGCAAGCGCAGGCGGAAGAACCGCAAAGCGCGTTTATGCGGGGGGAAACGTGGTCACGAAGCGTCGGTGTGTAACAAAATATATTGGATTTCTGGTCTTGACCGTTGGTCTTCTGGCCCTGTCCGGATGCGGCGGCGGCAGCACGGGCAACACGGTAACGGTGTCGGTGACTCCGGCTACCGATGTGCTCATCGTGAGCCAATCCGTTACTTTCACGGCCACGGTCAGCGGCGCAACCAATCTCAATGTCACTTGGGATTGCTCGTACACCACGACGACAGTCAGCGGCACCACAACCACGACGAGCGCCGCGACCGCCTGCACGGCCGCTAACGGAGACGTCGGAGCTCTGTCGGATCAACAGAACACGACAGTAACCTACACGGCGCCGACCAAAGTGCCGGATCCCACCAAATATCACGGCTTGATTATCACCATTACCGCCACTTCGGCACAGGACACCAAGAAGACCGGGACAGCGCAAGTGGCCATCGATTCCGGCATCAGCGTGGTGCTCACACCGAATACCGCGACCGTTCCCACCAAAGAACAGCAACAGTTTTCCGTAACCCTGACCAACGACATTGATCCGGACCATAAGGGTGTCACCTGGCTGGTCACCCAGGGCACGCCCACCTCCACCGTTCCTTATCCGTCGCTTACGAGTTGCTCGCCCGCTTGCGGAACAGTCGATGCCACCGGCAAATATACCGCCCCGGACACCGTGCCCACGACCGCCACGGTCACCCTGGTAGCAGCGGCTGTCGCCGATAACACGCGCTTTGCCCTTGGCAGCATCACCATCATCACCGGCGGCCCCATCACCTTTAATGGAATCTCCCCCATTAACGCTCCGCAGGGCGCCACATTCTGGGACATCTATTTGGACGCGCCGAACATTTCGTCGGCTTCGGTCATCACGTTGACTGGTTCTGGAGGCGGCACGACAGTCCTTACTTCGGGCTCGGGACAGATCAAGGTTTTGTTTCCCATCCCCACGTCTACGGTCACCAATCCGCCATCGACTGGAGCTCGCGTCCGGCTGGTTGCGGACAATCTGAAAAGCGTTGATAGCTTTACGATTTCTGTTTCCGATCCCGGTCAGCCGGTCACCAAGTCCCCGACCGGCGTCTTTGCGTACAATGTCGTTCCCATTCGGCCCTCGCTCAATTCCTCTACCCCAGACAGCGTCGTGCAGGGAACGATTACCAACTCCACCAATATCTCCGTTGACGGCGGATATTTTGGACCGACCGGTACTCTGGCTACCGTGCAATTTCAAGGGAACCCGGTTCCGCAGAGCAGCAACGCCGTTTCTACGTCCCGGCAATTGAATGTGGCCCTGGCTCCCTCAAGCGTCGATGCCGTGCCGCCGGGTCTCTATCCATTGTCGGTAACACGCACGACTCCGCCACTTCCCGATCCCAACGTGCCGGCGGTCTCGAATATTGCCGTGTTTCCGGACTATTCGACCATCAAGCCGACCATTTCCCAGACACTGGTCGCGCCAGGAACGACCAACCTTGGAGCGATCGACATCGATCCGCAGCTCGGCGTTGTCGTGGTTGCGCAAACGACTTCCAACTCAGTGCAGTTTTACACCGTGGGAGCGGGTTCACTGACCCCCATCAACGGCCCGGTAACGGTGGGAAATCTCCCGACCGGCTTGTCCGTCAACCGTACCAACCACACCGTCGCCGTCGTGAATTACGGGGACCAGAGCGTAACTGTGCTGCCGATTCCGGGGCCACCGGCCGCTCCCGGAACGCCATTTACGATTTCTCTTGCAGGACTGTTTCCCGCCGGTACGCAGTCTCCCTCGCCTTATGCGATTGGCGTCGACCCCGATACCAACATGGCTCTTGTAGCGTATTCCTCCTCCACAATTTCAGTGCCTGCCAACGTCGGGTTCATTCTTAATCTCAACACCGATGACGCGAATCCTTATAACTGCATCGGGGACACTCCGTTGAGCAAGTGTGTATTCGCCCAAGTCAGCTTGAATACCGGCACTTATCCTCAAATCGCCATGGCCCCACATGGTCACCTGGCCTTTGTCACCCCTGGAGGACTGGGAGTTATTCAGGGAATTGATGTCACCAAGCCATCCACCTCGCGCGTCATAACTTCCATTTCTGTAACATCCGGCGCTGCTACCGTTACCACCAGCACGGCGCACAATCTAAATCCCGGTAATCCCGGAACGGTGCTGATCAGTGATGTCGTGTCCGCCGCAGGCAGCCCCAATTTCAATGGAGCCTTTACCGTCATCAGCGTTCTCAACTCGACGCAATTTATTTATGCGCTGAATTCCACCACCAACGGCACGGGAACAGGCGGCTCCGTTGCCTACAGCGCACCGAATTTCATTTATGGTGGAGTATCGCAGACGGCCCAAGGCATCGCGATCAACCCGATCACCAATACGGCAGCCATTGCCGATGCCAACGCGACGGGCGCCAACGGCAGCCCGGAAATCGATTTGCTCAGCGCGCTCGATCAGTCGGTGAGTTCGATCACCTTTTTCGCAAATTGCACAGCGTTCGATACCAGTTGCTCAAACGCTCCAGACTTGATTGGAACGACAAACGTAGCCTGGCAGCCCTATACCAACTCGGTGGTTTCCTACAACCCGAAAGCCGGTCAGGCCAAAGGACAACTCTCCATTTCAAATCCGGTGACCCGACAACGCTATGCGTTTCTCGATCTGTCCGGCCCGGGCGGCGCTTCGATTACCGTCACCAACGGCGGCACCAATTTGCTGACACTGTGGGGCGGCGTGGCGGTCGACCCGGTAACCAATCAGGCCTTTGTCGCTGAATCAGGGACGGCTGGTGCATCGGGAGTGCCGGGAAGAATTGACGTCGTGAATCTGTATGGAGGTTCACCTACCGATTTCAACCTCAAAGCCGCGGAAATCAGTGAAATCCTCGTGCCCAGCCCGATTCCAGGGCCGGGCATCATTGGGGGCATACCGAATGCCTTAGTCCCCAACGGCACGTTGACCTCCACAAATGATCTGGCCGGCGTGCAAATTCTTGGTTCTGGCTTTGTAGCTGGTGCGCAGGTTCGTCTGGACGGCACGGCAATCCCAGGTGCCAATGTACAAGTGGTCAGCCCTCGCAAGATCGTCGCCACCATTCCCAAATTATTTCTAACCGCGCCGCACCGCTTTGCACTCGATGTTTTGAGTGCAGGCGTGCAGAGCAACGCCACCGCCTTCCTGGTACTGCGAGCAATCGATATGACGCCGGTCTGCACCTCCGGTCCGCCGCAGCCCAGCTCGGTGGACATCGCCGACCAACTTGGCGCAGGTGCGTTTTCGCCCATCGCGGTTGTATCCAACAGCGGTTGCAACAGTATTTCCATCATCGACATCAACCCGGGCAGTGCGACATTCGGCGCCATCAAGAAAACCATCGGCGTGGGCACCACCCCCCAAGGACTGGCAGTCAGTCCGCGGTACGGAATGGCGGTCGTGGCCAACAACGGAGCAGGCACGGTCTCAGTCATCGACCTCGTCAAACAGGCAGCAGCCGTGGCCGATATTTCTACCGGGACAAAACCCATTGGCGTCGCCATCAATGACACGACCGGTGCCGTGCTGGTTACCAATTTCGGGTCAAACACCATTTCTGAAATCAATCTGTCGCTGCTCACCGGCGCCACGCCAGCCACCACTTTGACGGCAACCAGTATCGGCGGCTTGCAGCAGCCGATCGCTGTCGCGATTGATCCCGACCGCGGCACCAACAATCAGGGAATCGGCGTCGTCACTTCGCTCCAGCTGATCAGCGGCTCCGCCCCCTTTGGGGCCCTGCAAGTCGTTGACATCGGTCTCGCCGCTCCGTCCCTGAGCGCCACGGCGACGACCGGGACCGTAAACTCAACGCCGACCGGCCTGGTTTTCAACCCCGTCACGGACCTGTTCTATGCCAACGCCAGCGGCGCCAACAGCATCTCTTCTTTCAATCCCGATACCGGGGCCACGAGCACTGCGACCGTAGGCATTAACCCGACAGGTCTGGCACTGAATCCGCAGACCGGGTCGCTGCTGACCTCGAACGTTGTTGGAAAATCAGTTTCCGTCGTGGACATCACGTCGAATCCGCTCAAGACCCGTCAAACCCTTGGTATCCCGGGTTCGCCGCAATTCGGTGTGGCCATCGATCAGTTCACAAACCTGGCGGTTATCGTCGATCAGGCCAATAACCGCGTGCTGCTTTTCCCGATGCCGTAAGGCCGCCGGCAGGTATTTTACAATTGCCGTTGGCTACCGGCCTCGTGCTATAGTACGGGGTTTGTGACGGACTTCAGATATCCCGCCGTCTGGGCGGGGAAACGTTTTTGCCAATAATAATTGGCCGGGTGATTCGGCATCGCCGCTTCAACCTGCAACAAGGAGAAAAATAGTGAATTCTAGAATGATCAAAACAGCCGTGTTGGCTGCTGCGTGCTTGTTCGGCACATCAGCCGTTCGCGCGCAGGGCACTGCTCCAGCAGCTTCCGCGGCTCCCGGAAAAATCGGGGTCATCGGCGCGCGCCAGGCTATCGGCAGCACCGCAGAGGGCAAGCAATCGCAAGCAGAGCTGCAATCGCAATTTTCCGCGCGCCAGTCCGAGCTTGAGAACATGAACAAGCAGATTAATGACCTGCGGCAGCGCCTCTCAACCGGCGGCGAGAAACTCAGTCCGGAAGAACAGGCTCGCCTTACGCGCCAGGGCGAAGTTTTGGCCCGCCAGCTTCAGCGCAAGCAGGATGAATACCAGGAAGACGTCAACGCCGCTTTGGCTGACGTGCAGGACCGCATCGGCCGCAAGATGATTGACGTCCTGGACCGCTACGCGCGTGAAAATGGCTTTACGGTCATCCTCGACAGCTCCGCGCAGAACACGCCGATCCTGTACGCCTCCACGCAAATCGATGTGACGCAGGACATTGTTCGTCTCTACGATCAGGCCTATCCGGCCAAGGCCGGCAGCACTCCGAAGCCCGCCGCCAAGCCAGCGACTCCGCCGGCGGCCAAGCCCATAACACCACCCGCTGCCAAGCCCATAACACCACCCGCTGCCAAGCCGTAATTCACGGCTGCAGCCCGTGTTTTAGTTTAGCCGCATCGCCATCAGCAGCAGAGGCCTCGCCACCGCGGGGCCTTTGCTTTTTCATTTACGCTGTTCCCAAGTTTCGTCGTGAGATGACTATGGAATTGAAGATGGAGAGGGTATCGAGGTCGAATGACAAAGAAGATCCTGGCGGCGTGCGGCAGCAAACATGTGCCGAGCGGCGGCACGCCGGCCGGCGCCTATAGGCTGACACTCCCGGCTAGCTCCGGGTCCGTGTCCCACAGCTCCACGGCGCAGCTCACGGTGCAGTAGAAAAGTCCTGTTCACAAGGAAGCGGTAGCAGCTGCTGCGGGAAACCAAACGGCCAGAGGCTACAAGTTTTTTCGCGGCAATTATTTTGAATATTGCGTGAGCTCTAGGAAAAAAGCCCTGCACTTCGGTTTGAAGTGCAGGGCTTTTCTCGACGTCTGCTGCAATCTTATTTCCCAGGCATTGCTGCTGGTTGCCTAGAAGCTGTATTTCAATCCGAACTGGATTTGCCGTTGTGGAACGGCCAGGCTGGTGATGGTTCCGGCAGCTCCGGGTCCATCGTCGATGAAGTTGTCGGGCTGGCTGAAGTTTGGATGATTCAGCATGTTGAAGAATTCTGTCCGGAATTCGAGCTTTTGTCTTTCCGTCAGGCTGAACACTTTGCGAATGGAGCCGTCAAAAATCTTCTGCCCTGGCCCAATCAGTACGTTGCGTCCGGAATTTCCGTAGGTGAAATCATCCGGAATAGTGAAAGCATTGATATCAAACCAGAGATCCGGCGTGCGTTGACCGCTCGGAAGATTTCCGTTGCCAGTGCGGTTTGCGCGAACCAGGCCCTGGTCTCCGGTATTGGATGGATCAAACCCCAGCCAGGGGGAGAACGGGAAGCCGCTGGCCAACGTCAAGATGCCGCCCACATGCCAACCGCCCGCTACCAAGTTCAATGCGCGGTTTTCAATGTTGTGGCGTCGTCCTCGGCCGATCGGAAGCTCGTAGTCAAAGCTGGTCACCCAGCGTTGCCGTTCATCGAAATCGGCGAGTCCCTTTTCCGCTCGCAGGTCATAACTGTTTTGGGGAAACGGCGCTGCGCAGCAGATTTCAGGCAGATCGTTGATCGCTTTGCCAACCGTGTAGGCGCTCAAGAAGGAAAGTCCCGAGCTGAATCGCTTTTGCAATTTGAGCTGCAGGGAGTGGTACGTGGAGTTTCCGCGATTCTGGATGGAAGTGAAGGATCCAAAGTCGGGGAATGGACGGCGGGACTGCACGTCGCCCGGTCCCGGATCCACAACCTGGTTTTGATCCGTCACCACCTGCAGGTGAGTTCCCTTGGAGCCGGCGTAGGCCACTTCCAGGGACATTTGTCCGGGTAGCGCGCGCTGCACTGCCAGGTTCCATTGCTGAAAGTACGGCGTCTTCAGATGCTGGTCGACGCTGGTCACCGGAGGGTCAATGGCAGCGGCCGGATCGACTGCCGGAAATCCCCCCGACACCGTCAGGATCGGCGTGATGCCGTCGCTGATGAAAGAAGGACGCGAGAAGAAAGGAACGTTGTAGGCCAGTTGCAGTGGCGCAGCCGTCCGGATTTCCTGACCGCTGTAGAAGATCCCGTAAGCGCCGCGAACGACCGTCTTGTCATTGTCGAAAGGGCTCCATGCGAATCCAATTCGTGGGGCGAAGTTGGCTTTGTCAGCCTCCACCAGCCCGCGCGACGCGCTATTTTGTCCGGCGACAATAATTGCGCCGGTCGAATAGTCAAAATTGCTTTGCTTGTCATGCACTTCGACGAGGGGAGAGAAATATTCATAGCGCACGCCGAGATTCAAAGTGAGGTGTTTGTTCACTTTATAATCGTCCTGCGCGAAAAAGCTCGGTACATGCTGGCGGTTGCCGAGGTTAAGGAGTGTGGAAATGCTCGAGGACAAAGGCAAGCCGAGCAACTCATCGGCAATCGGATTTCCAGAATCCTCGTCATCGGCGTTGCTGGTAAATTGACCTGTAAAGTTGAAGGTTCCGTTTGGATCGGCCACTTGGAAAATGTTGAATTGGCTCCAGCGCATCTCCGCGCCAAATTTGAAGCTATGGCTGCCGCGCGTCCAGTTCAGTACATCGCCAACCTGCCGTTCCTGGCTGGCAAGAATGGTAGGCGCAAAGCCGGGATCGCCTTCGCGGGTGTAACCGCTCGGCCGGAACAGCGTGATGCCATTGGTTGCCGGATTGTCGGGAACTCCGGGCACCCGGATGTCATCGGGAGGGAGATTGTTTCCGCCGGGAGGCACGCCGCGCTTCACGTGAACATAGGTAAAACCCGCGCGGAACACGTTGATTACCGTAGGCGAGAACGTGTGCGTGTAACCGACGGCGGCGCCCTTCGCGTCTTCGGTGCCAAGTCCGGTGTTGCCGCCGCCGCCGTTGGCCAGCGTGGGAAAGGGAGTGGGCGTAAACGTGTCGCGCCGGCTCATGGAAAGCCGCCCAAAGATCTGGTCGTTCGAGGAGAAGTTGTAATCAACGCGAGCGTCACCCTGGTCGATGTCGTCGGTGCCCGATGGCGAAATAATGTAGTTGTTCTTGGCACCCGGCCGATTCGGCAGCGGATAGAGATTCAGCATCGCCTGAGCGATAGCGTCGATGCTGCCGCTGGGAATGACGTTGCCCGGAAACGGATTTCCGGTTTCCGGATCATAGATGGTGTTGTTTCCCGCTGCTGAGAAATCGCCGCTGCGAATATCCGCCGTAGGCACCGAGGAAATATAGGTAAATGGATTGCTGATACTCGTGCGCTGGTAGTCGCCAAACCAGAAAAGCTTGTTCTTCAGGATTGGACCGCCGAAGGTTCCGCCAAACTGATTTTGCTTGAAGGAAGCTTTTTTCTGGGTGGGATCTTCGAAAAAATCGCGGGCGTCGAGAGCGGAGTTGCGGAAGAATTCAAACAGCGAACCGTGATAGCTGTTGGTTCCCGATTTGATGACGGCATTGATGGCCGCGCCGCCGCTGCGCCCGAATTCGGAAGAGAACGAATTGGTTTGAATCTTGAATTCTTCAATGGCATCCACACTGGTGCGCAGGACGAAGCCGCCGTTGTCGTTGGAATTGTTGTCGACACCGTCGAGCAGAAAATTGTTCAGCGTGCCGCGCGCGCCATTGGCCACGAAGCTGTTCTGGCCGCCGGTGCTCGAGCCACCGATGTTTCCGTTGGTGCCGGTGTTGGTGCGTACAACGCCGGTGGTGAGCGACGCCAGCTGCACGTAGTCGCGGCCGTTCAAGGGCAGTTCGGTGATTTCCCTCGAGGAAACGACTTGGCCGAGCGACGACGTCTCGGACTGAATTAACTGCACGTCTTCAGCCGATACCGTGACGTTGTCGGTCACTGCTCCGATAACCATGGAAAAGTCATACCGGATGCGGTCTTGCACCTGCAACGTTACTTTTTCCTTCGTTTCGCTCTTGAATCCGGACGCTTCCACCCGAATCGAATACGCTCCCACGCGCAAGGGCGGAGAAACGTAGTCGCCGTTCCCGTCCGTTTCCACCTTGTACTGCGCATTGGTGTCGTTTGAAGTGATCGTCACACTGGCAGAAGCGACAGCCGCTCCGCTTTGGTCATGGACATTTCCGACGATGGTTCCTGAGTCGAGCTGCGCGAACGCAGGCGCGGTGAAAAGAAAGAAAGCCAACAGAAATCGCATTGGGTGCTCCTCTGCCGGTTCGAGCGGCAATTGTTAGGTTTTGCAAACACCTCGACTGGAATCGCTGTGGGAAAAAGATAGCATCAGGAGAAAGAAAAAGAAAGAATAAAACAAATTAAACGCAAGAAAAACATCCATAATACAAATCCAAGGCACTTGCCTTATTAATCAGCAGGTGCCGGCTCATTTCGCCACGTCTTGCCGACGCTCCAACTAAACACCCTTGCGCCAGCCCGGATCCCCCTCGCCCCGCAACTCGACTGTGATCGAACCATCACGATTGGTGGCTTGTTCACAACTCCAGCGCACCGGCTTTTTCACGCCAGGGCGCAGCTCAAGTTCGGCGGAAAGGAGGACCTTTTCCCGGAAGCCGGTCGGCAGCAGAAACGAACAGAGCCGAAGGCCGCCTCCGTGGGGATGACCGGCGTCGAGTGTGCCGCTCTGCGTCCATTTTTTGTCAGCGCTTTGCGCGGTGATCCACAAAACACCGGGGACACCGGCGACTCCGCGGTTGGCTATCCCGATCACCAGTTCAAATGTTCCATTTCTTTTGCGCTGCCAGACCCAAGCCGGGCGCAGACGATAGCCGAGTGAAGCGCGCAGCCGCGCAAATCCGCGGGGATATTTCTGGTTAAACGCGCGTAGATTCGCTGACTCGGTCCACAGACCCCAGTAATTGGCGCGGATATCCAAAACGTGCAGCATGAAATTTTCCATGCGATTCACGCCGACAGAATCGACGGCGATTTTGGCGATGTCGTACTGGCGCATGCCGCCGTCTTCCAGAATCGCCGCCAGCCAGGGCGGGCGGCCTGCGAGTTCGTCGATTTGTATCGGCTCCTCCACAATGATGCTGTCGGACCGGAGCCAGCAGCCCGCTTTCTTGGACATATCGATGACCGCGCGATTTCCGACATTACTGATGTCCGGCTGCGTGTTGGTCGCGAGCGGGGTCTTTTTCCAGGCCGCGATTTGCAGCTGGGTCATTTTTACAAAAGTGTTCTCGGCCGTGACGCGATCGGGAAACGGATTCGGAAAATTGCTGGTGTGACCTTCTCCCCAGAAGCCGTATTGCATCATGTCCACCCATTCCAGGAGCGGATCGCCATCGAATCTTGCCGCCAGCAATTCGTTCAGTTCCGTGAATGCTTTTTGAAATTCCGGGTGGTCGTAGCGCGGTTCCAGATACTGTGCTTCGGGATGTTTGGGAATTTTTCCAATTTTGACCAGGGGAACGCGCTCGGCGAGAAATTTTGGCAGCGCCAGCTCGGCCGGCTGAGACTCCGGATTGGAGAGTTGGACGCGAAAGGCGACCCGCAGATTGTGGCGTTTCGCGGCATCGAAGGTAAGCTGCCAGAACGGCGCAAGGTTCAGCCGTCCTGGCTCCGACTGCACGTGTTTCCAGTCGCAGCGGATGTACAGGACGTCGACAAATGGAAGGCTGGCCATGTTTTCGACGTGTTGTTCGATGGTTTCGCGCCCCTGGCGCGCGGCAATGGATGGGCCGTTCTCTTCCCAGATGTAGCCAACCAGACCCAGTCCGGGATTGCCCACTGGTTCTTCGGAAGGGCTGGTGTACAGGATGGTGCGCCAGCCTTCATCCTGCTCGATGCCGAACGGACCCTGGTCCAAGCGTTTCTGCGGAGCAGGAAAGGGACTGCCTGGTTGGTCGTCTTGTGCGGGAGAGTTGGCAACGGGGCCCAGTCCGGCCAGCAGCGCTGCAGACTTGAGTAGGTCGCGTCGATTGATCATGGGAAGCCTCCCTGACGGAGGCAACGGTAGCGGAAATTGAGAGGAAAGAAAAGGAAAGAATAGGATAGTAATCGCAAGAGTGGATCCGCCGATTTTGCCAGCTTTTGCCTAGAAAAGGGTTCACTGGCTCTGCTAACTTGATGAAATCAATAGAGTAAAAATAACCGTAAGGCTCGTACGACCTGCCGCAGGACCAGACGGGCGGAGGCGGGAAGTCGTCCGCGCGCGCAGCCTTGGGTTCGGAGGCGTCCGCCCGTTTTTCCGGGGAAGGTCCCGGATATTACCAAACATAAATACGTAACTTGAGAGACAACTGAATGGCTGTGCAAAAACGATGAGCTTATGTGAGCATAGGAGAGCTACAGCACGCGCTCCCTTTGCGATTATTCTTGCAGGAACGGGTGGATGAACCGGTGGAGAATTCGGTGAACCAATTGAAGAGTCTGGCGGAACCAATCGGAATTTATTACGAACATCCGGACTGGTTCCGGCCGTTGTTTCAACAGCTGGATGCGCGTGGCGTCAACTGGAAAAAGATTGAGGCGCGCGATCACGTTTATAATCCCGGTGAAACGGAGCCGGGCTATTCGCTGATTTTTAATCGGATGAGTCCTTCGGCGTGGCAAAGGGATCTGGCCGACGGAATTTTCTATACGCTGGGTTATCTAGCGCATCTGGAAGCGAGAGGCGTGCGGGTGGTGAACGGATCGCAAGGCTTCCTGCATGAAATTTCAAAGGCGCGGCAGCTGGATTTGCTGGAGGGATTGGGGCTCGCCTACCCAAAGGCGGTAGTGATTCACAAGCCGGCGCAAGCAGTGGCGGCGGCCCGCGAGATCGGGTTTCCGCTGGTGGTGAAACCCAATATCGGCGGGAGCGGCGCGGGGATTGTGCGGTTTTCTGCCCTGGGAGACTTGCAGCGCGCGGTGGCGGAGGACAGCCTTTACTTCGGAATTGATGGGACCGCTTTGGTGCAGGAATATTTTCCGGCGCGCGCGGGCGTCATCACCCGGGTGGAGCTATTGGGCGGGAAATATTTGTATGGAATTCAAATTCATACGACGGGCGAAACTTTTAATTTGTGCCCCGCGGATATTTGCCAGAGCACCAGGGGGGAAGAACTGACACGGATTGCCTGCGCGGTGGACGCTCCGAGGACCGGATTGCAAGTCGAAGCGTACACGCCGCCGGACGAGGTGCGGAGAGCCACAGAGCGAATCATGCAAACAGCGGGAATCGATGTGGGCGGCATTGAATACGTCATTGATGACCGCAACGGGCGGTTGCTCTACTACGACATCAATGCACTGTCGAATTTCGTGGCCGATCCAGAGCGGGTGATCGGTTTCAATCCCTACGCGCGGCTGGCGGACTATTTGATCGCAGAAGCCCACAACAATGAGACCCGCAAGACCACGCGGCTCACCGGGGCAGGTACTCGAGCATGAGATACGGATACTGGCTCCCGGTCTTTGGCGGATGGCTGCGGAATGTGGCGGACGAACGGATGCCGGTGAGTTGGCCGTATGTGAAAAAGCTGGCGCAACGCAGCGAAGCGATTGGTTTTGACCTGACACTAATCGCCGAATTGAATCTGAACGATATCAAGGGTGTGGAAGCGCCGTCGCTCGATGCCTGGTCAACGGCCGCCGCGCTGGCCGCGGTTACCGAAAAACTGGAACTGATGGTGGCCGTACGGCCGACGTTTCATTTGCCGGCGCTGCTGGCAAAGCAGGCGGCCAATATTGACAACATCAGCAGCGGCAGACTTTCCCTGAACGTGGTTTCCTCTTGGTGGGCGGATGAAGCGCGGAAATATGGCGTGGCTTTTGAGCAGCACGACGATCGTTATGCGCGAACGAGTGAATGGCTGGATGTGGTGGACGGCGTGTGGTCACAGAATCATTTTTCGTTCAGCGGGAAGCACTATCGCGTCGAAGACAACGTACTGGAGCCCAAGCCGGTAGCCAAACCGCGGCCCGTGATTTATGCCGGAGGCGAATCACCGGCGGCGAAGGAATTGATTGCGGAAAAGACGGACGCGTATTTGATGCACGGAGACCCGCCGGAGCGGGTGGCCGAGAAAATTCAGGATCTGCGCGAGCGGCGGTCCAGATTCAAGAAGGAACCGCTTAAATTTGGAGTGGCGGGGTACGCCATAGTTCGGGAGACGGAGCGGGAAGCTCAGGAGGAGCTGCGACGGATTACCGATGTGCAGCAGTCGGCGGCGGGATATGCAAATTATCAAAAGTGGATAGCGGGAACGCAATTGGAGCAGCGCGTTTCGCTGGAAGACTATTCAGTGTCGAATCGCGGGCTGAGGTCCGGCCTGGTGGGGACGCCCGAGCAGGTGCAGGAGAAAATGGCGGCATTTGAGGCGGTGGGTGTGGAGTTGGTGCTATTGCAGTTTAGTCCGCAGCTGGAAGAGATGGAGAATTTTTCAACGCAGGTCATTCAAAAAATCCACGCGTAATTGCCATGGCTAGAACCAACAACCCTTCTGTGCAACTGGCGCGAACTGGGCCCCGGAGGCAACGGAAATCAATAAAATCCTGGGACTACGCTCTTTCGTAGATGACTTGACCGCCGAAGATGGTCACGTCGACCTGGGTGTCTTGGATTTGGGTGGGGTCGATGGCGAAAATGTCCGCGGACAGGATGGCGATGTCCGCCAGTTTGCCAGGTTCAAGCGAGCCCTTTACCTGTTCTTCGCCGCTGGCATAGGCCGAACCCACCGTGTAGGCATGGACGGCTTCGCTCACCGTGATTTTTTCTTCCGGGATCCAGCCGCCGGGATTTCGTCCGTCCATGGTGCGACGGGTTACGGCGGCGTAGATTCCGGTCAGCGGTGAAATGGGTTGCACCCACCAGTCGGAGCCGAAAGCGAGTATCGCGCCAGCGTCCAGCAAGGAGCGGAAGGCGTAAGTCGTACGGGCGCGCTTCTTGCCGATCCGGCGTTCGGCCCAGCAGCCATCGTCGATGGCGTGGATGGGTTGGGCGGAGGCCACGACGCCGAGCCTTTGGAAGCGGACGAAATCATCGGGATGAACATGTTGGGCGTGCTCGATGCGGAAGCGGCGGCTGCGTAGGGGGTTTTGCTTCAGGGCTTTTTCAAAGAGATCCAAGACACTGCGATTGGCGCGATCGCCGATAGCGTGGATCGCGATGTTCAGACCGGCCTGGTCGGCTCCGAGAATATTTTCCAAAAATTCCTGCGCGTCGTTCATTTCATCGCTGGGCAGGCCGCGGCTGTCGGGTCTGTCGTCGTAGGGATCGAAGAACCAGGCGGTGGCTGAGCCGAGTGCACCGTCAGAAAAAGCCTTGAGCGCTCCGATCTGAAACGTTTCGTTTCCGAAGCCTGCTTGAATGCCGAGATCCGCCAGCATTTTCCAGAAACGCAACGGCGTATGCAGCGAAACCCGGGTTTTTAGCTCGTCTTCTGCTAGCAGAGTCTGGTAGGCGCGCAAGAGTTCGGCAGGGCCGGACACGCTTCGGGGATTCAGGAAGGCCATATCCTGCACACTGGTAATGCCGTGCTTTGCGGCGTGGGATTGCGCTGCGCGGAGATAGTGAAGGAGTTGATCTTTGCTGGCGGGCGGGATGACGCGTTCAATCAGGCCTTTTGCGGCGTCGACAAAAATGCCGGTTGGTTGGCCGTCAGCATCGCGTTCAATGACGCCACCAGGAACGTCAGGAGTGCTTTTGTCTACTCCGGCGAGTTGCATGGCCCGGCTGTTGGCCAGCATCGAGTGGGCTTCCCAGCGGTTTACGAAAACCGGATGGTGCGGAGTGACATCGTCGATGAGCTGCCGGGTGGGGAATTTTCTGGAGGGCCAGCGTTCAGAATCCCATTCGCCGTTGAGAATCCATTGGCCTTCCGGTATGGTTTTGGCGAAACGGGCGATGCGGTCGCGGAATTCCTGTTCGCTGGTGGCATCCCGGAGTTGCACGCTGGCGAGGGAGGAGCCGCCGATGTGGAAATGGACGTGGGCGTCATTGAAACCAGGGACGGCGCGGCGGCCGCGGAGGTCGACGAGCTTGGTGTGCGGGCCGGCGGTCGGAACGATCTCAGACGACGGGCCGACGGCGGAAATCTTATTTCCGGCAATGGCCAGGGCGGCGACTTCAGGCAAGCGGGGACATTCGGTCCATATTTTCCCGTTGTGAAGGATCAAGCTGGGCGCGCCCGGGCCGTTCATTGCGGACCCGGCTCGACCGGGGTGTGACGTTTGCCTGGGGTTCGGTTCCATAGGGAAACACTGTAACAAGGTTTGGGCGGTGGTTGACGGGGGGGATCGGATCCGCCCGTGAGCCCCCGGGAGTAAAACGGACTGCGACGGAGGGCCTGACCGGGCGGGGGCGTATCTTGCTTTTGCCTTGGTGGGGGAATATACTCTATTTTCGCTCTGAAGCGGGTCGCGGTGAGGAGTGGGCGCAAGCCCACTTTTTTATTGCCGCCGGTAGGAGTGGACGTGAAACCGGCAATACTCGGGGAGTGTCTGTTTGAATCTGGAAAAAATCCGGGAAGCCGCCGAGCGGGTGGCTCGTTCGGAAGGTTTGGAAATTGCTGATGTGGAGTGGAAGGTCGGCAAGGACCGCATCTTGCGGGTTTTCATTGACCGTGTGCCGTCACCGGCTCCTGTTGCCACCGGCGACAGCGGAGAACTAGAAGCGAGCAGTCCTTATCCGAAAATCAGCCACTCGGATTGTGAACGGGTCAGCCAGCAGCTGAGCGTGATCCTGGATGTGGAGGATCTGATTCCGGGACCGCCGTATGTGCTCGAAGTCAGCTCCCCGGGAATGGACCGGGCGCTGAAGAAGGCGGCGGACTTTGAGCGCTTCAAAGGGCGCCTGGCGAAGATTGTGACGACAGAGCTCGTTCAGAACCAGAAGGCCTTTGAAGGGCGGCTGAAAGGGTTTGTAGAAGGGAAAGTGGTATTGGAAATAGAAGCGAAAGTGCCGCGGGTGGTGGACATACCGCTGGAAATGATTCGCAAAGCGAATCTGGTCGTTGAGTTTTAGGGACAGGAAAAGAGTTTAGGAACGAGACATGGCGAATTTGCTCTATCAACAGATTGAAATGCTCAGCCGCGAGAAGCACATTGAGCCGGAAGTCGTGGTGTCGGCCATTGAAGACGCCATGGTTGTGGCGGCGCGGAAATACTACAAGACCGAAGAAGACTTGCGCGCAAAGTTTAATCAGGAAACCGGGCAAGTGGATGTGTTTTCGGTGCAGACCGTGGTGGAAGAAGTGGTCGATCCGAAGCGCGAAGTTAGCTTGACGGATGCGAAGAAGAAAAATCCGGCGGCGGAAGTTGGCACCGAGATTCTGGCGGCGAAACCGACCGACGTGCTGGGGCGCATCGCGGCGCAGACGGCCAAGCAAGTGATTTTACAGAAGGTGCGCGAAGCTGAGCGCGATACGATTTTTAACGAATACAACGGCCGCATGGGCGAGCTGATTACCGTGATTGTGAAGCGCGCGGAAGGTCCGGACCTGGTAGTGGATATGGGGAGGACCGAAGCGCGTTTGCCGAAACGGGAACAGTCGAAACTGGAAACCTACAACATCGGCGAGCGTTTGCGCGTGGTGATCAAGATGGTGGATCGCGCGGCGAAAGGTCCGCAAGTCATTGTGTCGCGGGCGGATGCCAGTCTGGTGCAGCGGCTCTTTGAGATGGAAGTGCCGGAAATCTATGACGGCACCGTGCAGATTCGTTTTGCGGCGCGAGAAGCGGGTGAGCGGACCAAGGTTGCCGTCGCCAGCCGGGACAAAGATGTGGATCCGGTGGGCGCCTGCGTCGGCATGAAAGGCATGCGCGTGCAGTCGATTATTCGCGAATTGCGCGGAGAGAAAATCGACATTATCCCGTACAGCGAAGAGATCGTGGCCTTTGCGCAGAAGGCCCTCAGTCCGGCCAAAGTGACCCGTGTGCAGATTACAGAACCAGAAGCGCACAAGCTGGAAGTCATTGTGGAAGATTCGCAGCTGTCCCTGGCAATTGGGAAAAAAGGACAGAACGTGCGGCTGGCCAGCAAGTTGATTGGCTGGGATATTGACATCAAGAGTGAAGAGGAGAAACGGCGCGAAATTGAAGATCAGATGAATGCGCTGACGGCCCCGACGACTCCGCTGACGGCTTTGGCGGGAGTGGGCGCAAAGACGATTGAGAAGATTGAAGCCGCGGGAATCACCAACGTCGAGAAACTCGCCGGAATGACGCCGGAACAGTTGATGGAAATTCCGGGTATCGGCGAAAAGATGGTGGACAAGATTTATCAGGCGGTGAACCGCTTTTATGAAGGTGGCGGCGAAGCCGCGGCGGCGACGGGCGAAGCCACCGCTGAAACGGGCGAGGCTGCTGAAGGTGCCGAGAGCGGCGAGGCTGCTGCGGATACCGAATGCGGCGAGGCTGCTGCGGATACCGAATCCGATGCGACGGCTGACGGCGAAGCGGCATCGAACGCGTCGGAAGAAGATTCGACGACGGACGCGGCTTCGGCAGACGAAGCGTATTCAACGAATGAAGAAGCTGCAGTAGAGGCAACTCCAGCACCTGCTGAAAGTGATGTGGAGAAGCCGGAAGAGGCAAAGTCCTGAACGACGCTAATCAAGTCCGAATTAACGAGCTGGCCCGCGAACTCGAAGTAAAAGCAAAGGCGATCATTGACCTTTTGCCCGGGTATGGTGTGACGGAAAAGAAGACGCATTCGAGCTCTATTCCGGTGGATGTCGCCGAGAAGGTTCGCAAGAATATTCAAGGGCAGGCGGAAGAAGAAAATCAGGCCGAAGCTGCGGCAGTTGCTGAAAAGGCTGCCAAAGAAGCGGCCGCTAAGGCTGCGCGGATGAAACCTGCCGCGGCGCCGGTGGCGGCTGCGCCGGTCGCTCCGGTTGCTCCGAAACCTGCAGCGCCCGCCCCCGTGGCGGCGCCTGCTGCGCCTGCTGTGGCCAAGCCCGCCGCGCCAGCGCCAGTCGCAACAACACCTGCAGCAACTCCGGCCACCGCACCCGCAGCTGGTCAACCTGCAGTGGCGCCCGCTGCGCCGGCGGCTGCAAAGCCTCCTGCGGCTCCAACAGTTCCGGCAACTGCTCCGGTGGCGAGACCGGCGGCCCCGGCAACTTCTCCGACTCCTGCGGCTGCGCAGCCGACGGCACCGTTGCGTCCGCCAACGCCTCCTGCACGGCCGGGGACAGCGCCTGGTGCGCGACCGAATGTTCCGCCGCAATCTGGACAGCGGCCGGGCGCGCCCGCAGCACGACCTTCTGCCACGCCGGGAGCGCCGATGCGCTCAGGAGTTACACCACCACGTCCCGGTGCGCCGGGCGCGCCGGCAAGCGCACGGCCGGGAGTTCCTGCCCGTCCGCCGATGCCGACGGGCGGAAATCGCGGACCTTTGCCGACCGGAAATCGCGGGCCGGTGCCAGGAACATCGCCGCGCGACCGGGATCGCGAGCGTTCCTCTGGACCACGCCCAGGTCAGCCCATGCGGCCGCCTCAACCGGGGCAGGGCCGACCGCCGCGCCCGGGTAGTGGACCGGGCGGAGCGCCGAACCGTCCTTTTGAGCAACGTCGCGGGCCGCTGCCGACTGGCACGCGTCCGGGGCCGCGCGCGCCTGGACGTCCGGGCATGCTGCCGGGGCCGGGTGCTGGCGACAGGTTGCCGCCCAAGGCCGAACCGGGCAAGCCGCTGTACACGCGGAAACCGCCGCAACGTCAGCGTCCTGTTGCCGACAAGCGTGAAGCAGAAGGTGAGCGGAAGCTGCATCCGACTCGGCATCGTCCGGGTGCGGGCCGCAGTGTGGCCGCGGTTATCGCGCCGCCGGAGCCGCGCGCTCCACGCGAAGTGGCGATTACGGAAGGAATTACGATTCGCGAGCTCGCGGAAAAGCTGGACGTTCGCGCCAAAGAGCTTTTGAAAAATTTGCTGGATCGCGGAATTTTCGCAAGCATCAACCAGGCACTGGATGTGCCGACGGCGACGACGCTGGCGGAGGCCTTCAGCGGAATTGTTTCCGTGGTATCGCTTGAAGAAGAAATGGTTTTGGAAGTTGCCAAGGAAGAGACCAAGGAAAGCCTGAAGCCCCGGGCTCCCGTCGTGACGGTGATGGGCCACGTCGACCACGGAAAAACCAGCTTGCTCGATGCGATTCGCTCGGAAGATGTGGCGGCGGGCGAAGCCGGCGGAATTACGCAGCACATCGGCGCGTACAAGGTGGTGGTGAACGATCGCGCAGTCGTGTTCGTCGATACGCCGGGTCACGAAGCGTTTACTCGGATGCGTGCGCGCGGCGCGAAGGTTACCGACATCGTGGTGCTGGTCGTGGCAGCCGACGATGGCGTGATGCCGCAGACCAAAGAAGCGATCGACCACGCCAAGGCGGCGAAAGTCCCGATCATCGTGGCGATCAACAAGATCGATAAGCCGGATGCGAATCTGGAACGCACGAAGCGGCAGCTGACGGAAAATGGATTGATGCCCGCGGAATGGGGCGGCGACACGGAATTTGTCGAAGTATCGGCGAAACAAAAGAAGGGCATCGATAAATTGCTGGAAACGATTCTGCTGGTGGCGGATTTGCGGGAGCTTCGCGCGAATCCGGATGCTCCGGCAGCGGGAACAGTACTGGAATCGCGTGTTGATAAGGGCCGCGGTCCGGTGGCTACGATTTTGGTGCAGAACGGAACGCTCAAGACCGGCGACTTCTTTATTTGCGGAGCGGTCTTTGGCAAAGTGCGCGCGCTATTTGATGATCACGGGCGCGTGGTGAAGGAAGCGGAGCCGTCGACGCCGGTCGAAGTGCTGGGTTTGCAAGGGATACCGGAAGCGGGCGACCACTTCCAGGTTACCGACGAAGCGAAAGCGCGCCACGTTGTGGAATTCCGTCAAGGCAAAGAACGCGACGCGGCGATGGCACGTTCAAGTGGTTCGCGCATTACGCTCGATCAATTGCATGAACAGCTCAAGGCCGGGGACGTCAAGGAATTGGGAATCGTCATCAAGGCCGACGTGCAGGGATCGGTGGAAGTGCTGAGCGAAATGCTGCCGAAGCTCTCTACCGACAAGGTAAAGCTGAAGATTATCGGCTCCGGCGTAGGCGCGGTTACCGAGAACGATATCTTGCTGGCTTCTGCTTCCGGCGCGATTGTGATTGCCTTCGGGATTCGACCGGACCGCAAGGCCATGGAGCTGGCGCGGCAGGAACATGTGGATGTGCGCTCGCACACGATCATCTATGAAGTGGCCGACGAAATTCAGAAGGCCATGGAAGGCTTGCTCGATCCGGTCTTCACGGAAAGCTACCTGGGTCGCGCGGAAGTGCGCAACACGTTTAAGGTCAAGGGTACCGGGACGATCGCGGGTTGCTACGTGGTCGACGGCCTGCTGAAGCGTGATGCGCAGATTCGCGTGGTGCGCGATGGCGCGGTGATATACACATCGAAGCTGAGTTCGCTCAAACGCTTCAAGGATGATGCCAGCGAAGTACGCGCGGGGTTTGAGTGCGGCGCGGGCGTGGCTAACTTTAACGATGTGAAGGTCGGCGACCTTCTGGAATGCTTCAGCATCACCAAGACCAGTGCTACGGAAACGTCGGAAAAGGGCAGCGCCGCTTCGCGCAGATAAATTCGGCGCAGATCATTCCAGAGCCGTCCACTCGCGGCCAAGTTGCGGAAGTTTCCTCGGAGCCGCTCATGCCGGTTGGTTTGCTGACCCTCGAGCTGCACATCCCAGACGCGCAATCGCTGAAGGATAAGCGGCAAGTGCTACGGAGCCTGAAGGACAGGCTGCGGCGGCAGTTTAATGTGGCAGTGGCGGAACTGGACCATCACGAGGCGTGGCAGCGGTCGGTGATCGGAGTCGTGACGCTTTCGAATGAAGAAAAACATTTGCAAGCGGAGCTGCAGAAGGTTCTGGACGAAGCCGATAAAATTCTCGGCTCATTTTTGATCAATCAGAATTTTGAGATCATTTAGAACTGGAAAGTGCAACAGGGACGGCAATGAGCCCAGCAAATCATCGTCATGAACGCGTTGGTGAAGAAATCGCCCACGAAATCAACGCCATGCTCGCGGGAGAGCTGAAGGATCCGCGGCTGGAAGGTTCGGTTGTGGTGAGCGAAGTGCGCGTGCAGCTGGATATGAAGCATGCGCGAGTGTTCATCAACACCAAGGGCACCAGCAAAGAACAGACGGATTCCATCAGGGCGCTGGAGCATGCCTCAGCCTACATCCGGCGCGAGCTGATTGAACGGTTGCAGATGCGCCGCGTGCCGGAATTGCATTTCATACTGGATCTTTCGCAAGAGCATGTGGAGCGCATAGAGAATCTCTTGAAGGAAATTAAGAAAGACCCGAAGTCGATTAGCGAATAGCGATCACCAAACTATGCCCCGCCAGCCGCAGCCTGCGCCGTTTGATGGCGCTCTTGTCATCGACAAGCCACAGGGAAAAACTTCACATGATGTTGTCGATGCCGTGCGGCATCTGGCGGGATTTCGCCAGATCGGACATCTGGGGACCCTCGACCCGCTGGCCACCGGAGTGCTTGTGCTGCTTTTGGGCAAAGCCACGCGGCTGGTGCGTTTCTACAATGGACGGCGCAAACGCTATAGCGCGGGATTTCGCTTTGGATTTGCGACCGATACCTATGACTCCGAAGGAAGGGCTCAGGGACCCGATGCGCCGCCGGTTCTCGACGCGGGTACCCTTGAAAAGCTGGCCGCTGAACGTATCGGGCGATTTGAGCAAATGCCACCGGCGTTTTCTGCAAAGAAGATCAAAGGGCGTCCTGCCTACGAGCTGGCCAGAAAAAATGAGCCCGTTGAGCTGAAGGCTGTCGAAGTCGAATTGTTTGAATACCAGTTGACGGAAATCGAAGGAAACATCGCGCGGTTTGTCATTGAATGCTCTTCGGGCACTTATATTCGTTCGCTGGCGCACGAAATGGGGCAAAAGCTCGGATGCGGAGCCCATCTTGCGGAGATTTCGCGAACTGCCGTCGGCGAGTTTTCGCTGCAGCAGGCTGTGAAGCTGGAAGAGCTGGCGGAGGCCAAGCGCGAAGGCAAGTTTACAGAGTGTTTGATTCGCTTGGAGAATTTACTGCCGAATTATCCCCGCATCAAGGTTCTGCCGGTTATTGAAAAGCGCGTTCGCCACGGCTCCAAATTCAATATTTCCATCGCGCAGATTCAGCCGGGGCGGGTAGAAACGCCGCCGGGATCGACCATGCAACTGGATGGCGGAGAACCGCAAATACCGCGCTTGCGCGTTTTCGGACAGCAAGACCAGCTTATCGCCATAGCGGAAGCCGTTGTGCCACGCACCTACCAGCCCACCGTGGTGTTTGATCCATTGGCTTAAGCCAGGAGTTACTGCTGAGGTTCCGGCTCGGGTTGCTGCGGCGGCAGTGTGGGTTCTGGTTGCTGAGGCACGACCGGCGAACTACCGCCGCCACCGCTGCTCGCGCGGCCTCCCACATCGCCACGTCCCGCGAAAATGGCTTCTGATTTGTGATCCGGAGAGCGCATCCGACGCGGCGTCACCAAGATTAACAATTCCGAATCCTGCAACGTATTGTTTCTTCCACCAAAAGCATATCCAATGCCAGCCGGTAGCTCGGCAAATCCCGGCAACCCGGTAATTGATTTTGTTTCTTCGCGGTCGGTGATGCCGCCGATCAAGGAGGTCTCATCCTCTCGCAGGCGAACGGTTTGCGACAGAGTTCGATTGGAGATCACCGGGATGCCGTTGACGTTGGAACCCGACAAAGCGCGAATTTCGAATTCCAGCTGCAGGGTGACTTCATTGTTTTGATGGAGCGAAGGCGTGGCTTTGACCTTGACGCCCAAATCAATGAATTCTGAACCAGGGTAGGGCACTTGCGCGCTACCTGTGCCGCTGGCTGCCAGGTCGGTTGAGTCTTGAATAATTCCGACAACGCCGGCGCCGCTGGTAGAACCTTGGGCGACAAATGCGGCATCGGGAAGTCCGCTCGTGGTAAGAACTGGAGTAATCAGGGCGCCCGGAGCTGCCGGAGTATTCAATTCAATTCCCGTTTGGAATGCCCCGGCGCCGATGCCGATAAAAACGCTCAAGGTATTGGATCCCTGGTTGGTAACGACAATGTCGGGCACGGCTCCGGTAATGAAGCTGGCGATGGATATGCCAGTGGGTGTTGCCCCGGTTGGCAGTGGCGGCGCAGAAATGGAATCAAAGGTGCCGTCCAGATTGCTGGTTCCCAGGAGAAGTGAGACCGAATTACTGCCCTGGTTTACCACGGCAAGATCTGTAATTCCATCGTCATTGATATCTCCCGTTGCGATGGCCACCGGATTCGTCTGGACTGCGATGGGAGAACCAGGAGCTTCCTGGAATGTGACATTGGCATTGTTATCGACGGAGCCAAGCAGTACGGAAACATTCCCCGAGGTTTGGTTCACCACGGCGAGGTCCATAAAATCGCCCTGACGAAACATTCCGGTAGCCAACGCCACCGGCCCTTTTTCGGAAATTGAGCCGGAATTTGTCAAAAGGAACGGCGAGCCGGGAAATGGCGCGAAGGTCCCGTCTCCGCCGCCTCGCAAAACCGAAATGGAATTGTCGTTTTTGTTGGCAACCGCAATATCCAAAAATCCATCGCCGTTAAAGTCGGCGATTGCCACGGAGCTGGGGTTTGCTCCCACTGTGAACGGAGAGCCGGGAGCTTCGACGAATTTGCATTGCGGAGTGCTTTCGGTATCCAGGCAATTTCCGTCGCCAGCCCCCAGCAGTACGGAAATATTATTCGAAGTCGAATTTACCAGCACGACGTCCGGCGATTGCGGAGTGCCAAACTTGTTGGAGTCGTTGCGAAATGTCCCTGTGCCGATAGCGACCTGCCCGGTCTCATTGGTGCCGAGCGTGATGGGCGTTGTGGCGAATTGCGCAAAATTTCCGTTGTCCTGATTTTGCAGGATGGAAAAGGTGTTGGCCGTAGCCGAATTGTAGACCACGGCGAGATCGGGCAGCGTGCCACCGGTGAAGTTATTCGCGGCAAGCGCCACTGGATTTGCACCGACCACGACAGAAGTCTGTGGAAAGGTGATTCCTGCAGGATTTCCCACAAAGTCGGTTCCCCCACCGCTGCCGGACAGCAGTGACAGAGTTACCGGATATCGATCGCCGACAAACAACGTTGCGGGTTTTCCGTCTTGCGCGCGTAACAGGACCTGTCGACCGCTTTGCACCAGCGACAGGGAATCCGAGAAATTGGCAGTGGTCGTGGGCAGGGTCAACAAAAATGTGGAAAGCCCACCGCCCACCAGAGCGAATGCCGGAACGCTGGAAAATCCCTTTGCAGCGAAAATGGTCGTAAGGTTGGTAATCAAGTTGCCCAAGTCGGTCGAAGCCTGAACCGTTTTCAAATCATTCGGAGTAATCGCGAAAAGCGAACTGGAAGCTGGTGGCGTAATGCCTAGTTGCAATGCTTTGTTCTTGTCCACTTGCAGGAATTCGATTTCAAGAAGCACTTCGCCGCGCGCCCGCTCTGCCTGTTCGATGATTTTTCCCGCCAACGCGAGTCTTTCCGGCGAATCACGCATGGTGATGGTCCGGCTGCGCGAGTCCAGAATCAGATGCGTGGCCCCGGTCAGCTCGCGCAACGCTCGCAGAAGTTCCGTCATTTCTTCCGGTGCTACGGCCGCGGGGAGAGCAAAGGACTGCTCTATCTGCAGTCCGTACTGCCGGCGTTTTTCAGCAGTATCCGTTGCCACGTACAGAAGCGACGGATTTAGCGGGCGCCAAAATGTGCCGGTTTGCGAGCTTAGGATTGAGACCGTGGTCGAAAAATCCACTCCTGACAGACGCAAGCGGACATTTTTTGAAACGAGATCAGGGTCAAAGGCGGCCTTGACGCCGAATGAAGCTGCCACCTGTTCATAGACAGTTTTCGTGTCGCCGCGCAAATTGAAGTCGTGTTTTTCAATACGTGGCTGCAACGTGGGCAGGCCAATAACCTGCGGTGTTCGGTTGGCCGGAGCCGCCTCATCGGGGGCCATCGACTTCATTTCTGTCAACCGTTCTGCAACGATGGTGTTTCCGGGATCGATTCGCAGAGCTTCGTTCAGTTCGTTGGTGGCCTGCTCCAGACGGCCGTACATCGCAAAGCCCTCTGCCGCTTCCACATGTCCACGAATGATCTTGGAACGAAATGCAGCGGCGCGCTCGACAATGATTCTGTCCTGAGGAGCGTATCGGGCGGCTTCCTCGTACAAGGCCAGAGCTTGTTTCGTGTGGCCCTCGCTTTCCGCTTTTCCGGCGGCTTCCAGCGCCTTCTTTGCGCGCTTCAGGTCCGGCTTGGGGCCGACCTGTGCGTCGGCAAGTCTCTCTGACGGCGAAGGTTTTTGCGACTGGCTTTGTGCGGGAGCCTGCGAACACACAAGTAGGGTCACGATCAGAAGACTAGCGGTTTGTTGAATTAGGCGAGTCACCATAGGACAGGGTATTCTACCGTGGAGAAACCGGACCAGTGTGGTCCGGTTGACGTAAGTTGAGCGCAGGGGTAAACTTATTCTGTACTTGCAAATGATTAACAACTGGAGTCCGATTGCTTTCTGCCTTTCTTATCGCCCTGCGTGAAGGCGTAGAAGCCTCTCTCGTCGTCGGTATCATCTTAGTTTACCTCTCCAGAACAGGTCGAGCGGCGCTTTCCCGCTACGTTTGGTCCGCGGTGGCCCTGGCCACCGCTCTCAGCCTTGCAGTAGCCGTCATCCTTGAGCGATTCCGCGTAAACCAGGACGGTTTTGAAGGAGTGCTGCTGCTGGTGGCCTCCTTCTTCGTTATTACGATGATCGTATGGATGAATCGCGTTGCGCGGCATCTGAAAAAAGAAATTGAGCAAAAAGTGGAGGGGTATGCAGCCAAAGCGGGCAGTGCCGCAGGCTGGGGGATATTTCTTTTCGTTTTTCTGATGGTGATGCGCGAGGGCGTGGAGTTGGCCCTGATTTTGCGGGCTGTGGAGTTTTCCAGCGAAGGTTTGCAGACCTGGATCGGCACGATGGCGGGAATCGTAGCCGCTGTGGTGGTGGGACTGTTCTTTTTTAAAGGGACATTGCGCATTCCGCTGCACCGCTTCTTTGCGGTGACCAGTATTATTTTGATGCTGGTGGCCTTTCAGCTGGCGCTTACCGGGCTGCACGAAATGAGTGAAGCGCGGTGGCTGCCGTCCAGCAAAACGGAAATGGCCGTCATCGGACCGGTCGTGCGCAATGATCTGTTCTTCTTTGTGTTTATATTTGGCGCGGCGACACTGTTGATTTTACGTGAATGGCAGAATGCCGCACATGCTGCAGCCGCGAAGGATTCCGCAAACGATGCGGAACGCCGGTTGATCGAGTCGCAGAACCGACGCCAACGGCATTGGATGATTGGTGCCGCGGTGGCTTCGCTTACGGTAATTCTGATTCTGACTGCGGATTTTGTCTACGCTCGCGCGCATTCCGCTCCTCCTGCGGCGCGGCCGATTGCTGCCAGCGGCGGTGCAGTGCATGTGCCGCTGAGCGAAGTGCAGGACGGGAATCTGCATTTGTTTACCATTGATGTGGACGGGCAGGCCCTGCGTTTTCTGATTATCAAGAAGCCGAATGGGTTTGGAACGGCGCTCGATGCTTGCCGAATCTGTGGTTCTGCGGGCTATCACCAGGATGGACAAAATGTGATTTGCCGGCACTGCGGGTCGGCGATTTATGTACCGTCGATTGGAGACCAGGGCGGATGCAATCCGATTGGCGTGCCATCGCATGTGGATGGAATGGATTTAGTGCTTGATGTTTCGTCGTTGACGGCGGCGACAAAGGAAGTTCCGAAGTAGTCCGCCCAAATTTTATGTTTCTTCGCTTAGTTGCCGATTCCTTTGTGCGCCGTCCGCGGCGCAAGCTGCTCACCGGAGCAGCTTTGGCTCTCGGTATGGCTGTAGCTACTGCGGCGTTGAGCGTTTCACTCGATGTGGGTGATCGATTGGCAAAGGAGTTTCGCGGGCTGCGAGCAAACCTATTGGTCACTCCCGCAACGGATTCGTTGCCGCTGGAAATTGGCGGAGTGGATTACCGGCCGGTGGATTCAGGCGCGTATTTGCCCGAAGCGGACCTAGGCAAGCTCAAAACCATTTTCTGGCACAACAATATTGTCGCGTTTGCCCCCGCATTGGGTATTCGCACCCAGGAACTGGATGGCAGCTGTGAAAAAATGCCGCCGGGCTCGCTACCTGGCAAAGTGAACTGTATTCCGCACCGGGGCGAGGTCCATTTAGTCGGTACGTGGTCCGGACACGGGACCAAATTGCCGGATGGGCAGACATTCCTAACCGGAATCGAGCGGACCAATCCGTGGTGGAACGTCGAGGGGCGATGGTTCACTGAGACGGTGGCCCCAGATCTTCCCGACCAGGTGGTTGTGGGGCGACGGCTTGCCCAACAACTGAACATTTCCCTCACAGCACCGATCACCCTTTTTGGTCTGCACAGCGCTCAGGAACAGTATCCGGCGAGGGTTGTCGGAATTGTCTCAACCGGAGGACCGGAAGACGATGACATCATGGCACCGCTGCAGCTGGTACAAAAGATTGCCGGCGTCGACGGTAAGTACAAGAAACTCTATGTGAGTGCCTTGACGAAGCCGGAAGATGAGTTTGCACGGCGCGATCCAAAGTCGATGAATGCGGATGAGTTGGAGCGGTGGTCGTGCAGTCCTTATGTTTCGTCGATTGCGTATACGATCAAGCAGGTGTTGCCCGGGGCCGATGTTCGGGTGATTCGGCGCGTGGCGGATGGCGAGGGCGCGATTCTTACGCGCGTGCGGCTATTGCTCTGGCTGGTGACGGGGGCGGCGCTGCTGGCAGCGGCGTTGGCGCTTGGCGCTTCATCAGCGGCATCGGTAATTGAGCGGCGGACGGAGATTGGGTTGATGAAGGCGCTCGGCGCGGGCTCTGCCACGGTCGGATTTCTGCTGACGGCGGAACAATTGTTACTAGCCTTTGTCGGCGGAGGCGTTGGTTACGCCCTGGGGATTGTCTTGGCGCGACTTCTGGGTGAGCGAATCTTTGGAGCTGCACCGGAACCATCCTTACTGGTGTTCTTCCTGATTCTGTTCCTGGCCGCGGTGGTGACCATGTTGGGCAGTGCAATTCCACTGCGACGCGCTTCGCGTTTTGAGCCCGCGCCGATTCTGCGTGGAGAATAATGTCGGCGCAACCCACCAATAATCGGAGGATGTTCTGGCGTATCGTACGCCGCTTGCTTAGCGCCAACCGGGGACGACTTTTTGTTGTTCTTCTGGCACTGGGCTCAGGCGCTACCATTACCGCTGCGTTGCTTAATCTTCAGGTTGACGCCAAGCGCCGATTAACCAGGGAATTCCGGGCATTCGGTCCCAATCTGGTTGTCGCCCCCAGCTCGTCCAGTGCGACCGAAGCCGCAAGGACCATTCCCGAGTCGACCTTCGAGCATTTTCCGGCGCAGCAGGACGCCAAGGAGCTGCGGCGTGCCGGATTTCTCTACACCATTGCCCAAGTTACTCCCTATCCGGATCGAACGACGGCGGAGCACACGGCAGCAAAAGCTGTCGTGATTGCCGGGCTTCGTTACGACGGCACGGACGGACTCGACAAAATCCTTCCTTATAAGACGATTGAAGCAGCGACTTCCGTCGTTCCGGGTGCAAATACCTGTCAAATCGGGGCAAGCGTTGCGACTGAATTTGGAATTCATTTCAATTCACTGTTGCAACTGGATTCGGGGGCACAACGGGTCCGCTGCATCGTTTCAGAGATCAGAAGTTTCGGCGGAGCGGAAGACAACCAAATTTTCGTTGCCGTCGAACACGCACAACGCCTGGCAGGATTGCCCCACGAGTTGAGCTTGATTCAGGCAAGGGTCACCGGGCCGCCCGAACAGATTGATCAATATGTTTCCGCGCTGCAAAAGGCGTTGCCCGAGGCTGAAGTTCGCCCGATTCGACAATTTACCGAAGCGGAAGGAAAAATTTACAGCCGTATCAGCGGGTTGCTTACGGCGACGGTGGCCATCGTGCTGGCGCTTACCGGACTTTGCGTTCTTGCGGCCATGACCAATGTGGCCATGGAACGCCGCAACGATGTGGGGCTGATGAAGGCGATTGGCGGGTCGGTGCGTCGGGTGGTGCGTTTTTTTCTGGTGGAGGCAGCACTGCTGGGGCTGATTGCCGGATCGTTCGGAGCAGCGGCGGGCATTGCGATTTCAACTGTGCTTGGCAAAGCGGTGTTTGGAGTGGCCGCACAGCCGCGTTTGATTGTGTATCCTGTAGCTGTGGCGCTGACGATCATGGTGGCGATTCTTAGCTCGTTTCCGCTGCGGCGGCTGGCGGGCATTCGGCCTGCGCTGGTGTTTCGAGGTGAAGCTTGAGTTCTGTGGTTCGAGGGCAACCGCTTACAGCGGCCTCCCAAGTCGTCATCGAAGGACTTGTGAAGCAGTATGGTTCGTTGCGCGCTCTCGGCGGACTGGACTTGACGGTGCAATCCGGCGAATGGGTGGCACTGATGGGGCCGTCTGGATCGGGAAAGACCACACTCATCAATATTCTTGGCGGACTTGATACGCTTACATCTGGCCGCGTGGTGATTGACGGTCTGGATATTTCAACTCTCGGGGAGAGCCAGCTCGTCCGCTACCGCGCTGAAAAGGTCGGATTCGTTTTTCAGCAATTTCACTTGGTGCCGTACCTCAATGCTGTTGAAAACGTGATGCTCGCGCAGTATTTCCATAGCGTCACGGACGAAAAGCAAGCGGAGGAAGCGTTGCAACGCGTGGGACTCGGCGATCGCCTCACGCACCTGCCTGCGCAGCTTTCCGGTGGGGAACAGCAGCGAGTGGCTATCGCGCGGGCGCTTATCAATCAACCGAAAATTATTCTCGCCGATGAACCGACTGGAAATCTGGACGAAGCGAACGAAGCCATCGTCATCGAACTTTTTCACGAACTGCATCGCGCCGGACATACCATCCTGATGGTTACTCACGATCCGGACATTGCCCGACAGGCCGATCGGCGAGTGGAGTTGGCCCACGGCCACCTGCATTTTGATACGGCGCAACATGGCCCGGGCCAACCGATGAATTGCGCGCTTGCCGGAACGGCCGATTGCTGTACCCCGAACTCGGACGACCAGATCCGCTTCGATCATTTGCTCGAACAAATTTGGACTTGCGGCGAAGAAGGGAAGCCCGCTCAGGTGGAGGTTCTGCGTGCTGAAGGGCCGGCGGGTCAGCTTCCGATTCTTGGAGATGAACCGGTTTCCCGCGTTTTGGCGCGCATGTCCGATCTTCAGCTGGTCAAATTACAGAACGGCCATGTGGGTCTTACAACCGACGGAAGTCGCCGCGCGCGGGATGTCGTTCGCCGCCATCGGCTGGCCGAACGCTTGTTCAAGGATACTTTCGCGATCGACGACTCAGAGGCGCATACGCAAGCCTGCAAATTTGAACACATCATCAGCCCTGAACTCGACCAGCGCATTTGTACGTTCCTGGGCCATCCAAAAACTTGCCCGCACGGTAATCCCATTCCGCCGGGCGATTGCTGCACGAACGCCAAATCCTGAGTCGCAGAAAGCTACCGAAAAGACGAGGAGCACTCCCTATGAAACGAGTCCTGATACTTTGCCTGGCGTTGCTGCCGTGCGCGACCATGGCGCAGACACACGAGACCGCAACTCTTAGAAGCATCGTTCTTGAAGGACTGCGCACGACCCACAGTGAAAAGGATTGGTTCGTGCCGGTAAGTGTGGCGCTGGAAGGATTGACCCCGGAACAAGCGAGTTGGAAGGATGCGAGCGGCAATCACTCCGTCGGGCAACTTGCGAACCACCTGCTGTTCTGGAATCGGCGGGAACTGGCCAAAATGCAAGGGCAGCCGCCGGCAAAATTCTCCGGTGAAAACGATGAAACATTCAACAGTTTTGACGCCAAGAGTTGGGCCACAACCGTACAGCAACTCGACAAAGTTCTGGCGGAATTGGAACGGCTGGTCGAAAAAGCAGATGACACCAAATTGCAATCGTGGGCGTCCGAGCTATCGCACGTTGCCACGCACAACGCCTATCACACCGGACAAATCATTTACGTGCGGAAATTGCAGGGTTCCTGGGATGCCGCAAAAGGCGTTAAGTGAATTGACCGACTACCCTCATGTAGCGCGTCGCAGCTGAAAAATGGGGACTTCGGGACGCACATTGAAACGCACGCGGAGGAGATGCCCTACGCCGCGGCTGATGTACATGCGGCGATTCCCGGACAGGGCAATTTCACCAGCCACATAGCGTCTGTTGGTGACGGGCAGAAGGGGCGGCGGTAGAAATGGCGGCTTGCACTGGCCTCCGTGCGTGTGCCCCGCCAGCATCCACCCGGCGTATTTGCCCCAGACGGAGCGATCCGCCGCGTCCGGGTTGTGACACAAGACAATTGTGGATGGATCCTGGCCCTTTTCTGACAGCAGTTTTGCCGGTGCAAAGTGCGGTCCCCACAAATCATCAAGGCCGATGAATTGCAGTCCCGAGGCGGTAAATGCCTGATTGCGAAGCATTGTGACGCCTACGTTATTCAGTATCCCCGTGATTTGATCGGCCACGTCCAACATGCGCCAGTTGATACCGTAATCGTGATTGCCAAGAATGCCGATTGTTCCTAGTCGGCCATGCGGGAGATGCGTGACTACCCGGCGAAGCTGTTCGACCTGACGCGGACCGCGGTAGGTAATCCAGTCGCCGGTAAACGCCACGAAGTCCGGTTGCCGTTCCTGAACTCTACGGAACGTGTCCAAAATATAAGAATCATCCACCTGAGGCCCAATATGCAGATCGCTAAGGTGGGCGAGCGTGCGTCCTTCTAGTTCCGACCGCAGGCCAGAGACCGGCAAGACACGATTTGTGAATTGCAGCCAGTGCGGTTCGATGCGCCAGGTGTACAGACCCACAGCCAGAGAGCCACAGCCGGCGCCGGCAATTGTCTTAATCGCCTGGCGCCTCGTAAATGAACGCTTCATTGTGAACGCAACATTCCTTTGAGGCTTCCTGAGACTCTCCGGGCGGTGAAATTCCATTGTAGGGCATACGCCGTCTTTTTTGTCTTTTCCTGATTCGACGGTAAACTATTAGCCGTATCTTCTTCCTATGGCTACCTCCATCGACCAGCGTAAAAAGCCCACAAGTGTCAAGATTCACGTCTCAAATAACGCCGGCGTGGACATAAGCTGGGCCGATGGCCACGCCAGCCACTATGATTTCCCTTATTTGCGGGATGAATGCCCGTGTGCTACCTGCAACGAAAAGCGCGATCAAGAACGCAATCAGACGGCGCCGGCCATACTGGCGCCGTCGCCCCTGTTACCCATGTTCAAGCCCAAAGCGCGGGCACAGGCCGCCACCTCGGTCGGTAACTATGCAATTCAAATCACTTTTTCCGACGGTCACGCGACCGGAATTTACAGTTACGACCAGTTGCGCACAATTTGTCCATGCGAGGAATGCGCCAAGACCTTCCGGGCCGCCGGGGCGTGAAATCTCCTGACCCGATCAAGTCTGAGAACAGCATTCCGCTGAATCCGATGTTTCACTCTTCTAACAAAAAGCTTGCGTCGCTAGACTTCACGGCCAAAAAATGCGACGATTTCAGTCTGCTGGTCACTGAAACCCATAAATGAGTAGCACTCCCAACAACCCTGCGGCTGCTGGAGGCCGCGGCAGCGGTATTCCTCGCGTCATCGTAGCCACAACAGCTCTCTTAACGTTTATATCGTTCTGGCGAGCTGCCGCCATTGTTCTGAATGACTTAGCCTCTTCCGCCTATTACGCGGGCGGCGAGGCTGAAGCCTACATTGGCAAGACCGCGCCATGGTTCATTCTCGCCATCATGATCTTTTCATACGCCGTTCGCGCGGTGTATGTCGAAAGTTGCAGCATGTTTGTCCGCGGCGGTGTCTATCGCGCGGTCAAAATGTCGCTCGGCGGCGGCCTGGCAAAGTTCAGCGTTTCGGCGCTGATGTTTGACTACATTCTCACCGGCCCCATCAGCGGCGTTGCCGCGGGCCAATACCTCGCCGGGCTCACCAGCGAATTGCTGCAGTACTTCCATTTGAGCGGACCGCTTTCTCCCGGAAGAGTGGATCTAATCGCTGCCAGCTTTGCGATCATCGTCACGCTGTATTTCTGGTGGGAAAACACCAAGGGCGTTCACGAATCAAGCGAAAAAGCGCTGTACATCATGAAGTTGGTCACCGTAATGGTGGTGCTGCTGATCGGCTGGTGCATCTACACGGTCATCGTTCGCCATTCAGCGCTGCCGCCGCTTCCGCATCCTAAGAATCTGCACCTTACGGATAGTGCTTTAGGCTGGCTGGTTCACAGTCCGCTGCCGCATATGTTTGGCATTATCGCGATTTTCGTCGCTCTCGGGCACTCGGTGCTGGCGATGAGCGGAGAAGAATCGCTCGCTCAGGTTTATCGTGAAATAGAGAGTCCCAAACTACCAAACTTGAAAAAAGCCGGGCTGGTTATCTTCATCTACAGCCTTGTTTTCACCTCACTGGTCTCCTTTTTTGCAGTAATGATCATTCCCGACGACGTGCGTCAGGGATTTCTGGAAAACCTAATCGGCGGCCTGGCCATGAATCTGGAAGGTCCGCTGGTTGTTCGTCTGATTTTCCATGCGTTCGTGGTTGTCGTGGGGACGTTCATTCTGGCCGGCGCGGTGAACACGGCGATCGTGGGTTCCAACGGCGTGCTCAATCGCGTTTCAGAAGATGGAGTGCTTAGCGATTGGTTCCGTCAACCGCATAAACGTTTTGGCACCAGCTATCGCATTATCAACATCGTCGTCTTTCTGCAAATCCTCACCATTATCATCAGCCGTGGCGACGTAACGTTCCTGGCCAACCTCTATGCGTTTGGAGTCGTCTGGAGCTTTGCGATGAATGGCTTGGCCGTTCTCGTATTGCGTTACACGCGGCCCGGGGAGCGCGAGTTCCAGGTTCCGCTGAATTTTAATTTCCGCGGCGTGCAGATTCCCGTTGGACTTTCGCTGATCACCCTGATTCTTTTCCTGATCGCGGTCACCAACCTTTTCACGAAACCCGTAGCCACAATGGCCGGCGGAGCTTTTTCCATACTGCTCTATTTGGTTTTTACATTTTCAGAGCGACGCGGAAAACGGGGCGGTGTGGCGCATGTGGAGATGGACCAGTTCAATCTTGAACTGGAAGGAGCACTGACTCCTGAGGCGGTTGGCGCGCGTCCGGGAAACATTCTGGTGCCGGTGAGCAACCATTATGCGCTCTATCATCTTGGCAATGTCTTGGATCGCATCAAGCCGGGACGCCGCGACGTCGTAGTACTGCACGTCCGGCTGTTGCGCCGCTCCGTGACGGGCGAAAGTGAAATGGATGCTGATCAGCTGTTTGGCAGCATCGAGCAACATCTGTTCTCGCAAGCACTGTCCATGGCGGAAAAGCGGGGCAAATCAATCCGTCTGGCTGTCGTTGCTGCCAACGACCTCTGGGACGGTATCTTGCGCGCCGGACAGAGCTTGCAGTCATCCACCATTGTCGTCGGAACTTCCAGCCGATGGATGAATGAAGAACAAGCGCGAACCATTGGTGACGCCTGGGAAAAGCTGGGAGACCAGAAGCCGCAATTTAACCTGGAAATTCATTTCCCGAACGGCGACAAGGTCTACAAAGTTCTCGGGCCGCATGCGCCCAACTTAACTGCGAATGAGGTCAATCTCTTGCATCGCCTGTGGTTGCGTTTCAGCGATGTCCTTGCTCCCCAGGAGTTGCACCACCACGACGTGGTGCATTTTGCGCTGGAAGAAGTGCAGAAGGAATTGGATGAAGGTCACGAAGAAATCGTCGTGAAACGCTTGCGTGATCATCTGGAAGCAAATCAAACCAAACGCAAGCCTTCGCCCTAGGGCTCCTGTCGCAAATGGACGGGATTGCGCTAGCGGAGAGTTTTTCAGAAGGATCAGGCCAACTGAGCCGTACAATGACCGCAGCGCTTGGCGGCCAGAGGAATGGCCATCGCACACTGAGGGCAATCCTTGGTTGTCGGAGCGGCTGCCGGTGCGTTTTTCTTCGTCAGGCGATTCATCCACTGCACAACGATAAATACGACAAATGCCACGATCAGAAAGTTGATCACGGAATTAAGAAAAAGCCCGTAGTTCAGCGTCGGCGCTCCGGCCGCCTTGGCTAAGAGCAATGATTCGTACGGCTTATCGCCTAAATTAATGAACAGGCTGGAAAAATCGACGTGGCCCAGCAATCTTCCAACGGGCGGCATGATCACATCGTCAACCAGAGACGACACGATTTTTCCAAAAGCGGCGCCGATAATGACACCGACCGCCAAGTCCACTACATTGCCACGCATGGCAAATTCTTTGAACTCTTTCAGCATGGTCTCTCTCCTCGTTGAAATTGGATTGAGAATTCTAGCGACGCGTCCGCAAGACTAGCACAGAGCCAAGGAATCCGCGCAGGGCCAGAATTACGCCCGCGGTCGCCAGCAGAGGCCCCACCCAGATAAACGGAACCCGGGAAATTGCCAACATGACTGTGCCCAGCAGAGTCAAAGAAATGCCTCGTGTCCAGTTTTCACCGCGCGACCAGGATCTTGCAGGCTTATAGAGCCCGCGAAGTCCCCACAAAATCAGAGCAATGCTGAGGACAATCCACGCGGGCTTGCGGCGGTCGAAGAAAATGTGGTTGGTCAGTCCCAGCCACACCACCAGGCCGCCAAGCAGCACAAAGACAATCTCAATGAACAGCCGCAGGAACCGCTCGGGGTTCAACATCGAAACCTCGTGGAGTCTACGCTACGCGCTCGATGCGCAGTTTGTTGACGGTTACCGGAGTTTTTGGACGGTCGTTGCCATCGCGCGGCAAATTGGAGATCTTATCGGCTACCTCCTGGCCTTCCACTACTTCGCCAAAGATGGTGTGGCGATTGTCGAGCCAGGGTGTGGGGGCGACGGTAATGAAAAATTGGCTGCCGTTGGTTCCGGGACCGGAATTGGCCATGGAAAGCTTTCCCGTTTTCGAATGTTTCAGGGAAGGATGAAATTCGTCCGCAAACTTGTAACCGGGGCCGCCCATTCCACTGCCTTGCGGGCAGCCGCCCTGAATCATGAACTGAGGGATTACGCGATGAAAAATCAGGCCATCGTAGAAGGGCCGCTTTTCTTTCTTGCCCGTCTTCTCGTCTGTAAATTCCTTTGTGCCTTCGGCCAGTCCCACGAAATTCTCGACAGTCTTCGGCGCTTCCTTTTCCAAAAGTCGAATCACAACGTTGCCCTGCGAAGTTTCAAAAATGGCGTATGTTCCTGCTGCTCTGCTCATGCGTTCTCCTTGTGAACAGAAATATCGTACACGAGGCAGCGCAAACCGCGCTACTCGCAAGACGGGTTCTCGAACTGGTAAAATCGGAGCCTATCGCTGCGTTAAGGGGCACCGCTGGTGAGAAACCTGTCCGTAAGAAAAGACAAAGCCGAGATTTGCACCAGGTTGGATACGATTCGCTTGGATAGCGCGCGCCGATGGGGAAAGATGACGGCACATCAGATGATTTGCCACCTCTGCGACTCGTTTCGCGGGCCGCTGGGTGAGAGACCTATCGCGCCGGTCACCGGAGTGCGCGGTCGAGCGCTGATGAAGTGGTTTGCGCTGTCGACACCGATTCCGTGGCCCCGCGGACTTACGACTACCCCCGAGGCCAATCAGCAGATTGCCGGAACGCCACCGGCCGAGTTTGCGGCCGATGTCCAGGAGCTACGGCGCTTGTTGGAGCTGTTTACGCAATCTCCGAGGAAGTTTAGCTGGGAGCCCCACCCGATTTTTTCCGAAATGACGGACTCCCAGTGGATGCGCTGGGGTTATCTCCATATGGATCACCACTTCCGCCAGTTTGGCGCGTGAGGAGTTGTTGCAATTGCTGGTTATGACTGCGGAGCGGCCTTGATCTCGCGGAGCTTGCCGGTGCTCACGTCATACACAAATCCGCGAACCGTTATGGATTTGGGAATCCACGGGTGCGTTTGAAGTTTTTCAAGTTGATGACGGACATTTTCCTCAATGTTCTGAAACGCGTAAAAGAAGGCGGGTGAAACCGCGGCGGTCCCCGTGCGGTTCTGAATTCTTGTACGCAGATCCTGTTCGCTGGTGGTCATTAGTCCGCAGTCTGTGTGATTGATGACCATGATCTCTTCGGTTCCTAACAGGTGATGCGACACGATGAGCGATCGCAGGCTGTCTTCTGTCACAATTCCGCCTGCGTTTCGAATGATGTGAGCATCTCCGGTTTTCAAACCCAAGGTGCGAATGGAGAGGCGGGTATCCATACAGGTCAGCACCGCGAGTTTCCGTGCCGGCCGTGGCGTTAGGGTGCGCAGTTCGTGCGTGCGTGAGTACACTTCGTTGGCTTCAAGAACGTCGTCGATTACACTCATGTCCAAGGCAGTTTAGCAGATGTGGGAATTGTTTCCCGTAAGGGGTCGTTCACAATCCGCAAAGTAGGTTTACCAGCTTTTTTGTTCCCGCAACTCAGTGATATGCGCCGTGTGATGCTTGCCGTGCCACTCATACAAAAACAGGAGCCAGTCCACGGTGCGCTCGCCGTGTTCCGGGTGCACCAGCACTCGCGCAAATTGCTCCGGTTTTAGCGAGTGCCACAGTCGATCCCAACGCGCGTGCAAGGCATCCAGCAATTTCTGCGAATCTTCGATGGGTGCGGATTTGGCGTCATCGAGTTCGGCCCACAGGGACTCTTCATATGGCTTGATCGTTGGTTTCTCCTCGGTTACTGCCAGCTTGAGGCGCACGAACGCATTCAGATGACTATCCGTCACGTGATGAACAACCTGCCGCAGCGTCCATCCGCCTTGGCGGTAAGGCGTGTCCAGTTGGGCCTCACTCAACCCCTGAACGGCGGCACGCATCTTGACCGGGGTGCTGCCAATTTCTGCGATGGCTTGTTGCCTGCGGGTGGCGGTCGTTTCGCTGGGCAACTCGAACCTTCCAATGGGATAGCGCGGGTCCTTCACGATCGTCTCCTTGTCGAACAACGGTAATTTATGCAAGTTTACGTGTCTTTTGCGCTTACATTCAACCTGCCGTAACCTCAAATGGCTCTCCAATTTGGACGCCTGCTGTAATGCTACAATGTGTGGCTCATGTATCCGGCAGGTGCGCTGTCGAATCTAATGCTCTGGAGAAAAGAGAATGGTATAACGTGGTTATCATCGGCAGCGGCTGCGCAGGTCTGACGGCGGCTATTTATGCCGGACGCGCCAACCTGAAACCTCTCGTGCTCGATGGCCACGAACCGGGCGGGCAGCTCTCTCTCACCACGCACGTGGAGAACTTTCCCGGCTTTCCCGATGGCATCATGGGCCCGGAACTCATCGAAAATATGCGCAAGCAGGCGCAAAGATTTGGGGCGGAATTCAAAGCGGGCGCGGTAAGCGAAGTGGATCTGACCAAGCGCCCGTTCAAGATTACGGCTGGTAAAGAGACCTATGATGCCAAGTCGCTCATCGTGGCAGCCGGCGCTTCGGCACGGTTGCTCGGGCTGGCGGGCGAAAAGGAATTGATTGGCCACGGCGTATCGACATGTGCCACGTGCGACGGTTATTTCTTTCGTGGACGGGCGATTGCCGTTGTCGGCGGTGGCGACTCCGCTATGGAAGAAGCAAACTTTCTTTCCAGATACGCGAGTCGGGTCTATCTGATTCACCGCCGCAATGAGTTTCGTGCGTCAAAAATCATGATTGATCGCGCCAAGGCCAACGAAAAAATCGAGTTTGTCACACCGTACGCCGTGGACGAAATTACGGCTGTGGAAGGGGCCGTCAATGGGATTCTCCTTCGCAACAGTGACACCAATGAAGTTCGTAATATTGAAGTCCACGGCGTCTTCATTGCCATCGGCCATAACCCCAACAGCACCGCGTTCAAAGGCAAGCTGGAGATGGACGCCAACGGTTACCTGATTCCCAGGCACGGGAGCCTGACCAGTATCCCAGGGGTCTTCGTTGCTGGCGACGTCCAGGATCATCGCTACCGCCAAGCCGTAACCGCCGCTGGTTCCGGATGCATGGCGGCCATCGACGCGGAAAAGTTCCTGGAAGAACACAAAGACTAGTTTGCGACTTTGCAAACTCCCGTAATTTGCCATAATTGAAGCGATGCTCCGCTCGATTCTGCTCAAGCTGTCCGCCAGCAAAGGTTTCGCCCAATGGGTCACCACAAACGGCAAGACGCGCAGCATGGCGCAACGCTTTGTTCCCGGTGAAACGCTGGATCAAGCCATTGCTGCTGCCCGGGCGTGCAACAACGCCGGCATGCTTGTCAGCCTGGACTATCTTGGCGAAAATGTTTCCACCACCGCCGATGCCCAACGCGCCCGTGATTCCTACCTGGAAGTCTTCGAACGCATTTCCAGGGAAAAACTGAGCGCCAACGTCTCCTGCAAATTGACCCAACTGGGAATGGACTTGAGCGTTGAATTCTGTGAAGGGCTCGTTCTATCTGTTGTGGAACGCGCTGCGGATTACGATAATTTTCTCCGTGTGGACATGGAAGGTTCCGTTTATACCCAGCGCACGGTCGAACTCGTGAAGCGCATTCGTGCCCGCAATCCGGCCATTGGTACCGTGATTCAGTCCTATCTCTACCGCAGCGAGTCTGATATCAAGGATTTGCTAGCCTATGGCTGTCGAGTGCGGCTTTGCAAGGGTGCCTACAAGGAATCGGCAGAAGTTGCGTTTCCCAAAAAAGCCGACGTGGATGCCAACTACGTGCGTCTGATGCAACTTCTGTTGACCAGCGGTTTTTATCACGGAATCGCGACGCACGACCCCATGATGATTGCCGCTACAATCCGCTACGCTGCGGCGCAAAAAATTTCCAAAGATGATTTTGAGTTTCAGATGCTTTATGGAGTTCGTACCGATTTGCAGCGGCGGCTCGTCAGAGATGGCTACCGTGTCCGCATCTATATTCCTTATGGACTCGACTGGTTCCCCTACTTTATGAGGCGTCTCGCGGAGCGGCCCGCCAATGTAATTTTCTTCCTGCGCAATTTGTTCCGCTAAGCACGGCTTCCTAAAGCTTCCGGCAGACGGTCACTCCGTCGCGGAGTGGAACGAGAACAGTAAAAAGATCCGTCGAATCATAAGCGCTTCTGTTTAGTTCTTGTACTCCCAGTGTGTTTGTGTCGCCCTTGGCGGCAGGCCGCGCGGCTTTACCGGACCACAAGGTATTGTCGGTGACCAACAGACCGCCGCTGCGAAGTTTGGGCAAAGCCGCTTCCATCGCCGCGGGATACTGGTGCTTGTCGATATCGTTAAAAATAAAATCAAAAGCTCCGGAAGATTCTTTCAGTAAAGCGATGGCATCGCCGGTGGCTACTTTTATTTGGGTTGCCACTCCAGCCCGCTGGAAATAATCCTGGGCCCGGCGAGCGTTTTCCGGAGAGCCATCGCTATAAAATACTTCTGCCTCGGGCCCGGCCGCCCGTGCCAACCAGATGGTGGAATACCCAATCGCCGAACCCATCTCGAAGATTCGTTTGGCTCCTGAAATTTGCACGAGCAGGGTCAGGAAGCGGGCGACGGCTGGCCCAATGATGGGGATGCGGTTCTGTGCAGCATACTCTTCAATCTCCCTGACGACGGCATCCCGTTCCGGCAGTAGCCCGTAGATATATTCCTCAACGTCGTCTTGAATATAACCGCTGCGCAGATTTTCAGTTCGTATCAAAGGCTTTCTCCCGGTTTTAAAGCGTGAATTTCCAGCCCCGCAATGCCGCCGGTCTCTGCTCTCAGTGCATCGACGGTTCCAGTAAGCGCAGGAAACGTAGCGTAGTGCATGGGAATGACGTGTTTCACGCCGAGCAATTTGATCGCCTGCGCGGCCTCGCGGGGACCCATCGTATATAAATCTCCGATCGGTAGGAGCGCCAGGTCCGGTTTGTAGAGTTCGCCGATCAGTCGCATATCTCCAAATACGGTTGTATCGCCTGCGTGAAACACAGTCAACCCGCCCGGCAGCCGCACAATGAAGCTTCCCGGCTCGCCTCCATAGATGTGTTTACCATCTTCTTCAATCGAGTTGGAATGAAACGCGTGGGAGAGCGTTACCTCAAAGCTGCCGACCTTTTGCGTACCGCCTTTGCCCATGGGCATCACCAGTTTGTCAAAACCTTTTGCGCCGATCCATAGAGCGGTCTCAAAAATGGCGACGATCTTGGGCTTGTGCTCTTGGGCCAGCGCCAGCAAGTCTCCCATGTGGTCACCGTGCCCGTGGGTGAGAAAAACCGCGTCGAGTTTCGTTATTTTCTTCAGGTTTTCCGGGCAAACCGGATTGGTCATGATCCACGGATCAATTATCGCGACTTCGCCGGATGGTGTAGTCAGTGAAAATGCGCTGTGGCCAAAATAGGTAATCCGATTGCCTTTTGTGTCGAGCATTAGTTCCCTCAGCTGAATAATTGTGAATGCAGAACATTAGATGCATTCCACAAGGCCTTCGTTTGAGGAAAAAGGACTTCACTTCCCGGAGGAAAGAAGTGAGCGGATTGCTGCTTCGTATCTTTCCTGGTTGGCTTCGCCAAGGAAATGCCCGATCTGCCGCCCGTCCGGCGCGTAAAAGAAGGAGGCGGGAATAGCACCGCTCCAACCGGGCAAAACAGCTTGTAGGAAGGTGTTCTCGCTGCCTGGTTTCTTGCGATAATTCGGGAAGAATGGCTTGTACCGCGCGATAAAGCGACGCGTCAAAATGAGGTCACCGTCGTCGTCCAAATTCACACCCACAACTTTAAGCCCTTGCGGCGCATATTGTTTTGCCAGTTCGCTCAACATTGGGTATTCAGCGCGGCAAGGTTCGCACCAGGTGGCCCAGAACGTTACCAGGAGCGGTTTCCCGCGATATTGCTCCAGCAATTTTTGATAACCCTGCGCATCGATAATGGCCGGATCATGTGGCGTGGCCGCCTGCGGAGAAGCGATCGCCGCCGCCAAAATGAAAATTGCAATTGCGACAAAAACAGTCCTAATTCTCATCATTTTCCTCGCACTCCCATTCTATTCCTCTCTATCCAAGTTGAGAATCTCATTCCTGCCGCGTACAATCCCTGTAAGCTGCTTGTTGGCCCCAGCGGCTGCTGTTACAAGAAAATTTTTGCTGGTAGCGCATTGCCCCGCAAGAGCCGCCGGCCCGTTGTGTATAAAAGGAGATTGTGAATGGCTTACGTGATTGCCGAACCGTGCATCGGCACAAAAGACACCGCCTGCGTGGATGTTTGCCCGGTGGATTGTATCCACCCGCGCAAGGATGAAGCGGGACACGAAGCGGAAAAGCAGCTCTATATCAATCCCGTAGAGTGTATCGACTGCGGCGCGTGCGTCCCGGTTTGCCCGGTTACGGCCATTTTCGCTCTCGAAGATCTGCCGGAAAAGTGGCAGAGCTTTACTCCGATTAACGCGGATTGGTACGTGAAGAAGTAAGAGTTGTCCCTAGACCAGTCGCGCATTGAACCAGAAATGGCACGCATGGGCGTGCCGTTTTTATTTCTGGACGGCGGAAACCTTGAGCTGCGTCATGTTGTTGTGCCGTGCGCGCCCATCCAAAGTGCGCCGCCCTACATCGGCAAACGAAGTGGCAAACAGGATTTTCTCCACGGCTCCCTGCACATCCTGCCACATCTGCTTCAATCCACAGGTTTCGCCTTCCACGCAAACGGCGCCCAGTCGTTGCTCCGAGTGGGTGCAACTGGATTCTGTAAATTCTTTGCCGTCCACAATTCGCAGCACTTCACCTACGGAAATCTCATCCGGCGATCGCGCCAGCGTATAACCTCCACGCACCCCGCGCCGGCTTTCCAGAATGTTCTGCCGTTTCAATTCCAGCAGAATCTGCTCGAGATATTTCAGCGGAATGTGATGCCGTTCAGCAATTTCGTGAATAGCCACAACCGCCGGATAGTGTAGCGTCAGGTGCAAAACTGCCTGCGTTGCGTACTCGCCTTTTGCCGTCACTCGCATAGTTCGTTGTCGACTTTTTCTAGCCTTTCACACGCCCATCATCGTGTCAATCCGCGTTCTCATCCACATGAAAGCCCCTTCCAACGTTTTCAGGCGCGAAATCATTTACAATTTCTATGTCCCTAACGGGGTGCTGCTGGGAGCGAATACTTTGAAGCGACGTCTTGCGCGTCCTACTGTTGTTCTGCTGGTTCTAGTGCTTGCCGGGGCAAAATTGCTTCCCGCGCAGGCGCCCACGCCACCGGCTGCCGCGCCTCCGCCCCCAACAAGTTCTATGGAAGGAACCTGGTCGGGAACACTGGCAGTCGGCTCCGCCGCTCTCCATCTCGTCCTGCATATCTCCAGAGAGCCGGACGGCTCTTGCAGAGCAACTCTGGACAGTTTGGACCAGGGCGTCTACGCCATCGAAGCGTCGTTTGTGACTTGCAAGGAATCGGTGTTCTCCTTTGCAGTGGTTTCTGTTGGAGCGTCCTACGCCGGGAAACTCTCGGCCACCCGGCAAACCCTTGAAGGGAACTGGTCGCAGAGCGGCGCTGCACTTCCTCTTAGCTTTCACCGCCAGCCGGCCAGTCTGGGCACGAAAAAGCCGGCTGACGCGATTGCTGATGTCGAAGGCCTTTGGCAAGGTCGCGTCGAATCGAATGGCCTGCGCCTTCGTCTTCAGCTGCGCATCTCGCACAATGAACAACGGCAGCTCACCGCCACGCTGGACAGTATCGACCAGGCGGTCACCGGAATTCCCGCCACAAAAGTTGTCCGTGAAGCTAGTACTTTACATTTTGAGATTCCAGCGGTCAGCAGTGTCTATGACGGGGAAGTGAACGCCGCCAAAAATCTCATCGCGGGAACCTGGACCCAGGCCGGGGTCGCGCAAAAGCTCGATTTCAAACGTTCGCGGGACGTTTTGGAATTGCGGCGCCCACAAAATCCCGTAAAGCCATATCCGTATCGCGAAGAAGAGGTTCGGTTTTCCAACACAAAAGCAGAAATCGCACTCAGCGGCACACTGACCTTGCCGAGCGGTGCAGGCCCTTTTCCCGCAGCGCTTTTGATCGGCGGGTCCGGCCCTCAGGATCGCGATGAATCAGTTGCTGGCCATCGTCCATTCCTGGTCCTGGCCGACTATCTTTCTCGCAAGGGAATCGCCGTGCTTCGCTATGACAAACGCGGTATCGGCAAGTCCAGCGGAGACTTTGTCAGCGCAACCACCCTGGATTTCGCCGCCGATGCTGAGGCCGCGTTTGCTTATCTGCGAACCCGCAAAGAAATCGACCCCAGAAAAACCGGTCTGGTCGGCCACAGTGAGGGCGGCATGGTTGCTCCCATGCTGGCCGCGCGCTCCGCCGAAGTAGCCTGGATCATACTTCTCGGGAGTCCCGGCGTAGCAGGCGAGCAGAATTTACTCCTGCAATCGGAACAAATCGCCCGGGCCAGCGGCATGGCTGATGACGCCATCGAAAAAAGTCTCGATTTTGACAGGAAAGCCTACGCTCTTGTGGCCCAGGAAAAAGATCGAACCGCACTCGAAACCAGGTTGAGTGAACTTGTACGAACCAGCGGTATGGCCGATTCGGCCTCTCCTGCCGAAATTCAATCCCAGATTCACGCTATGAGTTCTCCCTGGTTCCGTTTCCTGCTCGCCTATGATCCGGCAACCGCTTTGCAAAAAACGAAGTGTCCGGTCCTGGTCCTCAACGGCGAACGGGACTTGCAGGTGCCTGCCAAGCAAAACCTTCCAGCGATTCAGAAGGCGCTGGGAGATGGCGGCAACAAAGACTTCCAGGTGACGGAGCTTCCCGGCTTGAATCATCTTTTTCAACATGCACAAACTGGCGCACCGCGCGAATATGGGGCCATCGAGGAAACTTTCTCTCCAGGAGCGATGGGCATTGTTTCCGATTGGATTCTGAAGCGCGCCATTCCGTAAATGGCCACGGCACCCGGCGCGTACCGGCTCTTCCCTTTAGCGCATCCAACCAACGTTTGTGTTTCGCTTCGTCTCCCGTCACCGTAACCTGCAGGTCTCGATGACGGGTTATCATATTCGTGCGACTTGCGCGTCCCTATGCCGCCAAAATTCGACCTGACCCTGCTCATCCACGCGCACCAGCCCTGCGGTAATTTTCAGCATGTGCTTGAAAAGTCGTACGAGACTTCCTATCTGCCCTTCGTTGAGCACTTGGAGCGTCATCCCGGGGTTCACGTTGGTCTGCACTATTCCGGCCCGCTGCTCACTTGGATCCAGGAGCACCGCCCCGTTTATTTCGCGCGTCTAAGAGATCTCGTTCGACGCGGCCAGGTAGAACTGGTCGGCGGCGGGTTCTATGAACCCATTCTTGTTTCCATTCCTCCGGAAGACCAACGGGAACAAATTACGCGGCTCTCGAACTATCTCGAAGAGCACTTTGGCGATCGCCCTACCGGGGCGTGGCTGGCCGAGCGGGTTTGGGAGCCGCAACTTCCAAGCGTCCTGGCGGGTGCCGGCATTGGCTACACACTCGTTGATGACATTCATTTCCTGTCGGCTGGGTTTGAGCCGGACGAACTGTTCGGTCCCTACATCGCAGAAGATTGCGGTCAATGCATCTGGGTCTATCCCGGCCACAAGGCGTTACGCTATCTGGTGCCATTCGGCAAAGTTGATGACGTGATCGGCTACCTGCGCGAAGGCGCAAGAATGCATCCCGGGGGCGTCGCTTCCATGGGCGATGACATGGAAAAATTCGGCGTCTGGCCCGGCACGTTCAAACACTGCTACGCCGATGGCTGGCTCGAGCAGTTTTTCACCGCGTTGGAAGCAAATTCCGATTGGTTGCGTGTTTCCACTCCGGGCGAATATATCGCCAATCATTCGCCTCTCGGCCGCGCCGATCTTCCCACCGCTTCCTATACGGAAATGATGAACTGGGCTTTGCCCACCAGAGTACGCCAGCGCTACGAAGCTGTGCAGCGGGAATTTGAATCGCGCCCGGAGGTACTCGCTTTTTTGCGGGGCGGCTCCTGGCGTGGTTTCTTCCGGAAATACTCAGAAGCCAATCTCCTGCACAAAAAAATGCTGCGGGTCTCTTCACGCATCGCCGCCGCTCCGGCGCGCCGCAGTGGCTCCAAGGCTACAGACGAAATCAATCAAGCTCGCGATTTCTTGCTGCGGGCGCAATGCAATGATGCCTATTGGCACGGCATTTTTGGCGGTCTTTACGCCCCGCATCTTCGCACCGACCTCTGGCGGAATCTTATCCGCGCTGAAGCCATCGCGGACCGCCAGACGCCCGGCGCTCTTATCGCCCGTGTCGAAATGCTCGACTACGACTCGGATGGCTGCCGCGAATTGCTTTTCACCGCGCCTGAATACCAGGTGCTGCTGAAACCTAACGACGGCGGCACGGTTGCCGCAATCGATTTCCGTCCCGCTTCGGCCACGCTGGTCAATTCCGTACTTCGCAGGCCTGAAGCGTACCACGCGCGTCTGCGAGACGCCGCGTCACACTCGCGCACCGGCAGTGTGGGCTCGATCCACGACCAGACGCGGGTCAAGGAACCTGGTCTCGAGCGATTCCTGCGTTATGACCGTTGGGCGCGGCACACATTTCGCGTTTTGATTTTTGACCCTTCGCGCAACCAGGCCAATTATGAAGCACTCGAACTCTTCGAAGACGCCGGTTTTGCGGGCGGCACATTCCAGGTGAGAACTTCTGGCGCTCACGATGCCGAACTTTTTCGCGACGCTGCATTCGACGGGTTGCCGCAAAAAGACGACGGTGAATCCAGCGTTTCGTTGATTAAGCGATTTTCTTTTGGGCCGGCGCCGAACGGTTTCGAAGTGGCCTGTGAAATTGGAATCAAACTCAAACAACCCCTTGAGAAACCGGTTGCCGTGGGAATTGAGTCTGTCATCAATCTGCTCGCGCCCAATGAACCCGACCGTTTCTTCCTGACTGCAACGGGCCGCGAAAACTTGCGATTTAGCGGAATTCTGCCGGGACCGCTGCTGCGCATGGAAGATGGCTGGCAGCGTATTCGAGTTGCCTTGCACGCACCGGCCACGGAAGGATTTTGGGTTGCGCCAATCGAAACTGTTTCAGAATCCGAAGAAGGTTTTGAGCGTGTCTATCAGGGTTCGCAGATTCTTTCCGTTTGGAACCCGGGTCTAACCACACAAAAGAACTGGGGCGCTCGACTCGTTTGGCGAGTGGAAGGGTTCTGATTTAGGAATAAATGGGGCGGTCCTGCGGTCCCGAGTGGACTTCGGCTCGCCGCAAGCCGGTCATTCCGCCATCAACAAATTCTGCGCGAAAGACCATTCGTGATCGATCCATTGGCCGTCACAGCGAAATCCGGTTCGCGCCGCCATTTCAAAAGGTTCTTGCGCCTGGTATTTGTGAGAACTCTCCGTCCAGATGGTCTCATCTTCATCCAGCGTTATCAGAAGACCCGCCGCAGGAATTGTCACGCGTTGCTTCCGGGTGGACCGCAAATGCATCTCAATGCGCCGTTCCTCAATATTCCACTGCGCTTCATGCCGGAACGCTGGCAATGCAAAGTCAGCTCCCAGTTCGCGATTGATCCGGGCTAGCAAGTTCAAATTGAACGCTGCTGTCACTCCCGCCGGGTCATCATAAGCCAGTATTTGGCTCTTAACGTCTTTCTCCAGATCGGTGCCCAGCAGCAGCGCATCTCCTTCCTGAAGAATTTCCCGAACTTCCCGCAGAAATTTATCGCCTGCATCTCGATCAAAGTTTCCAATCGTACTTCCCAGAAATAACACCAGCAGCCGATCTTGTGCTTTCCGCGCCTTCGCAACGCAGCGCAAACCCTCGAGGTAGGGTTGCTCGTAGCCGACCACACTCACCATATCGATCTGCCCAAGCTCCTTTTCGCAGGCCGCCAGGGCCGAAGGAGAAATCTCAATAGGGTAGTAGTACGTTTTCTGCCTTCGCGAAAGCGCTTCTAAAATCCATCGAGTTTTCTTGCCGGTTCCACTTCCAAGCTCCGCCACTTGCACGGATCCCGGCAGCCGCCCAACGATCTCATTGGCGTGTTTCTGCAATAGCCGCGCATCCGCACGCGTCAGTCCGTACTCGGGCAATACGCAAATCGCCTCAAATAAAGCTGACCCGACTTCGTCATACAAGTATTTGGATGGCAATTCTCTTTGTCCTGATTTTGTGAGACCTTCGCGTATGTCAGCAGCAAATTCAGACGCATGTCGGGTCAGAAGGGAATAGGTCGGCATTTTTTCTCCCGGGCTTGGGCGAACTTTCCTTACGTCTACGGCTGCAGAATTAACTTCAGTCTTCGACGCAACGAAAAGTTGCGTACGCATACGGGTAGTGCGGCTGAAACCAGTTGCGGAACGACCTCCGCAGCATGCAAGCCGCCGTGCGCGGCGATCCGCCCTTCATTACAAAATGCCTTCCATCAAAAAAGTCCGCGGAGTAGCCGGGGTAAAACGGCATCCGGGTAAATCCCGGAAACGGAGCAAACTCCGTTCTCGTCCATTCCCACCCATTTCCCACGAGATCATGCACGCCGAAAGCGCTTGCACCTTCCGGATGCGAGCCTACCGGGGACGGATCCCAATGGCGGAAATCAAAATTCCCGTGGCGTTCACTCGGGGTCTCTTCCCCCCACGGATAGCTGCGCTCCACGCGATTATCGCGTGTGCCATACGCCGCGCGGTGAAATTGCGCTTCGGTTGGAAGTTTCCGTCCCATCCAGGCCGCATACGCATGGGCTTCAGCGTGGCTGACGTACACCGGCCAATCATCCGGCAGCCGAATGTCTCCAAACATCGAGCGATACATCCATATATTTCCTTCGTGCTGCCAGAACGCCGGATGTTCAATCTTTGCGCGCTCCTTCCAGGCCCAATCGCTTTCCCGCCAAAGCAATCTATTTTCGTAGCCGCCGGCCTGAATGAATCTCAGAAAATCCATATTAGTAACGTCGTGCGTTTCAATCGCAAAATCTCCTACCGTCTCCTCATGCGCTTCCAACTCGTTGTCCCAGCCAAATTCATCGCCATGCACGCGTTGCAGTCCCAAGGTCACCGCGCCGCCGGAAATGTCCACCATGGGCGACCGTCCCTTCGGCAGTCTGCAATCGGTTCTTTCTGGGCCCTGCACCTTTTGGGAACTGGGCAAGCGGTGCAGCAGGTAAGACAACGTTTCTGCGTGCATCAAGCGATGCTCAATAGCCACATCCAGCATCGTTGCTAGATTCGGATGGCCTTCCCAGGGTCGCGCCAGGGCATTTTCAACCGCGCTGTCCAACGCGTCGCGCAATTTCATCCGGTAGGATTCAATTTCCGTTCGATCCGGCCAGTCCGAAGGGGAATCGGTCGGCAATCCACCACCGACAGGGTCGATGCCAAATGCAAACAGCTGGTCGAAGGTTCTATTGAATGGGCGCAAGCCAAATGCGCGTTCCGCGAGCAAGTTCCAGTCAAAGGCCTCTACATGTCCTAGGTAAAAAATGATGCGATGCCGTTCCGGGACGGGCCGATCATACATCGCTTCATCGCGCACGATCCGGAACAGGTCGTCGGTTCTTCCACGAGCATCAACTAACCGGCTATGAAGGCTGCTACGAAGGCGGACAGGACTGGCGGTGGCTCCCATGGCTTGCTCCCTCTCGTTGGATGCGGTTTCCGTGTGAAGGTTTCGCCAAGTATCGGCGCAAGGAGGTGAATTGCACTAAGATGGTCCCTCCCTGCTTGGGGGCTGTCAACCGAAATGAATACGAAACCTACGGCCGGCCCGCAACCTACCATCGAATTTCAGGCGGTAACATACGGTCTTTTCCGGAGTCATTCTCAGACTATTGTTTCTAATATTTCCCTTAGCATTCAGCCGGGAGAAACGCTCGTTCTTCTCGGTCGCAGCGGTAGCGGCAAGACTACGCTCCTGCGCTTGATTAACCGCATGCTGACCCCCTCCGCAGGACAAATCTTCATAGAGGGCCGCTCAACTCGGGACTGGGATCCCATCCTCCTCCGTCGCCACATTGGATATGTTATTCAGGAAGCTGGTCTATTCCCGCATTTTACTGTCGCCGAAAATGTCGGGTTGGTGCCCGATCTTGAAAATTGGGACGTTTCACGCCTTAGAGCCCGTGTTGAAGAAATGCTAAGGCTCGTTGGCCTGGATCCGTCTGAGTACTCCTCGCGGAAGCCTCGCGAGCTTTCCGGCGGCCAGCGTCAGCGTGTGGGGGTAGCCCGCGCCCTCGCTGCGGACCCGCCCATCCTTTTAATGGACGAACCGTTCGGTGCGCTGGACCCGGTTACCCGCACGGAATTGCAGCGTGAATTCAGAGCCCTGGCCCGCCGCCTGGACAAAACCATTGTTTTTGTCACGCACGACCTTCGCGAAGCGCTGGTCCTCGCCTCTCGCATCGTCCTGCTGCAGTCCGGCCAAATCGTTGCAGACGCCCCGCCAGGGGAGTTTCTGAAAATCGACCATCCCGAAGTCCGGGCCTTCACCGCCTCGCTGGCCACGACCGCGGGGGCTGTATCATGAGCAGCCGTTGGGAATTCTTGTCCAGTCACCGCTCAGAAATCTTCAGCGCCACCCTGGATCATCTCGCTCTCGTGGTTATTGCCATGGTCGTTGCCATCCTGATCGCCGTTCCCCTGGGAATGCTGATCGTCCAACGTCCCATGTTGCGCCGGATTGCACTGGGCATTGCCAGCGTATTTCAAACCATCCCCAGCCTGGCCCTTTTCGGCTTTCTGATTCCCGTGCCATTTATCGGCGGTATCGGGCGCCGCACGGCAATCGTCGCCCTGGTTCTTTACGCAATCCTTCCTATCTTGCGCAACACCTACGTTGGACTCACTGTAATCGACCCCGCTATTCTGGAATCTGCCGAAGCCATGGGCATGACGCAAGCGCAAATTCTCTGGCGCGTCCGCCTTCCGCTCGCCCTCGCCGTAATTCTGGCCGGCATTCGCACTGCCACCGTCATTACCATTGGTGTCGCCACTATTGCCGCCGCCATCGGCGCCGGTGGACTCGGCACTTTCATCTTTCGCGGAGTAGCCATGGTCAACGACGCCGTCATTCTTGCAGGCGCAATTCCCGCCGCAGTTCTTGCTTTGTTGGCCGACTTTCTCCTGGCTCTAGTCGAACGTCGATTGAGGATTGCCTGACATGCACCGCAAGTTCGCCACGTTCTTCGTTTTTTTGGGCGTCGTTTCTCTTCTTTCCTCCTGCCATTCGTCGGTAAAACCCAAAATCGTAATTGGCTCAAAATTTTTCACCGAGCAAGTCATTCTCGCTGAACTTCTCGCCCAGCATATAGAAGACCGCACCGGCATTCCCGTCGAACGCAAAACCAATCTCGGCGGCACGTTACTCGTGCAAAAGGCCATGCAATCCGGTGGTCTGGATTTATATGTGGAATATACCGGCACGGCTCTGACCGCCGTCCTGAACGAATCTCCAGGAACTGATAATTCCACCGCGATATACAACCGCGTCAAACAAGCCTACGCTCAACGTTTTCAAATGGAGGTCACCGAGCCTCTCGGTTTTGAAAATACGTTTGCTATGGTCATTCGCGGAGACGATGCTCGACGCCTCAATTTGCGTCGCATCTCCGACGTCGTTCCCCTGGCGCCCCAGTGGCGCGTAGGCGCGGGCTACGAATTTCAAGAGCGTCCCGACGGCTTCAAAGGCTGGAGCGAACGCTACAACCTGCGCTTCGCCGCGCCACCCAGCGCGATGGACCTGGGCCTGATCTACCGAGCCCTGGTCGACAAGAAAGTAGACATCGTAGCCGGCAATTCCACCGACGGCCTTATCGAAGCCCTCCACCTCGCCGCGCTCGAAGACGACCTCCATTACTTCCCGCCCTACGATGCCGTTCCCATCGTCCGCCAGTCCGCACTCGAAAAATACCCGCAGCTCCGTTCCGCCCTGGCCGACCTGGCCGGAAAAATCACCGCCGCCGACATGCGGCACCTCAACTACGAAGTCGACGCCGACCAACGCGACGTAGCCAAAGTCGTCCGCGCTTTCCGCCAGGCCAGAGGCCTGTGACCCTTCCTCGAATTTCGCTTCCCAAGTAATCTCCCGGTACAATCGCTGAATATGCATGCAGCAATAACCACTACGCGTGGAAACCGAACCTGTCGATGCGCGCCTCCAGGTTTTCCTACAATCATTTATTAGTTTTGCTACCGAAAACACCTGAGCAACTCCAACAAAGCGATGTGCCATCCAACTCGGGGAAAGCAGATCTTCGTCCTCCCCGAAGCCGGCCCCTGCTTTGTGTGTGTTTAATCCAGATGAAGTCTAGGTAAGGAGAGCACGGATGAAACGTGTTGCGTTTTTCCTATTTATCGCCAGTTGGTTCGTCCCGCTTGCCTCTGCTCAGGACCGTATGCAGGCCGGAGTTTATGCCGACTATTTCCGCATTTCCCAAACCGACACAAACCAGGCCGGGCTCGGCGTGCGTGTCGGGTTCAAAGCATTTCCCTACACCATGATGGAAGGCGAAATGAGTTATGACTTTGCGCAAGCCTTTAACGAAGGCTTCACCGACACCGGCACCGGCACAATTTCCGTTCAGCGTACAAACATGCGTGTTCTCCACGGCCTCGTCGGTCCCAAATTCGAACCGCATCGCGGCGGAATTCGCCCCTTTTTTACGGTGAAAGCCGGCTTCGTCAACTTCCGGCTCAATGATCGTCCCGCCACAGTCGGCACGTTCCTTAGTTCTGTCGAAAATCTGCGTTCAAACAATGTTAGCGGCGTGCTCTATCCTGGCGGCGGCTTGGAAGGACACCTTGGGCCGGTGGGATTGCGTCTTGACGTCGGCGATGAAATATATTTTTCCGACGGCGCCCACCACAATTTGCGAGTTGCTTTCGGACCATTCCTCCGCTTCTGATTTTGGTTTTGCGTTCCTGGTGCGCGGAGCCGGCGGGCCGTTTCCCTGTTCCGCGCATTTTTTGTTGTCGCATGCCCTATATTTTTGTTCGGCGTGCTCCCGGCGATTTCCCCGTCGGCTTGCTCGTCTGAGAGTCCGTTTGATACAGTGATATCTCACGGAGCAATTGGAATTTTCGTTCAAACGGGAGACCAGGTGGCTATAGCGAAGGAGTTGCTTGCGATTCTTGTCTGTCCCGTCTGCAAAACGCCTGTCAAAGTCCTCGATGATAATTCTGGACTCAAATGCGCAACCTGCCGCCGCGTCTATCCCATTAAAGATGACATCCCGGTGATGCTTCCCGAGGAAGCCACTGTCGCGCAACCGTAATTTCAAGCAATTCACGAGAACAGCAAAGGAAGAGCGATTCCGCATGTCACAAAAAGTTGCAGACTCTGTTTCGCGCCTCAAGCGCCTGATTCCCAAACTCCGCGGCCAACGCATCGGCGTTCTCGGCGACCTCATGCTGGATCGCTATCTCTGGGGCACGGCTTCTCGCCTTTCTCCTGAAGCCGCCGTTCCGGTCGTAGATTTCGTGGAACAGAGCGAGTGTCTTGGCGGGGCCGGGAACGTCGCCGCCAACATCGCCGCTCTCGGCGCCCACGTCGAAGTCTTTGGCGCGCTCGGCGTCGATGAACCTGCTCGTGCCCTGCAGAAATGCCTCGTGGCCGCCAATATCGAAGGTAAAGGCGTCGTTGCCGATTCCCGTCGCGTTACTATCGTAAAAACGCGCATCATTGCGCGCCACCAACAAGTTGTCCGCGTCGATCACGAACGCCGCGAACCGCTTCGTGCGGAGTCCCGCGAAAAACTTCTTCGCAATGTTTTCACCGCTTTAAAAAAACTCGACGCCCTGGTGCTTTCCGACTACGACAAAGGCCTCATCACCGACGACTTTGCCGATCGCGTCCTGAGCGCCGCGCACCAGCTAAAAGTACCGGTGTTCGTCAAACCTAAAACGTCCCGTCTCTATGCTTACCGGGGCGCCCGCGCCATCGTTTGCAATGCCAAAGAAGCCGGTTTCTACGTCACGCGTTCCCTGACCGACGAAAAATCCGTGGAAGAAGCTGGTCGCGCCCTTCTCGCGCACTTCGGCTGCGCCGCCGTGGTCATCACCCGCGGTGAAAAGGGGATGAGTATCTTTGAAGAAGCCTCGCCAGATCACCTGCAAATTCCCGCGACGAGTTTTGAAGTCACCTATGCCCGTGTGGGGCAGCCCGGCATCGAGCGTGGCGCCACCGGCCGGCAAGTTTTTGATGTAACCGGCGCGGGCGACACGGTCCTCAGTGTGCTGGCCCTGGCCGCAGCCGCGGGAGCCACCTTAGGCGATGCCGCGGCCTTGGCTAACACTGCCGCCGGGGTGGTCGTCGGCAAACTTGGCACCGCCAGCGTCACTCCGGCGGAATTGCTCCACGCCCTGTCCGACATCCATCCATGAAAAATAGAGGGGGAGCCTGCCCGCCCGGGACACACCGACATGGTTGTGCCGGCGGCGGCGGGGAGTCGCTGTGCGGCTTCGGCAGCACGCTGAATTGCATTACAGGACGCACTACGGCGCAAAACTAATCGACTTGTCTTTCTTTTCCACCCAAAGCTCTATCGTCTTGGTCTTCTGGCTTTTCTCCACATCATTCTTGTCCGGCATGGGTGTAAACGGGCTTACGTTCACCGTCACCGCGATCCCGCTCGAATTGGGACGCGACACGGCCTTCGCAATCGCATAGCTCTTTACCGGACCGTAGTATCCGGCAGGTCCCCAATCCGCCTCAAAATCCTGCATGCGGTAACTGGGCCCCGGCTTCCAGACGGCATACGCCGTGGGCAAATCGCCGGCCACGACCGCATCAAAAAACTTCCGCGCTACATGCGTCTCCGGATAGAACCGGAACGTCCACCACAACAAAATAATCGCCACGATCGACAACGCGGCAATCGTGAATGGCATTGCTCTTGATTTTGTTTCTTTATAGGCAGGCGGATTCAGTAAGCTCATTTTTTCTCCTGCCCCGCGAGTCCAGCAAATTTGAATTCATTTGCCTGCAGGCATCCCGCATGCTGGCACACTAAAACCCTAACAAAATTCCCGCCCAATAGTAAATCCCGCCTTCTCACCAGAGGCGTCTGACTGGTTTGGATCAGGGGCGTTCCAGGTGCCTCGGGGGCCATAAACCGCGAGTGAGCCGTGGGGAGTGTCTTCTGAGGCCGACCGCTGGGGCCTCAATCAGATTTCGGCGTGGAATCTGGATGAAGTTTTCCGGCAACGATCAGCCTTCGAGTGCTCCACCTGCGCCTTCCGGCAATTCAATCTGATACTTCGTCCGCGACTTCTCGCGATGCTGGTCCAAGGCCAAATCAATCAGCTTGTCGAGCAGCTCGCGAAACGGAATCCCGCTCGCTTCCCACAATTTCGGATACATGCTGATCGACGTAAATCCAGGAATCGTATTCACTTCGTTCAAGAATATTTTTCCGCCGCGCTTCTCCAGAAAGAAGTCTACTCGCGCCATTCCGCTCAATTCCAGGGCGCGAAACGCCAGAACGGCCAGCGCTTGAATCTTTTTAACCTGCACCGGTTGCAACTTCGCCGGAATCAAAAGCTGCGTCCCCTCTTCCAGATACTTGGCCGCGTAGTCGTAAAATTCCCGGTGCGGCACAATCTCCCCTGGAATGGAAGCCGCGGGCTCGCTGTTCCCCAGGACCGATACTTCGATCTCCCGTGCACTCACCGCCTTCTCCACCAGGATCTTCATTGCAAATTCCGCGGCCAGATCCAGAGCCGGCCCCAATTCGGCCCGTGAATGCGCCTTGGTCATGCCTACCGAGGAGCCCAAAGTCGCCGGCTTCACAAACACCGGATAGTTGAATTTTTTCTCAATCGCCTTCTCGATTTCCTTCGGCCGTTTCTCCCAATCCGCTCGCTGCACCGTAATCCAGGGCACCACTGGAATTTTCGCCACTTGCAAAAGCTTTTTCGCGACGTCTTTGTCCATCCCGATCGCCGAGCCGAGAACGCCGGCTCCCACAAACGGCAGCCCCGCCAAATCCAGAAGTCCCTGAATCGTGCCGTCTTCACCAAAGGTCCCGTGCATCACAGGAAAAACCACATCCACGCGCTGCCCGCCGCCGCTTCCATCGAGTCGCACCAAGGCTGCATCGGTCGGATCCGCCGTCATCATCACCCGTTGCCCGCCCCGCAAGACTTCCGGCAGCATCTTCTGCGCACCCACCCCGATCAGCCAGTGCCCCTCTTTGGTAATCCCAATAGGCACCGCTTCATACTTATCCGGATCGAGCCCGCGAATCACCGAGGCCGCCGAAGCGAGTGAGACCTCATGCTCGCCCGACCGTCCCCCAAACAGCACACCGACTTTCAGTCTTTTCTTCTCGGTAGTCACGGTATTCAGTTTTCCAGAAAATCTCACAAGCGAAAAGCGTCGAACTGGCGCCTGTTTCCAAAACGAACGGCGCGGGGCCGCTACAAAATCTTCTGCCCCAGCCCCGACAACACCAGTTCCACGCCCAGCAATGCCGTCCGGTTATGTTCGTCCAAGATCGGATTTATCTCCACCACTTCCAGCGACGCCATGGCTTCTGTATCGGCAATCATTTCCATCGCCAAATGCGCTTCGCGGTATGTCACCCCGCCCCGTACCGGCGTCCCCACTCCCGGCGCATCCGACGGATCGACAAAATCCATGTCCAAACTCACCGCAATTCCCGCGGTATCGTCCATCGCATACTTGAGCGCGTCCGCCATCACTTCGCGCATTCCGCGCTCATCAATATCCCGCATCGTAAATACATGAATCCCGGATTTCTTCACAATCTTGCGTTCCTGGGCGTCCAAATCGCGCGCCCCTACAATCACAATGTTCCCCGGTTCCGCTTTCGGCCGGAATCCCATCAAGTCCACGAGTTCACTCGGCCCGTACCCCATAATCGCTGCCAGCGGCATCCCGTGCACATTCCCGGACGGCGACGATTCCGGGGTATTCATATCCCCGTGCGCATCCAGCCAAATATATCCAATCTGCTTTTTCTCTTTCCGGTAATGGGAAGCCACTCCGGCCGCCACTCCGGCCGCAATGGAATGATCTCCGCCCAGAACCAGGGGCAGGAAATCCTCGCCCAACGATCGTTCAACCGTCTGCGCAAGGTCCAGGCAAGTTTCCGAAATCTCCTGCAGATATTTCGCCCGTTTCTCGCCCACCGGCATCTCTTCCGGCTGTTTCACTTCCAGATTCCCAATGTCCTCGACAGTATGCCCCAGCTTTTTTAGTGCCGCCTGTAAGCCGGCCCCGCGCAGCGCCGAGGGCCCCATATCCACACCCCGCCGGCTCTGTCCCAAGTCCATGGGCACACCGATAATCCGCACTTTTTGCGCCATAAGATTGCCTACCTGTCCAGAATTCTCAAAGCCGACGATCAAAACTGAAGGTGGCTAACACCGGAAGCTACCCCTAGCTTTCGGCAAACCACATTGCGCCTTGATGTCCTGTAATAGCTACGCCCTACGACCAATTTCCACCACCAACGACTAAGGATATACCCGGTAAATCATGCGCGGGAAGGGAATCACCTCGCGAATGTGCTCGGTCCCGCAAATCCAGGCCACTGTACGCTCAAGCCCCATCCCAAATCCAGCATGAGGAACGCTGCCATACCGTCGCAGGTCCAGATACCACTGAAACGGTTCTTCCGGCAAGTTATGCTCTCGCAGCCGTTGAACCAACAAATCATAGTCGTGAATACGCTGGCTTCCCCCGATAATCTCCCCATACCCCTCAGGAGCGAGCATATCGAACGCCAGGGCCAAATCCGGCCGCTGCGCGTCCGGCTGCATGTAGAACGCCTTAATCGCCGTTGGGTAGCGATGCACCAGCACCGGCCGGTCAAATTCATTCGAAATGATCGTCTCTTCATCCCCGCCAAAATCATCGCCAAACTTTGCCGGATTCCCGTGCTTGTTCAGCACAGCGATAGCTTCTTCATAGGAAATGCGCGGGAAGGGCGCCTGCACAGTTTCCAGCTTCTTCACATCGCGCTTCAGCGTTTCGAGTTCGTGCGATTTGTTCTTCACCACCCCCTGCACGACCGCGCTGACCAATCCTTCACCAAGCTCCATCATATCGGCCAGTTCCGCGTACGCCGCTTCCGGCTCCAGCATCCAAAATTCCGTCAGATGCCGTCGTGTTTTGGACTTCTCCGCGCGAAACGTCGGTCCAAACGTATACACCTTGCCCAGGGCCATCGCGAGCGCTTCGGCATAGAGCTGCCCGCTTTGCGTCAAATACGCTTTCTGATCATCGATGTAGTTCACTTCAAACAGGGTGGAGGTTCCTTCGCTGGCCGCCGGCGTGAACATCGGCGCGTCGGTCAGAATATAGCCTTGTCCGTCCATGTATTCACGCGCCGCGCGTATTGCTTCGGCACGAATCCGCAGAATTGCCGTTTGTCGCGGCGTGCGAATCCACAAGTGCCGCTGGTCCAAAAGGAAATCGACGCCGTGCTCTTTCAGCTGAATAGGGAAAGGGGTGTTCTCTGCAACCTTCTGCACAATCTTTACCTGCGTAACGCCCATCTCAAACCCGCCCGGCGCCCGCTGCTCTGCGCGAATCGTTCCGGTAACAATCACACTCGATTCCTGCGTCAAACCCTTCAATGCGGCAAACGCTTCCGGACTCTCCTTCAGCGCGCAAACTCCCTGGATCGTCCCGCTCCCGTCCCGGAAGATGGGAAACACGAGTTTCCCCGACTCCCGAATGTTATAGAGCCATCCGCGAATCGTAACTTCCTGCCCCACAAACTGTCCTGCCTGCGCGATCGTTATCGTCGTCATTTTTCATTTCTTAGAGAAAAGATTCGACCATTAGTGTAACAAAACACGAATACCCGCAAATGGTGGCGCAACCAGCTTTGGACCAGCAAGAGTCGTAAGGGGAACCCAGCGAGAAATCGTTGGCAACGCCCTCGGCAGGAGGCGGATTTTCTAGGAGTCCGACTGCGACATCGTCAAACAAAGTACGGCGATGGCACATCGCCAGGGCCCTGTTTCCAGAGGAATCCTCGGCTCGGGCGCCTGCGCCTGCCCGGCAAGGGCCGCGGAATCAATCGCCATATTCCTCGGCAAACTTGTCCATCCCCGCGCGCGCCGCCTGCAGCTGCTCAACCACTCCCACGGCATCCGGTCCAATCTTTTCCTTCATTTCCAGCACCACCGGCAGCTTCGCCTCCGGCACCGTCTTCAGCAAACCCACCGCCTGCTCCCAGTCGATCGTTCCCTCGTAGGGAGCCAGATGCTCGTCCTTTTCTCCGTGGTTATCATGCAAATGCACGCCGACGATCAATTCCCGCAGCGGGGCAAAGCTTTTTTTCACGCGTTCTTCCACCGGACCTTCGGCCAGATGCGCATGCCCGATATCAAAATTAAAACGCAATCCGGTCAACCGCGTCTCATCGGCAAAAGTCCGCAAATACTCGGGCGCCCCCATTTCGCTGGTGGTATTCTCCACGCAAATTGTCACGCCCACATGTTTGGCATGCAGTATCAAATGCTCCAGCGTGCTAAAAGCCGCATCGCGTTTGCGCGGATCAGCTGTTTCGCGCGGACCTCCCATATGCACGACCATCCGCGAATACGGCAACTCTTCGGCCACATCGATGACCCGTTTCAATTCATCCATGGCCTCAATCCGCCGCACGCGCTCCACTTCACATATGGAAAGGGGCGCTCCGCCTTCGCGAGTTGCGCTCAGATCCCGGCTCGAAGGCGCATGCAGGGACGACAAGGACAATTTATTCCCTGACAAAACCTGCGCCATCGTCTGGATTTCCGGTTTCGCGGTGTAGTCAAAATGTCCGCGCGAGCAGAACACCTCCACGCCTGTAAATCCGGCTCCGGCAATCTGCCCCATCAATTCCGGCGTCAACTTCCGCGAAATAAACACATACGTCGATAGAAGTCTCTGCATAGTCTCCACAATCTCAATCCGGGCTGGTTCGCTGTTGCTCGCAAATCCCCGTCTGGAAGTACTTTGTTTCCGTTGCTCGCAAAACCCGGGGCCCCGGTGGCCAGTCCTGGCGCTCGTCAGTATCCCATCGCCGACCCTTCATCCCGCGGATCCGCCGCTCCGAGTCTTTCCCCGGTAGCCGCATCAATGCCAATCGCGTTCACCAGCCCAATGTGTCCGCGCCGCCTGGTTTCGTGTCCCTGCGCATTCAGAGCCTTTTCCAGTCCGTCTGGAAACTCCTTCTCAAGCACAATCTGGTCCGGCATCCACTGGTGATGAAATCTCGGAGCATTGATTGCCGCCTGGGCATCCATTCCCAGTCGCATCCAATTGATCACGCTCAGCAGCGTGGCCGAAATAATCGTCGGTCCGCCCGGTGATCCCGTCACAAAACTCAGCCGTCCGTCGCGCACCAGTATTGTGGGCGTCATCGAACTGAGCGGCCGGTGCCGCGGCGCAATCGCATTGGCCTCGGACTGCATCAATCCAAACAAGGCATTCGGCACTCCCGGCTGCGTCGTAAAATCATCCATCTCATCATTCAACAAAAATCCCGCCGAGCTTGTCACATGGGACCCATAACCGTTGTTCAAGGTATAGGTGCTGGCCACCGCGTTTCCTGCCGCATCCACCACGGAAAAATGAGTCGTATGCTGCCCCTCGCCCAGTCCGGAAACTCCCGTGGACTCGACCGCACGCGCTTCGGTCCCGCAAACATGCGGGGTTCCGGCCTTCACCAGCTTGCTTGAAGACGCGCGCACCGGATCAATCGTCTGCGCCAATTCTTTCGCATAGCATTCACTCGTCAATCCATCCACGGGCACTTTTGCAAAATCCGGATCAGCCAGATATTGCGCGCGATCGGCAAACACCCGCCGCATCACTTCGGCCATCAGGTGGACGCTCTGCGGGTCGTTCCAGCCCTTCAGCGGCACCCCGCTCAGCATATTCAGCGACTCAATTACGGCCACCCCGCCTGAACTCGGCGGCGGCGAAGTCAGCACTTCCCAGGTATGCCCGTCGCTCACATATTTCGCGCGGAGAACATCCCGCATCTTCGGCTGATAGCTCGCCAGGTCCTCGAGCGTGAGCAGTCCGCCCATCTGGGTCATGTCATGGGCCAGCATATGCGCGGTCTCGCCACGATAAAATTCCGCGGCACCAATTTTCGCAATCCGCTTGAGTGTGGCCGCGAGCTCGGGCTGTCGAAAGGTTTCTCCCTGGTGCCAGCCGCGCCCTTCATTCAAAAATATTTTCTGGCTCATCGAAAAACGCTGCAAATCCTTGCGCTCCCCCGCCAGTTGCCGCGCCAGTTTCGCGCTCACGGGAAAGCCGTTCTCTGCCAGGCGAATCGCCGGTTCCATCACATCGGCCAGTTTCAGTGTCCCGTAGGTCTTGAGCGCCAGCTCCAGCCCGGCTACCGTCCCCGGCACGGCCACCGCCCTGTACCCCACCGTCGCCGCGTCGTTATCCAGTTTCCCGTCCGCCCGCAGGTACATGTCGCGCGACGCTTTACCCGGAGCTTGTTCCCGGTAATCAAAGAAGGTAGTCTTCCCGTCCGCCAGTCGCACCAGCATGAATCCGCCGCCACCGATATTTCCCGCTGCCGGTTCGACGACGGCCAGCGCAAAGGCCACAGCCACCGCCGCGTCCACGGCATTCCCCCCGCGCTTTAAAATCTCCACGCCGGCTTGCGAACCCAGCGTCTCGTCGGTCGCTACCATCCCATGCGCGGCGCGCACCGCCGCTGTCGGCCACTGTTTTGGCCCGTCGGCCTGCTCCCGAAGCTCGGTGGCTTGTTGTCCCGACGCGCCGGCCGCTCCGGCCAATGCCGTTGCGGCTAAAAGCACGACTGCTATATTTTTTCCAGTAGAGGTTTTCATCGCAACCAAACGACACTAAGGGATTCAGCGCCAAGCGTCAAGGCACTGTACCCACAGGTTACTCCTTGAAAATCTAAAGTTTTTCCCTGCACATGTGTGATTAAATCCGTGTCGCATTCATCCCAAGGAGATTCCTGATTACATGAAGAACGTGTCCTGGCGCAACCCGGTTTTGATTCTCGCACTCCTCCTCACGCCGGCAACTGCGCCGGCCCAAGTCCGGACTGCGGTTCCCGCTGATCTCGAGGCCTACGCCGAACGGGCCCGCAAAACGTTTGAAGTCCCCGGCCTTTCTGTCGCCATCGTCAAGGACGGGCAAGTGGTCTTCGCCAAAGGCTTCGGAGTGAAAAAACTCGGCGAGCCGGCTCCGGTCGATGAAAACACGCTCTACGGCATCGGCTCCAACACCAAAGCCTTCACCACCGCGGCACTCGCCAGCCTGGTCGACGCCGGACGGCTTTCCTGGGACGACAAGGTCTTCGAGCGTCTTCCCGGTTTCCAGATGTATGACCCCTACGTTTCCCACGAAATGACCATCCGCGATCTTCTGACCCACCGCAGCGGCATGGGCCTCGGCGAGGGTGACCTGCTGTTCTGGCCGCATACCACGTTTACCCGCGAAGAGATTATCTACAAGCTTCGTTTCATGAAGCCCGCCACCAGTTTCCGCAGCCACTATGCCTACGACAATCTTCTGTACATGACTGCCGGCCAAATCATCCCCGCTACGACCGGACAATCCTGGGAATCCTACGTCCAGCAGCACATCCTCGATCCGCTCGGAATGAAACACACCAATTTCAGCAACACCCTGTTTAAACCTGGTGATAATTACGCTTTCCCCCATGAACGCCTGGACGGAAAACTCCAGCCCATCGATTTCGTACCACTCGATAACGCTGCTCCGGCAGGCAGTATCAACTCTTCGGTCGCCGAAATGGCGAAATGGATCACCCTGCAGCTCAACCACGGAAAATATCCAAATGGTGACCAGCGCCTCTTCAGTGAAAAACAACACTGGGAACTCTGGTCCCCGCAAACCATCCTCCCCATCGGTCCCGGTGGCGACCCCGACTCTCCGCTCTTTGCCATGCAGCCGAAATTTGCCGATTACGCCTTGGGTTGGGTGGTCGCGGACTACCGGGGCCACAAGCTCGTCGGACACACCGGCGGAGTCTTTGGTTTCGTTACCCGCGTGATGCTCGTCCCTGACGAAAATCTCGGCATCGTCATCCTCACCAATGCCGAAGAAGAAGGCGCTTTCGACTCGATTCTTTACCACATCATCGATCACGATCTTGGCGCGCCTGCAACCGACTGGATCGGCGAGCTAAAGAAGCGCCGCGACATGCAAATCGCAGAAGCCGGGGAAACGACCAGAGCAGCTGCCGCCAGCCGGGCTACCGATTCACGGCCTTCCTTGCCCCTTGAAAAATACGCCGGCGTCTACCGGGACGCCTGGTATGGCCCGGTTACCATCGGTAGCGCAGCCGGCAAACTGAGTTTCACCATGGACCACACGCCGGCCGCCGTCGCGGATCTGGAGCACTACCAATACAACACCTTCAAAGCCCACTGGCGCGCGCGCACCATGGAAGACGCCTATCTGACCTTCACCATCCAGCCCGACGGTTCGATCGATCACTTCACCATGTCCGCCGTTTCCCCCCTGGCCGACTTCAGCTTTGACTACCAGGACCTCTATTTCATTCCGGCAAAAAAGTAGCGCGTTCCGGCAAAAAAAAGCGCGGCGCCTGGGAAAGGTCGCCGCGCTTTTCGCATTTTCCGCCGCCCTTGCCGGCGCCGGTACGCTCGCCGCCGTTGGGCCACACTCGCTACGCGCTCAAAAACTCCACCGTGGCCGGACCCGGCAGTAAACCGGCTGCGGTCCCGCGTTGAATCAACTCCTTCACCGCTTGCTTCCCGCGATCCCCATAACCCAACGTCCATTTGTTCACATACATGCCCACAAACTTGTCCGCCAGATCGCTGTCCATATCCCGCGCAAACTGCATCGCATAGTTCAACGCTTCTTCGCGATGTTCGAGCCCATAGGAAACGCTATCCTTAATCACCTGCGCAATCTGCAATCCGAGTTTCGGACCCAATGAGCGCTTTACCGCATTCCCGCCCAACGGCAATGGCAATCCGGTCTGCTCCTGCCACCAAATTCCCAAATCCAGCACACGATGCAATCCCATCTGCGAATAAAACAACTGTCCTTCATGAATCAGCAGCCCCGCGTCCACCAGCCCGTCTTTCACCGCATCAATAATCTTGTCAAAAGGCATGACCACCGGCTCGAAATTCGGCTCATACAATTTCAAACTCAAATACGCCGAAGTTTTCAGCCCCGGCACGCCAATCCGTTTCCCGGCAATATCCTGCGCCTTCAGCGACTTCGTCGAAACCACAATCGGCCCATAACCCTCGCCAAAACTCGCCCCGCAATCCAACAAAATATACTTATCGCGCAAGGACGGATATGCGGCAAAGCTCACGGCAGTCACATCGTAGGTCTCGGTCAAAGCCGCTTCATTCAAGGACTGAATGTCCGACAAGATATGCGTGTACTTGTACCCCGGAGTTGCCAGCTTGTGGGTCGCCAGCGCATAGAACATAAACGCATCATCGGAATCCGGCGAATGTGCCAGCTTGATTTCCATCGGTTCTTTTCCTGTTTGTAAGACTGTCTGTTTGCTTGCCATGGCCTGGGTTCCTTTTCTGAAGCAACCGCCCGTTCCACCAAGAAGCGCAGCGGCTTGCTCACCTACACCGGTCCAAACTCCCCCAAAGACACTGCCGCCCCAGTACGCTATTCCAGGAAACAAACGGTAGAAGACATGCGCGCAGCAGGGATTGCGTGGCGCTCAGCCGGGCTATTTTTAGCAACAAAAGCCTAGCATATCGCCCCACCCCCCCACAAACCACCTTCCCGATGGTTATCGGGGAGCGGATGGGTATTTCCGACTGGTAGGCGTCGAGGAGCCGCCGGAAGTCCGCAGCGGGCGCGGTGCTCCCACCCGGGTCGCCGGTGCCTACCCTGGCACGCGCCTCGGGCTCGGTTCAGCTCTTGTTCATTTCTCTGAAAACTTCACCACATCATTCTCGAGCGGAATCTCGCTTGTCCGTTCGACCGGAGCCACCCCGTCCGCCGGCTTCCATTTCCAGCCGCTGCCTTGCACGGTAAAGGAGGAAAGCGTGTAGGGCAATCCTTCTGAACCGAGCGGTGAAGTTGCATTGGAGATGTGGAAATGAAGATGCGGTTCCGTCGAGTTGCCGGTGTTGCCGACCAATCCGATCACTTGGCCGGTGCGGACTTTGTCGCCCAGCTTTACCCGCAGAGAACCCGGCTGCAGGTGCGCGTAGAACGCAAAATTTCCACCGCCAATATCGATGATCACGTGGTTGCCGCCGACGGTTTCCAGCGTGATCGGCACCGCGCGGGAATGCTCGCCGGGAATATTCTGCGGGATGCCGTCTTTGGTTTCGGTAACGACGCCATCGGCTACCGCGTAGGCCTCAACGCCGAACGCGTAGTAGTTTTTGTTGTCGAGTTTGTCTCCATGAAATGTCGCGCCGTCATCGCCAAGGCGTACCCAGTCGATGGCAAAACGCTGGGAAATAGCGGCGCGGGCATCAATCGGAATCAGTGCCCGGCGATGGCCGGAGGTATTGGAGGGGCCATTTCCTGCAAGCCAATGATCCCCGTGCAGGGGAGACTGGATCTTGACGGAGGCGTTGGTGCCGACGACCGACGGTTTCATATCCACACTGAGTTCCTCAGGATAGGTGCCGAGCTTTACCGTGAAGCGATGCACCAGCGCCACCGGGACATCGCCGGGCTTGTCGAGCGTGATCCATACGTAAATGACGGCTTCGGTTCCGCCGGGGATTTTGGCCGCGTCCGTCACGCTGACTCCCGGATGGGCAATATCCCCGTCCAGGGCCGCCCCCGACAGCGTGGCCAGCGAGCGGGCAGAAGAGTCAGCCGAGAAAACTTCGATCTTCCTCATCTCGACGTCCCACTTGCCCATGTTCACGGCATGCAGTTCGTAGACCAGATGGGTTTTCTTGTTGGCCTGGAACGCGCGCGGCGCAACGGGAACGCTGACGTCCAGCGGAACGATGAACGGCTTTTCTTTCGGACCATCCGGAGTCGCGGCCCGTCCGCTTTGTGCGGCTGTGTCGCGCTGCATGACCAGGGGTTGTGCAGGGGAACCTTCTTGAGTCCAGGTTCCATTCAGCGAATTGTGATCCTCGCTCAGTGTCCCTTCATACACACCGCCGATGGCCTTTACTTCCATATGGAACCGGTTGCCGCTGAAGGTGACGCCACTGGCGGGAATTTGGCTTCCCTGATCCACGCTGTCAAACATCGCCGAGTATTCGCCGCTGCTCTTCTTTACAACGGAAAGCGTCAAATGCAGAACGGCGTTGTCATGGCCGAGATTACCCTTCCAGGCGCCCACGATGTCTGCGGGCACTGGGTCGGTTTGCGCTGCCGCACGGACCGCGCAGGGAACGGTGCACAGCAGCAGGGCGATGAACGAAACCAGACATGCGGACGCGAGATTTCTATGTGAGTTTGTCGGCAAGGCAGCCCCCTCAGTCGGTTGCAGTGCGGGATGCCGAGCGTCTGCAACAAACGTTGTATTCACAGTCGTGCGTATATAGCGCCGGAGTCTAGGTCGATGGCCGGATATTGTCAATCTTTTAGTTTAACGGTTGGTGAGTGAAATATAAAATGCAACATACGTTGCGCCATCCTGCTGGCCCGGCGGGGGCCCGTGCTGGGTGAACTCGCAGCGCTTCGCGTCTGCCTGCAAAGACTGCAGGAGTTCTTGCCCGAAAGGGATTCGGCAGGGTTAGCCGGCTCACGGGACGATCAGTCAGGCGTCGGCCGGGAGCTTTGCGGGTAGACTTTTATCCAGTGGTTGCGGACGCGGTCCTTGATTTCCTGGCCGTCGACAGTGCTGGTTATGAGATCGGATTCTTGTACAGGCATATGGCAATCGACGCAGTTGCCGGCCAGGCTTGCTCCGGCCGCAGGGAAAAGACCGCAGTTTTCCGGTTTGTGGCACGCGAGACACTTCACGGAGTAAGCGGAGGCAGCACGCTCGGGCGCGTGAAGGTCATGGCACGTCGTGCAAGTCATGTTTTGCGACGACTGGTAACAACGACTTCGTGCGAGCAGCGCAACCTGATTGCCGTGAACATCAACCTTGGCGTCGGGATCGGGTGGATGTAATTTTATGAAATCGGCCAGCGGCTCGCCCGCAGAGTACGTGAACGCGCCGGTAATCCCCTCGCCGATGCCTCCGTGACATTGCGCGCAAACTTCGATTTGCCGTTCACGCGGCAGGGCAGCTGGATTGATGATGGCGTGCGACGGACTGGGCGGGGCCTGAGAATGCTGTTCCAGGACGTGCTGACTTCCCGGACCGTGGCAGCGCTCGCAGGAAATGCCCAGCGCGAATCCGGTCTTGTTGTAGCGATTTTTGGGGGCTGGACCCGGCAGGGATTGCAAGTAACCGGCGTGACATTCCAGGCAGCGCGGGGGCACGGGACGTTTGAAGTCTGCGGTTCCATCGGTGTAACCGGGACTGTTTACCCAGGACCGGATTGTGGTCCAGTAGGAAACCGGAAGTTCAAACAATCGGTCGCCTTTCCAGTAGAGATAGGTTTGGCCCTTTCCGCCGGAGCCAATCACCAAAGCAAAACGCTCGGAAGTCTTCATTTGGTCCGGTGGCTGAAAGAAAAAAGCCGTCTGGTAGAAGCTGCCGCCTTTGGCTTCCATTTTGAAAAACAGATCGCGGTCACGCGTTTTAAGGATGTTTGCGCCTTCGGAAAAATCTCCCAATATGGACCCCTTGTCAGCGAGTTGCGAGGTGCGGTGATGGGCGGTGTGCTCGTAGGTCCCGGCAATGGTTTCGTGACACGGGGCGCAGCTACCATCCCCCACATAGCCGTCGCGAACGCCGGCGGCGGCCGGGCGCGGCTTGGCCGCTGGCCTTTCCTGCGCCAGGGAAGCAAGTGCGACCAGGCACACTACGAGCGCCAGAGAAATTGCGTGGCAGCGCGCGCCGTGAAAGGCGGGGACCGTCATGGGTACTGACATTAGCCAATGTTGCGATAAGCGGCAATTGGAAAGAGACAGGGCAGAACGACAGTGCGTTGGCGCGATTAGAGGGAGGAAACCATGCGGGCGATGGCGTCGTCGAAGGTGGATTTTCCTTCCAGGTACGGTTGCCAGAACCGCGTGAGGAGCTGCAGATAGCCATCCCAGCCGCGTTCGTAGAGGCGCTCACGAATGGCATAAGGGGTGTACGCGTTGGGAGAATTGGGAAGAGAATCAGCGTGCGCACCGGGAGCGGCAGCTCCGCTGCGCGGGGAATGTCCATCGACATTGGCATCCGATGGTTGCTGGTGCGGCGCAATCATTTGCGAATGCTGGGAGACCATGATGGGGCGAATGACTTCGCCGGTCGTATAAAAAATCAGGGCGTGCCAGAGATCGCGCGGAATGGCTTTGTCGCGCTGCCGGCACTCACGAATGATGGCATCCTGCACCGGCTGGGCGATCCCGTGCGAAGCCTCGTGAAAAAGGACTTCCAGAGCCTCCGCGCCCTGATTGCGGGTGTCCAGGCTGGAGATTCTGACGCGTAGCGGATCGATGGTCGTGTAGGCGCCGGCGGTATTTGCGTAGGCCGAAACATCGACACGGATTTTTTCCTTCGGCCAACGGGTTTGATAAATATCGGCAAGGCGTTCAGAGAGGCCGACACTCTGTTCGCGAACCAGCGGAGCGACACCTGCGATCCAACGGCGATTGGCGCGATCATGGGAGGGCCATTGGTGCGTTCGGTAGACGGGTGCAGCGGATTCCAGAGCCTGCGTGAGACTAGCCGGAAGTCCGGCGTCGCAGATTCGTTTTTTACGGCCCGAGAGTTCATCGCAATCCTCAAAGTCGCCCAATTGATTGGTGATGAGAACAAGTTCGGTGCTGAAAAGAAGATCCTTGTCGGCGTAAGTGGAAGCGTAGAAAGCCACGGCGGCATCCCAGGTTTTTTGTTCCGCGGCGTCAAGCGGGCTGCCGGCCGTTGGCGCAGAACTGGCGGCCTGTCGATTGGACGAATTCTCTCTTCGCGTGTTGCGCGCAGCGCCTCGTTGCCGCGCTTCCTGATACAGAGTGTGGTGCAGATTGATCCAGAAGCCGCTGTGAAGTTCAAAAACGGGGAGTGGACCAGCCATGTAGTCGTCTTGTGTTGCCGCCGCAACGTGCGGTGGAGCGACAAAGGACAGGACAACGATTAATAGCAGCAATCGGGTGCTCAATGCGCGCATAGGCGAATCGACCGATAGTAGCGCCAACTGAGCGCGTACACAAACCGCAAAGCATTCGGCGAGCGGTGCTAGGAAATGTTTTTCGCAGACCGGCCACTGCCCCAAGAAGCGAATTGAACGAAGCCGGTGAGCCTGCCCGAGGCGGTCAATTGGCCCTGGGGTCGGTGTCGCTTCCGACTCCACCTTGGTGATCACCGGCATGGAGGATGCCGCCGGAATCGCGGAAAAATGAGATTTTACCCGTACGGCCGTAGATCGAGGGAGCGGCAGAAATTTCGAATTTTGCCGGAGCCCCCAAAGTGTTTGCTCCCAGGATGACGTAGCGAAAGAGGTAGCCGTTTTTTTTGCCCGCTGCCAGATCCACATCGAGCAGATTGGCGGCGTCTTTGGTGGCCGCGCCGTGTAGAGCGGGCGCCAGGGTGCTCAGCGTCTCAGGAATGTGGGAGTACGTCGTTCGGTACGTTTCGATGGCGTCGGCGATTTTTTTCACCGAGGCGAGAGCGGCGCTTTCATTGGATTCGATTTCGGCGGAATCCCATTCGACCTCAAGGGAGGGCAGATCCAGCATCAACAGGCCCAGCGAGAGTAATTTCCAGCTACCGTTCTCGCGGATCATTCCCATGGTGACTACGTGCGCTGTTGACCCGGAACCGTCCGTCGCGTCACGAAGATCCAGAGGAACGAACGCGACGTTGTCGCGAAGATCCGTACCGCCGATTTGCATTTCGGTGGCCACGGAAGGAGTTTCGCAGCGGACCACCGGTCGCCCGGAAGGATTGCTGGAAGAAGAAGCTGTGCCCGCTTCATCCAGCAGCACGAAACGCTTCATCAGAGCCACGCGCGCGGGGTTGCTGAGTCGTGTGAAGGATTCTTTGTTCCGCGCAGTGAGAAAATTGGAGAACTCCCCCTGGTTGTGAGTGCACGCAGCAGAAAGGGCGTTGCGCAGAGCGTCGCTCGGTGAGTTCGCGGTGGGCGGAGGCGCTGGTGTTTCAGAATTTTCTGAAGCCCGGTCGGGTTTTGAGCTGGACTCTTGCGCCGGGCTGCGGGACGCACTCAGGGCCAGGGCCGCCGAACACAGCAGCGAAATAAAGAAAATCTTGCGGTTGCGGGAATTCAAGTTAGTCCTTTGCGGCGCTGAGAATCGCAGCCAGGTTTTGCGTGAACGCTGAACGGGGAAGCACTTCGTTGCATCCGGCCGCTTGGGCCCGAGCGGCGAGCTCTGTTTGCACGTGCGAGAGAAATGCCACCACGCGCACTTCGTTTTTTGCGCCGCGGAGTTTTTCGATAGCCTCGATGGGGTTGCTGCGGGCATTGAGATCAACGATAACGAGTTTGGGAGAGGTTTCGAGCGCCGAAAGAAGGGCGTCGGCGTTTGCGGCGACCTTAAATTCGACGCCGAGATGCTTGGCGGTTTCCGCTACTTTCATTTGAAAAAAAAGATCATCCATCAGAGCAACGACTTTTCCCATTGGCTTCCGGCTCCTCTTGCTGCTGCTCTAAATAGTATGCTCTCAATCCTGTTGCCGTGTTTGCGGCAGCGACACGGTGAACTGAATTGTGTTTGGTCCACGCTTATTCGGATGCGGGGCAATGCCGGATGAGTTGGAACGAAAACGGTGGAAAGTTCAGCCAGGGGCGGCTGAGGCGCGCTAGTGGCCGGAGCCGGTGGGATGGACGCCGACGGTTTCGTCGGGGATGTCGCCGCGACGGCCTTTGACGCGATCGTAAACGCTGACCTGGCTGACGGAGCCGAGAGCTTCGTTGTAGAACGTGGGTATGCCCAGGGCGGTCCGCAGCTCTTCGTTAAACTTGCGCAGGTTTTCCAGGTGCGTTGCCAAAGCGGGGATTTTTGTTCCCTCATCGGTCAGCAGAAACTTTTGGTAGCCGGCGTCCCACAAGCGCGTGAATTGACCCTTGAGCATGATGGTGGGCAGGATGGTGAGCTGCAGTTGGCCATCCGGGGTTTGCCGGAATTCCGCGCCGCATCCGTATTTTTCCACGCGGATGACCCCGCGGGTGCTGCCGACGGTGAAGCCGAGGGCGGCCAGACCTTCAATGGCTTTGGGCGAGAAATGCTCTTCGACATTCCACATAGGGGCTTAAAGAGTACGATGAAGGTTGCGGCTGTGTAAAGGGACGCCCCGGCGCGTGTCGAGCAGGCGGTCGAAATTGCGTCGCGAGGGATCAAGGATTCTCTACCTTCTGTAGGGTCATTCCGGTAAGTTGCGATAAACTAAGGTCATATATCGTCGCCTGGGGCAGTTGCATCTAATGGACGGCCTTGCATCGGATGTTGGTCGGTGCGGCAAACGGTGCCGCGTAGGGGAGTTGGACTGGTATGGCTACAAGCGAGCGTGTATCTTCTCCGGTTTCTGTGAGCGGAGCGGCCGGTTCACTGGCCCCGACCGGGAGATCGGTGCTGGAAACGATTGGAAATACGCCGCTGCTCAAGCTCGCGCGTGTGGGCAGTGAATTCTCCAACGTTGAATTCTATGGGAAGGCCGAGTGGTTTAATCCCGGAGGATCGGTCAAGGACCGTCCGGCGCTGGCGATGATTCAGGCGGGAATCGCGAGCGGGGCGCTGCGTCCGGGCAAAACGATTTTGGATGCAACGAGCGGGAACACCGGAATTGCGTACGCCATGATTGGCGCGGCGCTGGGATTCCCGGTGACGCTGTGTTTGCCGGATAGCGCTTCGCACGAACGAAAACGAATTTTGGCATCGTTCGGCGCGGAACTGATTATTACTCCCGGGGATTTGGGAACGGACGGAGCGATCCGGCGTGTGCAGGAGATCGTTCGGTCGAACCCGGCAAATTATTTTTATCCGGACCAGTACGGTAATCCGGCAAATTGGCAGGCGCATTACCAGACGACGGCGAATGAGATTTGGGAACAAACGGGCCGGCGGATTACCCATTTTGTGGCGGGACTTGGAACGAGCGGGACCTTTGTCGGGTGCACGCGGAGATTGAAGGAGTTGCATCCGGGGATTCGCTGCATTAGCTTGCAGCCGGATGCGTCGTTTCATGGGCTGGAAGGCTGGAAACACATGGAGACGGCGATTGTTCCCAAGATTTATGACCCGACGCTGGCGGACGAAAATCTGGAAGTAGAGACGGAAGCGGCGTACCGGCTGGTGAAGCGCTTGGCGCGGGAAGAGGGTCTGCTGGTGAGTCCGAGCGCCGCAGCGGCGCTGCTGGGATGTTTTCAAGTAGCGCAGCGGGTTCCTGCGAATGAAAAAGCGGTAATCGTGACGGTATTTGCAGATTCGGCGGCAAAATATTTGAACGAGCGATTTTGGGAAGAGGATTCGTAGGAAAGCTGATGGACAGCGAATACAAATTACGGATTAGCGAAGAGTTGGCGGAGAAAATCCGCGCGCACGGAGTTGCGACTTATCCGCATGAATGTTGTGGAGCACTGCTGGGGCGCGATGTGCAAGCCCAGGGAAGCGGAGCCGGTCGTGAAGTGTTGGGATTGTTTCCCCTGGTGAATCGCCGCGATGATTCTCCGCGGAATCGATTTTCGGTGACCGCCGACGATGTGCGCGATGCAGAAAAATCGGCGCAAGCGCAGAACCTGGATGTGGTGGGCTGGTATCATTCGCATCCCGATCATCCTGCGGAGCCGAGTGGATACGATAAGGATCATGCGTGGCCGTGGTATAGCTACATCATCGTCAGCGTAAATCAGGCGAAAGCGCAAGATATGACGTCGTGGCGCCTGCATGATGACCGCGAGAAGTATTCTCCTGAAACCGTGGAGATTGCGAATCGCGCCGGGATTTGAAACGTCTGCACAGTTATTTGACAGGTCAGGAGATAACACATGGCAGTGAAAGTAACCATTCCGACGCCGCTGCGGGTTTATGCGGGAAAGCGCGATTCGGCCGAGTTTAGCGCCAAGACCGTCGGAGAAGCTTTGGGAGCACTGACTACCGAATTTGCCGATTTGCGCAAACATCTTTTTACCGAAGACGGCAAGCTGCGGAGTTTTGTGAATGTTTATGTGAATGATGAGGATATTCGTTATTTGCAGAAAGAAGCGACGCCGACCAAAGACGGGGATACGATTAGTATTGTGCCGTCGATCGCCGGCGGGCTTTGTTCCGGAAGCTGATTCAAGATAATTCTCCGGTGCCCCGGCCCCGCTGGGACGTGTGGTTCCATGTCGAAGCGGAAACTCCGGCGCCCGGGCGGAGATCGACAAGCCAGGGATATTCCTTCAATTGAGATTTTGAAAGCGTCAGAGAAATTGAACGCACGAAAGTGCGGCAAGAAGTCGGGGAGCGACGATGTCGACAAAGGTGCAGGGCTTGGCGGGAAACGCAACGGCGGAGAAGGCGGTGAGTCTTTCCAATGACGAGATTTTGCGCTACAGCCGCCACTTGATCATGCCGGAAGTGGGCATGGAAGGGCAGTTGAAGCTGAAGAATGCGAAAGTGCTGCTGATCGGAACCGGCGGACTCGGCGCGCCACTTGGGTTGTACCTGGCGGCGGCGGGGGTCGGCCGGCTGGGCCTGGTGGATTTTGATGTAGTGGATTTTACGAATCTGCAGCGGCAGGTGGCCTTTGGTACAAGCGATGTTGGTAAGTCGAAGAGTGCGGCGGCGCGTGAGCGCCTTGCGAACTTGAATCCGGCCATTCAGGTGGAAGCGTTTGAGACGAAATTGACGAGTGAGAATGCGCTGGAACTTTTCAAAGACTACGATGTGATCGTGGACGGGACGGATAATTTTCCGACGCGCTATTTGGTGAATGATGCTTGCATTTTGTTGGGTAAACCGAACGTCTATGGCTCGATTTTCCGGTTTGAGGGCCAGGCCACCGTATTTGGAATGCCCGATGGGCCTTGCTACCGCTGCTTGTATCCCGAACCGCCTCCGCCCGGACTGGTCCCTTCGTGCGCAGAAGGCGGAGTGCTCGGCGTGCTGCCGGGAATTGTGGGATCGATTCAGGCCATGGAGACGATTAAGTTGTTGTTGGGCGCGGGCGACATCCTAAAAGGACGGTTGCTCTTGTTTGATGCGCTCGCGATGAAGTTTAGAGAATTGAAATTACGCAAGAATCCGAATTGCCCGATGTGCGGACCGCAGCGGACGATCAACCATCTTATCGACTATTATGAATTCTGCGGAGTTCGCGGGGAGGAAGCGCCTGTGCCGGATTTGCAAGTACCAGAGATTACACCGAAGGAATTGAAAGCGCGGCTGGATCGCAAGGATGATTTGTTCATATTGGATGTGCGAGAGCCGCACGAATATCAGATTTGCAATTTGAACGGGCATTTGATTCCTCTGGGGGAATTGCCGCGGCGCGTGCATGAACTGGATTCATCACGGGAGATTGTGGCGCATTGCCGGAGCGGGAAGCGTTCCGCGGAGGCCATTGATTTTCTGCGCAAGGCCGGCTTCCGGAAGATTTTGAATTTAAAGGGCGGAATTCTGGCCTGGTCGGATGAGGTGGATCCCGCGGTTCCGAAATATTGAGGCCCGCTGAATTCTATTTTGAGACGAGGCGAACCGCACTGGTTCGCCTCGTCTGTTGCCCGGTTGGCTAAGCACGACGCGAATCGTGTACAGTCGTGCTGTTCGCAAACGTGATCGAGCAAACCTCGGGGGACAAACATGGCTGCTACAAAAATCATCGTCAATCACAACGGATCGCTGCGCATCGAAGGGGATTTCGAACTAATGGATCCGGAAGGAAAACCCTTTGGCCTAGCGGGCCGGACCACGCTCGGGCTATGCCGATGCGGGCAGTCGGCCAACAAGCCGTTTTGCGACGGTTCGCACAAGGCTTGCGGCTTTACCGATACCGTCGTCGCACGGGATTTGCCAGCGCCCAAGCCCAAAGCGTAGGCGGCACAAGGACTTGGCCTCAGCTTGAGACAGTCTCACCTTGAGACACCCAAGTTTCCAGCCTGAAACTGTCCCGAGGCCCGGTAACTATAACGAAACAAAAATGATAATGGACCGTTCCGGCAGTTCCCCGGGCCCCCTGGCTGTCTCGACTTTTTACACGAACCTCTGCGCACTTCCCGCCTTCCGAATAAGCCACTAAATATCAAGGACTTACAGGCCGGTGCTTTCCGCCGCCAAAAGGTCATTGGCGTGCATTCTAGGGAGTTGTCCGTCTTTCTTTGGTATTTGGGGGATATCGTGGGCGGTTGGGGCAAGTTAACCAGGTTCCTGTCGGCCAGCTACGCAAAGCTGGCTTCGAAGGAACTACGGCTGCGCTTGTTGGCCGGATTGGCAGCGGTCCTGGCACTGGGTTTTTTCGGAGCAATTTTCTATTTGAGACAGTTGGAGTTCTCCGGTTCGACACAAGTCTATTTATATTTGGAAGTGGGCGGGACGCTCATCAGCTTTTGCTATGCGGCGAACGCGCTGGTTCGATTCCGCGGAACGTATGACCGCACGGCTTTAATCCTTGCCTTTGGATTTGTCCTTTCCGGAATTATCGAGACGGTTGGCTACTTTGACTGGAACTCCACACTTTCCGGAGCGTCCGCGCTGGCGCGGATTCCCATGGGCTGGATGGTAGGCCGCACGCTTCTCGGAGTTCTACTGCTGGCGGCGTTTGTTGTGGAAAAGTACATGCCGAATGCGCGGCAACCGAGCAAAGAGATGGCCGGTGTGCTGCTCGTGGTGGCTGGCGCAGCGTATCTGACCAGCGCGGCATTTCTGGCGGCTCCGGCGGCGCCGGTGGCGAACGCGGCCAACGTTCTTTCGCGTCCTTGGGATCTTTTACCAGGTGCGCTGTTCCTGACGGCCGCGGTCCTGTTTCGACTGCGCCTGAGGCAAGACCGCAAGCGGAAGAACACCACCACTATTTACGACTATTCGCTTTTGATTGTGGCTGGTCTCAATGTGGTTTGCCACGTATCGGCGGCTTTCTCTCGGCAACTGTTTGACGGGCCTTTCTTTCTGGCAGAACTGACCAAGACGGCAAGCTACGCAGTAATGCTTACCGGCGCGCTACTAGAGCAAGCCCGTCTCTTTGATCAGGTGCGCTCGATGGCGGTCAGCGATCCACTGACCGGCCTGGGGAACTATCGCCGGCTGATCAGTGTGCTTGAAGCGGAACTGGACCGTTCGCGGCGCACGCAGCGGCCGTTCAGTGTCGTGTTGCTGGACATGGACGGACTCAAGGCGATCAACGATCACTACGGACATTTGACCGGTAGCCGGGCACTGGTGCGGCTGGGAAAGCTCTTGCGAAATCACTCGCGAACGATCGATACGCCTGCGCGGTATGGCGGAGACGAGTTTGCTTTGGTGTTGCCGGAAGCGGGACCTGATGTTGCGACACGGGTGCTCAGCCGGATCCGCGAGCGACTGTCCGGAGAACAAGAATCTCCCGCACTTTCGGTAAGTGCTGGTGTAGCGGCTTTTCCTGAAGACGGCGATACGCCGGAAAAACTGCTCGGAGCAGCGGACCGGGCACTGTATCGAATGAAACACCGGGGAAGCAGCAATGGGGTACAAAATCTGACGCGCATTGCGGCGTGCCTGTGAGGATGAGAGCCGCGATGCCTGCTACCAAGGGATTTGTTTTTAATCGAGCGGAAAAGCGCATACCGATGGAGATACCTGTGCTGATTGATGGACATCGGCTCGTGCCCGGCTCGGAATCGACTTTTACGGAAAACGTAAGTGCGCATGGCGCGCGGATTACAAGTGTGCGCCGTTGGGAACAGGGCGAACGATTGACGTTCGTGTTGCGCACTGGAGAATTTCGCTCCTCGGCAAGAGTAGCCTACTGCCAACCTTTGCAAGGCGACGGCTTTGCAATTGGCGTGGAGTTTCTCGAACCAAAAGGGCGATGGGTTGTTCAATCCCCAAGATAGCTTGACGTAAAACGGTCAAACGGAAAGGGAGGGGAACCGCTGGAAAAAAGGAAGGCAGTTAACTTGCGCAGATAAAGCGCCGTCGCGAAGAGAAAATTCGCCCGGCGCTTTGTCATTTTCAGGAGCGAAGAGATTGGTCATAGAGGCGGAGCATGGCGTCGACCATCTTGTCGGCGGAGAATTTCTCTCCGATGCGCTGGCGTGCGGCGCGGCCGATATTTTGTGCCCAGGATTTGTCGCGGAGGAGCCGCACCGCGGCCTGCTGAATTTGGGGGGCGCTTGAGGATTCGACAAGCAAGCCGCTCCGTTCGTTTTCAATGATTTCCCCGAACGCGCAGCGAGCAAAGGCGATGGACGGCGTGGCGTAGCTCATCGCCGAGAGCAGCGATGTTCCGAGCCCTTCGAACATGGACGGGAAAAGAAAAATGTCCAGGGCCGCGTAAACCGATTCAATTTCTTTCACGAATCCTGAAAAGATGACGGCATCCGGCGCGTCAAGCTGTTTTGCCTGTTTTTCCAGGTCGCGGCGTGCCGGGCCATCGCCGGCTAGGAGCAGCCGGCAATTGGGAAATTCGGCGCGCAGCGCCGGGAGCGCCTCGATGAGCCATTGCTGCCCTTTGTCAGAAGCGAGTACTCCGACGCAGCCGAGCAAGGGCGAATCATCCGTGATGCCCCAGCGTGCCCGGGCACTGCGGCGTGCTTCGCTGGTGGGCAGGGCCGGGAGTGGAACGCCTTCGTAAACGATTGCCAGCTTTTCCCGCGGAGCCCCCGACGCGGCGGCCTGTTCGGCCACCCATTCCGAGATAGCGATGATTTTGTGCGCGGCGCGAAAACGAGCTTGCGCGATGCCGCTTTGCGAAAGTGGATAGCCGACGCGACGCGAAACGAAAAGTGGGACGCGCTGGTGAGCGCGTGCCAGCCATGCAGCAGTGAGACCGTGGGATTCATTGGCGTGAACCACATCGATGCGCCCGTCGCTCAGCAGCTCGCGGATTTTTCTGGCTGCAGGCAATCGGAAGCCGCCCCGCGAAACGAAATGGACCCCGATGCCGTTGGCCGAAGCGCGCGACCCCAGTGCCGATCCGCGGGCGGCCAAAAGTTCTGCAGCATGCCCCCGTTCGTAGAAGCCCTTCAGCATCAAGAGCGCCTGGTTTTGGCCGCCGCGCCACTCGGTTTCCAGATCGACGAGCAGAGGAATCATGGCCGGCCTCGTTCGGCAGGCAATTCTGTTTTGCGTCGCTCATCTCGAATCAGCCGTCCAAGTTTCTTATATTTCAGCCACGTCGCGCGCGCTGCCATCCGAGAAATGACCCAGCCCTGGTAACCGTCGAGCAAGCCCAGACAAAGAATGTAGTTGTTGAACCAGCTCCAAGGAGAAGCGACCCACATGGGACCGCGCCAAGATCGGCGGCCGGCCGCGAACATGTGCTGGGCCATGCGGGAGGTGATATTTTCCACCTTGGCCGCGTGTTCTTCAAAGGAACGCACGGTGTAATGAAGCAGATCGCCCGCTAGCTTGCCGACCGGGCCGTCGTACTTGGGAGTGGCGTGTTCGAGTTCTGCAAATTTTGCTTTATCGCGGCGATACAATTTGCGTTGAAAATCGGGATACCAGCGGGTGTGATGAATCCACGCGCCGAGATACCAGGTGAGGCGCGGAAATTCATACATGGCAAATTGCGGTTCCCGGGACCTCCATTCGAGCAGGGAATTGCGAAGCTCAGGGCTTAATTCTTCGTCAGCGTCGAGCGACAGGATCCAGTCATTGCTGGCACTAGCGGCCGCGAAATTTTTTTGGTCGCGGAAATTCGTCCACGCGTGGACCACTACTTTTGCACCGTAGTCCCTGGCAATTTCCTGCGTTCGGTCTCTGCTGCCGCAGTCCACAACGACGATTTCGTCCACCACCCCACGCACCGATTCCAGGACACGCGGCAGGTTGTGTTCTTCGTTGAACGTGATGAGGCAAGCTGAGAGGCGGTTCATGGCGTGGCCGCGGGCCAGTATCTCACAAACGAAGTAGGCTTGAGATATCGCCCTCGCGGTTATGTTACGATTACAGATTCGAAATCAAGCGGGAGAACGTCCGTGTCTGAGCATATTTCGCGTAAAGAGCTGAAGCAGGACAAAATCAAGGAAACGTTTGAGCATGGAGCGGAGGCTGTCTATTCGCACAGCCAGATCACGCTGCTGGTCGTGCTGGTGTTGCTCGTGGCCGCCGCGGCCTATGGTGGATGGCGCTTTTACAGCGACCGCCAGGATTCGGCTGCGCAGCAGGCGCTCGATTTGGGAATGAAGGCCTACAGCGGCCGGGTTGGGCCGGCGGTTGATCCCAATACGGATCCGAATGAAGTCTCTTACGCAGACGAGGCGGCGCGATCCCAGGATGCCCTGGCGAAGTTCACTGCTGCTGCCGGCAAGTATCCGAATACCAAGCCGGGCAAGCGCGCGCGCTACTACGCGGTGCTGTGCCTTGAAGATCTGGACAAGCAGAACCAGGCTTTGGAAGAGTTGAAAAAGTTGACGTCAGACAGCGACCCGGAAATCGCCGCGCAGGCGCAGTATCAGACTGCGGTGCTCTATCATAGAACGGGAAAAACGGAAGAGGCTATCAAGCTATTCCGGGCTTTGGCGGACAAGCATTCTGTCTTCGTTCCACGTCCACTGGTCTTGCTGGAACTTGCGGCGGCGCTAAAGCAGGGTAATCCGAAGGAAGCGGCCACGGTCTATCAGCAGGTGAAAAAAGAATACCCGAACAGCGCGCTTTCTGAAGAAGCTGATCGTGGGTTGGATTTGATTTCGCCGAAGTCGTAAAGAAAGTGTGCCGGAAGGGAACGGTCCATCACTCGCTCCCGGCTTCCGTTGGAGAGGATCATCGAAACCCCGTCTCCACTTGTTCCCTGGGCGATGCGCGCGGAGAATTCCCGCGGGCGCCGCTATCCTGAAACACCACACCCTTACCGTACAGAATATGCACGCGACCGCGACCGGATCATCCATTCGCGCGCGTTTCGTCGCTTGGAAGCGAAGACCCAGGTTTTTACCATGCGATATTCGGATCATTTTCGCAACCGGCTGACGCATACTCTGGAAGTGTCACAAATAGCGCGCACGGTGGCCGCGGCATTGGGCTTGAATACGGAATTGGCGGAGGCGCTGTCGCTGGTGCATGACATTGGGCATCCTCCGTTTGGTCATGCGGGGGAACAAAAGCTGGACGAGCTCATGAAACCGCTCGGCGGACATTTCAACCACAATCTTCACGCGCTGCATATCGTGGAGCAATTTGAACAGAGGTATCTGGATTTTGCGGGATTGAATCTGACATTTGAGGTGCGCGAAGGGATTATCAAACACTCGCGTGATTATTCGGCCAAAGAGTTTCCGCAGCTCAGCGAATATTTACTGGATCAACGACCGCCGCTCGAAGCGCAGCTCATCGACTGGGTGGATGAGATCGCGTACAACACAGCGGACCTGGACGATGCACTGGAAGCAGAGTTGCTGGACGTCGCGGCCTTGTGCCGCGAAGTTCCATTGTTCGGGGAAGCGCACGCGCAGGTGGAAGCCGCGCATGCGACGGCCAGAGAAAAACTGAAGTTCAACGAAGCACTGAAACGCGTCCTGGACGCTCTGGCGACGGATTTGATTGAGACAACGGCCAGGCGCGTCAAGGAGATTGGCGCGGTTACTACTGACGATATTCGCCGCGCGCCGAAGCGGTTGGCGGCGTTCAGCGATGATGCAAGGTCGCGCAACGGGCAGCTCAAGCGATTCCTTTTCGGACATATTTACAACAATCCGGCGATTACCGAGGAGCGCGATCGATCCGTATCGTGTTTGCAGGAATTGTTTCAATTTTATTTGTCGCAGCCGAACTCCATGCCAGCTTCCTATGAAGAGCTGGCCAACATGGCTCCGCGGCACGAGATTGTGTGCGACTACATTGCAGGGATGACAGATCAATTTTTGCTGAGGCAACACCACGTCCATTTCGGTGGGCGAGAAGTTGCCGAGCGATGACTCCGTTTGCCGATAGCGACATACAATAGGCATTCGCTGCAGAGAAGGAATTCGATTCCCGGAAATACCATGACTCGGCTAACCGCAAGAGTTCTCGCGATCGGTTTACTCGTGATATCCAGTGCGAGTTGCGCGCGTTCGCAGGTTCCCTCAATTCTGCCAAAGACGCCGGCAAGCAGCGAGTCGGCAAAGACCATTGCTGACCCGCTCGGTAGGGACAACCCGCGCGGAACGGTGCTCGGGTTTATCCGCGCGGCCCAGGAGGAAAATTATGTGTTGGCGGTGCAGTACTTCCAGCCTCCTCCCAGCCGTCACCGGCCCTCGATTGAGCAGGAACAGGATCTTGCTTCTCAACTGTTGACGATTCTCAATCAGAAATTTGGTCCATTTCTCGATTCAATCAGCCGCGACCCCGAAGGCCGACTGGACGATGGGCTTCTGCCTGATCTTGAGAAAGTTGGAGGCACCCGCGGCCAAAGCGAGGCCTTTCCCATAATCCTTATTCGCATTGAGGACGAACATGGAGTGAAGTTGTGGTTCGTGTCCCGGATTACTCTGGATGAGGTTCCCAAAGTTTATGGCTCGCTGAAATATCCGGGGTTAGAGAAGGGCCTTCCGAAATCACTTGTTGAAAATCGGGTTTTGGCGATGCCGTTGTGGCAATGGATCGCCATCTTGCTGTTTTTGCCCGTAGCGCTGGCTTTGGCGTGGGTGCTGGCGCTGACTACGCGACAAATTCGAAAACTCGTTCGACGAGCGAGGGGGCTTGAACCGCTTTCTGGTCCGCCTGCGCGGCAGGTTGGGCCTGGGGTTCTGCTGGTCGCAACGATTATTCACTACAATTTTGTTTACTACATTGGAGCTTCGTTGCTATATCGCCAGTACTACACGCGTGTGATCTGGATATTTCTGGCGATCGGATTTTATTGGCTGGTAACGCAGTCCACTCGCGCCGTGGCGCACCGCGTCGGGTTGAGTCTGACGGCCAGCGGGCGAATGGCAGAGCGTTCGCTGGTTTCGTTGACCAGACGGGTGCTGGACGTGGTTATTTTCGTCTGCATTGGATTGGCGGTGCTGAGCACTCTCGGCGTGAACGTGACCACGGCACTGGCCGGATTGGGAATCGGCGGACTGGCCATAGGCCTTGGCGCTCAAAAAACATTTGAGAACTTGCTCGGAGGGATTGCCATCCTGACGGACAAGGCGCTGGTCGTAGGCGACGCGTGCCGTATCGGGGACCAAAGGGGCACCGTCGAAGATATTGGATTGCGTTCTACCAAATTGCGAACCGATGACCGCACGCTGGTGTCCATCCCCAACGGGACGGTCGCCACGGCCGTGCTGGAAAATTTCCGGCTGCGGGACAAGATTCTGTGCAAACAGGTCCTTCGCTTGCGATATGACCTTTCGCCGGACCATTTGCGATACGCACTCGAACAGGTGCGTGAGTTAATGGCACAAAATACGCGTGTGGAAAACGCAACGGCTCGCGTGCGATTCCTGAGATTTTCTGAATACGCGATTGAAATTGAAATCTACGCCTACATACTGGAGCGAAATTACAACGAATTTTTGGCGATACAAGAAGAGCTGATGCTTCAGGTGGTCCAGACTTTGCGCCGCACCGGTGCGACGATTGCGTTGCCGTCGCAAACGACCACCGTCTCGCAAGATGCGTGGGTTGATCCCGCCAAACAGAAGGCTGCCGAAGCGGCGGTTGAGAAGAGCCGTGACCCGGGCGTGCCGGGACTGCAGCATCCGGAATGATTGCCCGATCCCGGGAAAACTTGGACTTTGTCCGCGCGAGCTACTGCTGACCGAAGGTGTTGCAGGCGGCGACCGTACCATTGTCAAAGCCTTTGCGGAACCAGGTCATGCGCTGCTCGGAACTTCCGTGAGTGAAGGAATCCGGCGTGACGTGGCCGGTGGACATTTTCTGAAGCCGATCATCGCCGACGGCGGCCGCAGCACCCAGCGCGGATTCAATGTCCCCCTGTTCCAAGAGCCCCCGTTGCTGCGTGGAATGGGCCCAAATTCCCGCGAAGCAATCGGCTTGCAGCTCTAAATCAACTGACAATGGATTTCGTTCACGCGGATTTTGCTGTTGAAGGTTGCGGACTTTGCGATCGATTCCCAAGATATTCTGCACGTGATGGCCGAGTTCATGGGCCAGGACGTAAGCCTGAGCAAATTCGCCGGGCGCGCCAAAACGGCGCTTGAGTTCGTCGTAGAAGCCGAGGTCGATGTAAACCTTCTGGTCGGAGGGACAATAAAACGGACCAGTTGCAGATTCCGCGCTGCCGCACCCGGATTGCGTATAGTCCCGGAATAGAACCAGTTTGGCGTGGTGATATTGAGTTCCGGATTGCTCGGGTAAAAGATCCGTCCAGGCCTTTTGAACGTCGTCGAGAACAAACGAAATGAATTTCACGGTTGGTTCCTCGGCGGCATCGCGAGCGGTATTAGGGTGGCGCGGTCCCGGTTCGCTGACGGAACTGCTGGGACCTCCTGAGCCGCCGCCAAGCAGAGCGAAGAAATTTGTTTTAAAAATGAAGCTCAGGACCAGCAGGACAATAAGCCCGCCGATGCCCATGTGCATGCCGCCAAACTGCATGCCTCCGCCACCTCCGCCCGATTCGCCGCGACGGTCTTCAATATCCTGACTTTCGCCACCGGATGTCCATTTCATGGCGCCCTCCGCAGGAGCTGCTCTTTGGAAATCGTATCATCGGACCCGGGAACGACCAGCAAGAAGTTAGAACGAGTGTCAGCGCTTTCATTCCCGATGCGTGTGAGGTCCGCGACGGTGAAACAACTGAATGGCATTTGCGAAGTGTTCATGCCAGAGCGGCTTCCAGCCGAGTGAGCGCGGCGGTCACATCCGCCGGGGTACGAAGCCGAAAGCGCGCGTTGGTGCGGCGCGATTTGCCCACGAGAATTCCCGCTCCTCTTCCGCGCACCGCTGCAAAAGCCGGTTCATCGGAGAGGTCATCACCAAAATAAATAGGGAATGCCTTCTGCAGGGTCGGCTTCTGGAGAATTTTGGTTACGGCAGCCCCTTTGCCTTCAATCGCCAGGGGTATCACTTCGACATCGCGCAAATTCTCCAGCAGTCGAAGCTGGCCGCGAAAGGGATTTATTAAGGTACGTAATTCGCGCCGAACGCGGTTTTGTACGTCTGCGGCGGCTCCCAGCAGGTGCACAGACAGGGTATTTTTCTTGGGTTCAATCCAGACGCTGCGGTAGGCTGCCAGTTTAGCGTGCAAGAGTTTGTGCGCGCGCGATAGCGCGACTTGCGTGGTAACCGGAATAGCCGAGTTGCTGTGGCCTTCCCATCCGTACAAACCGAGATAGTGGATGTGGGGCAGCGCGATATGGTGGAGCAATTCGGCTCGTCGCCGACCGCTGACAATGGCCACGCGAACCCGTTTGTGACGGGCCAGGCGAGAGAGGACGCCACGAGTGGAGGCGGCGATACGAACGAGTTCCGGACGGGGGGCGATGCGAACCAGCGTGCCGTCAAAATCAAGAAAGACGACGACGCGGGGGCTCTGCTGGATTTGCGAGCGGATGGCGTCCCAATGTCGGAGCAGAAGGGGCACGCTGCGCTGCGCCGGGCTCATGAAAGTTGCGGCGTCTCGGCGCGTTCTGGCAACTCGATGCGGATTTCCGTCAGATCAGACAGGAGATTGGCGGCCCATCGAAAGATATTATGTTCGCGGATCTGGACTCGCATGCGGTGCATGCGGGCCGTTTGTTCTTCTTCCGACATTTCCAGCGCTTGTTGAACGGAGGCGGCAAGTTGCTGAACGTCGTATGGATTGACGAGCAGTGCGTCTGTCAATTCAAGAGAAGCACCGGCAAAAGTGCTGAGGATTAGAGCGCCACGCTCATCGTTGCGGGCAGCAACGAATTCCTTGGCCACGAGATTCATTCCATCATGCAGCGAAGTGACCAAGCAGACAGAAGCGGCCTTGTAGTAGCGCGCGATCTCCTGATGCGAGTGGTGGCGTTTCAGAAAAACAATGGGTTTCCATTTCCCGGTCTGGAAACGCGCGTTGATGCGATCGGCTTCTGCGCCCACTTCATCAAGAAATTGTCTGTAACGATCAATGTCAGTGCGGCTCGGGGCCCCAATTTGAACGAAGGTAAATCGGCGCTGATAAACGGGGTGCTCTTCGATGAGACGCTCAATGCCGCGGAAGCGTTCGAGAATGCCTTTGGTGTAGTCGACGCGGTCCACGCCGACTCCCAGCAGGGAAGCCTCGATGCCAAGTTCTGCGCAGATCGCAGCGCGCTCTTCTCCGGTGTTGCGCGAATCGTTGACGGCGGTCGTCAATTCAGGAAAAGCCACGCTGATCGGATACGGACGCACGCGGGTGACATGTCCCTGGCGGTTCACGGCGAAACGGTCCCACTCGGTGAGCGCTTCCACGGCGCGATCCACAGTTTCCAGAAAATTGTTGCAATGCGATTGCGTGTGAAAACCGATGAGGTCAGCGCCCAGAAGGCCGTCGAGCAATTCGCGCTGCCACGGGCAAATTCCGAACACCTCAGGATTGGGCCAGGGAATATGCCAGAAGATGGCAACCCGCGCGTCGGGACGCGCTTCCTTCACCATGCGCGGCAGGAGCGCGAAATGATAATCCTGGGCAAGAAGAATTGGAGATTGCGTGCCTTCCATTTCTTCCAGAACAGTGTCAGCAAATTTACGATTCACCTGCTGGTAGTGAAGCCAGTCTTCCGGTCGGAATATGGGGCGAGTATGGGCGATATGGCAAAGAGGCCACAGACCCTCATTTGAAAAACCTTCGTAGTAACCCTTTTCTTCCTCTTCCGTCAACCAGACGCGGCGCAGTGTGTAGCTCGGCTGGTCCGGAGGAACGCGCAGGCGATTGTGGGCGTCGACGACTTCACGATCGGCGTTGCCAGAGCCGTGCGCGATCCACGTGCCGTCGCAGGCATGAAGCACGGGCTCAATGGCCGTAACCAGCCCGCTTGCGGGAACCAGGTATTCGATGGATTTGTCCTTCTCACTGTAGGCGTGGATGTAGGGTTCACGATTGGAGACGACAAACAGCGGTTGATCCTGCAGTTTGTTTCGCAAACTCACACGCAGGCGTTCGGCCGTCCACAGTGAGGATTGTGATTCGCGCAAGCGCGCCTCACGCTGTGCTGCGGCCCGCGCTGTGGAAAGGTCCTGCGCCAGGTGGGCGACTTCCTTGTGTATCTGCTCAAACAGTTCGCCCGAAGGCAGCCCGGGAGATTGCTGGGAAGATCCCGCACGCATGGAACGAAGCCATTTCGTCGTGCTCTTCAAGGGATCGGTGAAGGTCCAGCGCACCAGGACCAGCGCCAATCCGGTAATAAGGAGCGTCTGGATAAGCGCGTTGAGCAGCGAATCGCGCATGGCGTGCGAAACGCGTGTCTCGATATAGGTCGTGTCGTAAAGGACCGACAGAGCGCCCGCGACCTGGTTGCCACGATGGAGTGGCAGCGCATAAATGTGCAGCGGCGTTCCACCCGCCTCAAAAAAAGCGCCAGAGCCGGAATCCTCATGGATCGCTCGAGAAACCACGGGAGGCGCGGGCCGCAGTTCTGAAGTGGCACTTGCCGTGATCGCTAGAGGCACGCCCTGCGCATCGTAAACTGCGACACCTTTGAGATGTTCTTTTTGTCCGAAGCGCTCGACCAGACGCGACAGATTTTTTTCTGAGATTTTGTCAAGCGGCTTCGCGAAAAGAGGCTCAACAGTTTCTTGAAGACTTTCCGCGAGCACGACCGAGCGCCGCGAGAGGTCATTTCGCAAATTCCGGCGTTCCGTGCGGATTTGATACGACGCATAGAAGATCGAGACAAATGCCACGCTGATGATGAGAGGCAGGGCTAGTTTTAAAGTTGCTCGCATGAAGGGCTCTGGGATAGCAACAGCTGACAGCAAGGTCAGTTACTTTAATTTAAGAACGTCCAAGACAAAGCAGCGGCAATCGAGGCCGGCAACGCCACGTAGCTTCATATCTAGTCTATTAACTTGGACTTATAAGTCCATCCTGTATTCCTAGTAGGCCCAAAAAAGGCCGCGCAGGGCCGGGTACGCGAGCGCTTTGCGGTTGTCAGCAACGGCAGCCTGGTCGCGGTAACACTGAAGTGTACTAGTTACGTGGACCGGGCGCGACTATAACGTGAACTGCCAAATTCTTTCCACCTTCAGAACGATATTCAACAGTCGCTTGTGCACCGATGGAAAGTTTGCCTTCGACTTTCGTGCTCCCGTCGACAAGGAATTGGACGGTGCTGATGTTTTGATCCTTCATGATGTCAACTGCGAAGGACGCATCGCCAATCGACGAAATTTTCCCGGAGATGGACTGGTTTTCTGCACTCGCGGGCGGAGCCGTGAAATTCGAAGTCATTGGCGAAGACCAGGCAGCAATGGTGAAACAGAACAAGAACATCGTGGCCAATGAAAGGACGGTACGAAATCTCATCGCGATACCTCCATGTAATTCGGCCGGGACAGACTGTAGTGCAGAAAATTGGCCAAACTTGCCATTCGCAGCAGCACGTGGGATTTCCTTTTAAGCAGCGGTATTTCAATAGGTTGGAAGAACTGAGTGCGCCCTAAGGATTTCGTTTTAGGTACTGTACCTATGCACTTTTTGCACTTTGATTTTTTGGAATGCCCTGTTCCTACATGATTTACCGTAGTTCTGCGTTGGCCGTTTGAGGCGTGGCCGCCGCCGCACACGCTCAGTGACTTTCTGGAAGATTATATTCAAATTCGTAGGAATGTTTTCCGTCCGTGATAATGATATTAAATTTTCCGATAATTCCGAGCAATTCTCCGGTACCGGAATCCGGTACGACGGTAACACTGAGGGCGGGAACACTGCGGTCCATCGTTGCGCTGTGTTGCAGAATGAAAGAGCCACTGCGCCCTTGCAGTTTGCAAGTAACTTTTTCCATCGCCACGTATCCAGCGGATCCTTTTACTTCCGTCATTCCCGTGAGCATTTGTCCTTTGCTGGTTCCTTCTATATCGCCGTGAAACTGTTTGTCGATGGTCATGCGGCCAAGCGTGGCATCCTCAAATTTTCCATCGGGAGTTTGCGGAGTTATTTTTACCTCAAATGTTCCTTTGGCGTGCGACATGAAAACTCCTTTTGCAGAACTGCCTTGCAGGGACACATGGGCTGGCAAGAACGGACCCTGCGTAAACACGAGTAGGAACAGCGTAATAGCTGAATACCCTGGCAACCAATAAACTGGCATGGCACCTGTCCTCCGGGACAGAGTATCAGATTGGGAGAGTACTGTTCTTTCGCGTTGTCGCCGCCCACCAAACACAGTGATTAAGTAAGACCGAGGCAAAAGGCATGCCTCTCTGGAGCGAACAATGAAAAAAATGTGGATGGTCATGGCGATCTTGTCGGCAGGAAGTTTAATGAGTGTGGGGCGTGTTGCTGCGCAAGGACCGGCGGGGGCCGGAGCAACTGCGGCGGCGGACAGTTCTTCACACACTGCGCATTCCTACAACCCAATCAAATGGGTAAAAAAAGGAAAGGCCAGTGATGCAACTGAAGTCAATACTGACAAAAACAAGAAACTTACGTTGAGTTTGCAGCAACAGGGAGTGCTGACTGCGGAAACAAACGTGACAGAAAAATGCTCGACATTTAAAGAGTTGGGGAGTTGCGTGGCTGCTCTTCACGCAAGCCATACCCTGGGGTTGGATTTTGACTGCCTCAAAGCCAATGTCACCGGGGTGCTGAGCTCGGCAGATACCACTTCATGCCAGAGAGCGGGCGGCGACAAAGGAGCAAGTCTTGAAAAATCGATCCACATGGTTAAGCCGGACGCAGACGCCAAAGGCGCTGCCAAGGAAGCAGAGAAGCGCGCAAAGGAAGATCTGAAGCAAGCAAGCGCATAAGTTGGAACCACAGAGTGAAATTGAAGCTAACAATGCCCGACCTGCAGATCGGGCCATTGTTGGTTTTCCATTGCCTGTAGTGCGAATCACTTAGTTGGGCATCACAACGGTATCAACGACATGGATGACCCCGTTCGATTGAAAAACATCGGCGATCGTGACTTTCGAGGTGCCGCCCTTTTCATCCGTCAAGATCAGGTCAGGACCGCTCATGCTTGCTCTAAGGGTGCCGCCGCTGACGGTCCGCAGTGTGGCAGTGCCTTGGCCAGCTTGAATAGCCTTGGCGATGTCCTTGCTGGACATTTTTCCCGCGACCACGTGATAGGTGAGA
>Ga0193716_1000025_pt1 | contig 105667 bp, 88 predicted proteins | sample U2c1metaG_FD_145901 | JGI IMG/M metagenome (GOLD analysis project Ga0193716, IMG submission 145901) | Soil microbial communities from a riparian zone of the East river system, Colorado, United States - U2c1 | ecosystem: Environmental > Terrestrial > Soil > Riparian zone | place: USA: East...
GTCGATGCCTGCGGTATCGCGCGGCGCGGAGGCAATCGGTTTTGTACATTGAACGTTCGGCGGCGGCGTTTCGAGAAGGAAAATTGGAGGAGGCGATTTCGGCCGCGGAGGTCAGCAAGGAAAGTCACATTGCAAGCGTGGTAGCGGCAGGCTTGCTGGATTTTACGTCTGCTTCATCGAAGATGACGCAGACCGAAGTGATCGAGAATGTGAAGCTGAGCCTTGAAAGATCGGCAGCGTCGACGCAGGATGAGATGAAGCGCGGGCTGAGCGGGTTGGCGACGATTGCAGCGACGGCCCCGTTCGTGGGCTTGTTTGGAACGGTAATCGGGATTCTGGATGCGTTCAAGAACATTGGATTGGCGCACACGACGGTGATCAAGGTAATTGCAGGGTCGATTTCCGAGGCGCTGCTGACGACCGCAATTGGGTTGTCGGTGGTGGTGCCGGCTGTGTGGTGCTACAACCATTTGACGAGTCAGATGGATGCCTTTGGAACGGAGATGACCAATTCGGGGTCGGAGTTGGTGAGTTATTTGCAGACGCGGTTGGCAGAGGGCAAAAGAGGCTGACATGACTGAGGATGTGGTTGCCGGAAATTCGTGGATGGGGCAGACTGGGGCTGATTTAGTCTGAACACTTTGCGTGAATTAGCGAGGTCCCACAATGCAGCGATCCAGCAAACTTATGCGCAAGACCCTTACGATGTTGCTGATTCTTTTTGCGGGAACATCGGCCGCCGCAGGTAAGGAGTTAAAGATATATTTTATCGACGTGGAGGGCGGCCAGTCGACCTTAATTGTGAGCCCGACGGGCGAGTCGATTCTAGTGGATACGGGCTGGCCGGGGAATGGCGGGAGGGATGCGGATCGGATTGTGGCGGCGGCCAAGGATGCGGGGCTTACGCAAATCGACTACGTGGTGCTGACGCACTATCACATGGATCATACCGGGGGTGTGCCGCAGCTGGCGGAGAAGATCAAGATTGGGAAATTTGTCGATCATGGGGCGAGCGTGGAGACGGATGGAAATACTCCGGAGATATTTGCCGCGTACAAGAAGGTGGCCGGGGATCGGCAGATGACGGTGAAGCCGGGCGATTTTATTCCCACAAAAGGAATGAAGGTTGAAGTAATGACCGCGGCAGGGCAGCACATTTCCGCGGCGTTGCCGGGGGCCGGACAGGCCAACCCGTTGTGCGGGTCAGAGCCGGCGGCCGAAGTTGACCCGAGTGAGAATGCCCAGTCGCTGGGAATACTAGTGACATTTGGAAAATTCAGGTTTCTCGATCTGGGAGATTTGACCAAGAAGAAAGAAGTGGAGTTGGTATGTCCGAACAATCTGGTCGGGACTGTGGATCTATTTTTGATGGAGCACCATGGCGGAGATACTTCGAATCCGAAAGCGCTGGTACATGCACTGCATCCCCGGGCGAGCGTAATGGAAACGGGCGCGAAGAAAGGTGGCGACGCGGCAGCCTGGCAGATCGCGCATGATGCTCCAGGAAATCCCGAAGTATGGCAACTGCACTACGCGATTGCGGCGGGTAAGGAACACAACTCGAAGGAAGAGTTGATTGCGAATGTGGAGGAAAAGTGCGAAGGAAAATTTATCAAAGCGACGGCGTCGGCCGACGGTACGTTCACCTTGCTGAATTCGCGAAACGGATTTAGTAAAACCTACGAAAAAAAATGACAGGTACTTGAAAATTAACAAGTTATACGAAAAATGGGCCAATTTTACTGTTTTTCTGAGAAAAAGCTTGACAGATTTGCGATCTCCGTTTACTTTCAGATTACCTCAGTCGTACGCCTGCTGCATTTTTGTGCAGGTCCTCACTGAGCGAGAAGAGCAGAGAATGAGACACGACGACAAAAGCCAATTCGGATTGAAGCAAGGCGGCAACGTCGTGTGCACTGCTTTTTTCGCGCGACCGTAACGAACAAAACCGCCCAAGTCGTTTCGATGCATTGACTTCGCTACAGGGTATTTCCTGGGATGGCGTAGTTTACGGATACTTCGCTGGATGAAGCCGCAAGGCTGGGGTCCGAAACCCCGAGACCGTAGACGCTGGTTCCTCCCGGAAAAGCTGGTGAACGTGAGCGCGGCGCTCACTGTAAGGGTTGGGGTGTATCTACAGCGCGAAACAAAGAAGCAGTCCAGCAACGAAGGAGTGAAAGAAGAGTTTTTCTGAAAAGTTTGCGGCGTGGTGAAGGCGTGAGTTACATCGACGAAAACCGTTGGTCGCAGGTTCGAGTCCTGCCGGTGACGAAAGTCACTGTAGCTCAGTGGCAGAGCAGCGGAGAAAGACTCTCGCCGCCGATTCCCGCCGCAAGTAGTTTCGGTGTGGTGGACTGAGTCGTACTGCGGCAGAGCACCCTGGTGAACGCCGGGGAAGGGAGCGGTTGGCAGCCAGCCCGGTCCAGCAGTGCGGGCTGCCCCCGAATGGCAGTGCGCCTGAAGTTCCCGTCCGGCGATTTCTGAAAGCAGCTGCACGGTTCGATCACGTGCGGCGGAAAGGAGAAGTGCAGTGATGGCGAAGATGAATGTCTGGAAGAAGACGCTTCCGTTGCGGACGCATGAAGGTGCAGTGGCGCAGCGCGTGGACGTGAAGCGCGAATTGCGGCGCACGGTGGCGACGTGTTTGTTGTGGGAAGACGCGTTTTACGAAAAGGGAAGCGACATTGCGGAACGAATTGCAAGACTCGTGGCAGAGAACAAACCAGAAACGGTGGTCGCTGTGGCACAAGAAGCGCGCGACGCGATGCAACTGCGCCATGCTCCACTCTTCCTGGTACGCGAACTGGCGCGCCGTAAAGGGACGGGGTCGCTGGTGGCGCAAACGCTTGAGCAGGTGATCCAGCGCGCGGACGAGCTTGGTGAGTTCGTTTCGTTGTACTGGAAGGACAAAAAGCAGCCGCTTTCGGCGGGAGTAAAGCGCGGGTTGGCGCGTGCGTTCCAGAAGTTCGACGCGTACCAGCTGGCGAAGTACAACCGCGATGCGAAAGTGAAGCTCCGCGACGTGCTGTTTTTGTGCCATGCGAAGCCGAAAGATGCAGCGCAGGAAGCCGTTTGGAAGAAGCTCGTTGAGAACACGCTCGAATCTCCCGACACTTGGGAGGTTGTCTTGTCCGCAGGGAAGGACAAGCGCGAGAACTTCGAACGTCTGCTGCGCGAGTGCAAGCTGGGCGGATTGGCAACCCTGCGGAACCTGCGTCTGATGCTGGCAGCGGGAGTGGATCCGCAACTGATCCGTGACCGGCTCAGGAAAGGAGTGGCGCGCGCGTTGCCGTTTCGATTTGTGACGGCGGCGCGGCACGCTCCGAAGCTTGAGGAGGCCATCGAAGAGGCGATGCTGGCGGGGATCGCCGGACTTCGGAAGCTGGCGGGATCGACGGGACTGCTCGTTGACGTATCCGGGTCGATGAATTCCCGGCTTTCGAATAAGGGCGAGACCACGCGCGTGGATGCGGCGTGCGGGCTGGCGATTCTGCTCCGCGAAAAGGCGGAGGAGTTTTCGGCGGCAACGTTTTCAGACAAGTGTGTGGAGGTGCCGGCGCGCCGAGGATTTGCGTTGCGCGATGCGATTGAGAATTCTCAGGCGCACTCTGGGACGTATTTGAAGCGGGCTTTGTCGGAACTTCACGAACGGAAAGGATGGCAGGAACTCGACCGGTTGATCGTGATTACGGACGAACAATCGCATGACGGAATCCTGCCGGCGTGGACGGAAAAGGCCTACGTGGTGAACGTGGCGCCGTACAAGCCGGGGATCAGTTATGGGGATGGTTGGACGCATATCGACGGATGGTCGGAGCGGGTACTGGATTACATCGCTGCGGTGGAGGAAGCCGCGGAGTAAAGGATGTAAATGACTGGCAACGGGCCGGCGCGGCGGAGAGATTCGCCGCGCCATTTTTTTTGCAGGGGACAATTTTCATCGGATCGCGAATCGGCAGGGCTCTGCCGCAGGAGTCGGACCCGCGAACGGCTATTCCAGCGACGGAACGGCAAGAAACACCAAGCGTGGCTCTGAGGGCGCTTGCGGGAAGGGCAGTGGGCGGCGGCTCACGCCGCCATCCAAACAAATGACTTCTGCTTAGGTCGGTGCAGACATCGAGCCGAGGAATTCGGCGTTCGATTTGGTCTTGGTCAAACGGCTGATCAGGAGTTCCATCGCTTCAACGGTCGACAGCGGGCTTAGGACTTTGCGCAGAACCCAAACGCGGCTGAGCTCGTCCGGTGGAAGTAGGAGTTCGTCCTTACGGGTGCCGGAGCGTTGAATGTCGATGGCCGGGAAGACGCGCTTGTCGGAAAGGCGGCGGTCCAGGTTGATTTCCATGTTGCCGGTGCCTTTGAACTCTTCGAAGATGACGTCGTCCATGCGGCTGCCGGTGTCGATGAGCGCGGTAGCGATGATGGTGAGCGAGCCGCCTTCTTCAACGTGGCGCGCGGCGGCGAAAAAGCGGCGCGGGCGCTGGAGAGCATTGGCGTCAATACCGCCGGAGAGGACTTTTCCAGAAGGCGGGGTGACGGCGTTGTAAGCGCGTGCCAGACGCGTAACGGAGTCGAGAAGAACGACGACATCGCGCTTGTGTTCGACCAGGCGCTTGGCCTTTTCGAGCACCATTTCGGCGACCTGAATGTGACGCTGAGGAGCTTCGTCGAAGGTTGAGCTAATGACCTCGCCTTTGACGGTGCGCTGCATGTCGGTGACTTCTTCCGGGCGCTCGTCAATGAGAAGAACGATGAGTGCAACTTCCGGATGATTGACGGTGATGGAGTTGGCCATGGATTGCAGCATCATGGTTTTACCGGTACGGGGAGGAGCGACGACGAGACCGCGCTGACCTTTGCCAACGGGGCAGAGGAGATCGAGGACGCGACCGGTCATGTTCTCTTTGGTGGTTTCCATCTTGAGGCGGCCCTGTGGATAGAGGGGCGTCAGGTTATCGAAGAAAATTTTGTTGCGCGTGACTTCGGGGTCTTCGAAATTGACCGCTTCGACTTTGATCAGCGCGAAATATCGTTCGCCGTCCTTGGGAGGACGGACTTGACCGGAGACAGTGTCGCCGGTGCGAAGGTCAAATTTGCGGATTTGCGACGGGGAAACGTAGATATCGTCCGGGCCGGGGAGGTAGTTATATTCCGGCGCGCGGAGGAATCCGAATCCGTCGGGGAGACATTCTAGGACGCCTTCAGAAAAGATGAGACCGTTCTTTTCGGTTTGCGCGCGGAGAATTTGGAAAATTAATTCTTGCTTGCGCATGCCGCTGGCGCCAGGGATATTGAGTTCCTTGGCGATTTTGGCGAGATCGGTGATGTTCTTTTCTTTGAGTTCAGCCAGGCTGATACTGATCTGATTGTTACCTTCAACGCTTGTTTCTTTTGGCATATATCCTTAGCTAGTTTTGATTGTAAGAATTGACCTTACTACTTGGGTGACTGCGAAACAGCCAACGAAGATGCGGATTGTTTACGGGGTGGCGCTCCAAACTGGCGGGTAAAACAAACGACAGAGTGGGGCAAACCAGACTTTCTACAACCTGCGGCAGAGAGGGGCCACTGCAAACTTGAACCGACTACGGCCCACAGGGTGAGCCGGGTCCCAGACTGCGCTGATTAGTTGGTCAAACTTTTGTCTTTCTCTGCGACCGGAGCGAATGTTTCCGCAACGGGCGCAACCTCGGCATGCTGAACCGGCACGATGGGCCGCTCCAGCGCAACCTGAAGAACTTCATCCATGGTCTCTACAAAGTGAATCGTGAGACTAGAGAGGATTTCCTGGGGTATCTCCGCCAGGTCCTTTTCATTGTCCTTCGAAAGCAGGACTGTACGCAAGCCCATTCGGTGGGCAGCAAGAAGTTTTTCCTTCACACCGCCGATGGGCAGCACCTTGCCGCGGAGGGTAATTTCACCGGTCATGGTGACGTCTCTGCGCACGGGAATCTTTGTCAGGGCGCTGACGATCGAAGTGCAAATCGTGATGCCAGCCGAAGGGCCGTCCTTGGGAATGGCGCCTTCGGGGACGTGCATGTGAATGTCGATATTTTTGTAGAAATCTTTGGGCAGGCCGAGTTGCGCGGAACGCGACCGGACATAGCTGAGCGCGGCTTGCGCGGATTCCTGCATGACGTCGCCAAGCTTTCCCGTGAGCGTGAGCCGGCCCTTGCCTTCCATGATGGTGGCTTCGGTGGCCAGAACGGTGCCGCCGACTTCGGTCCAGGCGAGGCCCATGGTGAGGCCGACTTCATTGTGCTTCTCGATCCAGAACTCGCGGAATTTCAGGATGCCGAGGTAGTCATTGACGTTGGCAGGAACGATTTCGGCTTTGACAGATTTGCCTTCGGTGACGACTTTACGCGCCATCTTGCGGGAAATGTTTTGGATTTCGCGCTCGAGGCTGCGGACGCCGGATTCCTGTGTGTAGTGGCGAATGATGTGCAACAGGCCTTCGTCTGTGAAGGAAAGGTTCTTTTCGGTGATCCCAGTGGCTTCGCGCTGCCGTTTGACAAGAAAGCGCTTGGCGATTTCCATCTTTTCGTTTTCCGTGTAGCCCGGAAGGCGCAGGATTTCCATGCGGTCCTGCAGAGGCTGCGGAATTGTGTGGAGCACGTTGGCCGTGCAGACGAACATGACTTTCGAGAGATCGTATTCGACGTCCAGATAGTGGTCGGTGAAAGCGTGATTCAATTCCGGATCGAGGACTTCCATCAGCGCGGCGGACGGATCCCCGCGGAAATCGGTGGACATTTTGTCGATTTCATCGAGCACGAAAATCGGATTCGTGGTGCCGGCCTTTTTCATCATCTGGATGATCTGGCCGGGCAGCGCGCCGATATAGGTGCGGCGATGGCCGCGAATTTCCGCTTCATCGCGGACGCCGCCGAGGGAAACACGAACAAACTTGCGTCCCGTGGCGTGTCCGATGGACATGGCCAGCGAGGTTTTGCCGACGCCCGGCGGTCCGACGAAGCAGAGAATCGAGCCTTTGGGATTTTTTACGAGCTGTCGCACGGCGAGGAATTCGAGGATGCGTTCTTTTACTTTTTCAAGGCCGTAGTGTTCCTTGTTCAGGATTTCTTCGGCGGCATTGATGTCCCGAATTTCCTTGGATTTTTTCTTCCAGGGCACAGCGAGCAGCCATTCGAGATAGTTGCGGCTGACTGTGGATTCGGCCGACATGGGCGGCATGAGTTCGAGCCGCTTGAGCTCCTGAATGGCTTTTTCGTGAACTTCTTTGGACATGCCTGCGGCATCGATTTTTTTCTTCAGTTCATCGAGTTCGCTTTTTTCGCCGCGACCCAGTTCCTTCTGAATGGCCTTGAGTTTTTCGTTGAGGTAATACTCTTTCTGGGCGCGCTCCATCTGCCGCTTTACGCGGGTATTGATGTTGCGGTCAACGTTCAGCTTTTCGAGTTCGATTTCGAGAATGTCGCCAATGCGGGCCAGCCGTTCCATGGGGTCGACAGTCTCGAGGAGATCTTGTTTTTCATCGACCGGGAGCTGCAGGTTCGCGGCGATGGTGTCGGAAAGGCGCGCGGGATCATCCACGCGGGCAGCCGCGATCATGGTGTCGTAATTGAGGCTTTGGGAAAGCTTGATGAACTGTTCGTAGAGGCCCGTGACTTTCTCGACGATTTGTTTGACCTGCGGCGAATCCTCGACGCGCGCGTTAAGCAGCCGGACGTTCGCGCGGAAAAAACCGTCTTCGGCGGTAATGGAAAGCGCCCGGGCACGTTCTACGCCTTCGACCAAAACCTTAATATTGCCGTCGGGGAGCTTGACGCTTTGCACGATGTTGGCGAGCGTGCCGACCGCGTAGATTTCCTCGGGCTTGGGGTCGTCGATCGACGCATCATGCTGCGTGGACAGGAAGATCTTTTTGTCGCCGGTGAGAGCCTCTTCAAGCGCACGGACACTGGCTTCTCTGCCGACGATGAACGGAGTCATCTGTTGCGGGAAGATGACCATGTCGCGCACCGGCATCATCGGCACGCGCTTTAATTCCTGTTTTTCACGATTGAACATTACAGCCCCTGGAATTCGCTACTCGCAACCTACAAATCGGCGCGCCCTGCCTCAGAAAATCTGAACTCAAAGTCCGAAGATCGTGAACTGCCGGCACGCTAGAACGGCCTGCGGCCTCGCCTGTTAGCCGGCCTTCTCGAGCAAGCTCCAATTGATTTCGCGCGTGCGGACCATTTCTGCGGTGACGACGAAATCGCGCACCTTCCGCTGCATCGGGAGGTGGTACATCAGTTCCAGCATGAGGTCTTCGAGGATCATTCGCAAGCCGCGCGCGCCGACCTTGCGCTGAAGTGCTAACTCTGCCACGGTCTCGAGAGCGTCGTCGGTAAAGCGCAAGCGCACATTTTCAAATTCAAAGAGGCGCTGGTACTGCTTGAGCAGCGCGTTTTTCGGCTCGGTGAGGATTTTTACGAGCGCACCTTTGTCCAAATCGTTCATCACGCCAGCAACCGGCAGGCGGCCCACAAATTCGGGAATCAGGCCATAGCGTATCAAATCGCCGGGCTGCACATGTTCAAGCAATTCGGTATTGCGGCGTTGCGCTGTGGTTGGCGTGGCGTCGGTGTGGAACCCGAGCGCTTTGCGTCCCGCGCGCTTTTCGATAATTTTCTCCAGGCCGACGAATGCGCCACCGCAGATAAATAGAATGTTCGTGGTATCGACTGGCGTAAATTCCTGGTGCGGGTGCTTGCGGCCGCCCTGCGGAGGAACGTTGGCGATCGTACCTTCTAGGATTTTCAGCAGGGCCTGCTGTACGCCTTCGCCGCTGACATCCCGCGTAATGGACGGATTTTCGTCCTTTTTGGCAATCTTATCGATTTCATCGATGTAGATGATGCCTTGCTGCGCCTTTTGCACGTCGCCGTCGGCGGCTTGCAGCAGCTTCAAAATGATATTTTCGACGTCTTCACCGACATAACCGGCTTCTGTGAGGGTCGTGGCGTCCACAATGGCGAATGGAACGTCCAGCATGCGCGAGAGCGTTTGCGCCAGCAGTGTTTTTCCCGTTCCGGTCGGGCCGATCAATAGAATATTGGACTTGCTCAATTCCACTTCGCCCGGTTGCTTGTTCAAAAAAATACGCTTGTAGTGGTTGTAGACGGCAACCGAAAGCTTTTTCTTGGTGCGGTCCTGCCCGATGACGTAGCCGTCGAGGAAGCGTTTGATTTCGGGCGGGCGGGGGAGCTGCTTGGCGGGCGCCGTGGCCTGCTCGCGCTTTTCGTCTTCAAGTATGGTCTGGCAAACCCCGACGCACTCGTTGCAGATGTAGGCCCGCGGATAGTCCGAAGGCGAACTGATCAGCTTTTCGACCTGCTCCTGCGTTTTATGGCAGAAGGAGCAGCGCAGTGGCTCGTCTGGGTTGTACTTTTTCACCGGTGTGAAGGCCTCGTCTCCGCTGGGCTTCGACGGAGTCTCTAACCATTATTCTAAGCGAAAAATCCCTCGTGAGAAAGAGAAAGTAGAGACGCTGCTAACTTATTGGAACCACGCCTTTGTCCAGAATCCGTGTCGCTGCGCCCCCCGGAAGCGCGGCCAAACCTAGCGATGCTTATAGATGATCTCGTCGATCATGCCGTAGTCTTTGGCCTGCTGCGGATTCATGATGTAGTCGCGCTCGACGTCTTTTTCAATGCGGTCGACCGGCTGGCCGCTGTGCTTTGCAAGAATGTCGTTGATGACGGTGCGCATGCGCAAAATCTCCTTGGCATGCAGGTCGATGTCCGTTGCTTGGCCGCCGAGGCCGGACATCCAGGGCTGGTGAATGAGGATGCGCGCGTTGGGAAGGGCAAAACGCTTTTTGGCAGCGCCTCCGGCGAGCAAAACCGCTGCAATCGAAGCGGCCTGACCGATGCACGTGGTGACAACGTCGGGCTTCACGAATTGCATCGTGTCATAAATTGCAAAACCCGCCGTGATCGAGCCACCGGGGGAGTTGATGTACAGCTGAATGTCTTTTTCCGGATCCTCGGCCTGCAGAAAGAGCATTTGCGCGGTTGCCAAGTTGGCGACGTGGTCATCGATCGGCGTGCCGATAAAAATGATGTGCTCTTTGAGCAGACGCGAGTAAATGTCATAGGCGCGCTCGCCGCGGCTGGTCTGTTCGACCACCATCGGTACAAGAGTTGTGCCGCGATATTCAGGTTCTTCGAAATTTTTCATTTAGGTTGAGGTAATGGGCGCGTAGCCAGGAAGTTTCACTTTGAGTCAGTTGCCGCACTCGCTGCCACTGCAACCGTCTTGACGTTAGCGTTTTGTCCGATCCAGTCAAGAGTTTTGTCGCTGCGCAGCTTAGCTTTCATCCTATCGAGCGCACCCTGCTTTGTCAATCGAGCGCGAATCGCTTCCGCCGATTCGCCACTATGGCTGGCAAGATGTTCGAGTTCGTGTTCGACCTCTTCATCGGTCACGTCAATGTTTTCCGCGGTGGCCACGCGATCGATGATGAGTTCGGCTTTGACATCGTCCTTAGCCTTGTCCTGTTGCCGAGCGCGTAGGGCGACCCAGTCGAGGTTTACGGCGCGGGGGTCCACGCCTTGTTGCGCGAGTGAGCGAACGACACGTTCAAGCCGCACATCCATTTGATGCTGGACGAGCGAATCCGGTACAGGGAAGTCATGCAGCTTGACGAGTTCACCCAAGACCTTTTCGCGGAGCAGGTCCTGGTGCTTGTGGTCGCGCTGATGCTCAAGGCCTTCGCGGACTTTGCTTTTCAGTTCATCTAGCGTTTGCGCGTCGCTGACGTCTTTGGCGAACTCGTCGTTGAGGTCGGCCAGCTTTTTGTTCTTGATGCCGAGGACTTCGACTTCATAGTGATATTTCTTGCCGGCGAGCTTGGGATCGGGATAGTCGGCGGGGTAGTCTACGTCGAACGTTTTGTGGTCGCCGATATTCGCGCCCGTGAGATTTGCGGTGAAGGGCTCCATGGTCTCTTCTGCGCCAATATGGCAGAGGACGCTGTCGGCTTGCAGCGGTTCGCCCTCGCCTTCGGGTGTGCCGTTAAGCTTGACCTGGGCGAAGTCGCCATTTTCGACAGCGCGGCCCTCGACGGGAGCAAAGGTGGCGCTGCGTTCGCGCATGTCATCGAGGGTTTTGGTGACGTCTTCCTCGGTGATGTCGACGGAAGGCATTTCGAGTTCGAGGCCTTTGTAGCTGCCCAGTTCAAACTCGGGGAGCACTTCAAATACCGCGCGAAACTTCAGCGGTTGGCCCTCGTTGAAGTCGAGTTGGTCGATTTGCGGCTGCGAGACGGGCTGAAACTTTTGTTCAACAACGGCTTTTTCCACTTTTTCGGGAACGAGAGTCTGCAGGACTTCGCCTTTGATGTCGTCGGCAAATTTCCGGCGAATCAGAGCAATGGGCGCTTTGCCTTTGCGGAATCCGGGAACGGCGGCGAGGCGCGCGAAGTCTTTCGCAACACGCTCCATGGCCTTGGAGACTTCCTCGGCGGGAATTTCGAGTTCAAGTTCGCGGCGGCAGGTGGCTTCTGTGGCTTCGGCCATACAACGGTCCTTTCCTCAAACAGCTAGACAGAAATGATTTCTTCGCTGGACTCAACAACTTGCGTTCCGCAAAGATGCTTCCGGAGCACTTAGTCGCGTGCACGCCGGAAACCCCGGCGTTCAACGGATTTCAGAGGAGACCAGACAGGTGAGAAATTCACCCAGCAACTGAATAAATGAGTATAGGCGACACGTCACACAGCGTCAATTGTAGTGGCGCTGGGCGCGGCAAGGTTCAGTAGAATGCTGAGTGCGTGGGGGAATTTCGTTGAAAAATAGCGCCATCCTTCTAGTGCAGTGCGCTGACCGCAAGGGGCTTGATGCGGCCATTGCTGATTTTATTTTTCGGTATGAGGGAAACATCCTGCATTTCGAGCAGCATCAGGCGGGGGAGGAGCGATATTATCTGGCGCGGGTGGAATGGGATTTGGATGGGTTCTCCCTGGATTTGAGAGATTTTGCCGGAGCCTTTGGGCCGATTGCGGCGAAGTTTTCGATGCGGTGGAAATTGGCGCTTTCCAATTATCGGCCGCGCGTGGCGATTCTGGTCTCGAAGTATGACCATTGTTTGGTGGATCTGCTCTATCGCCAGCGCAACGGGGAGCTGGTGTGCGACATCCCGCTGATTATCAGCAATCATCCGGACGCGAAGCGCCATGCTGATTTTCATGGCGTGCCATATCACGTCGTTCCGGTGAACAAGGAAAATAAAACAGAAGCCGAAGCTCTCGAACTTGGACTGCTGCGGGCCAACGAGATTGATTTGATTGTGCTGGCGCGGTACATGCAGGTTCTTTCCTCGGACTTTATTGCGCAATTTCCACAGCAGATCATCAATATTCATCACTCGTTTTTGCCGGCGTTCATTGGCGCGAAACCCCATCTGCAGGCGTACGAACGGGGCGTGAAACTCATTGGGGCCACGGCGCACTATGTAACGGAGGTGCTGGACGACGGCCCCATCATCGAGCAGGGGGTTGCCCGAATTTCGCATCGCGATGCGCTCGACGATCTCGTTGAAAAAGGACGCGACCTGGAAAAAGTAGTACTTTCACGCGCCGTGCGCTGGCACATCGAGAGCCGGATTCTGCTTTATGGCAACAAAACGATTATTTTTGAATAAATTCGAATAAGCTACGCCGCTCGAGCTGTTTCTAGTTAAAGATTGACACGTCTAAAAGCCATAATTAGACTTCGCTCAATTTATTCCTTTGCTGGGAGCGTCATGTCCAACGTTCCGAATGAACCGTTCCATTCCGTCCCCACCCCTGAGCCGCCGGCGGCAGACCTGCCGGTGGCCGTAATTGCCATTCATGGCGTTGGGAAGCATCCGCCGGGCGCTTCGGCCGAGGCGATTTCCACTCTACTGCTGAACATCGGCCGCGAGAACGGGGTCCATAAACCACATGACCCGCCGCCATACAGCGGATTTGAAACAAGATCCGTAGACGTGGCCCTGCATCCCGTTCAGACGCCGCATGAAGTGGCATTCGCGCCCGGCAGCAGCGGGCCGCCTTCCCTTTGGTCAAGAATCTGGAACATGTTTGACGAGCGGCGCGGATTTTTGTGCGAACGGCGAAGGAAAGGCGCATCGAGAACGCACAGTCTTTCCCCGGAGCCCGGTCCGGAAGAACCGGACCGCGGTGAATTTGGTTATCAATTCATGCGCACGCAGCTGGTGAACTATCGGGGTGAACCGGACCGCACCTTTTCAACGGCACGACTGGAAGGGCAAGCCAAATCTGCCACCGGTTCGACGGCAGTTCACATCTACGACTCGCATTACTCTGACCTAAGCAAGCCGCAGAACGGAATCGTGCGCTTCCTGTTTGCGCTTTATCAATTGCTGTTTCATTTGGCGAGCCTGAGCATGCAGGCGATCTATTGGGCGGAAGCAGAAAACGCACCTCCGGGCGACCGATTGAATCGTTGGGGAGTTCTTGCGACTGTGCATGCGATTTCGATTCGCGTGCTGGTGATGTGGATTCCGATCTTGAATTTGACTCTGCTGGCCCTGGGCCTGGCCGCTTTTTCAGATAAGTTTTCGACACGAAGCGCCACCGCGATCGGAATGTTGCTGGCGGCTGCTTTTGGCATCGCCCTCACGTTTGTTCTGCGACGAAACAGGTCTTCACCGCCGCGGGCCTTGGATTGGGCTTTGATTCCGTTTCTGGGAGCGGCCGCCGGAATTCTTGCCCTATTGGGCCTGGCCCACGCCTATCAATCCCTTTGGGCCCCGGCGCTGGACTTCGGAAAGATTCTTCTTCTGCTGACGGGCCTGGCGGTAACCGGAGCCACGATTTTTTGGATCACCAGCAAGTTTGAAGCGATGCGCCCCGGTTCCTTCAAGCTCAGCATTTTTCTCTACTCCGTAAACGTAGCCTTGTTTTTCGGAATATTCCTGCACAAGGCAGCGCAACTAAACAACGCCTGCAATGAAGGAGCGACCGCCGCCTTCTGGTCCGTGCAACTGCTCTTCGGCGAGTTGTCGCTCTGTTGGATTGCCTGTCTGGTATGTGCGCTTCTCAGCTGGCCGGTCGGAGAATTTTGCAGTTTCAGAATGGAAAACCATGACCAGAAAGCGCGGGCCCGCGCCGCGATGCGCACCGGCCGGCTGGCATTTGCGATTCCTGCATTGCTCTTTCTCGTTGTTACGCTTTCTCTGTGGACTGCGCTCGTGGTCACCGGCTCGGACAAACTGAAGGTCTTTGACCACGTCACCCACGCCGCAGCCATCGAAGGCCCTTCGTCGTGGGTAGTGGCGTCCTACTTCATTCCCGATGTTTGCTATCTGGAAGCGTGGATGGACCACGCCTCGGGGCCCATCAAAGGACGCATCATCAGACGAAGGGACGCCCTCAGCCATTGCGGGCCCTCGCTGGAGTACGGAGGAAAACAAGCGCCGTTGCCGGATCGACCCTGGAGCACGTATCTACGAGGATTGCTTCTGATCAGCATCACACCCGGACTGCCGCTTACCCTTTTGCTCGCCACCTTGGGTTTTTTTCTTCTGACCTGGGCGGTTTTGCCTTCCTTGATGTACGAAGTCTCGCCGAATCCCAATCCCAATTTTGGGGACCGCGAATCGGGATGGCTCGGAGAGTGGCTCTCGCGCGGCTTGGATTCCACCGCCATCGTTACCCGCATGCTGTGGTTCGCCATTGTTCCCATTCCCATCGTGTTCGGAGCCTTGGATTGGCTGGTGTGGAATGATTTGGCGCCGGAAGGCGTGCATCGGTTCACGATTGTTGCCAGCCGGCTGACCCTTCCCATTTTGCAGCAGGCCAGCATCGCCATTTCCGCTACGGCGATTTATGGTGTTGGATTGAAATATCTGGGAACTGTTCTGGACACGCTGCTCGACGTGGACAATTATTTGCGAACCTCGCCGGCCGACCTTGCGCCCCGTGCGCGAATTGCAGAGCGCGTGACATCCTTGTTGCGCCACATCGGAGCCTATCGCGATGCACAGGGGCGCCCGTATGCGAAGGTGGTTGTGGTGGCCCACAGCCTGGGAACGCTCGTTACCACTGATCTTTTTCGCTATTTGCATCGCACCGGACTCGCCACGCAGGACCGCACACTTGCGCCATTCGGTTTTGGACAAAAACACGGACAAGCCCCAATTCCCATCTACTTGATGACCATGGGAAGCCCTCTGCGGCAATTGATGAACCGCTTTTTTCCTCATCTATACTGGTGGCTGACCGATCGGCCGGACAATTCGCTGGGAAATCCTTTAGGTCCAGCAGCCGAAGTTCCGATTCCTGCGATCAGCCCGCAAGCTTTGCCGCGCACTGAGGAAATGCGGGTAAAAGGCTGGCTGAACATTTATAGAAGCGGCGACTACGTAGGGCGCTCGTTGTGGATTGGCCAGTGGCTCCGCCACAATGCAACGACCACCTACCACCACCCAGCGGCGATGGCGATGGATGTGAATCGCGAACGCGCGGAAATGTGCATTGGCCTGGGATCGCACACCCACTACTGGGACCGTACTGCTCCCGATGTCGGGGCGGCGCTCGACAAGTTGATCACCAATCCGCCGGGAGTATTCTTCTAGAACGCGTCTTGCTAGTCGGCTGCGGCGGGTTGCTCGAGGGCACCGGTAAGATCGCTGTGGAGTAGTCGGTGGAAGAGATGCTCGCCGGCTTCGCGCCGCACGGACAAGCGGCCAGCCACGTAAGCCCGCGAGCCAAGTCCGCGTTGCACGGCATCGCAAATGGCTTCGTCTTCATCCTGAACTTTTTCACTAATGCGGATGCTTTCTTTGTTGTGAGCCTCGGCGGATTGGCTGACGTCGCCGAAATAATAGTCGAAGATTACGGCGCACTTGTTGACGCCAATGGGTAGAACCAGGTTGGTGTCCATTACCCCTTCATAGGCGTTGATCATGAAGTTCGGATAAATCCACAGGTAAAACGCGCGACCCTGGCGCGTGGCGGCGACGCCTGCTTCCGAGCTGGTGTCGGAGGACAGCGGGCTGGATTGTAAACAGGCCCGGTCGAAATTCTCGATCGTGTATTTTGTGTATTCGATGACGCTGCTGAGTCCTTTGTGCGCGTGCGGCACGTGGTAGCCGCCGTCGAGATAGTTGTCGACGTAAACCTTCCAGTTGCAATTCAGCGTGTAGATGCGGCGGTCGAAATAGTGCAATTTCTGGGTGAGTTGCAGCGGCGCAACGATGCCGGGGACTGCGCCGAGAAAATCCCGGAGCGGCAATGCGTGGCCATCAAGGTTGACGAATACGAAATTCTCCCAGATATCGACACGAACGGGAACCAGACCATTCTTCCCTCGGTCAAAATTGCAGACACCATCGAATTCGACCATCCCCTTTAGCGCGCCATCTGTCCCGTAGGTCCAGCCGTGATAGGGGCAGCGGAACTGCTTGGCGCAGCCTTGTTTTTCCGTAACAACGGCGGCAGCGTGATGCCGGCAGACGTTATAGAACGCGCGCAGTTCGCCATCATCACCACGGGCGACAACAAGCGGCTCACCGGCAATGTCGGCAGTGAAAAAGTTTCCCTTTTCGCGTACTTGATCAGCTCTGCCCACCACCTGCCATGTTGCCGCGAAGACGCTCTGCTCTTCGAGGGTTCCCACGCGCGGATCGAAGTACCAGGGGGAAGGAATCGTCCAGGCCTGGTCGAGAGGGTCGTTCGGATTATAAAGGTTGAGAATGTCGCGAACACTGCGCTCCATAACGGCTCCTCAAGGTGCGACGCTGCTGATGAGTATAGACGCAGACCGCCAAACAGTCTTCATACCGCGAAAATCGTTCCGAGAAAAGGGGAATTACCGGAGGCTAGCCCGCAGAACCGCAAAAGCTGGTCTGCGGCCAACGCCTTACCGTTCCAGATTTGCGCGATCCCAATTTCCGAGAGTTGCTCCGGCTTCGTAAGTGCTCTGACAAAAGTCGAGCAGCGCCTGCTTGGGATTTTCTGATGTCCGGAGGTCGTCGTACATCAGGAAGAATTCGCTTTTCTCAGAGTTGTAAAAGGCTTTTTCCGGCTGTACCCGGCGTTCTTTGAATCCAGACGGCTCCGGCGCCGCGTAAGCATAAAAAGCGGCATCTTTGATGATTTCGCCGTCGCCCGGCCAAAATCCCACACTTATGACTTCGTGCGAATAGGCTTCTTTGGTGAGAAAGTCCGCACCAGCGCGCGCGGGGGCGCGTCTGCCAGAAAACCGCGTCACCGCGAGATCAAAGCTGCCCCAGAAAAAATGGACTGGACTCACCTTGCCAATAAATCGCGAGCGAAATTCGTGCAACACAGTGTCAACGCTAACCAGGATTTGCCAGAAGCGGTGTGCGTACTCGCGGTCGTAGGAATCATGGGCTTCGTCCTGCGTAAAGCGCACCGGGCTCGGAACTTCCACCGGCATGGGCCAGACTTTGACTGCAATGTCGAGTGAATGCAGGGCGTCCATCAGCTTTTCGTAGAATTTGGCGACACTACGCGGAATGAGAGCGAAAGACCTGGTTTCGCCGAGGCTCGTTGTGATTTCCAGAGAGTGCTGGACGAAGTCAAAGGTGATATCAAAAACGCCTCCCGGGTACGGGATGGGAGAAGTTGTTAAGCCGCGTGTGCTGACGTACAGAGCTGTGCCCCAGAAATGATTGACCGGCGGGGCGAGCGCAAGCCGCACTTTGCCCACAACTTGCGTCCACATGTGCAGAGTCGCGTACGTATTTTTCCATTCGGCCAGAGGAAGCGCCGGCCAGGAGTCGGATTGATTCATGGATGGATATCCTGCATTGGGAACGCGCGAGCCCGGGAACAGAATCGCAACCCAGGCAGGCTATCTTACTCCTGATTTCAAGATTGCGTTTTTGCTGCCAAGCGGCAGTGACCGGCTCTTGGCATCGGATGTGGCCGGCCGTGGGTACTGTATTTTCCGCTTATTGACTGCAATTGTATCCACAGGGTTCCCGAGAGCATCCATATGGTCAGAATAAAAGCGGCTTAAAATCGCAAAAGCCCGCAAGTGGATTGTTAAGGAGCAAGTTATGGCAGTTTCGAAAGCGCAGAAGCTTTTTACGCCGGTCGAAATCGGAGCGATCAGTTTGGGCCATCGAGTCGTGATGGCGCCCTTGACGCGATCGCGTTCTCTGCAGCCGGGCGATGTTCCCGGTGATTTGATGCTGGAGTACTACGCGCAGCGGACGTCAAATGGCGGACTTATTATTTCTGAGGCGACGACAATTTCGATTTCGGGGCGCGGCTGGTTTGGAGCGCCGGGAATGTATTCGGACGAGCAGGTGGCCGGATGGCAGAAAATTACCAGTGCTGTTCATGCAAGGGGCGGCCGCATGTTCTCGCAACTGTGGCATACGGGCCGCGCTTCGCATGTCACTACCACCGGCGGATCCACGCCTGTTACAGCGTCGGTCGTTGAACCGTTTGAGGGTGTGGTCTCGACGCCGAGTGGATGGCAGAAGCCATCGCCGCCCCGGGCGCTGGACATTGCGGAGATTCCGAGAATTGTCGAGGACTATCGCAGAGCCGCTGAGCGTGCGAAAGCGGCCGGTTTTGATGGCGTCGAACTTCACGCGGCGAATGGTTATTTGATCGATCAATTCTTGCAGGATGGCACCAACCAGCGCACCGACGCCTATGGTGGTTCGATTGAGAATCGCTCGCGGTTTCTTCTGGAAGTTGTGGAAGCGCTGGCTTCGGTGTGGGGCGGAGATCGATTGGGCGTGCGAATCGCGCCCAGCGGAACGTTTAACGGAATGCATGACAGCAATCCCGTAGAATTGTTCGCGTATGTGGCCAGAGCGCTGAACCGGTTCGGACTGGCGTACTTGCATATTGTTGAGCCGCGAGTGAAAGGCAATGTGGTGATCGCAGAAGGGCAGGCCCCCATTGCCGCGCAGCAACTGCGCAAGGTGTTCAACGGCAAGATTATCGCGGCCGGCGGATTTGAACCGGACACGGCCGAGACGATTGTTGAAAAAGGCGACGCCGATCTGGTGGCATTCGGACGGCATTTCGTGGCGAATCCGGATTTGCCGGAGCGCATTAGGCTTGGGCTGCCGCTAAACGCAGCGGAGCGCGACACTTTCTATACATTTGAAGCGCGCGGCTACATTGACTATCCGTTTTACAAGGAGACCCAGGCCGCATCGGGCGCGGATTAGCCAGTCGAATGGTCGGCTCGGCTTCTGCTATTTCCATGCCGTAAGAATTGCGCCCATTACCAGGTAGCAAACCAACTGGTATCCCGAATTGATAGCGAACAACTTCATGCTCTGTTTCATGAAGAGAACTCCCGTTAGTTGCACCGTCGCGACAAATCCCAACCAGACATGGAAGCTCACCAATAAGCCGATTTCGAGATTTTGTACCCGCATTTCATGTAAAAAAAGTGCAAGAACAAAAGCGGAAACGATGCTGGCGATGAAGGAACCAAAATAGGCGGGACCGGCGCTCTTCTTCATCTCATCCATTTTTGCCTTGTCGTTGAGGTCGTATCCCATTTCGCGCACCCAGGGCTTCGCAAAAAGAATGGGTGAATACCAAAGAAATCCCACCATCATCGTGGAGACTGCGGCGACAAAAATGGCGATCAGATTCAGATTGTGCATGTGCATGGAGAGGCTCCTTGAAGGAACGAACAACGATTGAGAGCACGTTGCGCCACATCCTATGCCGGGTTGGCTTTCAGGCAAAGCGAGAAGTTATAAGCCTGCAGGGACGAGGAGTAGGGCGCAGGTAGAGAAACATCTCGCCCCCTCCGTCCGCGAGCTAGTTGTCTGCGGGCAATTCGGCGTGATCGACGACGAGAACTTCAACTGGAGCTGTCGTGGGTTCCAGCTGCAAGCCGAGTTGTTGCAGCAGTGCCACGTCAAGCGTCGAGCCATTGGGGTCTGCTTGCGGGCGAGGGCCACCATATTCTGGATATTGATTGGGATCCGGATTCCATCTCAGGTTCATATTATATTTACCCACAAGATTGGTTTTATCTGCGACCATTCGGGCAGTGATACTCGAGAGAGACTTCGCAAATTGTTTCATCGTGACGGTATTTGCAGCAAGAATCCCAAGCCCGGGTGCTACCATTCCGCACGATGCGGTGAGCGGCATGCCTGGTTTCTGCATGACATATTGATGGACGGAACGATCGCAATCGATTTTGACTTCTTGGAGTTTTCCAGATTCACCCACGCTTAGGGTAAAAGTTGGCAGATTTCTTGTCTCACGATGAGTTTTCAGGTGCAAATGGTTCTCCAGGATCGCCTGGGTCATCCGCTGACTTTGCAGTTGGCGCTGATTTTCGTCCAATTTCTGCATCGCGTTTTTTATCGAACTGTTGGATTTTGCCTCAACATCCAACAACTTACCGTAGAATGCCGCCGGTACTTCTACGATCTGAAAGTATTCGACGCCGTAGGCGAATCGAAGGAGGTCCTGCAGGGAAGCGTTCTCCGCGCTGAACTCACCGGGATTGATCATCAATTTTTGATGAATAATTCCGCCGGTTCGCAAGGCTTCCGTGCCTTCCGGATTAATTTTGATATAAGAGCTCTTGTAACCAGGCACCGCCGTCCCGACATCCGCAGTCTGTGCTTGCGGCAGCGCCTGAGTTTGCGTCGCGTTCAGCAAACCGAATACGAGCGGCACTCCGAAGGCAGCCAGTCCTGCCGTCCCGAGCAAAATCCTCTTGCTGAAGCCTAATCCGTGCACGGCATCCTCCGCCATGATGTGGGCGATACGCTTTTTCAAATCGGCGCCGGTAACTCCGGAGACGCAATTGAGCGGGGAGCCAACGCAGAATTCGCAGATTTTCAGAATGCTCTCTGCGTAGACCTGGCGCTCGCTACCCATTTCCAGAACTGCTTCGTCACAAGCCAGTTCGCGCTCAGTGACCAGCCGATGGCCCAGCCACCAGACTAGCGGGTGAAACCAGAAGATGGCTTCGACCGCCATATGCGCTGCGGCCGCTAGATTGTCCTGACGTCGCACATGGCACAGTTCGTGCGCCAGGATGGATTTAAGGTGAGCATCCTCTAGCCGATCGGAAATGCCGCGCGGCCACACCAAAACAGGCCGGGTGATCCCGAATATTCCTGGTTCGAGAGAATTGTCCGAAACCAACAGGGGAATCTGCCGCCGCGCTCCTGCGGACCGCTCAACCCGGCGCAGCGACTCAATTTCACGCCCTTGCTCTACGGGGACTGCTTGGCGAATTGAATTTGTAATTCGCCGCCAGCGCATAGTCCAAGTCAAGAGAACTGCTGCGAATCCGCAGAACCACGCGGCCACGATGAAAACCGGCGCTAAATGGTTCAAATTGGAAAGAAACGTCGCCAGGGTACTGGCGGAACTTGCGGCCGCAGGTGGCTGCGAAAACGGCTGGCTGAATCTTTCCATTGAAAGATAAATCTCGGTATTCGCGCCGGCAACTCTATGCGACCAGGCCAAATGTTGGCCGGCGCTCACCAGCAGCGAGAAGGGAATCAGGAATTTCACCGAGGCAGCCAACCACAGCCAATAGCGCGCCCGCGCATGATTTTTGCGCAAGAAGAGCGTCAACAATCCTGCAGCTGCTACGAAAAGGGTCGATTGCCACAAATGATTGGCAATCGCCGGCGCGACAATTGACCAGCCGTCAGACAAATGGTTCAGGTTCATTTCGATTTGTCCTTTCGTTCGATTCTGCGAAGCAACTTCTCGGCTTCCTTAACGTCTTCCAGGGTGAGTTTGCCGGATTCGATCAGGTGGGCCATTACGGGCTGCGTGCTCCCGCCAAAAAGTGCCAGCAGGTCATCGATCAATCTCCGCTGCGCCGCGTCGCGCGTGATCGCAGCTTCAAAGACATGAAAGTTGCCAACTTTCTTTACTCGCCGAACCACTTTTTTGCCTTCCAAGCGATACACGGTGGTCTGGATGGTGGTGTAAGCCGGCCGATCCTTATCCGGAAAAGTTTCCTGAATCTCGCGAATGGAGGTCTGCCCCTGCTGCCAGAGCGCCTCCATGATCTGCAGTTCGAGTTTCGTTAATTTGCGTTGCGCCATGTCATCTCCTACATCCGTGTGCAACACTACTACTGGTGTAGTAGATGTCAAGTCTTTTTTCCTGGAAGGCTCTGGTCGGCGTGCTCATTGTGCCCAAAGCGCTGCAAGTTTGCGCCCGCTAACGGTTGAGCAGGGGTTTTTGCCGCGCTGTGCTACATTTCTCGTTCCGATATCGCGCGACTTGGTTAAGGGGATTACCGGAAACCCATGGTGCGAATTACAAACCGCAGAAAAGCCAAGCTGGCGTTTGTAGCAGCCATGCTGTTATTTCTATTGAGCGGTATGGCCGCTTACGTCGCCACGGTACGGTCGGTGGAAAGCGCAAAATGGGTGACGCACACGCACGAAGTGCAATCCGCGATCGGCGATGTCGGGTTGGCCATCGCGAGAGCGGGCCGTGCTCGCGGAAGTTATTTCGCTACAGGCAACGACGATTATCGACTCGATTTTGACGAGAGCGCGGTGCAAGTGTCGCCCGCCCTTAAGAAACTGCGCGATCTCACCACTGATAATTCCAAAGAACAGGAATATGGGGCGGCGCTGGAGCAGGCGGTTACCAAGCGAATGGACCTTTTCAACGAGTCCATTAAGTTGAAACATGCCAATCCGGCCGAGCAGCAGGAGCAGACACGCATTGATCTCGAAGCTGTTCCCTTGGCATCGGAAATGACGCGGCTGAGTGACGCCATGAAAGCCGAAGAGCAGCGGTTACTGGCAGAGCGCCAGAAGGCATCCAGAAAATGGCTGCTGTGGTCCGTGTCGCTGCTCATTTTCACCTTTGTTCTGGGTCTGGTTTTTTTTGTTTTTCAGTTTTACGTTCTCTCCAAAGAGGTAAAAGCCCGGCAGGTGGCGGAGCACGCAGCGCGAAAAATAAGCACCCGCGTACTGCAGTTGCAGGATGAAGAGCGCGCACGATTGGCTCGCGATTTGCATGACAGCATAGGACAATCTCTCACTGGTGCCAAGATGATGATTGGATTGCTGGCGAGGAATCATCCGGGAGATTTGCGCTACAAAGACGCGACCGATTTGCTCGATACCTCGCTTTCAGAAATTCGCACCATCTCTCATTTGATGCATCCTCCGGGCCTGGATGAAATCGGTTTTTCCACCGCGGCGCGCTGGTTTATCGATGGTTTCGCGCAGCGCAGTGGAATTGAAGTGGCGGCGGAAGTTCCTGATGCCGACCCGCGCTTGCCGCGGCCCGTCGAAATCGCCTTGTATCGCGTGCTGCAGGAAGGTTTGACGAATGTTCACAAACACTCGAAAAGTAAGCGCGCCACGGTGCAAGTCAGGTTTTCGTCGACGGTCGCAGTCCTGGCGATTCGAGATTTCGGCGTGGGAGTGGCACCGGAAATCATGGACGGATTCCGGCATGACGGAACGAGCGGCATTGGGTGGGCTGGAATGAAAGGTCGCATCGAAGAAATCGGCGGGCAATTTGAAGTAAATTCCAATTCGAGCGGAACATTACTGCTGGTCCGTGTTCCCATGGGAGAATCCCGCTTGACCGACGAGGCCGACAAGGACCCGGACATTTCGAGGTTTTTGGATGAGTAATTTTCTGCGTACGGTGGAATTTTTGTGTGTGGGGCTTTGGCTTGGCTGCGATACGTTCTTGAGCTTTGTTGTGGCGCCCGGGGCGTTCTTCATTCTGGCAAGACGGGACCAGGCCGGAGCGCTGGTGGGGTATGCCCTAGGCCGGATGCATTTTATCGGAGTATTTCTGGGACTCCTCTTCCTGATGATCCGATTGGGGCGGTCGGGCGGCACTTTGGCGAGTCTTAAGAGCCCCGCAGTATGGGCTGTGGCGCTTATGGTCGTGCTTACTTTGATTTCCCAGTTCACGGTGAGCGCGAAGATGGCTGCACTGCGAATACAGATGGGGTCGATTGAAGCGACGTCGGCGGGCAGTCCACTGCTTGAAGCGTTCGCCAAGTTACATCGCGTTTCGGTTTCTCTCGAGAGCGGAGTTTTGTTAGCTGGTCTCGCGGCCATGTATTGGATGGTGCGCGAACTGGCTTCCCCTCGCTAACTACGCTCGTGCCTTTTCCCATGGATTACCTCGCGGATATATTGCCGTCCTCGACTGGCAATAACCCAGGGAAAGCCACCGCCTTCCACGCAGATGCACTGGCAAAAGGCTTGTAACGTTTTCCAAAATAAGATCAGAGACAAAGATAGTTCGAGTTGTATAGAAATTGTCTATTCGGAGATACATATATACGGTGTGAAGGTATGGACTGCTTACCTAAATTTCCCACGGATTTATATCTCTCGCCCCAGGAAGTTCTTTTAAATCAATGGCATAGATTTTAGGTTTATTTATCTTTGGTGGTAAACGGATTGCTTTCCACTCTGCGGAGAACTCAGCTGCGTTTTTTGAGTTGCAAACACGAACAGAGCCTGGAGGCTTTCGATGGTACACAGAATGTCCCGAGTCCTTGCATCCTTCTTCTTGCTGCTGCTAACCGTTGCGCATGGAGCATCTGGGCAACAGGACGTCGCTGCACTGACTGGAGTAGTTACCGATAAATCTGGAGCGCAAGTTGCCGGCGCGGTCGTGAAGATCGCGGACACCAAGACCGGAGCGGAATTCGAGACCAAGACGGAGAATGACGGTTCCTATCATTTCGCGCGATTGCAGCCCGGACCTGGATACACATTGACGGTAACGAAAGATGGCTTCCAGAACTATTCGATGACAAATCTGTACATGGCGGTCGCCACCACCCGCACGCAAAATATCCAGTTGGAGATTGGAAGTATCAACCAGACTGTGGAAGTTACATCGGAAGGTTCGGTAACACTGAATACGACGGACAGCACGATTGGAAATAACTTTGATATGAGAGCGGTTAGCTCGCTGCCGATTGAATTTCGCGGCGACCCTTCCGCATTGTTGCGGCTACAGCCGGGAGTCGTGAATGCGCAGAGCGAACAGGTGGGGGCAGGAAGCGCCACGGATCCGAGCGGAAGCCGCGACGGGTCAGTAGCCGGAGCGCGCGCAGATCAAAATAACATTACCGTAGACGGCATCGACGCGACGGATTTTACGATCGGGCAAGCGTTCCGGACGCAGGCGGCAATTCCCGTCGAAGCCGTGCAGGAATTCAGCACGCAGGTGGCGGATATCACGCCGGCGTATGGCGGCAGGGGCGGGGCACAGACGGTAATCACAACCAAGAGCGGCACGAATCAGTGGCACGGTTCCGCGCACGAGTACAACCGCACGGCGGCGACCGAAGCCAATACATTTTTCAACAATTCCGCCGGAGTGCCCCGGACGAATTTGGTCCGCAACCAGTTTGGCGCGAATTTGGGCGGTCCAGTGAAGAGAGATAAATTGTTTTTCTTTTTCGACTATGAAGGACGCCGCGACGCCCAGCAGATCAATGAACTGCAGTTAGTGCCGATGGCGCACGTGAAAACGGGGCAGATTGCGTACGTAAATGCGGTGAGCAGCGTGACCGGAAATCCGTGCCCGACGACCAGCCGGCTGACGTCGGCAGATGTGAGCACGGATTGCGTCACAATTCTTTCTCCATCGCAGGTTGCCGCGCTCGATCCGTGTTCGCAGGCGGGCGGTTGCCCAAATTCGGCCGGATTTACGACTCCTGGCGTTGCGCCGGCGCTGCTCGACTTGTTTCAGAACCGCTATCCAGCGCCAAATGATTTTGCCTCGGGCGACGGAATTAACACGGCCGGGTTTCGCTTCAATGCGCCCAACGGTCTAACAGAAAATGCTTATATTACGCGTCTCGACTACAACATAAGCAGCAAGCACAAGCTGTTCACGCGCTTCAATTTCCGTCATCAGGATTCAGTGAACTTGCTGATTCAGTTCCCGGGTGATCCCAATACCGGTCCGAATGTGGTGAGAGACACGGCGTGGGTGGTGGGCGAAACCTGGACGATCAGCCCGAGCACTGTAAATCAATTCACCATGGGCGAGACGCGGTCAAACTTGGATCAGCCGGTCTTGTTCAACCCTTCCGGTGGACTGGTGGAGTTGTCGTTTTTTGGCGGAGCCCTCTCGACTCCGTATCAACGCCAGAGCCAGATTGGGCACGTCGCTCCGGTTCCAACATTCCGCGATGATCTGACGTTGCTGCGCGGGAAACACAATATCCAGCTGGGGGTAGAGATTAATCCAATCAAGGTTCGCAGCACGCTGACCAACAATTTTGACTTCATTCAGCTGGGACTTGGCGGAAGTATCGCCAGCCTGCCTTCCAATCTGCGTCCAGCAAATATTCTGCAGGATGACGCCGGAATTGCAGTTGGCAACTGGGACAATTTCTTTGTCGGCGCGCTCGGCGTTATCAATAACGTTCAAAGCGCGATCACGTATAACAAAGATGGCAGCGTAGTGCCCCAGGGAGCAGAGACGCACCGCCGCGACTACCGCAACAACACCTACGCCGGCTATGTGCAGGACACCTGGAAAGTGCGCAGCGCGCTGACAGTTACCGCTGGCGTGCGCTACCAGTACGCGCAGGTTCCTTACGAAGTCAACGGCCTGCAGGCCAGCTTTGTGAACACCAGCCTCAGCGAGATTCTGGCGGCTCGTCTGGCCAACGGACTGAACGGAGTTTCCGGCCCGGACGCCACCCCTGAATTGACCTATCAGCTTTCGGGAAAGGGAAATTCCGGAGCGCCATCGCTGTATAAACCGGACAAGTGGAATTTTTCTCCACGGGTATCGCTTGCGTGGAACCCGGCATTCCGCAACGGACTACTGAACGCGATCTTTGGCGATCGTAAATCCGTGATCAGAGCTCAGGCATCATTGATCTACGATCAAACGGTAATCAATGCGATTACCAATCTTGAGGACCAGGGCAACTACGTTTACGGAAACACGGTCGCGACGAATTTTGGCGGTGGCGGCGCAAATGCGTCATTGCAATCGGATCCGCGCTTCAATTCACCGAGCGCAGTGCCGTTTCCCGTTGACGCGCCGCCGTTTTCTTCGACCGTGACGCCAAATGCAATTTTCAACTACGGTCTGGACAATCATCTGCACACGCCCTACTCGGAGACCTTTTCCCTCGGCGTGCAGCGCGAACTACCTGGCGGAATCCAGCTGGAAGTCGACTATTTCGGCCGTTTTGGCCGCAGGCTATTTGTGCTTGCCGATGCTGCGCAACTTGTGGATTTCACCGATCCAGCGTCGAAGCATACGTTTGTCGGCGATACCACCACACTTGAGCAGTTGGCGCGGCAAAATACGGATCCGGCCAATGTCGCCGCACTACCGTTTTTTGAAAATCAACTGACGGCAGGAACAGGACTCTCATGTCCACAGATCAATTCATTGGTTTTCGGCACGCCTTATTCCACTTGCACGCAGGCGGTTTACGCGCTCAACGAAACGGCGTTGCAGCAAGGCAACCTCGGAGGCGTCGCGCTGGGAATATTTGGTCTCGTGCCGCCGAACGTTGTAATTCCATCGCAGTTTTTTGTGAACGCGCTCGGAACGAACAAAGGATTTTCCGCCTACAACGCGATGTTCACCACGATTCGCAAGCGTTTGTCGCACAATCTGCAATTTGATTTTAACTACACTTTTTCCCACTCCATCGATAACAGCTCGATAGTTGCCAACAACAACGGAAATTTCGTCGGCGGCGCGACGCAGGTTCTCTGCAACGCATACAACCTGGGTGCCTGCAAAGGAAACTCAGAATTTGACGCAACGCACCAGATCACGACCGATTTCGTCTACGATTTGCCGTTTGGCCGGGGCAAGAGCTTCGGGCGAAATGTTTCGCGATGGCTGGACGAAATCATTGGAGGCTGGCAGACGTCGGGAATCATCACCTGGCGGAGCGGATTGGCGGTGGACGCGGTTGGTCCGGCCAGCGTAACCAGCCTTGCTGCCGACGCCGGTGTTTTGTTTAACGGCAACGGCTCAGCTGTAAGGCCGGGAATTCATTCCGATCCCAACGGACAGATTCAATTCTTCAGAGATCCGGACGCGGCGCAGGGAGCATTCTCGTTTGTCAGCGGAATGCAGAATGGCAACCGCGACACGCTGCGGGGACCGCACTTCTCCAATTTTGACCTGGGAGTTGCAAAAAATTTCCCATTCACGGAGAAGTACCGTTTGCAGTTCCGTGCCGATGCTTTCAACGCGTTCAACCATGCGAATTTCGGCTTGCCGAACACCGGAATTGGAACCTCCACGTTTGGCGTAATCAGCACGCTGGCGGGGCAGGAGCCGGCGCGCGTGATGCAATTCTCGTTGCGGCTGGATTTTTAAGCCGCGGCAACTGACTGTGGTGGAAAAGGGGCTCGCTCATAGATGAGTGGGCCTCTTTTTTGTGAGCGCTACGTGAACCTTGCCGCACTTGGCAAGAATCGGGATATAGGCGAGATTCGAGTCCAACAACAGCGCGAACTATTCGTATCGCAAGGCCATCATGGGGTCGACGCGCATCGCGCGCCGTGCTGGTACGTAAGTGGCGAATAATGAAACGAGACCGAGCAACACTGGAACTGTAACAAACGTCACAGGATCGGCGGAGCCAACGCCGAACAACAGACTGGCCATGAAGCGCGTCAGAGCGAGGCCTGCAGAAATCCCGATTGCGATGCCCCAGAAAGCAAGCCTCATGGCCTGGCCAAGGACTAGGCACAACACGTCCGTCGGTCGCGCGCCTAGCGCACCTCGGATGCCGATTTCGTGCGTGCGCTGCGCCACCGAGTAGTGCAGTACTCCGAAAATCCCTACACCAGCTAGCACCATCGCAATCCCCGAAAACAAACCAAGAAGCGACGTCTGGAAGCGGCGCGGCGAAACCTGATCTGCGAGTTGCTCCTCCATCGTCGAAACGTTTGAAAGGATGGCCGTGCCACTGAGTTCCCGGATAGCTTCTCGGAGTGCGGCTGCAGCCGCGTGCGAATTTCCCGTAGTTCTGACGACCAGATCGCCAGTTCGATCCCCATCGAGGGCTTGCCCGTATGGCTCAAAGACATGCGGAGTAGGGTTGTTTTCCAGTCCGCCTCGGCGCATGTTCCGGACAATACCAACCACTGTGAGCCAATCGTCGTGGTGACCTCTTGGGTCCTGACCCTTGAACCGTTTGCCGAGCGGATCCTGCCCCGGCCAGTATCTTCGCGCCATGCTCTCATCTATGATCGCGACCAACGGCGAGTCAGGACCGTCTTGGGATGTGAAATAGCGGCCTCTCAGTAGAGAGGTGCCCATGGCTTGAAAGTATTCGCCACGAATGAATGCCCAGCTCAGTGGGGTCCACTGGTCTTTCGGTTCGGGAGGTCGGCCCTCAATCGCCCTGAGACCAAGGTTACCTACTCCCCCCAACTCGAATAAGGCGTCCACTTGTCCTGCTGCATGAATCCCGGGGAGGGCCCCAACTCGTTCGAGCACAGCATCGTAGAAAGCATTCCTCGACTCCGGTGTTCCCGACGGAAGTGCGATGTTGATCGTGAGGACGCGCCCCGGATCGAAACCAAGATCAACAGCTTCCAGGGCAAGAAAACTACGAATGAGGAGGCCAGCACCAGTTAGGAGCACAACAGCAAGCGCGAATTCCGCTATCACGAGAATAGACCGAGTTCGAGTGAGCGACGGTCCCCCGGATCGGATTCCAGTCCGAAGTGAATCGCCGGGATCATTTCGCGAAGCCTTCCACGCGGGAAGAAGGCCGAAAATGCCGGCCGCCAGCAATGAGACCGCAAGTGCGAATACAAGGGTCCCCCGATCAACTCCTGCCTGCTCCAGTCTGGGAATGTCAGGTGGGGCGAATGCAATGAGCAGGCGAAGGCCGACGTGTGCGAGGATGAGCCCAATCCCACCCGCGAGCAAGCTGAGAACGGCGCTCTCGGTCAGAAGTTGGCGCATCAAGCGTCCCCGTCCGGCGCCCAAAACAGCGCGCAGTGCCATTTCCCGCTCTCGTGCGATGCCTCGCGCCAGCACCAAATTGGCCACATTGCTGCATGAAATCAAGAGCACCAAAGTGACGGCACAGAACAGAACGAGCAGCGATAGCCGCGTCTTTTCGCGCAAATTCACGCGTAACGGCGTCACCGTTATCCCTGGTATTGGAGTTTTGTCGAGCTCAAGCTCGCTGCGTCTAAAGACTGTGTTTGTTTCTGTTTGCGCTTGAGCGAGCGTCGCACTTAGAGACAGCCGCCCTATTGCTTGCCATCGCTCATAGAAGTAGCGCGTGTGTTGGGGATCAATGTTTGTCGTAAGCGCGGGATCATCCCAGTAGCGATTTGTTGTCAAAGGAGCCCAGAACTGTTGGTCTCGCGCGGGAAACTGAAAAAGTGGCTGGCATCACGCCGATAATCTGCGAAGGCAGGCCGTTGATCTGTATCTTTTTGCCAATCGCATTGAGAGAGCCGTCACAACGCCTCATCCACAACCCATGACTCAGAACGACTACATGTTCACGCTGGGCTTCTTCTTCGGGTGCAAAAACGCGTCCCAGTGCTGGCGCCACTCCCATCAACGGAAAGAAATTGGCGGATACAAATGCTCCTTGAACGAATTCTGGTTCCTCTCCGCTCGTCAGAACGACCCTCGAGAATCCGCTGTCGCGATAGTAGGCAGCGATCTCTGCGAAGCTGCGGCTCACCGCCTTGAACGACTCAATATCTTTGAAAAGAAATGCACCGCTCGCGGGATCCTGTGAATCGGTAAGCAGGACGAGTTGTTTCGGATTTTTGTATGGGAGCGGCCGTAGGCTCACGGCTTGTATTACGCTAAAGATTGCGCTGTTAGCGCCGATACCGACCGCAAGCATGAGGATGGCGACAACGCTAAAACCCGGAGCCTTTCGGAGCATTCGAGCAGCGAAGCGTAAGTCTTGCCACCACGCCTCCACTAATGATTCCCAGCCGGCTGTACGGACGACTTCTTTGGTAGTTTCGGGGCTTCCTCGCTCCAATCGTACCGCTCGAAGCGCATCCTTGCGGCTCATACCCTGCTTCATCTTTTCTTCGGCTGCCATCTCCAGGAAGCCGTTTAGTTCTTCCTCCAGCTCCTGGCTGACCTGCTTCTTTCGGAGCAGCGCTCGGAGCCCGCCCGCCATGTTTCGCAGCAATGACATGGTGCGCTTACGACGCCTCCAGGATTCTGGCGATTGCCGCCACTTGCCTTCCCCATTCTCGGGTTTCGCTGTTGAGCCTCCGTCGCCCCTGGTCTGTCAGGACGTAGTACTTTGCGCGCCTGCTGTTTTCCGTGGCTTTCCATTCGCTTTTGACGAGCCCCGCTCGTTCCAGCCGCTGAAAGGCCACAAACAGAGAACCTGCATTGAGGCGGAAAACGCCCTTGCTCATCTGTTCGAGCCGGACGGCGATCCCATATCCGTGCATCGGTTCGAGCGCCAGCGTTTTCAGGATGAGCATGTCCAGAGTGCCTTGGACGAGATCACTCGGCTTGTCCGTCATAATCGCGTTCCCCTTGAGCATCACGAGGAAGAATACGCCTCTCCTACTGAGTGTCAAGAGGAGAGCACGATTGTCCTAACTTTGAGGGACGACCGTAGGGGCCATGGTCGCTCTCTCCACCGTGGCCTAAGCACGCCGTCTGAGGAGATAAACCAAGCTGAGAAAGCAATAAGGAAATTCAATGTCAAAGGTTGGAGTTTGAGGAGTGTCGCGGGAGTTGCGATTGCAGGCGTCCTCGACGGCGATTTTCTCAGCAACGTAAAAACTCTTGGCGCGGAGTTATTCGATAGGAGCGGACACCCAATAGTCGTGGCCACGATGATTTTGCATGCGGCGGATCGGCTAGCAAGGTCAAACGGAAAGCGGGGGGAGGCTCTTGCGAGCCTCCCCCCGCTTTGTTTTGCGTTGGTGATGCTGGTGCTGGTGGAGTGATTTACCAGGTCAGTTTTAGACCCAGCTGCATATTCCGGGCGCCGCCGTTGAAGGCGTGGGCGTTCAGGAATTGTGAATCGTCGACGTTGACATAGGCGGAGCTCAGCGGGTTGGGGTTGGTGGTGCCATCGAGGGTGCCGTTGTTGGTGGGCAGACCGATGCTGAAATTGCGATGATTGAACGTGTTGTAGGTGTCGATGTGGAACTGGAGCGCGAAGCGCTCTGTGATTCTGGTGTTTTTGAGGAGCGACATGTTCCAGATGTTCAAGCCGGGAGTGCGGAACGTGTTGCGCCCGGCATTGGCGCGAGCGCCTGGACCCGCCTGGATATAACGAGCCGAGGGATCGACGGCGACGTAGCCGACGATGTTGCTGTCGGAGACGCCATCACCGCAAGCCGTGGTGACCGCTACTTGGCGCGTGGCGCCGCCTGGCCCGTCATTGCAGAGGAAGTTGACGACCGAGCCAGTGTTACCGTGGCCGTTCGGATTGATGATGGTGCGATCGCCTGCGCCGTCGCCATTGAAGTTGGAGTCAGCGTCGGACAGAGGCGTTACCGGCTGGCCGGATTCGGCTATGTAGGTGCCGCTCCATTCCCAGCCATGCGCGAGCTTGCGAACGAAAGCGTGCTCGGTGCTGATGTTGGGCAGATCGTAAACCCAGCTGATTGCCAATTTGTGAGGAATGTCGAGAGCCGAGAGCCCACGTTCGTCAGGAAAATTGTAACCGTCCTGTGAGCGGCGTGGATTGACAACGCTGCTGAAGAGCTCGTTGGTGGCGTTGTCAATATTTTTAGAGAACGTGTAGTTGGCGCGGAAGTACAAGCCCTTCGTGAAGCGATGGATGAAGTCCGCGGAGACGGAATGATAGGTTCCGGAGCCGGATGCCGGAAATGTGGTGAGAGCTCCGAAAAAGCCATCAACCGAGTACGGTTGCGGATTGAACGCTTCAAAGTCCGCGAGCGTATCCGTAGGAACTACGACTACGGCGGGAACGTCGGACGCATTGATGTACGTGGGCAACGGCGTGAGGTCCCCGCCGAGAGATCCAAACCGCGGATCAAAGGCGGAAACGGAGTTCAGTCGCCGTTGCACAGGCAGGCTCAAACTGCGGGTGCCAACATAACGAATTTCCACGCTGGAATTTCTGAACAGCTCGTGCTGAACGCCAAGAGTGGCGGTCAGGATCTTGGGAGAAACGTGATCCAAGATCAGGTTGCCGGTTCCTGCGCGCGCGTCGGCCTGAGTGGTAGCCGGAACGTTTACCTGTAACAGGCCACCGCCCTGAAGGAAGCCTTGGCCTGCCGTTGGATCACCGGCATTGGCTGGATTGAATGTTGCGCACCACGCAGGGGCACCGGGCAGAGCGCAGGTGATGATGGGCTTTTGTTCGGTTTGCAGTTGTGGCGGCAAGCTGTTGATGGCGAAGTTGTTCGGTGTGACGTCATACGCTACGCCGACGCCGCCACGAATCGCCCACTTGCCATGGCCGGTAGGGTCATACGCGAATCCGACGCGGGGAGCATAGTTGTTGACGTCCGGCTTGGGCGTACGGAAGAAAATGCCGAGCGAAGGATCGTCAGAGATCGCGTTGATGGTCTGAAGATTTTCAGCGCGCGGTGTACCGGAATATTCGTATCGGATACCGGCGTTGATGGTGAGACGTGAATTTACCTTCCAGTCGTCCTGCAGAAAAATGTAAAACGCGTTGTAGTTGCTGGCCACGTTACCCGAACCGGCGCCCCGGAGAGCCCCGTTGGGAGCGCCCGTGGGAATGAAGTCGTTGATGAGCTGGCTGAGGGAATCGTAGTCCCATTCACCGCGTCCACGGGGAACCCCGTTGGTGGGAGCGATATATTTTTTGCCTTCGACGCCGACCTTGAAGGCGTGTGCGCCGCGGATGTAGTTGATGGTGTCCGCGAGCTGATAAACGTTCTGGGTGTAGCTCTGCGGAGCATTTTGTTCCGGACCAATGTTAACCGCGGAGAGGTCGTCAATAATTACGTTCGGGAAATTTTCAAAGCCGGCTGGAGCAACCAGCTGAGGGCCGACCGAGCGTGAGTAGGAGCCGTGAAGATTGTTGACGACGCGATTGGAGATGGTCCAGGTATCAGAAATAATGGCTTTGCGGCCGTCTGCCTGGCTGGTACCCAGGAACTGCGGAGCGGGAAGGCTCAGATTGAAATCGGGAGCGCGGAAGCGGTCGTAGAGGTAGCGCGTGCTGACCTGATGTTTTCCGGTCGTGAGGTCGCCATTGATAATGAAGTCATGCTGATTGGAAAAGCTGGGAGCGACGGTAGTGAGATTGCCGACTGGAATAGCGGTCGTGGTGCCACCGGTAATGACATCGACAGTGCCAGCGTCATTGGTCGGAGCGACCGGGAATTGCGCGAGGATTTGGCGCACGGCGTCATTGGCTGCGAGGACATTCAGGGTTGCCAAGCCTTCCGCTGTGGGAAGACTGACCTGCGGACTGGAAGCGGCGGTGCCGTTGTTTTGAAATTCGTAAGCGCCGTAGATGAAGAGGCGATCCTTTTTCAGGGGTCCGCCAGCGCTGGCGCCCAGGCGGTTGTAGTCAAAGCGATCTTTCAGTCCGCGATCCTTCTGCTGGTTGTCGAAGGCGTCGTAATTGCGATTGCGATTGTATTCCCATCCGGCGCCATGCCAGTTGTTGGTGCCTGATTTGGTGACGATATTGAAGAGACCGCCGGCCGAGTGACCGTTATCGGCGCTGAACTGGTTGGTGAGCAGAGTGAATTCAGCGATCGATTCCTGAATGACGGGTTGCGTGGGGCCGTTGGTGTCCAGCTTGTTGTCTTCAACGCCGTCGATATTGAAGCCATTGAAGCGAGGGCGCAGGCCGCCGATCGAACCTCCCGAGCCAAGAACTCCGCCCTGCTGCGTGGTGGTGCCAGGCGCGAGAACCGCGAATTCTTTGACGTCGCCGCCGAGGGTGTTGACGGGAAGGTCCTGAACGACTCTCCCGCTGAAAGTGGCTTCCAGGGTGGAAGATTCCGTTTTAACCAGGTCCGCGCCGGCCTCAACTTCGACGGTTGAGGAGACGGCGCCAAGTTCGAGTGCGATCTTGGCTTCAGCGATTTGATTGGATTCCACCGTGACATCGCGCTGAATGGCTTTCTTGAAGCCATCTTTTTCGACTGTGACCTGATAGGTTCCGACCAGCAGGTTGGGAAATACGTAGGTGCCGGCGCTGGAAGCTGTGGTGGACACGGCGACGTTGGTATCTTGATTTGTGACCGTTACCCTGGCGTCGGTGATAGCCGAACCGCTCTGGTCGCCGACTTCGACCCGCAGGCTGCCGTCCAGGCGTTGGCCTCGTGCGGCAGTTGCCAAAACAAGACAGAACAACAAGCGAATCACTACCATCGCTTTTCTATGCATGTCGCTGATCTCCTTCGAGAATGTCAGTTGTGCGCCGCTGTGGTGAGCGGACCTGTAACGAAGATGTAGCGAGGCGGTCTCCGCACAAGAGTTGACGAAGTAGTGGCAAACGAATAGCCATGCGGCCAATTTGGTTCCTCACTTGTTTATCACTGGTACATAAAACGGTAAGCCGCTAGAAGGAGAGTGGTTGAGGGCCCGGTTTAGAAATGGCAACAACCGGATTTACAAATAGATTAGCGGGGCCCGGAGCAAGGGAAATCTAAATGCTCCAGTTTCTAAAAGAATCCTCCCGAGTTAGGGATTTGGGGACAGGAACCAGGTTTTCTTGGCCGGAAACTAGCGTGTTCCGAGAATAATGGCTTGATCAACAGCTTTGTGGGCATCCTGATGGTCGATATGAACGTTGCGGAACCCCGCGTGTTCCACAATGCGATGCACGTCCTGCGGGGCATAAAGCTGGAAATTGTACTTGGTGAATTCACGTTTTTGCATCTTTTCGCGGGAACGGATGGAGATGGCCAGCAGCGCTCCTTCTTTGAGAACCCGACGAATTTCGGCCAGGGCTTTGGCGGGGTCGGGCCAGAAGTAAATGGTGTTAATGGTGAAGGCGCGATCGAAGACCGACGCGGCGAAAGGCATGCGCGAAACGTCGCCTATTTGCACGCGAAGGCGGCCTTGTTTGATCTCGCGGCTGAAATTGGATTGTGCTTTATGCACCATTTCAGGAGAGATATCGATAGCGGTGACGGCCGAGGCGCGATACCCGTGCGTCAGCTGCTGCAGGGAGTAGCCGCCGCCAAATCCGATTTCAAGGACGTGGTGCTGGGGCGCGACCCTTAGCAGGGCCAGCGTAGAATCGATGATTTTCTTGTTGTGGCGATTTAAGAGATTGGCGGTGATATGGGAGCCAAACCAACCGTGCGGGGCGCGGAGTTGCGAGGCGAAGAATTGCTTCAGGGGCATGGAACAATTTACGACGCAGGACTTCTGGATACAATGCCTGATTTGTCGCGCAGCCGATTTCCGGCGACTCTCACCGGGCACTAGCGCCTTATGAAAATGGCGAGCGAGTCCTGGATGGCATGCGAGGCCATGCCTGGCCGAGTGCTCTTACACCACTGCGCCAGGAGCCCGAGCAGGACACCCAGCAGGGCAATCTGAATCGTCATGCGCAAGCCTTGATAGGCGTGGACGGCGCCGAAGCAGGCGGCGGAGAGAACAATTCCAGCGGAGATGTTTTGTGTTAGCGCTGTGAATTGCCGCTGCAGATAGCCTCGATAAATCGCTTCTTCGCAGATTCCTGCGGTGATTGAAACGGCGAGCCAGAGAACTTTTTCAAATGGTCCGCGCGGAAGGAGCAGGTGAAGTACCTGGTCCGGCGTGCCGCCGCCGAAGTGCGGGCCGATGGTCGAGGCCAGCAGCGTGGTGATAACGAAAAAGGCTGCCCCGATGCCGATATCTTTGAGGACTTGCAGGGCAGATGGCCAGCGCGGGCCCAGTACGGCATGAAGCGGGGAACCATGAAGGCGGACACCGACCAGGACGAAGGCCAGGAGCAGCCATTCAAAGACCAGGGTGCGCTCGTAGAGAGCGACGCGGTTGATACTGTCGGCGGATTGCATTTCAACGGAGCGGAACCTGCCGGAAAGACTGTACACGGCGATGGCGGCGAGCGTCAGCGCGGTGTGGAGAGGGGCTGCGATTCGGGAGAACAGGAATGGCGCGGGCTTTGCGGATGCGTAGGTGTCCACGAATCGTTTCCTCACGAGCTGAACAGGGACGCTTGGTGAAGCGGCGATGATTCGATCGTCATTTGTGGAGCAGGAGTGCCTATAGGTTCAGACGCGCCAGCCGGGCATCCGGTAGCGCGCCGCAGCTGAAACTGTCGCCAGAGAATAGCCGAACTTACTTGGCTTTGGATTTCTTTCTTGGATGCGCGTGGGACTTGGCCTGTTTTGCCGGTTTTTTCTTGCGCGGTTGGCGTTCCCGAATTTTGTTGGTGGTGGCGTAGCCGGCGCGTTCAAAGGCCCGCCACATATACCAGCTGGCGACGGTGCGGTAGGGGCGCCACTGCTCACCAAATTTGAGGAGTTCTTTGGGCTTCGGCTTGTGCTTCTTGTTGTAGGTGACGGACCAGCCTTTTTGTACGCCGAGGTCGTGTATGGGGAGCACATCGGGGCGGCCGAGACGGAAAATCAGGAACATTTCAACGGTCCAGGCGCCGATCCCGCGAACAGAGATGAGCCGTTTGACCAGTTCTTCGTCGGGTAGCTTTTCGGCTTCGGCTATGGTGGGGACGATGCCGTCGATGGTTTTTTGGGCCAGGTCTTTCATGGCCAGGACTTTCGCGCCGGACAGGCCTGCTTCGCGGAGGGCCTGGGTTCGCAGTTTGAGCATTTCTTGCGGAGCGGGAATGCCGCCGGTGGCGCTGAGTGCTTTGACACGGGCGAAGATGGTGGCGGCGGCTTTGCCGGAGATGGATTGATAAGCGATTGCTTCAATGAGCGCGTCGTAGGGAGACTCGGCCAGCGCTTCGTCGAGTTGGAACGGTGTGCACTGTTCAATGACCCGGGCGAGGTTGGGGTGAGTGGCGGCGAGATGCCTGGTGGCCGCATCGAGGTCGAACGAAAACGCAAATTTTGCAGAGGTCATGGCGAAAATAAAGATAGCGCAGGTTGTCGGGTGAGAAAAGCAGGAAGGGAACGCCGGGAAAAGCTGAAAGCGGAAATGGCGCGGTGCGGGCCGCCACCGACGTCGGCCTCTGCGGCGGCAAGTTCAAATGCAGGAGCGGCCTGATGTGCTAAAATCTGGGGTTTATGCAGACAGGAATTATTGGACTACCACAGGTTGGGAAGACCACGCTGTTCCGGATTTTGACGAAGGCCAATCTGGAGGGTAAGGCGGGGTCGCAGACAACGCACGTGGGCGTGGCGAAAGTGCCGGAGCCGCGACTGGTGGAGTTGGCCAAGCTTTATAATCCGAAAAAAATCACGTATGCCACGGTGCAGTACGTGGATGTGGGCGGGATGCAGAAGGATCGCAACCGCGATGCGTTAGCCCCGCTACGCGAAGTGGATACGATTGCCCATGTTTTGCGCGTGTTTGATGATCCGTCGGTGCCGCACGCTGCGGGGACGATCGATCCTTTGCGGGATGCGACGAACCTGGAATTGGAATTGATTCTGGCCGACCACGATCAGATCACCCGGCGGCTCGAGCGGCTGGACAAGGATTTGAAGAAAAAGGCCGATCCCGTTCTGCAGCTTGAGAAAACCGTGCTCGAAAAGTGCAAGGCGCATCTGGAAGCAGAAAAGCCGTTGCGGGAACTTGAATTGACTGCGGACGAGCGGCGGCCGATCGGCGGATTCTTGTTTTTGTCCGCGCGCCCGGTATTGTTTGTCTTGAATCTGGGGGATGAGGAAGCGGACAAGCTCGATACGGCGGTAGAGCGGCACAAGCTGACTTCCTTGCAGGGCAGGCCGAACGCTGCCGTGGTGGCGATTTGCGGTCGGCTCGAAGCCGAACTGGCGGAGATGGCTGACCAAGAGGCGGCCGAACTTCTGGCTTCCTACGGACTCAAAGAGCCGGGGCTGAATCGGTTGATCCGGGCTACATATGAGTTGATGGGCTTGACTTCATTTTTTACGGCGGGCGAGCCGGAGGTTCGGGCCTGGACGATTCGCAAGGGGTCGAATGCGGTGAAAGCGGCTGGAGCGATTCACAGCGACATTGAGAAGGGGTTTATTCGCGCGGAAGTGGTGCGGTGGAATGATTTGCTGGCAGCGGGGAGTCTGGCGGTGGCGCGGGAAAAGGCGCAGGTGCGACTCGAAGGGAAAGAGTACATTGTGCAGGAAGGCGATGTGATTTTGTTCCGGCATTCGGGATAGAAAAAACGCGGCCATGGTGTCGTGAGACGAAGGAAAGACCACGGCCCGCGCGACCAGCCGTTAGCCCCGGGACCGGCGGAGTTTTCCGGCGGGATTTGAGCGGGTTCCCGGGTCGGAACAACTTTTTGGCACAGACTTTGTCTGTGCTTCTTTTTTATCGGTTGGGAACGTTCACATGAGGTTCCGGTCGTGAAAATCTTATGACCCATGAGTTGGCGGTGCGGGTGGCGCTGGCGGCCGGGCTGGGGCTGGTGGCCGCGGCGGGGAATTTGCTCGGCGGGTATTTTGTAGTGCGCAAGGATTGGCCGCGCAAATTTTTACAGTATTTTGTGGCGCTCGGCGCCGGCTACATGCTGGCGGTGGCGTTTCTCGAGGTGATTCCGGAATCGATCCGGTTGTCAGGCCCGGATGCGCTGCTCTACGTGTTGATTGGATATTTTCTGGTGCATTTGTTTGAACACACGATTGCGCCTCATTTTCATTTTGGAGATCAATCGGATTGCGGGCACGAAAGTCACGGCCATGGACACACCACGGTCCTGATTGGCCTGGGAATTCACACTTTTTTTGACGGGGTGGCCATTGCGGCAGGGTTTTTGGTCTCAACCTGGCTGGGCGTAGCGATTTTTGTAGCCATCTTTTTGCATAAATTGCCGGAGGGATTTACCGTGGCCTCGGTGGTTTTGGCCAGCGGCCAGGGGCGCCAGAAGGCCATTCTGTCGGCCGGGCTTTTGGGGGCCGCCACGATACTGGGCGTGGTGCTGACCAGTTCGCTGCAAGGCCAGCTGAAATACGCTTTGCCGCTTTCCGGGGGAGTGACGCTGTACGTGGCCGCTACCGACCTTTTGCCTGAAGTCAATAAAGAGCCGAATTGGCGAATGGCCCTGCTGGTTTTTGTCGGTCTGGCTAGCATGTTGATTTTGCAGCACTTGTTTCACGTGTAGCGCCAGGAGCACGGTCGAGGCGCGAAGGGGTCCCGGGGGCCGGTGTGTCCGGCGTCAGACGGGTTTCGCCGGCCGGCTTCCAAGGCGGCCGGGCCGCGGTTTACTTGCAACTTTCTGATAGCACACGTGTTTGGTACAGTGTGGCTACCATGGCCAGAACGGACGTCCAACTGATGCTGGACGTGAAGGCAGGCGACGAACAGTCGTTTGCTCTTCTCCTGCATCGCTATCGGAGTCCGCTGGTCAATTTCCTTTACCGAATGGTACGCAACCGGGAGCAGGCCGAAGACCTGGCCCAGGAAGTTTTTCTGCGGGTGTATCGCGCGCGCGAAGAGTATGTGCCGAGCGCAAAATTCACGACCTGGCTTTTTCGCATTGCCACCAACTTGGCGCTGAATTCGGTTCGCGATCATCGCCACGAGCGCATGGAGATTTCCATCGATGCACCGATCACCACGGATGCAGAAGATGGAGACGAGCGGACCCTGGACATTCCGGAAAAACATCCGAACATTGAACAGCACCTGGTGGACGAAGCGCGCAGGAAAATGATCCTGCATTCGATAAATAAGTTGCCGGAGAAGCAACGCGCAGCGGTTTTATTGCATAAGTATCAGGAGCTGGACTACGGCGAAATCGCCAAGATTTTGGACTGCTCGGAGAGCGCGCTGAAGTCCTTGTTGTTTCGGGCGTACGAAACGCTGCGAGTGGAACTAGCCCCGCTCGTGGCGCAGCATGCGAAGTGACCCTGGTAAGTGAAGGAAGGTTGTTATGAGCTGTGGACGAATGGAAAACAAGATTCTGGGATACATCGACGGGCGCTTGAAGGCCAGCGAACATGCCGAGATGGAGAAGCATCTGGCGATGTGCGCGGCGTGCAGTGTGCGCGTAAATGAATTTCGTGCGGTGGGCGATTTACTGGGCGAATTGCCGGCAATTGAGCCTTCAGCGGCGTTTGACGTGCGCGTGCGCGCGCTGGTGGCCGCCGAACCGGTGAAGCAAAGCTGGTGGGCGTGGCTGAAGCCTTCGGCGCGGCCGGTATTTGCCGCTGCTATGTTGATCGTAGCGGTCATCTGGCTGGGCGGGCGCGCGCAGCCGGATGCCAATCAGGTGGCCCAGCAGAACGACGCGCAAATCGAGCAGGATCTTCCGGTGTTGGAAAATTATGATGTGTTGACGAATTTCGAGCCGCTGTCGGATTTGTCGCAAGGCGCGCAGACGGATGATTCGAACCAGCAGGATGCCGACACCGATTCGCAAAATATGTAAGGTGGGATGAGAAGCGTTCTCCAATTCGCCAAGTGTGCCGTCGTGCTGGTAGCCTGCGCGACGTTGGCGCTGCCTGCGCTGGCGCAGCGCCCGCGCGGAAATTATTCGCACAAGCCGGCGCAAAGTGGCGGATTTCACCGGCAAGAGGTGCGGGAACAGCGGCGCCCTCCCCGCCAGGAGCCGAGACGAAATGCGCCGAAGCCGCCGCAGGGTTCGGAGAGGAATTCGTCTCCGCCGCGACAGCAGCAAGGGGGGGCGAAGCCGAACGTAAATCCCAATCGGCCGCCCGCGAATGGCAACCCGAATCGCCCTCCGAACGCGAACCGTCCGCAGGGAAATCAAAAAAGCTTCCGGGATATGAGTCCGGACGAAAAGAAGAACATTTTACGGGAACGGCAGCAGTTTAGAAGTTTGCCGCCGCAGAGACAGCAGGACCTGCGGGATAAATACCAAACCTGGCGAAAGCTGTCGCCGGAACAGCAGAATCACATCAAGAACGATGTGCTGCCGAGGTGGAAGCAGTTGCCTCCGCAAAGGCAGCGGGCGATTCAGCAGAGGCTCGGTGTGCTCAAGAGCATGCCAGAGTCGGCGCGAAACCGTTATTTGGACAATCCGGAGTTTACCCGCGGGATGAACGATGAAGACCGCGCCACATTGAGAGATTTAAGCCATCTGCATGTCGGTGGGTCGCCGGATCCGCCCTCGGAGTAGCAGGGACGCTGGCGGTCGACGGTTGCGAGCCCCAGTGCTGGAAAACAGAAGATGCCAGGCGCCGGTTTTGTTCGGCGCCTTTTTATTTCCCGCAGAAGAAATCACGCAAAGAGAATGAACCAAATTGGTGTGAAGCCCCGCGGTGCCCCGGATTGCCGGCCGCTCGAGGGGCGCTATACTTATGGCTCGATTCGAAAAGGAGATTTTTAGAGTGTCGCGGTTCCGCGCCCTGCAACATCGCAATTTTCAACTTTTCTTTTTTGGGCAACTGATTTCCTTGATTGGCACGTGGATGCAGTCCACGGCGCAGCTTTGGCTGGTCTACAAACTGACCGGTTCGGCGGCTTTGCTCGGCTTGTTTGGATTTGCCAACCAGATTGCGATTCTTTTGCTGGCGTCGGTGGGCGGGTACATCGGCGACAGGTACAACCGGCACCTTGGTGTGATCTGGACACAGTCGGTTTCCATGGTGCTGGCATTCTTGCTGGCCGCTCTCACCCTGGCCGGGGTTATCCGCGTCTGGGAGCTGATTTTCATCGCATTTCTAACCGGAGTCGTGAACGCGTTCGATATCCCGATCCGGCAAGCCTTTCTCGTTCAAATGGTGGGGAAGGCCGACTTGCCGAATGCCATTGCCCTGAACTCATCCATTTTTAATGCGGCTCGCGTCGTAGGACCGGCCGTCGGCGGACTGGCAATCGCGTTTTTTGAGGCTCGCCATGTGCGAAGCAGCGAAGGCTGGTGTTTTCTTCTGAATGGTGTGAGCTTTGTGGCGGTGCTCGTGGCGCTGCTGGCGATGCGGCTTGCCAAACACGAACAAAAGGCGCCGCAAGGTTCTCCGTTTCGCAATTTTGTGGACGGATATCGATTTGCGATGAGCGACTTCCCGATTCGTTCGGCCCTTTTGATCTCGAGCTTGCTGAGCCTGCTGGGATTTCAGTACTCGGTGTTCATGCCGATTTTTGCGAAAGATATCCTGCACAGCGGCGCGCGGGGATTCGGTTTGCTGATGAGCGCGGGAGGGGTCGGCGCAACGCTGGGAGCGCTGCAGTTTGCCGCGCGGACAAGTTACAAGGGGTTGGCGAAATGGATTGCCGCGATGGCGTCCATCTGTTCGGTGGGAGTGATTGTCTTTTCGCAGTCGAAAGTATTCTGGCTGTCGGCGGCAGTTTTGTTTGCGGTGGGATTTGCGGCGACCTCGCAGTTGGCTGCGACAAATACCACGGTGCAGAATCGTGTGCCGGACGCCCTGAGAAGCAGGGTAATGGCGGTGTACGCGACGATGTTCATGGGGGTTCAGCCGCTCGGAGCGCTGCTGGCCGGAGGCCTGGCGAAGCATTTGGGCGCGCCGCTCACGCTGGCGCTGTTTGGAAGCGTTTGCCTTGCGGGGAGCCTCGTGTATGTCGCGCGCGCGGTTTTCCGAGTGCAGAATACCGGCGGGGCCGAAGCCCAGGTTCCGACAGGAACCTAAAGCTCTTGTGCGACGAAACTTTTCCTTCAATTCCTTGAAGCGGCGAGAACAATGACGCGATCTGCTTGGCCCTTGGCGCTGGGCGGAAGTTTTAGAACCACTCCGCTTGAATCCTGGGTAAATCCAACTGCGGTGTTTGTGGTGAGTTCGCGGGCGCTGCTGATTTTTCTCCCGATGGGAGAAAGCGCCAGCAGTGGTGCATTCCAATGCAGGACATGGACGTAGATGGCCTCGCCTTTCTGGGTGGTGACGCCCCAGTCCGCCGGGGCCAGCGGGCCGCCGCGCGTGCCATAGATGGAAACGCCATAGCGGGACAGCCATTCGCCGACGGCGTGGAGGCGCGCGATAAACTCTTGCTGAATTTCCCCATTGGGCAGCGGGCCGATATTGAGCAGAAGATTGGCATTGTTGCCGGCCGCGCGGACCAGCATTTCCTCGACTTCTTCCGGGCTTTTGTAGGCGTGATCGCCGATGTTGAATCCCCAGGAACCGTTGAGGGTGTTGGAACTTTCCAGCGGCAGTTTCTCGCTCACATATTTGGTGTTGAAGCCTGCGGAATTTTCGCCGGGAATGTCGCGTTCAAATGTCTGCACGTCTTCGCCGGGTTTGGGCGCCTGATGATGATTGGGAATGATCAGTGCGGCCGGTTGCAACTGATGGATGAGCGCATACGTTTTATCGAGATGCCAGTCAGCGTCGGGCTTGTCCCACATGCCGTCGAACCAGATGCCTCCGATGGGGCCGTAGTTGGTGAGCAGTTCGCGCAATTGGCCGTCCATGAACTCATCCAGATAGGAGTTCCAGTTTCCCCGGTCGGGTCGGCCGTTGTCCCAGGCGGTTTTTCCACGCGGGAAATAGTCCGGGTGATGCCAGTCCAGCTGCGAGTAATAGAAAAAAAGTTTGAGGCCTTGACGATGGGCTTCCTCAGCGAGTTGCTTTAGAGGGTCTCTCGCGTAGGTCGTGCGCTTGACGATGTTCCAATCGGAAATCTTGGAATCGAACATAGCGAAGCCATCGTGATGGCGCGAAGTGATGGTGATGTATTTCATCCCGGCGGCTTTGGCGAGGGCCACCCAGGCTTGGGCGTCAAATTTTTCAGGATCGAAAAATTTCGGAAGATTTTCATATTCGGCAAGGGTGAGTTTGCGGTTGTGGAGGACCCATTCGCCGTCGCCGAGGACGCTGTAGACGCCCCAATGGATGAACATACCGAATTTGGCGTCCTGAAACTCTTCGCGGGCTTGGAGATTTTCCGAGGCTGGCTGGTAGTTTGATTGCGCGGAGGTTGTGCAGGCGGCGAGGATTGCCAGAAGCACAGGGAAAAGGAATCTGCCTAAGAAGCTTCCTAGGTCGCTCATGGGGGCCTCCCGTCAAGTGCGCGCCGCGATTCTATAACAAAAAAGTTCAGGAAGGGTTCGGGCGGTACAACCACGGCGGGGTGAGGAGCTGCGCGGCGGCGGGCATGGCCGGGCGCGCCCCCCGCGAGCCGGCGGCGGAATTGATGGTGGCGAGAAGGGCATCGACCCGTTCGCGTTGCGGAGACAAGGTGCAGACCGGATCAGTTGCGGCGGGGTCGGAGGCGATGAGCATGGCTTGGCAACGGCAACCGCCGAAGTCGACCTCGCGGCGGTCGCAGGACCTGCAGGGTTCCTGCATCCAGTCCTGGCCACGAAATTTCTGGAAGGCTTCTGAAGATTCCCAGATTTCGCGCAAAGTTCCATGCTGCACGTTGGCAAATTTCAGATTCGGGATGACCTCGGCGGCATGACAGGGAAGCACTTCGCCATTCGGTTTGATCAGGATCAGTTTACGGCCCCACCCGCCGACGCAAGGCTTGGGATATTTTGCGTAATAGTCCGGGACTACATATTCGATGCGAATTTTTCCTTTGAGGCGTTCTTGCGCTTCTTTTATTTGCGCGATGCTACGGTCGAGCTGCGTGCGGGTGGGAAGAAGATTTTCGCGATTGGCGAAGGCGTAGCCGTAGTACTGCACGTTGGCGAATTCGATGCGTGTGGCGCAGCTCGATTCGGCAATGGCGAGCATGGCAGGAATTTGCTCGATGTTGCGGCGGTGGATCACGAAATTCAGGGTTACGGCGAGGCGATGCTGCTGGAACCAGGCGAGGACTTTTAGTTTTTGCGCGTGAGTTTTTGTGTCGGAGATTTCTGCGGCAGTAACTTCGTCGGCGCCTTGGAAGCTGAGCTGGATGTGGTCCAGACCGGCTGCAACCATCGCGGACAGTTTTTGTTCATCGAGCGGGAGGCCGGAGGTGATCAGGTTTACATAGAGGCCTGCGGCGCGTGCGGCGCGGATCAGGTCGATGATATCGAGGCGCGCGAGGGGTTCGCCGCCGGTGAAGTCGGCTTGCAGGACGCCCAATTCGGCGGCTTCGCGAAAAACTTTGATCCACAGATCGGTGGGCAGTTCGGTTTGGCGGTCGGTGAGTTCGAGCGGATTGGAGCAATAGACACAGTGGAGCGGGCAGCGGTGGGTTAGTTCGGCGACAAGAGCCAGCGGAGTTGGAGTGGGCGTGGTCATTTGCTGAATTGTCGACCTCAGAAGGCGGACCCGCGATCTACGGCTCGAAGTCTAGCGCACGTTGATCCCGCAGAAGGGTCAGGTAACCGAGGATGTCTTCTTCTATTTTCTCGGGAGTCGCCTTGGAATAGAGTTTCTGCAGATCGGTGATAATTTGCACGACCGTGCGTTGGCCGTCACAGCGCTGGACGATTTCCAGGCTGGGGCCGTTCAGACGCAGAGCGCGTTCCGGCATGAGCAAGACTTTTTGATTGTTGTTTTCGCCGAGGCGGACACCGGCGGCGAGACGTGGGCGGGAATTGGCGTCGATGGACATGGCGGTCCTTAGGATTCCTTTGCCGGTCGAAATGCGCCGGGTGGCGGCCAACCTGGGTCGACGTAGGCGAAATACAGAGCGTCGAGTTGGGCCCACAGGATGTCGCACTTGGCGCGGAGCGCGGCGTGGGCCTGGTCTTGTTCGTCGCGCGTGCGCGCGTGTTTCACGACATAGGTCAGAGCAAATTTCGAATCTTCTTCGGCTTGCGTCAGGCGGCCGGTGAAATAGTCGAGGCCGCCTGAGAGCCACGGATAATGTTGGCGGAGGCGGTCCATGCGCAGCGTAATTAGACTCCTCGAAAATAATTCCGTGAGGGAAGAAGCGACGGCTTCAAGGTGAGGCTTGGTGCTGACGAGATCTACGTAGGCTTGGACGGCATAGCGGGTTGCGGGGAGAATTCCTTCGCCTTGCAGCGCTTGCTCGCGTTTCAGTCCAGTTGCTTCGACCAGCTTTAGCCATTTTTCGATGCCGCCGGGTTTGCTGCCGTCGCCATCGTGATCGATGATCCGTTTGCGCCAGGCCAGCCGGAAAGCGGGGTCTTCCGAGCGCGCCAGGATGGCCGCATCTTTGATCGGGATGCGGCTTTGGTAGTAGTAACGATTGAGCGCCCAGGCCTGGAGTTGACCGCGCGTGAGGGTGCCTTCGTGCATGAGCAGATGAAATGGATGCTTGTGGTGGTAACGTTCAGCGCCGATGGCGTGGAAGCCGGAAATGAATTCCGGCGTGCCGAGCAGCGGTTTTTCCTCGGAGGCGTGCGTGGAGGTCGTCACAGTGCGATCTCCATGCCATCGTAGGCGATTTCAAAGCCGGCATCCAGCACGGCGCGGTGTTCTGCGCTGTCTTCATTCAGGATGGGATTGGTGTTATTGATGTGAAACAGGATTTTTCGGCCCTTGGCGTCGTTGGGATATTGCTCGAGCAAGCCGCCCGGGCCGTCGAGCGGGACATGGCCGATTTCGCGGGCAGTCTTTTTGCTGCGGCCGGTGCGGATGAGCTCGTCGTCGGACCAGAACGTGGCATCCAGAAACACAACGTCGGCAACTTCGGCGGGCGGTTGCCACTGCCCCTGATGGCCTGACGAGGGCGCGTAGAAAAAACGTTTGTCGCCTTGCTCAATGACGAAACCGGACGTGGCTTCCTCCGCCGGCAGATTCCGGACCAGCTCTTCGCTCACGTAGTCGGGAAAGGCGCCGCCCAGAGGAATCGTCGCGCAGGAGAATTCCGGTTTGGCTCCGGGGTCTTCGCTGAGATGGCAGTTGAGGCGGTTCTTGCTGGACAAGCTCACCCAACGGACGGGGGTTTCAGCGCGGTTGAGAACACTGAAGATTCGATTTTCTTTTTGCAGGACGCGTTGAATCGCGGGAGTCGAGAAGACGAAGAATGTTTGAAATTCCCGCAGATGCAGAAGCCCCATCACCGAGTCAACATCGGCGCTCGGAAGAAAAACACCACCGATCGGGAAGGGAGCCTCCTCCTCAGACGAGGGGGCCAGCTCCGGAGCGGCAAGAAGTTGCGAACGCAGGTCCGGGGAAGCCCCGAGGAGGAACCAGTTTTTTTCGTCTGGTGTGAATGCAAGTTGCGCCTGGCTGCGAGGCCGCGCCCGCAGACGACCATCGCGGAAACCTGTGCAATTGGGACAAGCGCAATTCCATTGCGGAAAGCCGCCACCAGCCGCGGAGCCTAAGACCTTAATTCGCATGGAAGATCAACACTCGAGAGGGCCTGGAAACTCAAAGAAAAGAAAGAGGGACGCCCGGAAGAGCGCCCCTACAGACAGAAGATCAATTTTGCCATCGCAAACTGCGCGAATGGCTAGAGTTCAGCGTTGGCGTACGAGCTGATTTCGCAGTTCAAGTCGATTTCTTCGTGCTGTGGGGTGGTCCATTCCATGGTCGTGGCTCCTTGGGTATCGAATCGCTAGGACCCGAAAAGCATAGCATGGCCGGGTCTTGAATGGGAAGCCCCCCGGAAACGGAGTGTCCGTTTCCGGGGGGCAGCGTCCAGCAGGACTTAGCCGTGTGCAGGCATTGCCCCCGGCGCGTTGCGTCCTCAGGCAAGTCGACCATACACTTGAGTCCCTTCAGTCCCGCTCGAGCGGACCTGGCATCTGGCGCAAGCGAGGCGAGGTCCACAAACCATGTCCCAGCCCTTCACGCAAATGGCTCGCCGGGTGATTTTCTTCGCATGGTACGAGGCGCGTCAGTACGGCAGTCCCTACATCGAGAGTGAGCATTTCCTGCTTGGACTTTTACGAGAAGATTTGGGGCTGGTAAGGCGTTTCCTGGGACCAAACGCCGTCACAACAGACATTCGCGCCGAAATCGAGAAACAAATCCCTCGACGGGAGCCCATCTCTGCTTCTGTCGAAATTCCGTTGAGTGCCGAATGCAAGAAGATCCTGAACCTGGCCGTGGAAGAATCCGATAGCCTCGCTCATGAGTGGGTTGGAACAGAACACATTTTGCTCGGTATATTGACGGTGAAGGACTCGCTAGCGGCGGGACTCCTGCAGAAGAGAGGCCTCGAGACCCAAGCCATCCGAAAGGTGTTGGCGAAGACGCCTGCCTCTGACAGCCTCAAGGAGCTGGCCAGACCAAGCAGGGAAGCCAAAGAAGCTCTGGACCATTTCCTTGCCGGACTGAAATGGCATGACTGGGAACAATTGGCTCCTTTTTTTGCCCAGAATACGCACTTCGTTGATTCCTCGGGAAAGCGCTGGATAGGTCGTGAAGAGATCGAAAAACAGCTCGCGACTATTTTCGCTCCCTACGCCAAGAAAAACGTGACATTCCTCCTCGAAGGCATGTATTCCGGGCCCGCTGAGAGTGTGGTCGCAAGCGTACTGTGGGAGAACGTGACCTCCAGAGGGGAACCGACGAGGTCGCTGCACCGCATGACGGTCATCCTGGCACAGGAACGGGACGATTGGGCCATTTTCTTGGTGCAGGTAACTCCGGTCGCCGCGAATTGACGTCTGTCCCTGCCACTACGACCGGAACCTGCGGAGGTCCGTTTCTTGTCCCAATCGTGCTGGCGGGGAACGGTTCAAAACGAGAGAACACGGTACGGCACCGCACCGAAGTTTCCAGGAACTCCGGCGGCGGACGAGAATCGAGTTCGTCAACGCCGCAACCTGCGTGGAGGCCAACAGGGCAGTAAAACAAAGGATGATTTTGCATATAACAGATCTACTAGGAGTAGACTCGCAGGCGAGTCGTGGGCACCACCCGTGGTGTCCTTAAATTACTAACCGTTCCTCTCTCAATTCTCGGAACTATTTTCGCAATATCGAATTTTTCTTCTTGACATGGCGCGAGGTCAGAATATGATGTGGGCAAGAGTGGTGAGAAGTGGGAGTCAGTAGAAGATAGTAGCAGTGGCTGGGGCAAAGTAGACAATCTTGAAACGTAGTGGAGAAAGTGGGCAATTTGAGCTTTTTGAACCACTTCTTTGGGTACGGCTGCAGGCGGGCCGGGGCGAATCGAGCAAATGAAGCTGCGGGGCAACTGTCCAGCGAAGGTCGACGAGAAGGGCCGGTTGAAGATACCGGCCGTGTTTCTGGACGCTCTGACCGAGGACGGAAATCAGTTCTACATCACCAGCATGACGGGCGAATCAGCCCGCATCTATCCCATGAAAGTGTGGTCGGGAATTGAAGACAAGCTGGCGGCGGTTTCCAGCCAGAACCGGGCGAAGAGAAAGTTTTTGATGCGGACGAGTTATTACGGGCAAACGGTAGAGCTGGATGGGCAAGGCAGGGTTCTGGTGCCAGCCGTCTTGCGGGAGTCGGCGCAGATGAAGGGCGAGGTGGACGTGTTCGGAAACCTGGACTATCTCGAGGTGATGAACCACACCCGTGTGCTGGACGACCTGAAGAATTCGCCGTTCAACGAGGACGACTACAAGGCTTTGGAAGATTTAGGGGTTTAGGGTTTCCGACAATTGGGCGCGCCGCATATACCGGTGCTTTTGGATGAGGTGCTCGAATGGTTAAGCATCAAGCCGGAAGGAACATACATCGACGCAACGCTGGGAGCCGGGGGGCACTCGGCGGCCATCGCGGAGCGGCTGACGACCGGACGCTTGATCAGCCTGGACCGGGACGCACTGGCGCTGGACCTGGGGCGGGAGCGGTTACAGAGTTTCGGAGAGAAGGTGACGCTGCTGCGGTCCCCGTTCTCGAAGATTGCGGAGGTCGTGCACGAGTTGGGGATTCCGAAGGTGGACGGGGTCTTGGCCGACTTGGGAGTTTCGAGCATGCAGCTTGACCGCGCGGAGCGGGGATTTTCTTTCCGCGAAGCGGGTCCCCTGGATATGAGAATGAGCGCCGATGACGAGATCACGGCCGACGAAATTGTGAATCAATGGTCGGAGCGAGAGATTGCCGACCTGCTCTACCGGGAAGCGGAAGAGCATGATTCAAGAAGAATCGCCAAGGCGATCGTACGAGCGCGGCCGATACGGGATACCGCGCACTTGGCAAAGAGTGTGGCAGAGGTCCGAACGCAATGGGGAAGGCAGAGACTGCATCCCGCAACAAAAACGTTTCTGGCGCTGCGGATAGCGGTGAATCGAGAGATGGAGGAACTCGGGCAGTTTCTTTCTCGGACCCCCGCCACAATGAATTCAGGAGGCCGCTGGGTGGTGCTGACCTACCACTCGTTAGAGGATCGGCCGGTAAAGCGCGCGTTTCAAGAAGGTGAGCGGGCAGGAACGCTCCGTGTGCTGACGAGGCACGTGATAACGCCGGGTGAAGCGGAGATGGCACGCAATCCTCGGTCCCGAAGTGCGAAATTGCGGTGCGCCGAGCGAGCGGCTGAGTAGTTTCCCCTGAAAGTGCAGGCGGTGATGACCAAGAAGCAGGCAGTGGCAACGAAGACGAAAAAACGCAAAGCGGCAGTGATGACGGAATTTCACACCGTGAAGCGGATCGACAATTCGCGCATGGTCCGCCATGTCGAGCCGGTAAAACTCCGGAATTATTACAAGACGATGGCCCTCAGCGGCATCGTGGCTGCGTTTTTCATGTTCTACATTTACCAACACTTCCGCTGCATCGACTTGAGCTTCCAGTTGGAAGATCTGAAAGCGAAACAGGTCGAAGCGGTTGGCTTGAATTCCGAGTTGCGGCTGGAAAAAGAGCGGCTCCGCGATCCGCGGCGCATTGATGTGATTGCGCGGCGGCAGCTGGGTCTGACGCAGCCGTTACCCGAACAGATGCAGGAATACGACGCGCCTAGCGGTGGGGAAGTGGCCGCAGTGCGATATATCCGCCCGAATCGCGCGCAGTAGCCCGAAGCAGGCAAGAGCGCGGTCCCCCGCCGTTCACTTCGCATTCCCGCTGGTAAACGATTTTGTCATCGCAGGTAGGAAATTCTCTCTGGGAGCGCCAGCGGACGGAACACTCCATGCAGACGAAAAAAACTCATTTCCGCCTGCTGCTCATCGCTTCTCTGGCCTTCCTGTGGATGACCGCCGTATTTGGACGGCTCGCCTACCTGCAACTGTACCGGCACAGCGAATACCTGACCCGCGCGCAAAAGCAGCAGCAGCGGAGCATTGAAATCACGCCGAAGCGCGGTGTGATCTACGACCGCAACATGCACGCGCTGGCGATGAGCATTCAAGTGGATTCCGCGTATGCCGTGCCTACGGAAATTGTGGATCAGCAACTCGCCGCGAAATTGCTTTCCAATATCCTGGAAATTCCGCGCGATGTGATGGAAGCCAAGCTGGACACTTCGCGAACGTTTGCCTGGATTGCGCGCAAACTGCCGCCCAATAAGGCAGAAGCCATCGCCGCACTAAACCTCAAGGGTGTCTATTTCCAGAAAGAGAATCAGCGGTTTTATCCCAAGCGGGAACTGGCGTCGCACGTCATCGGCTATGTGAACCTGGATGAAAAGGGATTGGGCGGAATCGAACAGGAGTTCGAAAGTGATATCCGCGGCAAAAACGAAAGAATTCTGGTGATGACCGACGGCCGGCAACGCTGGTTTGACGGCGGCGAAGCGCAGCGCGAGAAGCCGGCGGATGTGGTGCTGACGATCGACGACAAGATTCAATACATCGCGGAACGCGAGTTGGCGGCGGCGATCGAGAAAACGCACGCGCTGGCCGGCACGGTTGTGGTGATGAATCCGAACAACGGTGAAGTTCTGGCGATGGCCAACTGGCCGAAATACAATCCGAACGCCGCTTCGAAAATTTCAGAAGACATGCGCACCAATCGCGCCGTATCCACGCTGTACGAGCCCGGGTCCACGTTCAAGCTGATTACCCTGGCGGCGGCGTTTGACCAGAACCTCACGCGCCCGGAGGAGGTCTTCAATTGCGAAAATGGAGCGATTTACATCGCCGGTCATCGTATTCGCGATCACCTGCCATTTGGATTGCTCAACGTTTCGCAGATTCTCGAGAAGTCCAGCGATGTGGGCGCAATCAAGATTGCCCTGCGTTTGGGGCCGCCCAAGTTTTACGAATATATTCGCGCGTTTGGATTTGGGACGCCGACCAGAATTGATCTGCCGGGGGAAAGCAGCGGGCTGGTACGCAAGCTGAACAACTGGACGCCGGTTTCGATTGGCTCGATTTCGATGGGACAGGAAGTGGGAGTGACGCCGATCCAGCTCACGGCTGCGGTGTCCGCGATTGCCAATGGCGGGATGCTCTACAAACCGCATGTGGTGGCAGAAATGCGCCGGGGCGACCATGTGCTTCCCGCCGTCGGGCCGCTGGCGCCGACCGAACCCAAGCGAGTCATTCGTCCGGAGACTGCCGCGACCATGCGGCGACTCATGGAAAGCGTGATTTTGAACGGAACCGGGAAGCTGGCTCATCTGGACGGCTGGACCGCCGCGGGCAAGACCGGTTCGGCACAAAAAATCGATCCGAACACGGGGCGATATTCGCCGACGCAATTGATTGCCTCGTTCAGTGGATTTGCTCCGATCAACAATCCGGCGGTGACGATTCTCGTCTCTCTCGATTCGCCCGTGGGATTGCACGAAGGCGGAATGGTGGCGGCGCCGGTCTTCAAGAGGATTGCAGAGCAGGTATTACCTTATTTGGATGTGCCGCGCGATGTGCCCATTCGCGCGCGGCTGATCGAGGCATCCTATAGAAGGGATGCGGCGAACGATGCGCCGGGTCTGGAGGATTTTACTCCCGCGGATTTTTCAGCGCAGCCGGACCAGTTGCCAGCAGCCGCTGCCGAAGCGCAACCGCACGAGCGAGCAGCGCCTGAGGTTACGATGACGGTTGACGAAGGCGGCGACATTGCGGTGCCGGATTTCTCCGGCAAGACGATGCGCCAGGTGACGCAAATGTGCCTGCGCCTGGGACTGGACCCGGTGCTGATTGGCAGCAGTCTTGCAACGAGTCAGACGCCGGCGCCCGGAGTGAAGCTGCGGCGGGGCGGACGCGTGACCGTACAGTTTGGATTTGTTACGCCCAAAACGCAGAAGTCTGCGAAACGGCGCTAGCAGCGATCGGGAACAGGATGACCACAGGTTTGAGCCAGACACAGGAAGAAACAAAGAGCGCTTCGACGAAAGACTCCGAAAGTGCCGCTTTGAACGGTGAGGGGCAGACGCGCGCAAATTATAGCGGACGGTTGAGCGAATTGCTGCGCGGGGTTGCGGCGGTCGTTCCGGCCGGCGCTGCGGACTTGGAAATTCGACAGGTGGCTTGCGATTCGCGGAAGGCGCAGCCGCAATCGCTATTTTTCGCTTTGCGCGGCGCGAAGCTGGATGGCAATGAATACGCGCGCGAAGCAGTCTCGCGCGGCGCCGTGGCCATTGTCAGCGAAACCGCCCCGCCGAGTGCCATGCCGGGTACGGTGGTGTGGATTCAGGCGCAGGACTTGCGCAAAGCACTCGCCACGACTGCGGCGAATTTTTTCCGGCACCCGGCAGCCGCGTTGCAGCTTGTCGGTGTCACCGGGACCAACGGGAAGACCACGACGTCGTCGGTGATCGACGCGATGGTGAAGGCGGCGAAAGCGAAAACCGGTCTGTTTGGAACGATTGCCTACCACACCCCACTGGGCGATTATCCGGCAGCGAATACCACTCCGGAATCGGTGGACTTGCAGGGATTTCTGGCGGAGATTCGCGATGCCGGCGGAAAATACGCCGTACTCGAAGCCAGTTCGCACTCCTTGATGATGGATCGCTTGTGGGGCTGCCATTTCCGGGCGGCGGTGTTCACGAATTTGACGCGTGAACACATGGATTATCACAAGACGTTTGAAGATTATTTTGCGGCAAAGAAGCGCTTGTTTGCAGGAACCGGGGCCGGTGCCGCCGACGTCGCCGTGTTGAATACCGACGATGAATTCGGAAAGCAGCTGGTCGGAGTGGCCAAGTCCACGGTAACGTACGGCCTGGAATCGAACGCCGACATTACGACCAAAAAGTTCCAACTTACCTCCGGCGGGTTGACGTTCGCAGCGCAAACGCCGAACGGAAAAGTGCAGGTGGTGTCCAGCCTGGTTGGGCGCATCAACGTTTACAATATTTTGGCAGCGATTGGCGCAGCGCAGGCGCTGGGGCTTTCCGGCGAGGCCATCGAAACCGGCATCAAGAATCTTGCCAGCGTTTCCGGGCGTTTCCAGCGAATCGACATGGGGCAGCCGTTTCTGGTCATTGTCGATTACGCGCATACCGACGATGCACTGGAAAATTTGATTCGTACCGCGCGCGAACTGAATCCCAAGGGCCGCGTGCTCACGCTTTTCGGATGCGGCGGCGGCAAGGACCGCACCAAGCGTCCAGTGATGGGAGAAGTCACCGGGCGGCTAAGCGACTTGACGATTCTTTCCAGCGACAATCCGCGCAGCGAAGATCCGCTGAAAATTATCAGCGATATTATCGTTGGCCTGCAAAAGACCAGCGGCAAATACATGATTGAACCGGACCGCGAAAAAGCAATCGGCCTGGCCATGGACGAAGCCCGCGCGGGAGACATCGTGTTGCTGGCCGGCAAGGGCCACGAGAATTATCAAATTCTAGCCGACAAAACCCTGGAGTTTGACGACCGCGACACGGCGCGGCGCGCCTTGCGCGACCGGGGTTACCACGGCCCGCAAGACGGCGGCACCGAGTTTGGCACGTAGCGCGCTTTGCTAACTGTTGCAAGGAGGGCGCACGAGCCAGAAGCTGAACTCGCGAAGGAGGAGCCCTCAAAACGGTGCGAACAAACCGAACGTTTGGTTATTTTGCTAAAGCGAACCCTCTGAGGAACTTATGCGGTGGACGATTGCACAGGTGGCTGGCGCGCTGGGTGCTGGGACGGGGAGCGGGCTCAACCCCGTGGCCCGGGTGGCCGGCGTCTCGATTGATTCTCGCACAGTACGTGCCGGAGAACTGTTCATCGCCATCCACGGTCCGCGTCATGACGGACACGACCACGTGGCCGCTGCTCTGGAGCAGGGAGCGGTCGCGGCAGTGGTGGCGCACACGCAGGTGGAGCGCTACCCGGATGCCATCCGCGCGAAATGCATTCTCGTGGACGATACATTCGCGGCACTCAAGCAACTGGGACACGCGGTACGCGAAGCCTGGGGCGGGAAAATTGCCGGCGTCACGGGATCGGTTGGAAAAACAACGACCAAAGAGATCCTGGCGGCACTGCTGGGCGCGAAGCTGCGGGTCCTGAAATCGGAAGGCAATTTTAACAACGAGTACGGATTGCCGCTCACGCTTTTCCGTCTGGAAGAGACCTACCAGGCGGCGGTCTTGGAGATGGGCATGTCGCGGCGCGGTGAACTTGCGCGGCTGGCGGAAATTGCGCGTCCCGATGTGGGTGTGGTGACCCGGGTTTCTGCGGCACATCTCGAGTTCTTTTCCTCACTCGATGAAATTGCTCTGGCCAAGCGTGAATTGATTGAGGGACTGAACGGACGAGAGTCCGTTGCGGTGCTCAATGTCGACGACGAGCGGGTTGCCGAATTTGCCGCCTACGCGCCGGGACGCGTTCTAACGTACGGGATCAATAACGACGCGAACTTTGGCGCCATTTCCATTGAAGATCGCGGCGCGCTCGGTTCGGCCTTTGTGCTGGTGGCCAATCACAAACGCGTCCGGCTGGAATTGGCGCTGGCTGGACGGCACGTAATCGCCAATGCGCTAGGCGCGCTGGCCGCTGCCAGTGTCTGGGGAATTGGCGTGCTGGAAGCGCAGAGTGTGTTTCGCGAGCTGCGTGCGCCGGCCATGCGCGGCGAGCTTCTTAAATTTTCCAATGGAGCGGCTTTGATCAATGACAGCTACAATTCAAGTCCCGCCGCGTTGCGCGCGATGATGGAATTGCTGGTTTCCACTCCAAATTATAAGCGAAGAATTCTGGCCGCGGGGGAGATGCGTGAGTTGGGAGCGACTTCGGCCGAGTTGCATCGCGAAGCGGGAACGTTCGCGGCGCAAACCGGGAAAATAGATTGGATTGTGGGAGTGGCCGGCGAGGCCAGGCAGATTGCCGAAGGAGCGGTCGCAGCAGGATTCCCGCAATCGCGCACAAGATTTTTTGACAGCTCGGACGAAGCTGCGGCCTTTCTTGAAAACTTTGTGGAAGCGGGCGACTTGTTGCTGGTGAAGGGTTCGCGTGGCGTGAAGATGGAGCAAATTGTCGATGCGCTTCTGGCGCGGCACGTGGCTCCTGCCGGGACACGGCGCGAGGAGGCGCGGCACTGAAATGCTGTACTACCTCCTCTACCATACGCTGCAAAAATACTTCAGTCCGCTCAACGTGTTTCGCTACATCACCGTGCGGACGGTATACGCAAGTTTGACGGCCATGTTCCTCGCGCTGGTGTTCGGCCCGTGGTTGATCCGGCGGTTGCGCGAACTGCAAATCGGGCAATTCATTCGTGAAGAAGGGCCGCAGGCGCATCACAAGAAGGCGGGAACTCCCACCATGGGAGGAGTCCTGATCGTACTGTCCACGGCCGTGCCCACGCTGCTGTGGGCCGACCTTACAAAACCGTTTATCTGGCTGGCGCTTTTTGCTCTGATTGGCTTCGCCGCGATTGGTTTTGTGGACGATTACGCGAAAGTATCGAAGCAACAGAACCTGGGTCTAACGGCCAAGAAGAAGTTTTCATTGCAGATATTCGTAAGCGTCGCCGTGGGCGTGGCCCTTCTGGTTCTGACAACCAAGAGCGCGTACTCGACGCAGCTGGTTATTCCGTTCATAAAGCAGTTTCATCCCGATCTGGTGATCCATTCGCTCATCAATGTGCCGCATTTTTGGGTGTTTGCTTTTTTCCCATTCTTGATTTTTGTGGCCCTGGTCATCGTGGGATCCTCGAACGCCGTGAATTTGACCGACGGGCTGGATGGGCTGGCGATTGGCTGCACGGTGATTGCGGCGGGCGCGCTTACGGTGCTGACCTACGTCAGCAGCAACTACCGCTGGGCGACTTATCTGGAAATTCAATATATCCCGGGGGTTGCCGAGCTCACGGTTTTCTGCGGAGCACTGGTGGGAGCGTCGCTGGGATTTCTTTGGTACAACGCGCATCCAGCGGAAGTTTTCATGGGTGATGTGGGATCGCTCTCGCTGGGCGGAACGCTCGGGGTGATTGCCGTCATTATCAAGCAAGAAATTCTGCTCTTCTTTGTTGGCGGGATTTTTGTTGTGGAAGCGCTTTCGGTGATTCTACAGGTGGGCTCGTACAAGTTGCGCGGGAAGCGGGTTTTCCGAATGGCGCCGATACATCATCACTTTGAGCTGATGGGTTGGAGTGAGTCCAAGGTAATTGTGCGATTTTGGATCGCAGCGCTGGTATTTGCGCTGTTTGCGCTGACGACTCTGAAATTGCGGTAAGTGGTCTTCGCAGAGAGAGATTGTGTGAGTGAAGATGTCGAATGACTTCGAGTTGCGAGGAAAGCGCGTACTGGTGGTGGGCTTGGCGCGAACGGGCATTGCTGTTGCCCTGTTTTGCGCTGAGCGCGAAGCCTTGGTGACCGCCAGCGACGTGCGGAACGAAGCGGAGCTAGGCGAAGTCGTCGCCCAGTTGCGGGAATCTGAAGTTACCGTGGCTTTCGGCGCGCAGGACGAAAAAGTTTTTACGGACCAGGATTTGATTGTTCCCAGCCCCGGAGTACCGGCGGATTTGCCGGGACTGCTGGCGGCGCGCACGGCGGGAGTAACGGTATGGAGCGAAATTGAGCTTGCCGATCGTTTCTTGAACGGGAAATTAATTGGCATTACCGGTTCCAATGGAAAGACCACCACGACATCGCTGGTTGAACATATCCTGCGCAACGCTGGAATCGCGACGGTTCTTGCGGGGAATATCGGGACTCCGCTGATTGCGCGGGTGCATGAGACGCGGGACGATACCACCACGGTTGCAGAGCTGAGCAGCTTTCAATTGGAGTTGATTGAAACATTTCGTCCCAATATCAGCTTGTTCCTGAACCTTACGCCGGACCATCTCGATCGTCATCACACCTTCGCTGCCTACGGCGCCGCCAAAGCGCGGATCTTCGAGAATCAGACTGAGCAGGACTTTGCCGTTCTGAATGCGGATGATCCGGCCACTGCACAGCTGGCACCCACGCGTCCGCGCCTGTACTGGTTCAGCCGCAAGCAGCGCGTCGCCCAGGGAGCCTACCTGCGCGGCGGAGAAATTGTGTTCCGTTATGACGGCGAGGAAGAAAATGTTCTTCGCGTCGAAGACATTCCGCTGGCAGGTGCGCACAACCTGGAAAACGTTCTGGCGGCGGTCGTTGCCTGCCGTCTGGCGGGCGCCGGCAGTGCGGCCATCGCAAAAGGGGTGCGCTCTTTTTCCGGGGTGGAGCACCGCCTGGAATTTGTGGCGGAAATCGCTGGCGTCCGCTACTACAACGACTCCAAAGCCACCAACGTTGATGCGACGCTAAAAGCCCTGGATGCCTTTGCCGGAAGAATACTCGTCATTCTTGGCGGCAAGGACAAAGGCAGCGACTACACCGTTCTGCGCCCGCCGTTGCGGGACAAGGCGATTCTCGCGCTCCTCATTGGCACCGCTGCGGACAAAATTGAAAAACAAATCGCCGGGAGCGTGGCCATCGAACGCGCGAATACGATGGAGCGTGCCGTAGAAGTCGCAGCGCACGCTGCTCAAGCCGGAGACATTGTCCTGTTAGCCCCGGCTTGCGCGAGCTTTGATCAGTTCCAAAGTTACGAGCATCGCGGACGGGTTTTCAAAAATCTGGTTCATCAACTGGAACAAGCGTCCGCCGGGGCGGCTTCCGGCAAGTGATTTTCTGAAGTGTTGGGAGAGTGATTGTGCCAAGACGACTGGAAAGTGATCGATGGTTGTTCGGCGTGACGCTGGCGCTGTGCCTCCTGGGTGCGGTGATGATCTTGAGTGCTTCAGCGGTAACGGCCGAGCATCAATATGGGCGTTCCTACATTTTTCTGCTGCGGCAATCGGTCTGGCTGGTGGTTGGGCTGGTCGGCATGCTCGCGCTGATGCGCATGGACTATCGCAAGTTGCGCGAGCCGGCCGTTGTATATCCAGTCGTTTGCGTGGTTCTGCTCATGCTGGTCGGGACATTTTTTCTGGACAAATCCCATGCAACGCATCGCTGGATCAAGTTTGGCCCCGTGGGGGTCCAGCCGTCGGAGCTGGCCAAGCTGGCCGTCATCCTATATTTAGCGTGGTTCCTGGACCAGAAACGCCGCAGCGCCGCGTCCATGGAATTTAACAAGGAAGATTTTCTGCAAACGATTCTGCCGGCCCTCGGACCGGTGCTTCTCTATGTAGGCCTGATTTTGATGCAGCCGGACCTGGGAACCTCGGTGGACATCATGCTGGTGGCCACGGCGATTCTCTTTGTAGCGGGCCTTTCCTGGAAATGGCTGGCGGTCGGGCTGGGAGCCGCGTTGCCGGCACTTTATCTTCTGATTGCGCATGTTTCTTACCGGCAAGCGCGCATGATGGCCTTCCTCAATCCAGATTCCGATCCGCAGGGCGCGGGATTTCAGTTGATGCAGTCTTTGATTGCGGTTGGTTCCGGCGGATTCACCGGCGTGGGCTTGATGGAAAGCAAGCAAAAGCTCTTCTATCTGCCCGAGGCGCATACCGACTTTATCTATGCCGTAATATGCGAAGAGCTGGGATTCATCGGCGCGGTTCTGGTAATTGCTCTTTTTGCCGTTTACGGATGGCGCGGCGTGCGCGCGGCATTTTCGGCGCCCGATGGATTCGGACGATTGCTGGCGATGGGCATTACGGCCCTGGTCCTGAGCCAGGCACTGATCAATTTTGCCGTGGTGCTCGGAATGGTGCCCACCAAGGGCATTCCTCTGCCGTTCATCAGCTATGGCGGATCCAGTTTGCTGGTCATGCTGCTGGCAACCGGAGTCTTGCTCAATATCAGTCAACAAGCGACCGAGCAGGGATGAGGAGCCGACGCGACTCGTGAAATTGCTGATTGCAGGTGGTGGCACGGGTGGACATGTGATTCCAGCGATCGCCATTGCGAAGGAATGGTTGTCGCGCGGCGCCGAACGAGACGTCGTGCTGGTGGGAACGGAACGCGGAATTGAAATGAAGCTGGTGCCGCAGGCCGGCCTGTTGCTCGAGACGCTGCGGGTGGCTGGGCTGAAAGGGAAGGGAGGAGCGACGTTGCTGAAGAACTTGTCCATGCTCGGACCCGCGATGATCGACGCCAAACGCGTCCTGCGGAAGCACAAGCCCATCGCTGCGTTCGGCGTGGGTGGCTACGCCGCTGGCCCCATGATGCTGGCGACCTGGCTGAGCCGCATTCCCAATATTATTTTCGAGCCCAATGCCGAGCCTGGGCTGACCAACAGACTTCTGGCTAGAATTTCTACACGAATCGCGACCGGTTATGAAATTTCTGCACGGGCGTGGGGAGAAAAAGCTGTCGTCACCGGCTGCCCGGTGCGCGCGGAATTTTTTTCCATTGCGCCACGGCTTCCGGAAAAACCCTTTCGCCTGCTGATTACCGGCGGCAGCCAGGGCGCGTTGCCAATCAACCGCGCTTTCGTCGATGCCATGGATTTGCTGGCGGCGCGAAAAGATGAGCTGAGCATCGTGCATCAAACCGGCGAACGCGACTATAATGCGGTACGCACCGCCTACGCGCGGCGCGAAATTTCTGCCGAGGTCGTACCCTTCCTTTCAAATATGGCGGAGCGCTTTGCCTGGGCAGATGTAATTGTTTGCCGAGCAGGAGCCATTACCGCAGCGGAAATGGCCGCAGCAGGCCGCGCCGCCATCTTCATACCGTTCGGCCGCGCCACCGACAGCCACCAATTGCGCAACGCTCAGGAAATGCAAAACGCCGGAGCCGGGCGGCTCATCACCGAAGCGCAGCTCAGTCCGGGAAAACTCACCAGCGAAATTTTCTCGCTCCTCGAACAGCCTCGGCTCATTGAGGACATGTCCAAAGCAGCGCGAAGCATGGCGCGTCCCCATGCCGTGCGCGAAATTGTCGACCTCATCGAAGAGGCCGCCAACGTGCAGGGAAAATTGACGAGGGCAATCGCATGATGGTTTCCTTTCGCAATTTTCAGCGCATTCATCTGATCGGCATTGGCGGTATCGGCATGAGCGGCATCGCCGAAGTTCTGCTCACGCTGGGCTATTCGGTTTCGGGTTCTGATACCAAGCCTTCGACCATTACCGAGCGTCTGCAGAATTTGGGCGCAACAATATATGAGGGGCACAAAGCCTCAAACGCCGATGGCGCGCACGTGATCGTGACCTCTTCTGCGGTCAAGCCGGACAATCCGGAAGTCCTGGAAGCGCACAAAAAGAAAATCCCGGTCATCCCGCGCGCAGAGATGCTCGCCGAACTCATGCGCCTGAAATATGGCATCGCGGTGGCGGGAGCGCACGGAAAAACCACTACCACCTCAATCGTTGCTTCAATTCTGGCGGCCGGACATCTCGATCCCACGTTTGTCATTGGCGGCAAGGTGAACCAGGCGGGAACCACGGCCCGGCTCGGTAAGGGCGAGTACTTCGTTGTTGAAGCCGACGAGAGCGACCGCAGTTTCCTGATGCTGGCGCCTGTCGTTGCCGTCATCACCACAATCGATCGCGAGCATCTCGATCAATACAGTTCGCTGGAAGACATTCAGGACGCCTTCATCCAATTTGTAAATCGCGTGCCGTTTTACGGCGCGGCCATCCTGTGCCTCGATGAACCCAACGTGCAGGCCATTATTCCCGGCGTGAAGCGTCCCATCATTACCTACGGGGTCTCGAACCAAGCCGACCTGGTCATCAGCGACATCGAGATGAAGGGCCTCGGCAGCGAGTTTCGCCTCACCTACAAGGGCGAAGACCTCGGTTTGTTCGGGCTGCCGCACCCTCCCGGGGTTCATAACGTTCGAAATGCCGCCGCGGCCGCAGCCGTTGCGCTCTATCTCAACGTTCCCTCCGACCTCATCCGCGAAGGACTCGCGAAATTTGCCGGCGTGGGCCGGCGTTTCGACATCAAAGGCGTGGTCAACGATGTCACGGTTATTGACGACTACGGCCATCATCCCGTCGAGATTCGCGCCACTCTGGAAGCGGCTCGCGGCTGCAAATTCAACCGGTTACTGGTTCTATTCCAGCCGCATCGTTATTCCCGGACCCAGCATCTTTGGGATGAATTCTCCCGCGCCTTCAATCAGGCCGATATCCTGGTCCTAACCGACATCTACGCCGCCAGCGAATCGCCCATTCCGGGCGTGACCAGCGAAGCTCTGGCCAACGCCATCCAGGAAGCCGGCCACAAGAATGTCCACTACTACCGCTCCATGCAGGAAGGCATTGAATTTCTGCTCAAGCAGACCCGCCCGGGAGACGCGGTTTTGACGATTGGCGCAGGCAATGTGAGCCGCGCCAGCAACGAGTTCATGGTCTTGCTGGGAACGGAGTATCCATCGCCCCATGCGCATTGAAAACGCTCAAATCGTGGCAGCGCTGACGGAACTCGAAGTCGAGCTGCGCCGGGGGACGTCGATGGCCCAGGAGACGTCTCTGGGTATCGGCGGCACCACCGATTTGCTGCGGATCAGGAATCACGATCATCTTCCCGCCACTCTCGATTTGCTGGATGCCAACCAGATCCCGCGCAGATTTCTCGGAGGCGGCTCCAATCTGCTCGTCGGCGATGGCGAGCTGCCTTGGGTGGTCCTGCAACTGGTTCGCCCCGAGCCAGACGTCGTTCTTGAGGGCAATTTCGCCCGCGTTGATGCCGCTGCAGACCTCGGCCGCACCGTTACCTTCTGCGCGAAAAACGATCTGGGCGGCATGGAAGGCCTCATTGGTGTCCCCGGCACGGTCGGCGGAGCCCTGCGCATGAACGCCGGCGCCTACGGCATGCAGATCGGGGCCTATGTCCGCGAGGTAAAACTCTACCGCGCCGCCGCCCGCAAGATAGAAATCTTGAGTGGCGATCAAATTTCTTTCGAATACCGGCACACTTCGTTTGCGCCCGATGATATGATGCTCTCGGTGAAACTGGAACTTCCCTCCAAGCCGTTCCGCGAAATACTCCAAGGGATTCGTATCTGCAACGAGAAACGCCGGGCCAGCCAACCCGTCGGCCAAAAAACTGCGGGCTGTATTTTTAAAAATCCTCCCGGTGCTTCTGCCGGACGCATGATTGATGAGCTGGGCCTCAAGGGTCATGCCGTCGGCGACGCTCGCGTTAGCGACCGCCATGCCAATTTTTTTGTAAACGCAGCAAATGCAACGGCGAAAGACATGCTTTCGCTCATTGCCGATGTGCGCGAGCGCGTGCACACGGCATTTGGAGTTGAACTGGAGCACGAGGTGGTCATTTGGCACGCGTAAAAGCCATTGAGCGGAACGCCGCCGCGGCTGCAGAATCGGAAGCATACCGTCCGGAGCTGATTGCCGACGAAGAGCCCCGCTACCTGCGGCGGCAGAAGCCGGTCGAGATCCGCCGCAAGAAATTCAGCGGGAAGACCTGGCCGTTCTACCGCAAAGTATTTGTCTGGAGCGCAGTGGGCATCGGTGTGTTGAGCGCTTCGGTGTTCGGCGTGCGCTTCCTGTTGTATGCGCCGCAGATGCTTTTGCGCAGTCCCGACCAGCTGGAGCTGTCGGGAAACCGCATCGTCTCGCGGGAAGCCGTGCTGCAGCAATTCCTGCGCGATCGCGGCCACAGCGTCCTGCAGGTCCCTCTGGACCTCCGCCGCAGCGAACTTGAGCAATTGCCGTGGGTCGAATCCGCCAGCGTGCAACGCATCCTGCCCAATCGGATTCGAATTGAATTGACCGAGCGCACGCCCATTGCCTTTGTGCGTAACGGCAACGAACTCGCTCTAATCGATGGCCACGGTGTGATTTTGGACCGTCCGCAGGGAGAAGACATGCACTTCCCGATTGTTTCCGGCGTTTCTGAAGACTTGCCGCGCGAACAACGGGAACACCGCATGCAAACGTATCAGGAGTTCCTCAAAGACATCGAACTCGTGAAGTCTGGATCGTCTGAAGACGTCAGCGAAGTGGAACTAGCCAACCCCAAGGACTTACGCGTGGTGATGACCGGACTCGCGAGTGCCGGCGGCGACCAGGCCGTAACCATTCATTTTGGCAGCGGCGACTTCACGGGCAAGTACAGACGGGTCGTCGAGAATTTTCCACAGTGGCAGGCACAAAACGGCCATTTACAATCCATTGACTTGCAGTATTCTCGGCAAGTGGTTTTGAATTCCGACAACACAGCGGCGAAGAAATAGAACTCTAGCGAGGGCGGCGGCTTGGCAAAGAAAGACAAATATATCGTCGGATTGGACGTCGGCAGCACAAAAACCTGTGTGCTGATCGCGGAACTCGACGGCGAGCAGGTCAAATTCCTGGCGCTCGGTGCTGCGGAATCAAAAGGCCTGCGCAAGGGGCTGATCGTCAATCTCGATTCCACCGTCAGCTCGATTCGGCGCGCCGTGGAAGAAGCCGAAGGCGTCGCCAATGTTCCTGTCGAAGAAGCGGTTGTGGGCGTGGCGGGCAGCCACGTGCGCGGCGTGAACAGCCGCGGCGGAGTTACGCTGGGAACTCGTTCGCGGGACATTGAACGGGACGATGTGCGGCGCGCCGTCGATGCCGCCCGAAACATCACCTTGCCGGAAGATCGCGAAGTGCTGCACGTCCTGCCGCACGAATTTATAGTCGACGCGCAAGACGGCATTCGCGACGCCATCGGCATGGTGGGGCAGCGTCTTGAAACCAACGTTCACCTGGTCACTTCATCCGTCGCCGCAACGCAAAATCTGGTCACTGCAGCCAACCGCGCTGGAATTTTGATCAGCGACACCGTGCTGGAGCCTCTGGCCTCCAGCGACTCTTGTTTGACGCAGGATGAACGCGAACTAGGCTGCTGCCTTCTCGATATCGGCGGCGGCACAACGGAACTCCTCGTTTACGGCGGTGGAGTCGTCCGCCATACCAGCGCAGTTCCGATAGGCGGCGATCACTTCACCAACGATCTGGCTGTCGGGCTCCGCACTCCGATTCCCGAAGCCGAACGAATCAAGCGTCACCACGCCTGCGCCGCGGCATCGCAGCTCAAAGAAGACGGCGCCATAGAAATCGGCAGCGTTGGCGACCGCCCGCCGCGCACCGTATTCGCGCGTATGCTCACTGACATTATCGAACCCCGCGCCATGGAACTGCTGGCGCTGATTCGTGACGATCTCCAGCGCGCTGGACTCACCAAGCAAATTCCTGCAGGTTTTGTTTTGGCGGGAGGCGGCGCGCGACTGCACGGCTTGGTGGAACTTGCCGAGCAGTCCTTTCATCTCCCAGTCCGCATAGCGGAACCGAAGGGCCTGGTTGATCTGCCGGAACAGGTGGCGCAGCCGGAATATGCAACGGTAATTGGGCTTGTAATGTACGGCGCGAAAGCGCGGCGAACCAGTCCGCAGCGCTCAGGAAATATTGTATCCAAATTGAAAGCCATGTTCGCCGGGGCATCATGACCCTGCCACAGCTGCGTTAGCGCGCTTGAACGAATAGCAATCGGGATGAGAGATTGCTAGGCGGTCAACCGGAGAACTTGGAGAAGGTCGAGGAACATATGACAGCAAAAGACGCGGGAATTCGCATGAGCTTTAGCGAGGAACTGTCGCCGGCAAAGATCAAAGTCATTGGCGTCGGCGGCGGCGGGTGCAACGCCGTCAACCGCATGATCCGCGCCAAGGTTGAAGGCGTGGAATTCATCACTGCCAACACCGACTTGCAGGCGCTGAAATTATCGCAAGCGCCGACCAAGTTGCAGCTTGGGGGCAAACTCACAAAAGGACTCGGCGCTGGCGCCAATCCTGAAGTGGGGCGCAAGGCAGCGCTCGAAGATACCGAGAAAATTATTGAAGCGCTCGAAGGCGCGGACATGATCTTCATCACCTCCGGTCTCGGGGGAGGCACGGGCAGCGGAGCGGCGCCGGTGGTGGCCTCGCTCGCCAGCGAACTCGGTGCCTTGAGCGTCGCCGTCGTCACCAAGCCGTTCGCTTTTGAAGGCAAGCGCCGCATGATGCAAGCCGAACAGGCTCTTGAAGAACTGATCGGCGCAGTCGACACCGTAATCGTAATTCCCAACGAGCGCCTGATGGAGACCGTCGAGCGCGGCACCAGCTTCTTTGACGCTTTCCGCATCGCCGATGACATCTTGCGTCAGGCTGTGCAGGGCATTTCAGACATCATCACTGTCCCCGGCATCATCAATCGCGACTTTGCCGACGTGAAAGCCATCATGAGCGGACAAGGCTACGCGGTCATGGGTACCGCCGTGGCCACCGGAACCAACCGTGCCGTGGACGCTGCCAATCGCGCCATCGCCAGTCCATTGCTGGAAGACAATTCGATCCAGGGCGCTCAGGGCATCCTCATCAACATTTCCGGAAGCTCCAGCCTGACGCTGCATGAAGTTCACGAAGCTTCGTCCGTCATCCAAAAAGCCGCCCACGAGAATGCCAACATCATTTTCGGTGCGGTGCAGGATGATGCGATGAAGGACACGCTGAAGATCACCGTCATCGCCGCGGGCTTCAAAGACGCCAACAAGAAAAACGCCCATCAGAAGCCATCCTTCCTGCCCAAGACGTGGAAAGCCGGGCGGGAAATTCCCGAAGCGCCTCCTGCGCCCCCGCAGCAGCAGGCTTTACCGAATATCGTGCATCAGGTCCAGCAAAACGTCCGCGAAGTCAGCCACGAAGTTCCTGCCGACGACCTGGACGTGCCGACATTCCTTCGACGTCAGGCGCAGAAGGCCTAGCTGAAACGATTCTATTCTTACCGAAGGGGCGCGGAGGTCTGCGCCCCTTCGGTTGTTTTCAAGCCAGCAAGCCAGCCTAACCCTAGCGAACACGTGCCAGTGCAGACGCGAGCTTGCCGACTTCGTCGGCAATCGCTTGAGAGTCTCCGCTTCCGTAGGGCAGCACAGTGCTAAGCCCGGAATGAAATTCCCGCGCGTTGGTCGTTTTCGCAATCTCTGTGATGTTGGTCGAATTGATTCCGCTTCCCGGTATGACGACGATGCGGTTGTCCGCGGCAACCACCAGTTCTGCCAGGAAGGCGGTGGCTTCAGGCGCTCGTGCCGCACCGCCGGAGGTAAGGATTCGTTGGGCGCCGGTACGGATCACCGCTTCCAGAGACTCGCCGAGGTCTCTGGACTCGTCAAAGGCGCGGTGGAAGGTAACCGGCAGCGGATCCGCATAGTCCACAAGTTGGCGCGTACGGTCCACATCAATTTGGCGATCCTTGGCCAGCAGTCCGAGAACGACGCCATGGATGCCATGTTTCTTGGCTTCAGCAATGGAGCCCTTCATGAAGGCAAATTCTTCTCCGGAGTAAAGAAAGTCGCCGGCGCGAGGTCGCACCATGGCAAAAATCGGGATGCGCAATTTCTGGACCGCCGCCCGCATAAGGTCGGAAGCCGGCGTAACTCCTCCCAGCCCCAAATCACCGCACAACTCAATGCGGTCGGCCCCGCCGCGCTCCGCTGCCAGTGCGGCGGTAAGCGTTTCCACCGTGATTTCAAGGATGCGCTTGTCGTTCATGGCAGAAATTTCCCAGAAGCATGCAGGCTGGTCAGCGAGCTGTGCATCCAGTTCCACACGATACCGGTCACGGCCACTGCATTCCAGGACCACATGAACAATCGCATCTGTCGCGGCCGGTAAGCGCGCTCTTTCCAGACAAAAACGGCGTCGCCGAGGAACCAGGCCGCCCCCAGCGCGAGAAATCCAGCAATGATGCGATCCTGGAACCAATAAAAAATGATGGCGGCCTCAACGCACAGAAACACGGCCATAAGAGTTTTTGAAGAAACCCGTCCCAGGACCGTGGCTGTTGTGCGTCGCCCGCTCAGGCGGTCAGGATCAATATCCATCACTTCTCCGAAAATATGGGAGTGCATGGCGAACAATGCTCCGAAAAGAAAGGTTGGCCACGGAAGCTGTGAAGTGTGATTGAGCCAGCTGCTTAAAACAAAAATCAACAAATAGCTTGATTGAATGAGTACGTCAAACGGCGGGCGGCCCTTCCATCCAAATCTCGGAAGGTTATAGACACCGACAGCCACGAGAAGCAATCCGGCCCACCAGAGGATACGCGGCCCAACCAACAGGAAAAACGCGACGAGAAACGGGATTTGTACAATGCCGATTTGCCAGCGCAGCGCGGCCAGCTGTTCCGGGCCGCCGCGCGAACCGAAAAGAAAGGTTCCTTTCCGCGGGTTGAGGGAATCGGTTTGCGCATCGACGATATCGTTTGCGCCGTACAGCAGGAGTCCGAGGGGGAGGAGCACGTAAAAGAGTCCGACCCAGAAAATAGCGGAACGCCAGTGAACGTGGCTCCCCAGAGGCATCAGGTAGAAAAGCGCAGTCGTAGTCCAGAGGCCCGGGCGCGACACCTGAATCAAGAAAGGCAAGTCGAGAGAGAAGGTCCGGGCCCGCGAGGGCGTGGGCCGAGTGATTGCCTCAATCATGGAGTGCCAATATATCGCGAGCTGATGAATAAGGGGATTTTCAAATGCGGGCTGGGTGTCCAACTGTTTCGTCGATTGCGAGTGTACTGGATGCCGCGCAGAGAGGGGGCCCGGACGGTCGCGTACCCACTTAGGCCAGGCCGAACGACGCGAACGCTGTAATCGAAGCGCAGCCCAGCGATATTCCAAGGACGATCCCGGCAAGCACATCACTCAGGAAATGCATCCCCAGAACGATGCGGGAGATGCCGATGCTGATTGCCAGAAAAAACAGCGGTGCTTCCAGCCCCGGGTAGTAGTAGCTGACGACGAGAGCCATGGAAAACGCGGTCATGGTGTGACCCGAGGGAAAGGAAAATTTATCCGGAGGCAAAACCTTGGACCAGCAATGCGGTTCCAATTGGCAAGGGCGCGGCCTTTGACTGAGATGCTTCAGGGTCTTAAAAACAAGCACGCCCAGGAGTCCTGCAGCGCCCGCTGCGCAAACGGCGAAGTATCTCTGTGGTCCTCCAAAGACCAGCAGAATGGCGCCGAGTCCGTACCACAACCAGCCGTCGCCCATGCGGGTGGCCAAAATCATCCATAAACGGATCCAGCGCGGAGCCCGCCAGCGGTTCAGGTGTCGCATGACGCGATGGTCGCGACGTTCGATAAATTCCCAAACAGTGCGTGCGACTGTCATGGCGTCACCTCAAACAAATGGCCGTATCAAAATCAGCGCTCTTGCCAGCTGAGACAAGAAAAAGTCGGAGAGCGCCTGCCAGAAAAAAAAGTCAGCGCTAAAAACCGACGGCAATCGCTCGCTGTTTCGCGGAACCTCGAAAATTGACTCGTCGCGCATTCAGCGGGCCCAGTTCCTGCCCAGACTTGCGTCCACGTCCCACAGCATGCGCGGCCGCTTTTCTTGGCCGTCCAGCTTTGCGGACCATTTTTTGCAAAAACGAATCTCGTTCAACCAGTGCCCCAGGGTGAACCCGGGGACCAGTACGGCCAACGGAGAGATGGCGGCCGTCCACGGTTTTTCGCCGAGCAGCGACCGGACGATGGAAAACACATCGAGTGTCAACTTCGCGCAACTTCCGTGTTCTCCCTGCACGCGTCCGCGCCCGGTTCGCAATCCGGCAAAAAATTCATCGACGCTGCGGGCTTGCGGCACTTCGGTAAATGTCCGCCCTACGCCGCCCATCGCGTGGGAATCGCTTCCCGCGATAGCTATTTTTCCCAGCCGCGCTGCCAGTCGTGCAGCACTGGCATTGGCTTCAGGCCACATCTGTCCGTTCCTGGTCTCAAACGCCGGCACATACGAGGCAAACCAACTGTAGTCTTCCTCTTCGCGGCGTCCGGTCAGTCCGGAAAAAATATGATTCAAGCTGAAAAAGACTTTTCTTTCTGTCAAATACATCACCAGCGAAATAAAGTCGTTTCGCCGACGCTGGATTTCCGTGTGGTCTCGCTCGGAGATGCCATAAACCCCGATGTGCACTTCGGTTGCGCTGGGCATTCGAACCGTTACTTCCTCGCTTAAAAAGAAGTCCGGATACCGCCGCAACGCTTCGGCGCCGTCGATGGAGTCGTGGTCCGTAACGGTTACAATGGACATGCCGAGGCGCTTCAAGCGGTCATAGACTTCCTCCGGGGCGTTGTAGGATTCCCGGCAAATGCGGTTAAGAACCGGGGTCGTGAACATCCCGGAAGCATGGGTGTGGACGTGCAGGTCGCATCGCATGGCTCTATTGTCGATTGTGGATATGAACAGTCTATGAAGAGGTGACGAAAACCTCGTGAATGTGCCCATGGAACTTATTGAACACATGGATCTTACAGAGTTATCCACATGGCATGGTGTGTGCTCTGGTTGCGGTCCGCTGTACCATGGCAGACTCTTGCCATGAAGAAAATCCTCATCTTGTTTCACGATGCCGGCGGTGGGCATCGCAATGCCGCTGTCTCTTTAAAGTCCATTGTGGAAATCCAGAAAAGGCCCTGGGAGGTGGAGCTGATCCAGTTCCAGGATCTGACCGATCACCTCGATGTACTGCGGAAGCTCACCGGCATCCGGATCCAGCAGCAGTACAACACCATGCTGCAGAATGGCTGGACGCTCGGCAGCGCGCAATTGTTGAAGGTGCTGCAGGCCACCATTCGACTTTTTCACAAACCAATGGTGAGGCTGCTTGAAAAAACCTGGGGGGAAAAACCGGCGGACCTGCTCATCTCCGTAATTCCGCATTTTAACCGCGAGATTTCTGAAAGCTGGAGCAATGTAAATCCCGGACGTCCGTTCGTCACACTGATTACCGACCTCGCCGATTTTCCTCCGCGCTTTTGGATCGAACCAATCACCGAACAATATGTAATCGGCGGCACCGCAAAGGCCATCGAACAGGCGCGCAGCTTTGGACACGATGACTCTCATATCTTCCAAACATCGGGAATGATTCTCCGTCCGGATTTTTATGTCGAAGATAATTCTGATCCGCTGGCTTTGCGAAAGGAACTCGGACTGCGGCCCGATTTGCCGACAGGCATCGTCCTGTTCGGCGGTCATGGCTCAAAAGTCATGTTGCAGATCGCCGAAAAGCTCGACGCGGCCCGTCTTTCTCTGCAGCTCATTTTCATTTGCGGCAAAAACGAAGAACTCGCCGCCAAGCTAAGCAGCCGCAATTGGAAAATGCCGGTCAAGGTAATTGGTTTCACGAAAGAAGTTCACAAGCTGATGCGTGCCGCAGACTTCATGATTGGCAAACCCGGCCCCGGAAGCATTGCCGAAGCTATGGTGCGCAAGCTGCCGGTATTGATTGAATGCAACGCCTGGACCTTGCCGCAAGAGCGTTACAACGCCCAGTGGGTGGAAGAGCGGCGGGTGGGCATCGTCCTCAAGAGTTTTAAAGACGTTGTGGCCGGCGTCGAGCAAATGCTCGATCCTGCCAGGTTCTCCGAGTTCAGAAAAAACGTCGCAGCGCTCGACAATCGCGCTATTTTTGAAATTCCAGAAATCCTGGCCAAATTGCTGGGCGAACCCGCAAAGAATGAACAGGATCGCTCGGGACCGGTTCGAGTTCCCGCAGCGGTTCGCTAGAACGCTTCCTGCTAAACTTAGAGTTGGGCGCGTTCAGCGTGATCGGCATGGCGCAATCGAGGTCCCGCGCCGGGATTTTCCTTTGGTGCCAGCGCGCGGGGTTTCTTGCAACTGGTGGCCCACCAGCGGGAAGAATATTTGGGCAGGTCACACATCTTCACGCAACTTCCGGCTCCGGTGGTCCGCTCGCAGCCGCAGTAACACCCGGCAACAGGCACGGTGCGCAAAGAGCCTGCGGTATTGGCCATTAGCAGCAAACAACCTCCGGCCAGCACGACGACAGCGAAGATTTTCCTGGTTGCCGATGCCAGGCAAGAGCTGCGCACGCCGGGAGGAAGTGCCATGAAGGGCATTCTGGTCCGATCCTATAAAAAAACCGATAGCTCTGCCCGTGCGAAAAATCTGTTACCTGGGTCCTAGGACTGGGTATGCCGCGTCCCCAGCCACGCCCCGGCGGCGTCTGACTCCGGCCAGTGCGGAAGGGAAACAGCGCCGCCCGGCATTGGCTCCGCTTGGCCCGGGCGACGCAAGTGAATAAATCAATGAAAATAAGCAGTTTAGCTGCGCATCAGGGCTTCCGGCAGGAAGCGCGTCAGTCGGCACCAGAGGGAGCTCTGAGGGGAGGCGTTTTAGAACCAACACGTCGACCGGAATTGCGAGCAGGGGGGAAGGGGGGTTGCCTGCGCTTTTTCAGTGGATTGCCGAGTCGCGACGGGCGGAGGGCGCGGAGAGACCGCGCAGCGGTGTGCCAACGGTCCGCTTCACGCGCAAGGCCGGGCGCCCGGGAGAAACAGGTTCTTGCTAGTTGACCCGGCGGTTGACGGCGATCTTCGCCTGTGCCAGCACATGGGCGACCTGCGTTTCGCGCAGCCGCGAAGCGTCATACTCAAAAGACAACTGGTTCTTCGTTTCGTCGACGCGGAATCGCCGCAGTCCGTAGGTGTTGGCAAACTCGCCTAAATGGCGGAGCTGATCGGTGCTGAGCGGAGTCTGCAGTTCGTAGGTAATCTCAACGAGTGTCATACCAACGATTATAGCAGCGAGTGCAAGGCCGGCCAGCGGTCCCGGACGGCGCCATTTGACATCGATAGGGGGCAGGGGTATATATAGGGGTGGGGGGTATGCCACCATGAAGGCCAAAAACACGCCGCCTGCGTCTTCCCGCCAAGGCGCCAATACCCGCAACAAACGTAAAGCGGTTGGCGTCGATTCCGGCATCAAAGACGCGAACCAAAAACGGCTTCGCCGCATTGAAGGCCAAGTTCGCGGACTTCAGAAAATGGTGGAAGAAGACCGCTACTGTGCGGACATCATCATGCAGATCGCTTCCGCGCAGGAGGCGCTCCGCGGGGTGGCGCGAAACGTAATGAAGAACCACTTGCACCATTGCGCCGCCCAAGCGCTGCGCAGCGGCAACGCGCAGGAAAGCGAAAACATGTACAGCGAACTTCTCGATCTCATTTACAAACATTTGCGATAAGGCGGAGGGACCGGCGCAACTCCAGTCCGGAGGAGAATTCTCCATGCAATCCAAGAACCTGCAGCGCAGGCAACTCCCGGCGGCGCCGGGCGACGCCGCCCGAGCCACGGATCCGGTTTGTGGCATGAACGTTGCACCGCAGAAAGCGGCGGGCCAGGTCGAATACAGCGGCAGGACGTACTATTTCTGTTCCCCGCGCTGCGCCGAGCGTTTCACCCTGGAGCCCGAAAAATTCCTTGCCGCTGCCGGACTGTCCGCGAAATCAGCGAACCCGGCCGGTGCTCCCGGCGGCGCGCCGGCAGCCAACGTCCGCTATACCTGTCCCATGCATCCGGAAATTATTCAGATCGGCCCCGGGTCCTGCCCCAAGTGCGGAATGGCTCTCGAGCCGATGGACTTCGTCGCCGGCGACGAATCCGATCCAGAGTACAACTCGATGCGCCTCCGCTTCTGGGTCAGCACCGCGCTGGCCATCCCCATCGTTCTGCTCGCGATGGGCGGCGAACTGCTGGGCCTGCATCTTGAGCCGTCCGTGCGGAACGGAATTGAATTCCTACTGGCCACGCCGGCCGTTCTTTGGGGTGGCTGGCCGTTTTTCGAGCGCTTTTGGTCTTCTCTGGTAAATCGCAGTCCCAACATGTTTACTCTGATTGGCTTGGGAACGGGCACGGCCTACGCCGAGAGCGTGGCAGCGACCCTATTCCCACAAATTTTTCCGGAATCATTTCGCGGAATGCATGGAGCCGCCCCTGTCTATTTTGAATCGGCGGCCGTCATCACGGCATTGGTATTGCTAGGGCAGGTTTTGGAACTGCGCGCCCGGCAAAAAACCAGTGGCGCGATCCGCGCCCTCCTGAACCTTGCGCCGGCCCAGGCCCATCTGATCGCAGCGGACGGAAGCGAACGCGATATCGCAGTTGACCAGGTGCAGAGGGGGAATCGCCTGCGGATTCTGCCGGGGGCAAGAATTGCCGTGGACGGAATTGTGCTTGAGGGCGAAAGCGCCGTCGACGAATCCATGGTTAGCGGGGAATCCATTCCGGTTGAGAAAAGCAAGGGCGACCCGGTTACCGGCGGCACCCTGAATACGAACGGAAGTCTCATCATGGAAGCGCAACGAGTGGGCGCCGACAGCACTCTTGCGCGGATCGTAAAGCTGGTAAGCGCCGCGCAACGCAGCCGCGCTCCGATGCAGCGTTTGGCGGACGAAGTGGCTGCCTATTTTGTGCCTGCGGTGGTCATCGCATCGGCATTGACGTTTGCGGGCTGGGCGCTCCTCGGACCTCAGCCGCGTTTGGCCTATGCGCTGGTGAATGCCGTATCCGTGCTGATTATCGCTTGCCCGTGCGCTCTGGGCCTGGCCACGCCCATGTCCATCATGGTCGCCGTCGGACGCGGAGCACACGCTGGCGTCCTTGTTCGCAATGCGGAAGCGCTTGAAACATTCGCAAGAGTCGATACGCTGGTTGTCGACAAAACCGGTACTTTGACGGAAGGGAAGCCCGAGGTTGCCGCCGTGCGATCGGCTGGAAAGGAAAACTTCAGTGAAGAAGACGTGTTGAGGCTGGCCGCCAGCCTTGAGCAAGCGAGCGAACATCCGTTGGCTCGCGGCATTGTGCGGGCAGCGCAAGCAAAAGGCATGGCGCTGGCCCCGGTCGCTGGTTTTCTCGCCGCGCCCGGTGGAGGTGCCCAAGGAACGGTGTCCGATTCCCGGGTTCTCGTGGGGACGATGAACTATCTTAGGCAGCGACCCGTCCAAGGCTTGCCTCCTGAAGACGGGCCAAATCCGTTTGCCGGCATGGACCAGCTTGCGTCTCCGAGCATCGTTTTTGTGGCCGTGAACGAGCAACTGGTCGGCGCCATCGCCTTGAGCGACAAATTGAAAGACTCCGCCGCAGACGCCATCAAGGAACTACAGAATCAGGGCCTGCGAATCGTGATGCTCAGTGGTGACCGTCAGGCCGTAGCGGAATTTGTCGCCAAACAGCTCGCCATCGACGAGGTGCGGGCCGACGTCGCGCCAGAGAAAAAAGCCGAGACCATCAATGAACTGCGTAGAGCGGGGCGAATCGTGGCGATGGCCGGTGACGGAGTCAATGACGCTCCGGCCCTTGCCGCTGCCAACGTCGGCATCGCCATGGGCACAGGGTCTGACGTCTCGCTCGAGAGCGCCGGCATGGTCCTGCTGGCGGGGGACCTCCGCGGTCTGGTGCGCGCGCAAAAACTCAGCCGCGCCACAGTCAAAAACATTCGGCAAAATCTCGCTTTCGCCTTCCTCTACAATATTGTCGGCATACCTGTCGCCGCAGGCATCCTCTATCCCCATTTTGGTCTCCTGTTGAGTCCCATGATCGCCAGCGCGGCCATGAGTTTCAGCTCGGTCTCGGTTATCGCCAACGCTCTCCGCTTGCGACGCACGCAACTGTAAACAAATGGTCTGGTCGGTTCCGCACCGACCAGACCATTGGACCGTCCGCGTCGTCTAAACCTGCAAATCGCAGGGAACTTTTCCAGCCGTCGTGCGTACTGATGTGTAGCAGTGGGGCCAAACAGAGTGGGGTGGCGTATGTCCGGTAACGGCAATGGTTTGACCAACGGCAAACAGGGCAAACGGCGGCGGCGCCGCATGATCTGGATTGCCGCCATCACGCTGGTGCTGGGCGGCGGCGCCTACGGTGTTATGGCTGCGCTGCGACCGAGCCGAATCGTCGACCCTTCCAAACTGGCGACGGTTGAACGCGGCGATCTCGCCCGCGTGGTCGTGGCTACAGGAAAAATTCAACCGCTGTCCAAAATCGAAGTGAAGTCCAAAGCCAGCGGTATGATCAAGAAAATCTATGTGGACTACGGAGATCGCGTAAAAACCGGCCAGGTGCTGATAGAACTGGACAAAGTTCAGCTGGAAGCCGCTGAGCGCGCGGCACGCGCCAGCCTTCAGGCTGCTGAAGCCGCGCTGGAGAGCGCCAAAGCGTCGCTGGAGCGCAACAAAGTCGATGCCGAAGGCCCCGATGTTCCTTTTCTTAAGTTGAACATGGAACGCGCCCAGCAGATGTACAAAGACGGCGTCATGGCCAAAAGTTTTGTCGAAGACGCGGAAAAGAATTATCAGCTGGTCTTGAACAAGCAAAACAGCGCTATCCACAACCTGGCGGTTTCCAAAGCGGAAATCGCCAAAGCCGTCGCGCAAGTCGCCGAAGCCCATGCCGCGCTGGACAATGCCCAGGAAGATCTGAGAAATTCCACAATTGCCAGCCCGATTGACGGCCTGGTTCTGTCCCGCGACGTAAACATGGGCGACGCCGTCAGCTCCATCCTGGTGATGGGCTCTCAAGCAACTCTGGTCATGACACTGGGTGATGTCAGCGAAGTTTACGTTCAGGGCAAAGTCGACGAAGCCGACATCGGGAAAGTTTATCTGAACCAGCCCGCGCGCATCGTCGTCGAATCGTTCAAAGACAAAAAATTCACGGGGAAAGTCACCAAAATTTCTCCCCTCGGCAAAGAAAAAGACAACGTCACCACCTTTGAAGTCCGCGTCTCCATCCAGAATTCCACACTCGAACTCAAAGCCAACATGACCGCCAACGCGGAAATTCTTCTGGAAGAGAAAAAGAACGTTCTGATGATCCCGGAAGCCGCTCTGATTTATGACAAAAATCGCCAGGCGACGGTCGAATTGCCGGACGGCAAAGCCGAAAACGGCAAAGCCAAGCTCGGCGTAAAGCTGGGCATTTCCAACGGCGTGAAAACCGAAATCCTCGAAGGCCTCAACGAACGGCAGCAAGTCATCCTGCAATAGGCGTTTGCCCGAGAGGAAAGCAAATGCAATTCCGCGACCTGCTCAAAGACACGCTGGCCACGCTGTGGGCCCATAAACGCCGCACCCTCCTCACCATGTTCGGCATTGCCTGGGGAATTATCTCCATCACGGTCATGGTGGCGGCTGGCGAAGGTCTTGGCGAAGGCATCAAGAGAAATCAGGAAACATTCGGCAAGGACGTAATGATCGTTTTCGCCGGCCGCACCAGCATGCAAGCCGGCGGCACCCGCGCTGGTCGCGTCGTGCGCTGGGGCGAAGAAGACTACTTGGACGTTGCCAAAGAGTCTCCCGCCTGCAAATACGTCATGCCAGAACTGGGCAACGAAGTCCAAGTCCACAGCGCATTCAACAGCGGCGCTATTTCCACTGTCGGTTCGCTCCCGCCGTTTACGGAAATTCGCAGCATCGACGTAGCCGAAGGGCGCTTTTACAACCATGAAGACAATGTCCAGGCCCGCAACGTAGCATTTCTCGGCAGCGACACCAAAAAACAGCTCTTCGCCGAGCGCGAGGCCGTCGGCCAAAGCCTTTCGCTGAATGGCACGCCCTACACCGTTATCGGCGTTATGAAATCCAAAGAGCAAAACTCCAGCTACGACGGCGCCGATACCCGCAAGATTTTCATTCCCTTCAATTCCATGCGCCGCGATTTCCCGAACAAGCCTCCGGCCATTGAACGCACGGTCGATCGCCTGCTGGTCGCGCCGTGGTCGCTTGAAACGCACCCCGATTGCATCAAGCAAGTCCGCAAATCGCTCGCCCGACTGCACAATTTTGATCCGCGCGACAAAGAAGCCGCGGGCATCTGGGACACCATCAAGAACGCCCAGGCCAATCGCATGATCATCATAGGAATGGAAATTTTCATGGGCGCCGTCGGAATCGCCACATTGTTTCTCGGCGGTCTCGGGGTCATGAACGTCATGCTCGTCTCCGTCCGCGAGCGCACCCGCGAAATCGGCGTGCGCATGGCCCTCGGCGCCACCCGCAAATCCATCCTGCGGCAATTTTTCGCGGAAACGATTTTTGTCATGGCCCTTAGCGGCGGCGCAGGCCTGTTGCTTTCCTATGGATTCTGCGCCCTTGTGAATCTGCTCCCCATGCCCCTGTTTTTCGCCGGCTTGCTCACCAGTTGGAGGATCGGTGCGCTATCGGTCTCGCTCCTGAGCCTGATCGCCGTACTCTCGGCGGTCTATCCGGCAAATCGTGCCGCTTCGGTCGATCCCATCGAAGCGCTGCGCTTTGAGGCGGGAGGCTGAATGTTTCTTGAAATCTTTCGCGAAGCCTGGGCAGCCCTCGGACGCAACCCGGTACGCAGTTTTCTCACCATGACTGGTATCGCCTGGGGAATTGTTGCCGTCACCCTGCTGCTGAGCTATGGTGCGGGTTTCCGGGGCGTGCTGATCTATACCTTTGAGGCTTTCGGAAAAGGCACGGTCATTTGCTGGCCTGGCACCACCAGCGAACAAGCCGGCGGCGAACGAGCCGGCAAAACCGTTCGTTTTGACTCCGACGACGCGCAATGGGTCAAAGCGCAGTCCCCGCTCATCAAACGGGTATCTCTGGAATCCACGAAGTTCAAAGCCATTGCTCACGACGAGCGCCTTTCTGACACGGCCATTCGCGGGGTCTATCCCGAATACGGCGAAATGCGCAACGAAGTCCCTCTGGAGGGCCGCTGGATCTCTCCTGAAGATCTCGCTGAACGGCGCCGCGTCGTATTTCTCGGCGCGCTCCTCCGCAAGAAGTTATTCAGCGGCACTCCCGCCATGGGAGAAATCGTTCGCATCGACGGCGTCAAATTCACGGTCATCGGGTCGATGGATACAAAATTTTCCGACAGCAATTATTTCACCAGTGACGACGAGTCCGCTTTTATTCCCTACACGGCAGCCGGTGATCTTTGGGACGCGCGCTACGCCAGCGTCGCGCTGTTCGAACCGGTCGCGCCGGAATTTGAAGAAGGTGCCATGCAGCAATTCCGCACCGCCGTCGCCAACCGCCAGCATTTTTCTCCGAACGACAAACGGGCGATCACCATGTTCGGCCGCCAGGAAGGCAAAGTCATCTACGACGGCATTACTCTCGGAATCCAGGCGCTTCTTTTTTTCGTGGGAGCTTTGACACTGGGCATCGGGGGAATTGGGGTGATGAACATCATGCTGGTTTCAGTCGACGAGCGGGTCAAGGAAATCGGTCTTCGTCGCGCTCTCGGCGCGAGAAAATCTCACATCCGCTGGCAATTCCTGCTCGAAGCTCTGGTGATGACTCTGGCCGCCGGCGTCATCGGGATGTGTCTGTCTGCTGCGCTCACGTCCGCCATCGGTACCATTCCATTCCTCGGCGCCGCGTATGAAGACGACTCCGGCAAAGTCGACATTCACCTGAAACTTTCCTTCATCACCATGATGCTCTCGACCGGAATCCTGATCGTCGTGGGTGTCCTCAGCGGCTGGCTCCCCGCCATGCAAGCCGCCAGACTCGATCCCGTCGAAGCGCTCCGCTACGAATAATTTCCTCAGGAATCGTTTGGAATTTGTTCGTTGCGGCTAGGTCTTGCCAAGAATCGAATCGAAATACGCCAGCATCTCGACCGAATTCCACTCCTGCGGCCCAATAATCTTCCGCGCGATTTTTCCTTTGCGGTCGATAATGTACGTTTCCGGATACATCGTCGTCCCGTAGGCTGCCGCCAGCGGGGAGTGACTGTCCTTGGTGGCCGGATCACGATAGGTTGGAAAAACCACGTTCTGGTCTCTCAGGAATTTCTCGTACGCGGCCACATCGTCATCTGCGGCCACCCCCACGATCACCGCATTGCGCGATGCAATGTGCTTCTGTAGTTTATTCAACTCCGGGGTCTCTTCAATGCAGGGAGGGCACCAACTGCCAAAAAAATTCAAAATCACAACCTGGCCCTTTAATTCGGAAAGGCGCGTCGGCTTTCCCGACAGCGTCATCGCAAAATCCTCCGCCTGCTTTCCGGCAATCGTATCCTCGCCCTGCCGGTAACTGGGCATCGCAAAAAGGGTGAGAATCACCACGGCCGCCAGCACCGCGCTCCAGGCCACGATTTTTCGGCTGGTCTTCATCAAATGCTATACTAGCCTATCCGCCGCCCAGCGGAAACCGCCGCCAGCCTGCCGAAGCCTATGTCCAGCGAAGCCTCCACCACGTTCCCCGTTCCCGCCACCCTATCCGACAGAATCACGGCAATCGTTCCCGCTCGCAACGAGGAATCCGTGATCGCCGCCTGCGTAGAATCGCTCGCGCTGCAGCCCGAGATCACCGAGATTTTCGTGATCGACGACCAATCCGCCGACCGAACGGCTGCAACCGTCCGCGGACTTGCAGCGCGCATCCCGCACTTGCGTCTTCTCCAGACCACGGAGTTGCCGCTCGGATGGACCGGGAAAAACAACGCCGCCGCGCTCGGCGCGAGAGCCGCCCGCAACGTCTGGCTGCTGTTCACCGATGCCGACGCCGTTCTTGAATCGAAGGCTGCGGCCAAGGCCCTGGAAATTGCCCGCGACGTTGGAGCGGGTCTGGTCTCTTTTTCACCGCAACAAATCACCACAAACTGGTACGAAAAGGCGCTCATCCCGTTCCTGTACTGCCGGCTGGCGCGCAAATTCTCTTTCGCGACGGTGAATGATCCGCACTCGGGCCTGGCCGCCGCCAACGGTCAATTCCTCATGATTCACCGCGAAGCCTACGAGGCCATCGGCGGCCACGCCAGCGTCGCCAGCGAAGTTCTTGAGGATGTGGCCATCGCCAAGCGCATTAAAGCCGCAAAGTTCTTCATCTACTTCGGTTCTGGCACTGGCCTGGTCCGCGTTCGCATGTACCGCTCCTTCTCGGCCATGTGGGAAGGCTGGCGGAAAAACCTCTACCAACTCATCGGCGGAACGCCGAAGGCGGTATTTGGTGAGCTTGCCGGGGTGATTCCCTGGGTCGCGATCCTGGCGTTGCTGGTGGGCCTCAAGTATCCGATGTCCCTGCTGGCGGGCGTGTTGCTGCTGCTGATGCGCCAAACCATCTATGGCGGCGAGCTTCGGCGTAACCAATACCCGTACTCGCTCATCCTCTATTACGTACCCGCGGTCGCGCTCTACGGGGGAGTCCTGCTGGCCTCGTGGCGCAGCCATGCCCGCGGCAAGGTGTCGTGGAAAGGACGAGAGTATTCCCTCGAGCCGTCAGGTACACTGAAATAAGGCAAATTCCATGGTTCTCCTCACTCGCAAAATCGAGTTTTCCGCCTCGCATCTCTACCACAATCCGGACTTTTCTCCGGAAGAGAACCGCCGCGTCTTTGGCAAGTGCAACAATCCGCATGGTCACGGCCACAATTACGCGCTCGAAGTCACCATCGAAGGGGATCCCGATCCGGTCACCGGCATGGTTCTGGACCTCAAGGAATTGAAAGATATCCTCGAACGCGAAGTCATGCAGCGCATGGACCACCGTTTTCTCAACAAGGAAGTGCCCGAACTCGCCGGTCAGATCCCCACCTGTGAAAACATAGCGCGCGTCATCTGGCAGCTGGTGGAGCCCAAGATCCGGACGGGCAAACTGCATCGCGTTCGCCTCTATGAAACTCCCGAGCTCTTTGCCGACTGCTACCGGAGCGAAAACATTTCGCCGAGCGAGCGGGCGCAATGAGCACTCCCCGGCCCAACGGCGCTCTTCAGGTCGAACTCGGCCGCCGCTACCGTTTTTCGGCGTCACACCGCCTGCACTCCGCGCATCTAAGTGACGAGGAGAATTCCCGCGTTTACGGACGTTGCAACAATCCCTACGGCCATGGCCACAACTACACGCTCGAAATCAGCGTCTCGGGCCCGGTGGATCCGGCGACGGGTATGATTGCCAGTCTCGCCGACTTGGATCAATTTGTGGCGCAAGCGGTGCTCGACGATTTTGACCACAAATCATTGAACGAGGAAGTTCCGGCTTTTCAGTCTCGAGTCCCCACAACCGAGAATATTTGCATTGAAATTTTCCAACGCCTGAAAGCGTTCCCCGCAGCAAGACTCGAGCGGGTTCGCGTCGAAGAAACCTCGAACAACAGCTTTGAATATTTCGGGGATCGCACAGAAGGGAACAAGCCGTGACCAAGTCCGCGGAAGAAATACTGCTCAACGAAGAAGAGAAGCCGACCGACCGGAAGTCCATCGCTTGCCACATGCGCGAAATCATCAAACTGGTCGGCGAAGATCCCAATCGCGAAGGATTGCGCAAGACTCCCGAGCGCTTTGAGAAAGCCCTGAAGTTTCTCACCAGCGGCTACAACACCAACATGGAAAGCGTCCTGAACGGCGCTACCTTCAGCGTGGCCTATGACGAAATGGTGCTCGTCAAGGACATCGAATTCTTCAGCCTTTGCGAACACCATCTACTGCCATTTTTCGGCAAAGCTCACGTTGCCTATCTGCCCAACAAACGGGTCCTGGGCCTGAGCAAAGTCGCCCGGCTGGTAAATATGTTCGCCCGCCGCCTGCAAATTCAAGAGCGCCTCACCATGCAAATCGCGGAAGCGATTCAAGACAAGATCAGTCCGGAAGGGGTCGGGGTCATCATCGAAGCCCGCCACCTGTGCATGCAAATGCGCGGCGTTGAAAAACAACACGGGCAGGCCGTAACCAGCGCGATGCTGGGCGGTTTCCGTCATAACAAACAGACCCGCGACGAATTCCTCTCGCTCGTCCGCAATAAAGCCAGCTAATCACGGCGCCGGGGGCCTGCGCTGCTCCGGGCCCGGCGATTCAGGCGCCCGCACCTTCCTCTTCCTATGCGTTTTGCCCCGGACCTCGTCGCTGCAACCCCGCCCGGGCCCGTCTGACGCGATCCCGATTGCCGCACGTCCGGTCATTACACCACCGCCGCGTGTTGCCCTTGGTCTGATCATAGAAAAGCCACAAACATCCCTGATTCGGACAAATTTTCAAATGCTCGGTCTTCCCCAGCTTCAACATCGTGACGAGCGAACCGGCAATCCGCGCCAAAATCCACGGCCAGCCGCCGCGCAGGGGAACAATCTCGACCCCCCAACCATTTTGGTGCTGGACCAATTTCTCAACAGAGGCTACTTTCAGCACAGCATTCAATGCCTCTAGATCGCTCGACGGAATGCGCTTGCCGGCAGCCAGCGAATCGCCAGTGTGCCGCAGCACGGTTCGCAGTGCCCGCAATTCCGCGAGCGGAACAGGGCGGGGAAGCTCCGCCGCCAAATTCCAATGCCGCAAGAAAGTCGCCAGCCACAGGAGATCGTCCAAATGATCGGTCGGCACGCCGAATCCGTCCAGCTCGAAGCTGTTCGCGAAATCAATCCACGCGAACTCGCGCCCAAATCCCAATTGTGCGAATGTTTTTTTCATTTTAATACGCGTAATGCAATAAATCGATTTGACTCATTACCGCACTGGTTGTAGGATGTAACGAGTATAGCATGTTTATATCATTACGGAACGTGAAAGCAAGCAACGAGCAGCCCCTATGGCCACCAAATCGAATACCCTGCCGGTCACCGCCGCTTCTTCGGCAGCCGCAAAAAAATCCAGACGCTTCACGATAGCCCTCGCGTTCCTGGCCATTTACGTAATTTGGGGCTCGACGTATCTCGCCATTCGATTCGCAGTAGAAACGATTCCCCCGCTCTACACCGCCGGGTTTCGTCATTTCACCGCAGGCTCCATCCTTCTTGTGTGGTGCCTGGCAAAACGCATCTATCCTACCTGGGCGCAAATCCGCTCCAGTATCGTAATCGGTTTTTTCTTTTTTCTGATCGGCCACGGTTCCCTCCACTGGGCCGAACAAAGGGTTCCCTCCGGTCTGGCTTCTCTGCTCATCGCCACCGAACCCATCTTTGTTTTTATGCTGGCCTCGGCCGCCGCCGGAAAGTGGCGCGTAAACACGCAACTGGTCCTCGGCGCGGCTCTGGGCCTCGGCGGAGTCGCCCTGCTCATGGGCAAAACCACGCTGACCTCCACTCCGGGAATGTTCCTGGCCTCTATCGCCATTCTCGTTGGGGCGCTGTCCTGGTCGGCAGGCATCATCTATTCCCGCACCTCGAGCTTGTCCGGACAGCCGCTCCTGCTTTCCTCGCTGTCTTCGCTCTCGGGTTCCGTTCTGCTCCTGATCGCCGCCACCGTCGCCGGCGAATACCGTGGATTCTCACTCGCCAGTGTGACGCCCCGTTCCTGGGCGGCGCTTGTGTATCTGATTCTGTTCGGCTCGGTTACCGCCTTTACCGCATACAACTGGCTCCTGGAACATTATTCGCCCACCCTGGTCGCCACGCACACCTACGTCAACCCCATCGTCGCCGTGCTGCTCGGCTGGCTGTTCGCGGGCGAAGCCATCACTTTAAATGTCTGTCTCTCCGCCGCGCTGGTGATTTTCGCCGTCTTCCTGGTCGATCGCGGCACCGCCAAACTTCCTCCCCTAAAATGAAAAGGAGCAAGGATGAACTCCATCCTTGCCCCAACCTCTGGTTTGCGAATCCGCTAGGATCTACTTCTTGATCTCAACCGTTGCCCGGGTGGTTTCCCAGTCCATATACAAAGTGCAACCGGTCCCCGCCTTCTCGAACCCAATCGTAAAGTTCTCCACATTCGACGGCAAGGTCGCGGCCTTCATATCCACCCGCGCAAAATCGGAATCGGCCCCGGGATACGGCGTTCCCCATTCTCCGGTTTTCTTGCTGATCACCAAAACCCACTTGTCCTTGTTGGGTACCGTAAACAGCGTGTAGCTTCCGGCCGGCACAGCTTTCCCGCCGACGGTCACGTCGGTGTCGGTCACAAACGTTGTCGCCTCATTGGCCCCCGCGCGCCACACCTCGCCGTAAGGCACAATCCCGCCATAAATCTTCCGCCCCTTGGCTCGTGGACTCGAGTAATCCACCGCAATCGACTTCCCCCCGTCGAGACTGCACTTGGCAGAAGCCGGAGGGCTTGGCCGCTTGTTTTTGTCCCCCTGCGCCATTCCGATCCTTGCCGCCAGAACCAAGCCGAGACTACACACCGCAACAATAGCCAATGACTTTTTTATCTTCATCGTTAACTCTCCCTCAGAATTCATTCCCGACACACCCGGTACGCCCACATTGAACCCAATTTCAGCTCGGAGCGCAACCGGGAAAGCGCTAGCGGACCCCGACGCTCAGAACCAGAAGCGCGAATGCGGCAATCAGCCAAAGCGTCCGGAACCAGTGATACGCGTCCCAACGATTCTCCTGCGCCTGCCAGTCACCGGGAAGATTCTCGGGCGTCCATTTTGCAATCCGATTGTTGATCGGCACCGGGCCGACGAGTGAAAACACGACGGCCGATACCTGCATGGTGAAGGCGATGCCAGCCGCCAAGCCGGTTTTGCCAAGTGCGCAAAGGGCAGCAACAGCAGACCGGTCAGCAAAGTCGAGCCCGTCATCCAAAACGGCATCACGCGGCCAAACAAAGTGGCAAACCGGCTGCGCAGGGCGATGTGCGCTGCAAGCGCTTGGCTGCTGAAGGCCGGATGGGCGAACGCTCCCACGTTCAGCTCGCTGCCGCACATCAGTCCAAGGGCGAGAACCGCAATAAGTTGCAGGATCATACCAGCAAGGTTTCCCCCCATGCTTCGATGCGCGGGCGTGGCCGGTGTGGTGCCGGGCCCTCAGGTCGCCGACATTCGCATTTACACCTTTGTTAGTATTGTGTTAGCCTTAAAAGGTTGAAGATCAGAGGAAAAATTTAGGGCACGACGGAGAAGGGCACTTGAGCGACGTCAAAACAGTGTTGATCGAACAGTTCCGGAGAGACGTGAAAGATACCGGCTCGCCGGAAGTGCAGATTGCGCTCCTGAGCGAGCGGATCAGCTATCTGACCACGCATCTCAAGGGTCATGTGAAAGACCACGCATCGCGTCGGGGGTTGATCATGATGGTCAACAAGCGCCGCCGCCTGCTGGACTATCTCAACCGCCGCGACCCGATCAGGTACCGCGAGATTGTTGATCGTCTTAGCCTGCGCAAGTAACCGTTCTACTGGAGCGGATTTCATTGCGTTCCCACGAAGCGACAAATTCCATTTGGAGTCTGTCTTCCGGTTTTTTCACCACCGGATTTTACCAGAACCACTTTTCAGGTCCTGCGTGAACATAGTTAGGCTTACGGTTCGTTGATAGAGCTTTTGACTCTCGTTGAAACCCGCAAAATTTTCCCGTCTCATCTTCCTCATGGATGTTCGCTCCTCGGTTCATCCGACTGATCGCAGAGACAGTGTAGTTCGCGGCCGCTTGCGGCCGACGCTCTCTGCAGAGTTGCTCCCTCTGTGGGCGCACCTTAAGAATGCTTCGCGCGAACGCGAAGCCCAAAGGAAATAACTAAATGTCTGAAAATACACACACGCCGGCACCGCATCAGGTAACGGTTGAAGTTGGTGGTCGCCCCCTGATCCTGGAAACCGGAAAGCTCGCCAAGCAGGCGAATGGCGCTATCGTTGCGCGCTATGGCGACACGGTTGTGCTGACTACGGCGTGCATGAATACCACTCCCAACGATCGCGACTTTCTTCCCCTTACCGTGGACTACCGCGAAAATACCTATTCCGCGGGAAAAATCCCCGGTGGTTTTTTCAAGCGCGAAGGCCGCCCTTCTGAAAAAGAAGTTCTGACTTCTCGTCTGATCGACCGCCCGCTGCGCCCGCTGTTCCCGGAATCCTGGCGCAATGAAACACAAATCATTTCCCTGGTGCTCTCGGCCGACAGTGAAAATGATCCCGATGTCATCGCCGTCACCAGCGCTTCGGCCGCGTCCTACTGCTCGGATCTCCCGTTTGAAACTCCAATCGCCTGCGTTCGCGTCGGTCAGCTGGAAGGCCAGCTGGTCATCAACCCCAGCACTTCGGAACAGAAGAAGAGCACGCTGAACATCATCATCGCGGGAACCGACACTGCCATCGTCATGGTCGAATCGGGCGCTCTGGAAGTCTCTGAAGAAACGGTTGTGGAAGCTCTGGAATTCGGTCACGCCGCGATCAAGAAAATCGTCGCCGCCATCAAGGAACTGTACGCGCTGATCAAGCCCAAGAAAGTCGTCGTCGCGCCGCTGCCTTTCGACGAGGCGCTCTATAAGGAAATCGAAAAGAAATACGGCACACGTTTGCTCGACGCAGTCGACACCGAACGGCACCCTAAGAAAGAAAGCTACGCTCTCATTGACGGTCTGAAAGACGAGATCAAGAAGTCGTATCCGGACGAAAAAGACAAGGAAAAGCTGGTTCTAGCCAAGCGCGCGTTTGACCGCCTGCGCGAAACCATCTTCCGCGATGAAATCCTGAACAAAAAGCGCCGTCCCGACGGCCGGGCGTTCGACAAGATCCGCAACATCAACTGCGAAGTGGGCCTCCTGCCGCGCGTTCACGGCACGGGCCTGTTCACCCGCGGCGAAACGCAAGCCCTCGCCGCCGTCACGCTCGGCACCAAAGAAGACATGCAGCGCCTCGATCTGCTCTTCGCCCAGGATCAGTTCAAGCGCTTCATGCTCCACTACAACTTCCCGCCATTCAGCGTCGGCGAAGTCAAGTTCCTGCGCAGTCCCGGACGCCGCGAAATCGGCCACGGCGCTCTCGCCGAGCGCGCTCTCGCCAACCTGCTCCCGGCGGAAGCGGATTTTCCCTACGCCATCCGCTTGGTCTCGGAAATTCTGGAATCCAACGGCTCTTCTTCAATGGCCACCGTCTGCGGCGGCTCGCTCGCGCTCATGGATGCCGGCGTCCCCATGAAATCCCCGTGCGCTGGTATCGCCATGGGCCTGGTCGTGGGTGACAAAGACAAGTACGCCATTCTCACCGACATTGCCGGTGCGGAGGATCACTACGGCGACATGGACTTCAAAGTTGCCGGTACGCGGCAGGGCATTACCGCCCTGCAGATGGACATCAAAGTCCTCGGCATCAGCATTCAAATGATGCGGGAAGCTCTCGCGCAGGCCAAAGCTGCGCGTTTCCACATTCTGGGCATCATGGAACAAACGCTTGGCGAAGGCCGCAAGGACATCTCGACGTTTGCTCCGCGCCTCTTCAAGCTGAAGATCCCCCAGGACAAAATCCGCGACCTCATCGGGCCAGGCGGCAAGAAGATCAAGTCGATCATCGAAGCCACCGGCGTCAAGATCGACGTACTCGAAGACGGCACCGTGCACATCTTCTCAACCAGCGGCCCGGGCGGCGACGCTGCTCTGGCCATGGTGCGCGATGTCACGGCCAGCGCCGAAATCGGGAAGACCTATCTCGGCAAAGTCGTTCGTCTCGCGGAGTTCGGCGCATTCGTCGAACTTTTCCCCGGCACCGACGGGCTGCTGCATATCAGCGAAATCTCCGAACACCGCATCCGCGACGTTCGCGATGAACTGAAACTCGGCGACCAGGTACTCGTCAAGGTCCTCTCGATTGAAGGCAACAAAGTTCGCCTCTCGCGCAAAGCCTTGATCAAGGAAGCCCGCGAGAAGCAACAAAAAGCCTCCGGGGCGACATCGGCAGCAGCGTCAGCCACGGAGTCCGACGCGCCGCTGGCGGATGACCACAATGACACCGAGCAGAACTCTGGCGATTCCGGCAACCACGAATAAAAAGCCGCGATCTGAACAGCAGCGCACTCAGTGCGAAACAAAACGCCCGGCTTCTGCCGGGCGTTTTGTTTTTTCCGATTCCGTTTGCAGGCAGCCTAACGAACCAGGTGGTGTTGCAGGTCGCCGGCGGCTTGCACCAGGTCGGCCGGACGTCCGAGGTCGCGCCAGTAGTAGTGGTCGGCCCGGAAGGCCAGGATTTTTTGGGTAGCGGCGAGACGGAGGTAGGTGGGGATGATCGAGAAGATGCCGGTTTCGCTGATCTGGGGCAAGAGGCGCGGGGAGATCAGGTGGATGCCGGAGAAAGCCAGGGAGTCGAGTGCGGGGACCTCCGCTGCCTTTCCTGCCGCCGGGCGAACCGAAGCCGGGGCCCCGGGCACCGGGGTTGGCAGGACAAGTTCGACAGGAGCGTTGCGGCCGTTGCGGCGGCCCGCTAGCTGGAGGCTCGGGGCAAAGAGCAAGGGGCGGGATGTGTCGCGGGACTGCACGGCCAGAGTCGCGGCGGCGTTTTGCTGCTGGTGTAACTCGCACATCGCACGCAGATCGATATCGGTAAGGATGTCCACGTTGTGGAGAACGAAAGGTTCGTCCAACCGGGACTCATCTTCGAGGAAAAACCAGCTGGCTTTGCGCAGGCCGCCGCCGGTGTCCAGGAGTACCTCTTCCTCGGAGATGGTGATGGACAGTCCGAAATTGTTTTTTGCGTGCAGATAGGACTGGATTTTCTCAGCGTAGTGGTGGGTGTTAATGATGACTTCGGTGATGTTGAACGATTTCAGGCGGTCGAGGGTGATCTCGAGCAGCGTTCGGCCTTCGAGTTCAACGAGGGCTTTGGGGATGGTGTCGGTCAGGGGGCGAAGGCGGGTGCCCAGCCCGGCGGCTAAGATCATGGCTCTCATGAAGGTCTCAAGCGACGGGACGCTGGGGAATGCGTACGGCTTGCCGGACGGCGGTTCTTTATCATTGCATTTACGTTTTGGCTGAAGATGTTTCTGCTGTAACCAAGAGATCCATTTTTTCCAGTTCCAGGTGGCGGACGATGACCTCTACCCCGTTGCGGTGCCGCAGGCGCCGGGCCAGTTGCTCGGCCAAGTACACCGAGCGGTGCTGGCCGCCCGTGCACCCGAACGAGACCATTAAGTTTTTGAAGCCGCGTTCCTGGTACACGCGAATGCTGGCGTCGACAAGCGATAGGGCGCTCGAGAAAAACTGGTGCACGCTGTCTTCCTGATTCAGATATTCGATGACGGGGGCGTCTTTACCGGTTAATTTCTTGAAGCGTTCCTCTCTACCCGGGTTTGGGAGACTGCGGCCGTCGAAAACGAATCCGCCGCCATTGCCGCTATCGTCTTTCGGAAGCGCGTGATGAAAAGAAAAGCTGAAGATGCGGACAACTAAGTTATCGGCGTCCGTGGCCAGGCTTTGCAGTTTTTCCGAGCCCAGCATGCTCTTGAAGGCGCCGAGGAGTGTGGGGAGTTCGACCGGGAGCTGGGCGTTGTGCAAGAGCCAGCGAAGATTTTTCAGGGCGTAGGGAACGCTTTGCAGGAAATGAACCTTGCGTTCGTAGAAACCGCGGAAACCGTAGGCCCCAAGGGCTTGCATGATGCGGACGTAAACATAGGCGTAGTAGTAGCTGAGAAACTGTGGGCGATCGAATTTTATGTATTTGGCCAGCCGGTCGAGATAGAAATCGAGAAGTTCCTGGCGCAGAGCGGGAGGGAGATCGGCTTTGGCGTCGTACAGCAGCGAGGCGACATCATACTGGAGCGCGCCCTTGCGGCCGCCCTGGTAGTCGACGAAATAGGGCTCGCCGTTTTTGAGCATGATGTTGCGGGATTGGAAATCGCGGTAGAGAAAATAGTCGCGGTCGGCGCTGAGCAGAAAATCGGTGAGGCGGCCGAAATCGTTTTCAAGGGACTGTTCGTGAAATGGGATGCCCGCCAGGCGCAGGAAATAATATTTGAAATAGTTCAGGTCCCAGGCGATCGATTGCCGGTCGAAGCTGCCGACCGGATAGCAGACGCTGTAGTCGATGTCTTTGCCCGCTTCGATTTGGAAGCGCGGGAGAATTTCCAGAACTTTCTTGTAGCTGGCGACGACGGCGGGGGCGACGGTTTCCCCCTCGCGATTTTTGGACAGGAATTCGAACAGCGTGGTATCGCCGAGATCTTCTTCAAGGTAAGCGCCCCGGTCGAGGTCCTCGGCGTAAATCGCCGGGACCGGGAGTCCATGAGCGCGAAAATGCCGCGAGAAGCACAGGAAGGCGCTGTTTTCTTCGCGGACATTGTAAAGGATGCCGATGGCCGTTTGTTTTCCGGCGGAGAGGCGGATGATTTTGCGGCCGGAGCCGCCCAGCTCACCTTGCAGGGGCACCACTGTTTCCGCGCGGGTGCCGAAGTGTTGCTCGAAGAGATTTTTTAGAGCGTCGATCAAGCTTGTTTCCAAAAACCCTTTCTGGGCGTTTTCAAAGGCTCTTTATTTTTTAGCACGGATGCCGGCGGTGGAGGAGCTTTAGTTCGCTGGTGTTGCTATGCAGGAATCGGAACGAAAGCGGGTCGCGGCCCGAGATTGCGCCGCACCATCCCGCCCGGACCTGCTCGGCTCCGGCGCCCGCTCGCCCCACCGGCGTGCCAATGCGGCACAGGGCGGCAACCGCAGTTCGCCGGATGACGGGAGCGTGGATATAATTTGAGCATGGCAAAAAAAGATACAGACCGAGTCAGTGACAAGGAAGTCCGGCGCACCGAGCTGCGGAATCCGGCTTCGAAGAATTTGGATCGGATGTCCGCGCGGGAAATTGTGCGGTTGATGAATCGCGAGGACGGCAAGGTGGCGGTCGCGGTCCGGCGCGAGTTGCCGGCGATAGCGCGGGCGGTCGATGCCGTGGTCGGAGTGATTCGCGGCGGGGGACGGTTGATTTATGTCGGGGCGGGGTCGAGCGGGCGGATGGCGGTTTTGGACGCGACAGAATGCCAGCCTACCTTCGGGATCTCAACCAAAGAAGTGACGTGGTTGATTGCCGGCGGACGGCCGGCCGTAACAGGAGCGGTAGAAGGCGCCGAAGATTCCGAGCTGAATGGCGAGCGCGATTTGCGGGCCGAGGAACTCACAGAAAACGATATCGTGGTGGGGATTGCGGCGAGCGGGACGACCCCCTATGCGCTTGGGGCGCTGCGCTATGCCAAGCGCGTGGGGGCCAAGCGCGTGGCGATCACCTCGAATGGTCGGATGGCGATTTCGCGGTTGGCGAATATCGTGATTGCGCCGAATACCGGGCCGGAAGTCTTGACGGGCTCGACGCGGCTCAAGGCGGGAACCGCGCAGAAGATGGTGTTGAACATGCTTTCTACAGCCGTGATGGCGCGGTTGGGACATGTCTATGAAAACTTGATGATCGATGTAGTGCTAACAAACAAAAAGATTTCCCGGCGGGCGGTGTTGATTCTGGCGGAAGCGAGCGGCAAACCGGTGCAGGCTGCAGAACACGCTTTGCGGGCGGCGGGACACAATTTGCGGGTTGGACTGGTGATGTTGAAGTTGGGACTGGATGCACGGGCGGCGAAAAGGCGGATCGATGAGTTCGACGGAGATTTGCGCCGGTCGTTGGGAGAGTGAGCCAGAGCTTGCCGTACAGGCACAAGGAAAAGGTTGGGGAGAGCGGCTAGTAGAGACGCTGGAAACAGGGACGGACACCGGGGCGGCAGGTGACCGTCTTGATGGAAACTGCCGGGGAGACAACAGCCGAATGGATAAATTTCTGATACGGGGCGGGAAGGCGCTACGGGGAACTGTGGCAATCAGTGGCGCAAAGAATTCGGCGCTGCCGGTGATGGCGGCGGCGTTGCTGACGGCTGAGAAGGTCCTGCTGCACAACATTCCGAAAGTCCGCGATCTGGTGACGATGAGCAAGCTGCTGACGTTTATGCACGCCAATGTGACGGTAACGGAATTTCCGGCCAGTGATTATGAGATTTCCGCGCCAAGCTTGAATCATGAAGTGGCGCCGTATGAGCTGGTGAAGACGATGCGGGCGTCGATTTTGACGCTGGGGCCGCTGATGGGGCGCGCGGGAGTGGCGCGGGTATCTTTGCCGGGCGGATGCGCGATTGGGGCGCGACCGGTCGATTTGCATTTGACGGCGCTGGAGAAAATGGGCGCGGTGATCACCACTTCTCACGGATATATTGAGGCGAAGGTGCCAGGGCCAGCGGGGAAAACCGGCAGGTTGCAGGGCGCGCATATTGTGTTTGAAAAAATCACGGTGACGGGGACAGAAAATATCTTGATGGCGGCGGTTTTGGCAGACGGCGAGACGATCTTGGAAAACGCGGCGCGCGAGCCGGAGGTTACCGATCTGGTGGAGATGCTGCGAAAGATGGGGGCGCAGATCAGCGGGGATGGCACGTCCGTGCTGCGAATCCAGGGAGTTGCAGCATTGCATGGGACCGAGCATTCCGTGATTCCGGACCGGATTGAAGCGGGAACGTTTCTGGTGGCAGGAGCGATCACCGGCGGGGATTTGACCATTACCAACTGTGTGGTGGAGCATCAGGCGGCGGTCATTTCCAAGTTGCAAGATGCCGGAGTGCCGGTTGAAGTTGTGAACCAGACGACCTTACGCGTTCGCGGCGCCGCGAAACTGGTGGGCTCGGACATGACCACGGAAGAGTTTCCGGGATTTGCAACGGACATGCAGGCGCAGTATATGGCGCTGGCAACGCAAGCAGAAGGCCCGTCGGTGATTACCGAGACCATTTTCGAAAATCGCTTTCTGCATGCGAGCGAGCTGATGCGCATGGGCGCGAATATTGTAATCGATGGGCGGAAGGCGGTGGTGCGCGGTCCGGCAAGACTTTCCGGGACGATTGTCCAAGCATCGGACTTGCGGGCCAGCGCGGGGCTGGTGCTGGCGGGTTTGGTGGCCGACGGAGAGACTACGATTGAGCGCGTGTATCACATCGACCGCGGGTACGAGGGCATTGTGGAGAAGTTGCGGCGCGTGGGGGCGGATATCGAGCGGGTCAGCGGCGTGGCCGGCTAGCGCTTGCGATTTTCACATTTCATCGGCTTGAAAAGCATTTGGTGACGATGGCGACCCAAATCCTTCGCAAAGACCGTTGCTGCACCGTATTCCGTTTTTTCTAGAGCAGTCCGGCTGAGAATCGCTCCCGGCTGGATTTGCTCCCCGCCGTTGTGCTGCGCCGCTAGCATTGTCTGGGCCGAAATTGGCATTTCGCCAGTTGGCACGGACCGATTGGCCCGGAGCTTTGACGCCTATTCCTGAAACGTCACGCAGATGCCGCTCGGGTCGATGGCGGAAAATTCCTTGGTGCCCCAGGGCTTGGTTTGCAGAGGGCCGTTTGGATGGACCTGGCCGCCGCAGGATTGGTATTCGGCGTAGAGGGTTTCGATATTTTTGACGGCGAAGCGGACCATGGTTTGCTCGCCGACCTGGCGGGCGATGGCGGGGTCGGAGACGGTGGAAATGTGGATGTGCACGTCGCCGCGTTTTAGGCCAGCATAGCTGGGAGGCGTCTGGTCGCGGAAGATTTCGGTGAAACCGCAGTGCTCAGTCCACCATTTCAGCGAGTCAGCGGCGTTGGCAGAAGGTAGGACGGGAATGGCGCGTTGGATGAGTTCCATTTCAAGCCTCGTGAGAATAAATTTGTACTGCGCACTAAAAGTTATTTTACTTGGACGGGTGATGAAAAGGGGGCGATTTCTGAATCGTTCCTCGCGGCAGTGCAATTCACGTGGACGAACATCAGCCGTGCGCAGGCGGCCGATCGAGGATTTGATCGGCGTAGAGAAGAAAGCCGCAGAGTAGACGATACGTGTCGTAGTACTCGGATTGCTTGATTTCTTTATAGCGGTCAAAGGGGCTGTGCAGGATGCCAATCTTTTTTTGTGTGAGCGAATGAATCATGAGGCATGGAATTTGCAAGGCCCGAAACGAACTCTCGTCAGAATCGCCAACACGATCGGCATTGACGCCGGAGAGCGGTAATTTCATGGCGCCAGCCGTGCGATTCAGAAGCTGCACGAGCGTGCGATCGGAATGCGTTACCCAGACTTCGGTCGGCCCCAAGCCGAGCGTATCGAGATTCACCATGGCGTGAATCCTGGCTGACTGTTCCTTGGTTAGCGATTGCGCATAGGTGTGCGACCCCAGCAGTCCATTTTCCTCGCCGGCGAATGCAATGAATACATAGGTATGTTCATGGGGCTGCGTTACCAGCGCCTGAAAAATGCTGGGGAGGAGCGATGCCCCGCTCCAGTTATCGACTACTCCATCTCCGGCGTAAACATAGTCATAGTGGCCTCCCACAATAATGATGGAGTCGGTCTTACCAGGCAGCGTGCAGACCACGTTTTTTTCTTTGGCGTGCTGCACCGGAAGTTCGCCGAGGTGGTCGGCGGGACACCCCGCCTCGGTGAAGAGTGCTTTCATGGTGGCTTGGCGCTGGCTGTTCTTGCCGCTGAAGCGCTGCAGCCGAGACTGAATTATTTCCGGCGCGACCGCGTCAAAATGGATCGCGACAGCACGGGAATAATTGGGAAAAGTGGCCAGCAGGAGGAGAGCGGAAAGCGTCCGGGCCAAGTGCTGCACGCGACGCAGAACGATAGGCATAAGGCTGAGTCGTTGCGACGTCCTCAAGGAAAATTGGTTGGCGAAACTGGAAGCATGTTACCGGAATCCGCGGCCGCAGGCAAAAGGAAGCGAAGTTTGATACAATTTGCGACATTGCTTGAGCGGCGTGACGCAAGGCGTACGCCTAACCTGCGGAGGGCTTCAATGGCGAACACGGAACTCTTGAACAAGATTGATGCGGCGATTGCCGAGAAGAACCTTTTGAAGCATCCGTTTTACGAGGATTGGCAGGCGGGCAAATTGAGCCGCGAAGCGCTGCAATTGTATGCAGCGCAGTACTACAAGCACGTCGAAGCGTTTCCCAAGCATCTGAAGGTTTTGGCGGCGCGGACCGATGGCGCGTTGCGGGACCTGATACTGGAGAATTTGGCGGAAGAAGAGAATCCGGCGCGTCCGCATCCAAAACTGTGGCGGGATTTTGCGGCGGCGGTGGGTGTGGGCGAGGATGACATTACTGCGTGCCCGGCTCTCCCTGGGACCAAGGCGGTTGTCGGAAAGTTTCGCGAGATTTGCGGCGAGCGCTCGATGACGGAAGCGGTGGCGGCGCTCTATGCCTATGAAGCGCAAGTACCTGAGATTGCGAGCACAAAGATTGCCGGACTGAAGAAATTTTATGGCGTGGATCAGCCGGCAGGACTGGCCTATTTCACAATCCATGAAGAAGCCGACAAGGAACACCGCGCCGCCTGGCGCGGATGGCTCGAGGAAAATGCTTCCGGGAACGAGGAGCAGATTTTAGCGAGCACGAGGGAAGCGTTGAATGCTCTGTGGGGAGCGCTCGATGCAGTGCATAAGAGGCAGGAAGTAGTGAATTAAGAAGGGACGAGCTGGAGAAGCGAAGGGTGGGCCCGCGATTTCGTTCGGGGCCCACCCTTTTTTTGCAGCTACAAGCAGAATCCGTTCAGCAAAAACGCCGGCCAGGTCCCTGCACGCCACAAATGCCGTCGCGTCCGCCAGGTCGCTGCTACCTACGGACCTGACTGGTGTCTAAGGAGCAGACCGGGTCGAAGCCCGTGAGGAATGCGCGACCGCAACCACTAGTTAACCGGCGCAGCTGCTGTTCGAAACCCGAGCGCCTGCATCACGGCGTCATGTACCGCCGGCCGCACCTTGGCGATCTTCATATTCTCGCGTGTGGGGTTCACGCGATTGGTCAAAAGCACCACAAACACCTGCCGGTCCTGGTCGATCCAAATCGACGTTCCGGTAAACCCGGTGTGCCCAAACGTATGCGCCGAAAAATAATGTCCGCTCGATCCGCCCTCGGTTGGCACAGCCCAGCCCAGAGTCCGCGTGCCCGAGGACAGCTCTTGCGGAGTCGTAATTTCCGCAATCGTCGCGCGCTTCAGGATCCTCTTGTGGCCGTAAACGCCACCATTTAGAAGCATCTGGCAAAACGCCGCCAAATCGGGGGCGGTACTGAAAATTCCTGCGTGTCCGGAAACGCCGCCAATTGAAAACGCATTCTCATCATGCACTTGGCCCTGCACCAGCCGGTGCCGCAAGTTATTGTCAACCTCGGTTGGCGCAATCGACGGCCAAAGCTTTTTCACCGGCTTGTACATCGTGTCGGTCATGCTCAGCGGCGCAAAAATAAAACTGTGTGCCAGGCCGTCGAGCTTGCGTCCGGTCAACCGTTCAATAATTTCGGCCATCAAGATAATTCCCAGGTCGGAGTAAACTTCCTTGGTCCCCGGTTCATAATCGAGAGGCTCGACAAAAATGCGCCGCAGCGTCTCTTCCTTGCTTGTGGAAGTCCGCCAGTATTCCTTGAACGGCGGCAACCCGGACGTATGCGTCAGCAAATGCCGCACCGTCACCCGGCGGCGCCACTCCAGATCTTTGCCATCCTCGTGCAACAAGCTTTGCAGTCCGTGAGCGGTCTCCCGCGTTGCCGTCCATTCGGGAAGGTAACGATCCACCTTCGCATCGAGATCGAGGCCAACCGGGAAGTCGCCTTCGAGTAATTTCGCAACCAGCGTCGTCGTTGCCACAACTTTCGTCAGCGATGCAATGTCATACATCGTCGTCGGAACAACCGCCGCCGATTTTGCGTCATAGCTCAACTTTCCGAACGCGTGAATGGCCAGTCGTCCGCGGTAGCCCACCGCGAGCGTCGCGCCCGGAAACGCCTTGTCCGCAATCGCCTTCTCCACCACGTCGTAGACTGGATGCAACTGCTCTTCTGTGCGCGCATCCATCGGCTGCAGCTTCATCGGACCCGCCGGAACTTCCATCCCGAATCCGGCCTTCATCTCCACGCCAGGAATCGTGACCGGCAAATGCCCCGCGACCGGATTCTCGCCAAACAGTGCGCGTGCCACGGAAATCTGCGCCACATCGCTGATGCCAAATGCCGCCAGCCAGGTCTCGGCCTGCGGAAACCGTTCAATCAAATAGGGGCTGCCAAATCCTACGGTCACAACCGGCTTGCCGCTCTTGAAAACTTGTTCCGCCAAAGCGGCCTGCTCGGCCGGAACATCCACATTCCCCTTGCGATCGCTCACCCGCACAAACAAAGCCAGAATCGTCACATCATAGGAATCCGGCGCAGGCAGTTTCAGGGAATCGGCCTTCAGAAAACGAGTGTCCGCCCGCAACGTCGTCACTGAATCAAATCGCGAACGCAGCTCGCGTTCCAGGTCTTCGCCGGGATACGGTTCGGGATCGGCGTACATCGCCACCAGCAACGCGCGCGCGGGTTTTGTTCCATCCAGTGGCAAACGATGCGGGATGTCCCGCAGCAAGGAAATTCCGCGATCGGAAATATCCTGCGACTCGCGCTGCGAACCTGTGCTGCCAAAATGCTTGTTGATGGCGTCCAAATCCACGAGCCGCGTCTTGTGCAATCCCAGCCGCGCCTTGGCTTCGAGGATTCTACGGACCGAGGCATCCAGACGTTCGCGCGAAATCCTGCCGGACTTTACCGACTCCTGGAGAGCTTCGTAGGCCGCATCCGGAACCGGCGGCATCAACAAGGCGTCGGCGCCGGCCAGTACCGCGCGCACCGCCGCTTCGCCCGGAGCGAAGCGCACGGTAATGCCGCCCATGTCCATCGCGTCGGTAACCACGAGTCCCTGAAAATGCAATTCGTCCCGCAGAACGCCAGTCAAAATATTGCGGGAAAGCGTCGCAGGAGTGTTCGTGTCCGGCTCCAGTGCCGGTATCGCCAGATGCCCGGTCATCACGCTGCCGACACTGGCCGACATGGCCGCGCGAAAGGGAACCAGTTCCAGTTTTTCCAGACGCTCTTTGTCCGCGTGAATCACCGGCAAATCAATGTGCGAATCCGCGGCCGTATCGCCGTGCCCGGGAAAATGCTTGGCTGTCGCGAGCCCGCCATTTTCTTCAACGCCGCGCACAAATGCCGCGACAAATTCTGAAACTTTGGCGGGGTCTTCTCCAAACGAACGCGTATTGATAATGGGATTTCCCGGATTGTTGTTCACATCCGCAACCGGCGCGTAGATCCACTGCACGCCCACGGCGCGCGCTTCGAGCGCCGTAACTTTTCCCATCGTGTACGCGTCAGCCGGACTCCCAGCGGCGGCCAGCGCCATCGCCGTTGGAAACGAAGTGCCTTCGTCCAGTCGCATGGCGGTGCCCCGCTCAAAATCCGCCCCAATGAGCAAGGGCAATTTTGATTTGGACTGCAACTGATTCATCAGAACGGCGGTAGGATACGCTTGGCTTTTCACGATCCCCAGCGGAGAGCGGTCCGTAACGTTGATGAAGCCCCCGACATGCAACTCGTCCACGTCATGCGTCATCTGTTTATAGGCGAGCGAATCGGTTGGCGTGAAACTTCCGTGGTAGGTCGCAAAAAGGAGCTGCCCGACTTTTTCGTCTGCGCTCAATTTGCGCAAGGTGGTCTCCACCCACTGCCGCTCTGCAGGCGTCAGCGGTTTCAATCCAGAAAATTTCTTGTCGGGGCTTTTGGTTCTTGCCGCCACTGAATGATTTTGACTTCGCGCGTTATGCGTCATAAGAAGAGCAATCAAGATAAAGCAGGTAGAGACGACGGCGATGCGGCGCTTCCTCATGTGGTGAATTCCTCAAGCCGCCTCGCAATGTATTTATTCATAGCACACGCGTTCGAACCTCTCAATGCAGGTGCGGGCGACGCGTTCCAGAATATCATTGCCACGAATCAATACAGGGGGTCTATTTGACTCGACAAACGCTGTTTTTCGTCCGTCCGTTTTTTCTGGGGATCGCCATTGTTCTGGTGTTGCCTGCAAGCGCTTCTGCAAATCGAGCGGCCGGGAAAACCTCCAAGACGCGCGCGCGGGCCGCGCGCGTGCAGACGGGGCTGGATGTCCTCGAAGCGCAGAAATTCGCTCCGCTTCGCGGCAAGCGAATTGGGGTGATAACCAACCATACCGGCCTGGATGCGCAGGGCCGCTCGATTGTCGAACTCCTGGCCCGCGCTCCGGGAGTAAAGCTGGTGGCCATCTTCAGTCCCGAGCATGGGCTGGCCGGCCGCAAGGATGTGGAAAATATACCGTCTTCGCGGGATTCCTCCACCGGGCTGCCGGTCTACAGCCTGTACGGGGAAACCCGCCGCCCCACCGAAGAAATGCTGCAAAACATCGATACCCTGGTTTTCGACGTGCAGGACGCCGGGGTGCGTTTCTACACCTATACCGCAACCATGGGCTATTGCATGGAGGAGGCGGCCAAACGGAAAATCTCTTTCTATGTCCTGGATCGCCCCAATCCGCTCGGAGGCGAAGTCCTTGAAGGCCCCATGCTGGACGCCGACAAAACCGCTTTTGTCGCGTACTATCCGGTCCCCGTCCGCTACGGCCTGACCATTGGCGAGCTGGCGCAATTTTACAACACGGAAAACCACATCAACGCCGACTTGCACGTGATTGCCATGAAGAACTGGCATCGCAATTATTATTTTGAAAGCACGGGAATCCGCTGGCTGCCGCCGTCGCCGAATCTGCGTACGCTCAAAGGCTCGATCGTGTATCCCGGCATTGAAATTCTGCAAGCCGCAAAAGTTTCCGTGGGTCGAGGAACGGAAACTCCGTTTGAACAATTTGGCGCGCCGTGGATGGACGGTGAAGCAGTGGCGCGCGCTCTGAATGAGCGCAATTTGCCTGGTTTGCGGTTTGCCTCGCAGCCGTTTATCCCTGTGGCGGAACTTTACAGCGGAAAACGTTGCGGGGGCGTGGCCATTCGCATTACGGACCGGGCAGCGGTGCGCTCGTTACGGCTGGAAATTGAAATTGCGACGATCCTCAAAAAGCTCTATCCGCAGCAATTCGATGTGACGAAATTGCTGGTCCTTACTGGAAATGATGAAACCATCCGCCAATTGACGGAGGATGTTGCTCCGGAGAAAATTGTGGCGAGCTGGTCCGCCGATTTGCAAGCATTTGACAAGCTTCGTCGCAGATATTTTCTGTATAAGTGAAGGACGCTTCGCGCAAGCGCCGCGTTGACATAGTGCAACCTTGGTTGTGATAAAGTCGGGCGATGCGCATCGTTTCGCTTCTGCCATCGGCTACGGAAATACTTTTCGCGCTGGGCTTCGACAAGGAAATCGTCGGAGTCAGCCACGAGTGCGATTTTCCCGCACAAGCCCGCACAAAACGGGTGGTAATCCACTCCCGCATTCCGCACGGCGCGACGCCGCTCGAAATCGATGGCCTGGTGCGTGATTTTGTTTCGCGCGGTGAAAGCATGTACGCCGTGGACGGCGAAGCCCTCGAGGAACTGGCTCCCGATTTGATTGTCACGCAGGATTTGTGCCATGTATGCGCCGCTTCGCCGGACGATTTGGCCACCGCCCTGGCAAGATTTGGGCGGCGTCCGGAAGTGCTTTGCCTGAATCCCCAGGATCTGGGAGACGTGTGGCGCGACATTCTATGGGTTGGCGAGGAAACCTGCCATGGATTCCAGGCCGAAGCGCTGGTGAAGAGCATTGGTGAGAAGCTTGGCGCGATTGGAATTGAAATGCGCCAAGCGACAGAACGGCCACGGGTGGCCTTTCTCGAGTGGCTGCAGCCTTTCTATGTTGGCGGACACTGGGTTCCTGAAATGATTGAACTCGCCGGCGCGCGGGACGTCTTTGGCAAGGCCCGCACGCCTTCGGTCCGCGTCACTCTGGAAAACGTAGTCGATGCCGCTCCCGATATTCTGGTGATCGCACCGTGCGGCTATTCGGCCGAACAGGCCCGCGATGAATACCGCAGCATGGCCTTTCCCGATGAGTGGAACGCCATCCCCGCCGTACGCCACAACCGCGTCTACGCCCTGGAAGCGAACAGCTACTTTTCTCGTCCCGGTCCCCGCCTGGTGACCGGAGTCGAAATCCTGGCAAAGCTCTTCCATCCTGCAGCCGAAGTTAGCCCCGAAGCCGCGAAGAGTATTTTGCCCATCACGCAGACAGCGAAAACGTCCCGGGCCGCTGCTGTGTAGCAGGTTCCGGCCCTAACTTCGCGGGACCTGCGCCTGACGGCCGAGAACGTAGACCCGCGGGCTAGCTTCGGCCCGAACCCGTGGCGTTCTGCTTGGCCCAGTGTTTGTAGAAGGGAAGTCCGGCCAAAATCAGGAGCAGTCCGATCGAAGAGCGGATCGGGCTTCCCAGCCAGATATTGAAGGTGAGCGCGAGCGCACCGGCTACGAAAAGGCCGGGGACCCAGGGATAGCCGGGGCAGCGATAGGGGCGGGAGAGAGTGGGTTCGGTGGTACGCAGCCGGAACAGGGCCACGACTGCGAATCCATAGAAAATCCAGCCGGCAAAAATGTACAGATTGGTCAGTTCTTCAAAGGTGCCGGTGAGGGCCATCAATCCGGCGAGACTTCCTTGAAAAATCAGGGAGCGGCCGGGTGTACGAAATTTCTCGTGGATACCTCCGACGACTTTGAAGAAAATGCCGTCGCGGGCCATGGCATAGCCGACGCGCGCGCCGCTTAAAACCGAAGAATTCATGGAGCCCAGGGCGGAGATGACCATCGCCACGGTGATCCACAGCGCCGCGCCGCGGCCTGCAATGCTTTCGACTACGTCGGAGGCGATGTGTTTTGACGCCGCCACGGCCTGGAGCGGCAGCACTTTCAGACACGCGGCGCTGAATAGCAGATAGACGATGGCGACAAACGAGACACCGCCAACCAATGCCCGGGGAAAATTCTTCTGTGGATTTTCGACTTCCGAACCGACCAGATTCAGATCTTCCCAACCGTCGTAAGCCCACAATGCCGCCGCAAGCGTTGCCAAAAATGCGCTGAGAATCATGCCGGTGCTTTCGCCGGGCGCCGGCCAGAATGGATTGGGCGCGTGCGTGGCCGGGGACGGAGAGAAAAAAGCCACGCCGATGACGATGACGACTGAAGTTATTTTAATGGTGGTGAGAAACACTTGAACGGCTCCGCCGAGCCGAACGCCGAGGTAGTTCACGCCGGTCATGATGGCGATCCACAAAACGGCGAGCGGCTGCGCCCAGGTAAAAACAAAATCGTAAGGTTTGATCCAATTCGTCAAACCGGGAATCGCAATGTGCACGGTGAAGAGTGGGGCGGCGACAAAAGGCAGCAGAAAGCTGAGAAAACGCATCATGCCGGCCGAAATGGAAGCCAGGGAACTGGGACGTCCTACGATGGAATGCATCCAGCCAAACAGAAATCCCCACACCGGGCCAAAGGCGCGGCGCAGGTAGGCGTATTCACCGCCCGCTTCCGGAATCATGGCGCCCAGCTCGGCGTAGGAAAGGGCTCCGAAAATCGAGAGGATGGCGCCAACAATCCACGCGGCAAAAATGACGGAGACGGTGCGCCCTTCGCGCGCCATTTCGGCCGGCTTCAGAAAAATGCCCGTGCCGATCATCGTGCCGACCACGATGGCGGCCGAGGCCCAGGCGCCCAATCCGCGCACGAGGTCCAGGCGTTTTTCGGTCATGGGTGTTCACCGCGCGAAGCGGGGACGCCAGTCCGGGGATCCAACCGGCTGATCGCCCCGCCAAAAAGAAAGGTCACCGTAGCTCCTATCAAGACGTACCACGTATAGGCCACGGTCGTGAAGCGAAACACACACAGAATCGCCGCCAGGCCCAAAAACATTCCGAGGAGAGCGCCTGTGGCGTTAGCGCGGCGATCAAAGGTGCCGAGCAGAAAAAGCCCCAGCAAGCACCCGGAAGGCAATGCCGCCACGGTGAGGCCGGCTTCGAGCAAATGTCCCCATTCAAGAAAACCAAAACCCATCAGTACCAGTCCCCAGAGCAGGGTCATACGACGAGAGAGGCGCATGAATTTTGCGGGATCGGCTTCATGGCCGCGCAGTCGCGAGAAGTCGAGAACGCTCGAAGCGGCCAGTGAGTTGAGCGAACCGCTGGCATTGGACATAGCCACTGCAATAATGGAAGCAAGCAAAAGACCTGCGAGCCCGGTGGGCATTTCTTTTACGAGGAACATCGGGAGAATGCTGTCGGGGCGGTCGCCAGCGGAAAGCAGCGGCGTGTGCTGCGCGAAAACGAAAAGCAAAACGCCGATCAAAAGGAACACGGTGAACTGGATGAGGATGATCCCTCCGCTCGTGAGCAGTGCCTTACGGCTGTCGCTTTCATTCCGGGCCGCCAGCAGTCTCTGAACGATCGTTTGATCGGTGCCGTGGCTGGCCATGGTGAGAAAGGCACCGCCAATAACACCAGACCAAAATGTGTATTTCGTCGTCAGGTTCCAGGTGAAATCGAGAAATTGCAATTTGTGACCCGCGGCGGCGGCGACTTGTGCGACTTCGCTCCAGCCCCCGGGAATGCGGTGGAGGAGTACGAAAAATGTGACGGCGCTTCCTGTGAGATACAGCAATAGTTGGGCCACATCGGTCCAGATAACGGCTTTCATGCCGCCTTCAAACGTGTAGAGAACCGTGAGCGCGATCACCAGAACAACCGCCAGGTGCACGGAAGTGCCGAGGACCACGCTGATGACCAGGGCAATGGCGGCAACTCGGACACCTTCGGCCACGGCGCGGGTAAGCAGAAACGTTGAAGCCGCGACAGCGCGCATCCTGGTTCCGAAACGCTTTTCAATCAGCGCGTAAGCCGTGAAAAACTCACCGCGAAAATATCCCGGCAACAGCAGCAGGACGATCAGAACGCGCCCCACCAGATAGCCAAAGACGAGTTGAATGAACGTGAGATTGCCGCCGTATGAAATGGCCGGGGTGCCAATGATAGTGAGAGTGGAGGTTTCCGTCGCTACGATGGAGAACGCCAGAGCCCACCAGGGAGCCGTTCGTCCGCCAAGAAAATAGTCGCGAGTGGCCGACTGATTGTCGCCCGCCCGAGCCGCGCCCTGTTTGCGCCGAAAGCGCATGCCCAGTGCGGTCACGCCGAGCAAATAGGCAACGACAATGCCCAGGTCAAGTGGATGGATCCGCATCTTATCTATAGGCTCTCCCGCGCAGGAATCGGCTGCCGCAGAAAAGTGCGACGAGGATAGTGGCGGCGGGGCATGACGTCAAGGAAACGATGCGCACGTGTCGTTAGCACATGATATGTCCGGTCGAATTAGCACATGAAATGTCCGCTTTTAGCGAGCCACTAAGGTAGAGCTACCAGCCTGGAGGGGAGGCATGGAGAGCTACTCGAGAGTGGCAGTGGAGC
>Ga0193716_1000026_pt1 | contig 105190 bp, 85 predicted proteins | sample U2c1metaG_FD_145901 | JGI IMG/M metagenome (GOLD analysis project Ga0193716, IMG submission 145901) | Soil microbial communities from a riparian zone of the East river system, Colorado, United States - U2c1 | ecosystem: Environmental > Terrestrial > Soil > Riparian zone | place: USA: East...
AATGTCGGGGGTGGATCGCCGCCGCTTGAGGGCTGTGGTGCAAAAACACGGAGCGGTTGAGCGCCCGTAAGGGCCTCCATCATGAGCCGGACCGTTTTTTCCATCTCGGCTACCAACGGAATGGCGCGTGGAACATTCCCTTGAGCCACGTGGACTCCATTCAAATGTGGAGCTCCTTCGGCCAGCAAAGCCGAGCGAACGCTGCCGACGCCGTCGACCAGAAGACGAATTTGTTCGCGATCGTCCCGAGAAAGGTGGGTGGGACTCCTCAGATTGGCGGCGAGGTCGACAATTCTTCCCGTAAGAGCGATCACCGCTCCCATTTGTTCGGCATAATTCGGCGCATAAGCAGAACGTTGCAAGATGCGCCGCAACATGGACGTTCCGACCATGGCTAGGCGCACTACATTGGCTTGCGCTCGGTCGACAGAGCGATTGTTCGCAAAACACATTAACAGGTTTTCTACGGCGGCAAGGCGGTCGGCGACGCCCGCCACGATGTCCTCGCCGGGCTTGATCCGCGAAAACAATATTTCTACTCCTACGGTAACCACGACTCCAATGGCGGATGCCAGGCAGAGCCACAGCGTATCTTCGACATTCGTTTCGGCCGAGACATGACGGTCCCAAAGAGGCACACCGACGCAAATCATGATCGCGAAGGTGGAACTGGCACCGAAGTTCCTGATGGTGCTGATCGCGTAAAATCCCAGAAAAAATGAAGCCAGGACCCAGAGAAGATGAAGCGTCGGTATGCTGATGACGATCGAGGCCGAAGCCAAAAGATACGCGCCTCCGATTCCGGTCAAGGAGAGGATCGTCGCAGCCGACTTGAACGTGGCTTGCGAGCTCTCTCGAGAAACGGTGAGCGCGTAGATTGCTCCCTGGAACCCGTAAGGGACGCGAAATACCATGCCGATCCCCATGACCAGGGTCGCGGCAATAATCATTCGTGCGACCAGCGCTGTTCGACCCCGGTACGGTGACAGTTCGTCTTTAAGAAACTGTTCCAACCAAGCGAGCGAAGAAGGCATCGCAGAGATACCTTGTGCATTTGTAGCCATGCTCAATTCGCGCGAATCGTTACAACCGCAGATTCCCCAATTCGAAAGAGTTCCGGCGCGGGATTCTCCACCCGCACGCGAACCGGGTACCTGGATGCGAGGTGTACCCAGTTGAGCGTTCGCTGCACGTCCGGCAGGCCTTTGTCCAGCTTTCCAATGACGTCAGGATCAGGAGTGACTCCAAAACCTACGCTGTCCACGATGCCCGCGAATCGGACATTGGGAGTCGACAGGACGTAAACATCGGCGCGCATTCCCGGTTTGATGTGCGACAGTTGTCCTTCGCGAAAATTCCCAATGGCCCACCATGTGCGTGCGTCAATTAGAGTGAAGACGTCCTGCCCCACATGGGCGTAAGCCCCTTCTGAAATCGTCAGATTTGTGACCAGAGCGTCAAATGGCGCATGCACTTGGCAGTTGTTGAGGTTGTAGCGGGCGTCCTTCACGGCTGATTCACGCGCGCCTCGCTGGTTGACCAGCGGCTCGAGTGTGGTGACCGCGTTATGTGCTTGTTGGTGTTGTGCTTTGCTCTGTTCGAGAGCCGCCCTAGACCGCTGGTATTGCGCTTGTGCGGATTGGAGGCCTGCCCTAGAAAGCCGCAATTGCGAATCCGCTTGCTTCAGTGCTTCTGCCTGCGCGATTTCAGAGGTCTTTGCCCGGTCCACCTGGTCGACGGTGACGAATTGCTTTGTCAGAAGCGGCTCGAGGCGGTGCAAATTGTTGCTCGCATACGTCCACTCTGCTCTGGCCCGGGTCACCCCTTGCTCCGCGTTGGCTACATCGGCCCGCGCTTGCTCGACGGCCGCCGCCCAGCGTTCGACGTCGGCTTCCGAACTTGAAACATTCGCTTTGGCAACCGAGACGCCGCTCACCAGGGAATTGATTTTCCGCTGCTCGTCGGCGATTTGCCCTTCCAGGACAGCCTGTTCTGAAAGAGCCCTTTCAAGGGCGTACTGATACGGTCGCTCATCAATCTCGTATAGCAGTTCGCCCTTCTTGACGAACTGGTTGTCCCGCACGTTCAGGTGGACAATGGGACCTTCCGCTTGCGGAGCGATCCCGATAAAGTTGGCGAACACTTCGGCATCGTCGCTTCGCGGAGAGCGGTTCGTGTGGTACAGCACAGCGAGGCCCAGGACGATTGCCGCCAGTAGAACGCCGATGCTCACCGAACGGCTAAGTTGCTTGGTGTTTGTCGTGGTGGAATCGAGTTCCATGGTCCGTTCGCCTCGCTGCTGAGAATTGCAGAGTGAGAAATTCCATAAGAGTAGCTAATAAAAAAAGATGAGCCAGAGCATGAACGTGAAGAGTGCAGCCAGGCTCGGGTAAGCCAGCATTGGTAGTGCTGCCTTCACCCGCAACCGCAACAAGGCCAACCGGGCGAAGGCCGTCAGCGCAATCGCTACAAGGAAACACACCAGCCATGCCGGGAAAAAAGAACCCAGCACGTCTACGGACGGCGCCTGGGAGCAACCGAGTAGCAGCGGGGCCACCAGCAGCAAAGGCAATAGTCTCCGAAAGCGGAAATCTCTAGGGGCAGTCATGGTCTCGGTCTCATTGCGTTCGATTGAATTGAGTCCCCGGCTCTAAAGGCCAAAGTCGCCAGTGTCGTGAGCACGCTTGTGCGGGCAAGGACGTCGGTCGAGCGAGCTTGCGCGAGTGTTCGCTGCGCTGCGGTCACGTCCAGCAGATTGCGAAGCCCGTAGCTATAGGACTGCAGGGCGGCATCGTAGGAACGGTCAGCGGCTTCAAGCAGCGCGGCCGCGGCTTCGCGCTGGCGCAAGGCAGTATGCAAATCGGAGTACGCAGCCCAAACTTCGTTCGCGATCTGATCGCGCGAAACGAGGACTTGCGCCTCCGTCTCATGGACGTTGGCTTCCGCTTGCGCGAGCTTATTTTTTCGCGCTCTGCCATCAAACAACGTCCAGTTCAATTTAAAGGCCATGCCGCCCGCCAGGCCTGCCGTTTGTCCCCAGGGAAGCTGTTGTTGCAACCCGTAGAGTGACTGCGCGGTTGGGCTGGCGGTGAAATTCAATGAGGGATAGTAGGCCGCACGCGCTTCCTTGACCTTCGCTTTCGCGGCCTGAACGTCGGCGACCCGCTGAAGGAGGTCAGGGCGCTGCGCAAGTGCGCGATCCATAGCCGAGTTGACGGTGTCGTCGATGGTGCTCGGAATTGGTAGCTCCTGTAGAGGCTGAACGTGTAGGGCAGTTTGTGGAGTCGTTCCGAGGGCGGTTGCAAGGTTCCCGTGAGCAATCTCTTCGGCTCCGAGCACTGCCTGCAGTTCGTATTCCGCCTGCGCCGTTGCGCTACGGGCTTCGAGTACGTCGGGGAGAGTCGCTAAGCCGTGGTTCAGACGCTCTTCGGCTGCTTGCTGTACTGCCTGCGCGTTTGAAAGATTCGCCCGTGCGGCTCCTTCCTGGCCTGAGGTATTCAAGAGTTGGTAGTAAGCCTGCTCAACTCGGTAAATCACTTCGCGGTGTGTGTCATTGAAGGCGAAGTTCGCTGCCAGGGCCTCGGCTTTGGCAGCGTTGATTCGGCCGGCCCGCCCGCCGAAGTCAAAGATTGTGTAGTTCAGATTCAACACGACTTCTACGTCGCCGATTGTATGACGGTAGAAACGGTCCGCCTGGTAGGCTTGGTCGCGGTCAACGCCAGCCAGTGCCGCTGCCGCTACCGTAGGATAGAGCTCGCTGCGCGCGACACCCCACGCGGCGGCTTGCGCGCGGGCGCGTTCCCAGGCGACGCGCGTCTCGGGATTGTGCGATTCCGCCAGATCGATCAACTCCGGCAATGTACAAGTCTGGTCCGGATCAAGCTCGAACTTGGACTCAGAGAATTTTTTTGCTTCTGACCGAATTCGCCGTTCTTCCGGTCCATGCCAAGAATGGTTGGGGGACACAGGCGCCGTTTGAGCCGGCGTACTTCGGGCCAGCAGCAAAATAAGGAACGACATTACGCCACCGACGCGCAAGCGAGGCAAGCGCTGTTCCCATAGGTAGCCCATTACTTTGCGGCCTCAAATGCAGCGACCAAGTTCTTTTTGCCACATCGGTGCATGGCATGATTTGTCCTTCCACGGTTAATCCCGGGTCAACGCTGTCCCTGCAAAGGGTGAGTCATTTCTTCTGGGTGGACCCACAGATCAAACTGTGGTCCTGAGACGAAGCCGAGTTTCAAAGCAGCTTCACGCAGGCTGAGATCCTCGCGATAGGCGGTGAGCGAAATCTTCGCCGCCTTCTCGTAACCAATATGCGGATTGAGGGCTGTAACTAGCATCAGTGAGTTCTCGAGATGCTCCTTGATGCGCTTTTCATTCGGCTCGATGCCGATGGCACAACGGTCGCAGAATGAACGCGAAGCCTCGGCGAGGAGCTCGACGGACGTCAGCACGTTGTGCAGCATGACGGGCTTGTATACGTTCAACTGAAAATTGCCCTGCGAACCAGCGAACGCCACGGCGTGGTCATTGCCAAACACTTGGACTGCGACCATCGTCAGCGCCTCACACTGGGTCGGATTGATTTTTCCGGGCATGATGGAGGAGCCCGGTTCGTTTTCTGGAATTTTGATTTCGCCGAAGCCGGCGCGCGGACCACAAGCGTACCAGCGCACATCGTTTCCGATCTTCATCAACGCGCCCGCCAGCGTGCGCAACGCACCGCTCACCGTCACCATGCCGTCGTGCGCTGAAAGTGCGGCGAATTTGTTGGGAGCTGAGACGAACGCCTGACCAGTCTCTTCCGCGATCCACCCGGCAGCAACCTCACCGAAGCGTGGATCAGCATTGAGCCCGGTACCAACTGCGGTGCCCCCGATGGCCAGCGCGTAAATCCCGGGAAGGGCCCGGCGAATACCGTCGAGTGCCTGATCGAGCTGCGCTACCCAACCGGACATCAACTGCCCTAGTGTTAGCGGCGTCGCGTCCTGCAGGTGCGTGCGGCCGACCATGACCACGTCGCGATATTGCTTCGATTTTTTGTCTAGCACGTCGCGCAGACTGTTGACGGCTGGGAACAATTTCTTCTCGATCGCCTCGACCGTCGCGATGTGCATCGCGGTCGGAAAAGTATCGTTCGATGATTGGCTGTGGTTGACGTCGTCGTTCGGGTGTATTGGCTTCTTTGAACCGACGACACCGCCGGCAAGCTGGATCGCGCGATTGGCGATGACTTCGTTGGCATTCATGTTGGTCTGCGTGCCGGAACCGGTCTGGAAAACGACTAAGGGAAACTCGTCGTCCCAACGGCCGTCGATCACTTCCTGCGCAGCACGGACGATCAGTTCGACTTTCTCCTTAGGAAGCTGGCCCAATTCCTCGTTGGCCAAGGCCGCACATTTTTTCAGAATGCCAAGGGCTCGCAGGACCGGCCGGCCCCAGCGAAAGCGCTCAACGCCGATGGGAAAGTTCAGGTGAGAGCGCTGGGTTTGCGCGCCCCACAGATGTTCTGCTGGAACCTGCACGTTCCCCAAGGCGTCCTCTTCTAAACGAAACTGATTGACGTCTGTCACGGTCATATTTTTAACTCTCCTGAAATTTATTTCCCCCAGAGCAGCGACGCCCAGGGCACACCAATTCCGAGGAACACGATGAGAAAGATCGCACCGAAAATCGTTCCGAGGCGCCAGTAGTCCTTGGCAGGCAAGTAGCCGCTATTTGCGTAAATCGGGCTAGCCGCATCCGCGAATGGCGTGATGACGCCCATGAGTCCCAATTCCATGCAAAGCAGCAGGGCGAATTCCTTCACAGGGATGCCGGGGATGACAGCGCCGGTCAACAGAATCACCGGCAGCAGCGCAGTCGTGTACGCATCCACGCTGGCGAACACATAGTGCGCCACGAAGAAAAGCACGAGCAGCAGAATCATGGCGAGGTGCGGTGAAAATCCATGCATGTGCGCTGCAATACCGTCAGCGAACCATTTCACGAAACCAACCCGGTTGAGGCCATCACAGAGTGCAATCAGTGCGCCGAGCCAGGCGAACGTAGTCCAGGCGCGTTTATGGCCCGCGATGTCATTCCAGGTTAAAACCCGGGTGATCAGCAACAGGGAGACGGCAATCCCTGCAACGGTCGCCGCACCGACGTAGGCGCCTCCGGCAACCCACAACACAAGTGAGAGGACAACGACGGCTGCCAAAATCATTTCGTTTCGGGAGAGTGGTCCGATCTTTACAAGTTGTGCCGCTGCCCACTTGGGGACTTCACTGTTCCGCTTTACCTCTGGCGGATAGAGCCAATACGTCAGCAGGGGAATGAGAACCAGAAGCGGAATTATTGCCGGCGCTGCAGTGATAAACCAATCGGTCCATCGCAGCTCAACGTGCGCAAGCTTTTCGACAAATCCGGCCGCCAGCAGATTAAATGAGGCGCCGGTAAGAAACAGCGAACTGGTCACGCAGGTGGTCATGATGGCGACCCACATGAGATAAGACCCGACCCGGCGTGACGTGGGATCGTTTGGCTTCGAACCATAATCGAGGGCGAGATCGTTCGCGATGGGGTAGATGATTCCTCCGCTGCGCGCGGTAGGAGAAGGTATGAATGGGGCCAAGAGCGTATCGGCCAAGGCTATGCCGTAACCCAGCATCAGGGTGCTTTTGCCCATGCGCTTTATGATGACGAGGGCCAGGCGGTGTCCCAGTCCTGTACTCGAGTAGGCCAGGGCGAGTATGAAAGCTCCGAATATGAGCCACACCGTGGGATTGCTATAGCCTGAAAGAGCCCAGGCGAGGGCAGCGCCCGCCGGATGAAAGCCCGGCTCCGCTAACTGTTGCGGACTGAACAAAGCAAAACGCGCGAGCACTGCGACCAGCGTTATGCCGATCACTGCAACTGCGGCGCCGGGTAAGGGTTCGAGAACCAGGCCGACAATTACGCCCACAAAAATAGAAAAAAAGTACCACGCATAGGGCGCGAGACCGGAAGGCGCCGGGATCAAAGCGAGGACGACCGCGATGGCAACGGGCGCTAGCGCCTTCCACAGCGGCGTGGCCGCTTTTGCTTCAGGCCGCCCGCTTGGTGTTGCGACAGTATCTTTGGACGGAGCAGCCTGATTGGCACTTCCCAAAATCGTGGTTGAAACTTCCGTTCCCATACGGTTCCCCTTAGAAATTGAACTTGATCCGATGGCGTTCAATATCGGATTTCGAGCCACCCGGTCCAATAGTTGACGTCCCTCCCGGCGGTTGCCTGCCGTAGAAAGTCGCCAGTAAAGAAGTGCAGATACTCCGTGAAGAAAGTGGCGTGTCGATTCACGTCCAACTTCGCTTGCAGTGCGGCGTGGCTTCCGATGTAGCGAGCAGTGCTGTTGGTTCCAGCAACGACAATGGCTCCGGACGCAACCGAGTAGAGTCCGTCCTGATCGCTCTCGCGCCAGTAGAAGGCGACGTTTGGCGTGAGCGTAAGCCTCTTGACCGGATTCAATCGGAGCGACGGCTGTATATCAATTAGGTCGCGTTTTCCGAAGAACTCTCCGTAGCTGAAGTACGGACCCGCTTCGTACAAGGCGTTGAAAGTGCCAAGGGTTTTGCCTTTGGGATTCCCGTCTCCGCTGAAGGCGTCCACCTTGAAGCCCAACCGCGGTTTCCATGGAATCGAGTCAAGCCTGTAGCCGGTTTGTGTCGAGACCGACCACGCACTGATATCGCCGGCCCCGAACCGGCCAAACTGATAGATAAACTCATCGTTGTAGTCCCAGTGTGGAGTGCTTCCCCAGAAACGACTTCCAATCGTTTCCCGCTGCTCGCGCCCCGAACCCTTCACGTACTTGTCCAGCTTGTTGTCCTGCCCCATGTAGTAGAGATCGACGTGCCCGCCCGGCAGGATCGGAAGAGCGTGCACACCGTAGATTCCCCAGAAACTCGTCTTGTGATCAAGGGAATCATCGAACAGACCTTGATCTGCCTCGCTTTGCCGCAATGCGAACCCATCTAATTTCCAACGCGCCACATCTGCCGTCAGCCGGAATCCGTCGAAACTCCGTCGTATGTTGCGCCCGTCGCGTGTGGCGACCAGACTCGACGATCCCAGCGACATTTCCTGACGGCCCACTCGCAATGACACTGAATTCTTTTCCGATTTCCAGATCCCGAGATCGACGAAAGCCTGATGAATGTCGAGTTTGTCTTCGTCAATCCCAGAGCGGGGTCCACCGTTCCTGCCGGTCTCGAGGCTGCTTGCAATCTCGCCAAACAGGCGAAACCGCTCGCCGAGGTGCAGATCGAGGTGGCCGTAGTAGCGCTGCATCAGGTAGGCGTTCCCCTCCGGACCGCTGCCCCATGTGTTCTGGCTGAAATACTCCCCTCGGTCGCGACTGACAACGCCGAACGACAGATAGTAGTTTTCATCTCCGTGGCCTAACGGGATGAACTTCAGTCGGTCAAAGAGTTCGGTCCGGCAGTCGGGATTGCTGAGATACCGGTTGTCCTCGTCGTAGGTCGTTGCTGGGAAGTTGGCCGATGGGCTGGGACAAGCGGCTGTGCTTCCCCCAACATCTTGCCCCCACGCCGAAGCACTCGCGAAAACCGCGAATAAGATAAGGAGACTTGTGCTTCTCACCAGAAGCGCTGTCGACCAATTCAAGACTGCGAACATACCGATAGCTTCCTTTCCGATTTCTTGTGCAAACGAGCGCTGGGGGATCAGCGGCCGGTGATGCGGATCAAGATTTCCTGTCCGCTGTTGAGTGTGATCTTCTGACGCCCATGGAATGCAGTCGTCCCCAGACCGCCGACGCCGCCGATGACGGATCCGATTCCGGCTCCCTTACCTCCGCCGAAAATTCCGCCGAGCAAGGCGCCGGCTCCGGCTCCGATCGCTGTGTGCGTGATGCTCTTGCGGCCTCTGCCACCAGATTCAACCGCACCTTCTACATCGACCTTTTCGCCTGAAGGCGCGTGGTAGAGCTCAATAATTTCGGCCTGAATCGAACCCCGGCGGCCGTCGGGCATAACCACGCGGTCGAAGCGAAGCAGCATGCTGGTATGGCCTTTGGCCTTGCCGGACATTTCAATCTGCGCGATGTGGCCATATACCCGCGCATTCCGGTATTCGCCCTGATCAACGACGGTTGCACTGAGCGGGTCGCCCACTTTCGCGTCCACGCTGGTCAGCGTGTCGTCCAGACGAATGCGCAGCGCAGTGTCGTTGGGAACGGCAAAGTTCGCGGTGGAGGCCAGCAAGGCGCCACTCATCATCACGACCACTGCCAGGAGAAAACCGGAAGCAGCCGCCAAGGATGAAACTGAAAACTGTTCGAAGCGGCGAATCATCGAAATCCTCTCCTCATTCAGAAAAATTTGCATACGCTGGTGTCCACTGCGCCTTCAGCACACGCTGGCGCAGTTCGTCTTCGCTGGTCTTCGGAGCGAGGCCCTGTTTTTGCGCCTCAATGCCAACGGCGAACGCAATATCCCTGGCCACCCGCCGGCTGTCTCTCAGGGGAGAAAGCAGGGACGCGGAAGGATCTTTAAGGGCGGGCGAATTTGCCGCCAGCGCGCGAGCTGCGGTCTGCATCATTGCGTCGGTGACCCGGCGAGCGCCGGAAGCGACAACGGCAAGTCCCATGGCAGGAAAAATATGAACGTTGTTGCATTGCGCGATGGTAATTTTGCGGCCGTTGTAGTCGACAGGTGCAAATGGAGAACCCGACGCGACCAGCGCGCGTCCGTCGGTCCACCGAATCAGATCCTCTGCTGTTGCTTCGGATTTTGAGGTGGGATTTGAGAGCGGAAAAATAATGGGACGCTCGACCTTCCGCGCCATTTCGCGAACGATTGGCTCAGAGAAAGCGCCGCCAACCGTGGAGAAACCGATCAGGGTTGTCGCATTGATATTCCCGATCACGTCGGCCATGCCGATGTTTCCGTTCGAACTCCGGGGCCATCCGGAAACGCGGTTCTCCGGCTGGGCGTAGACGGCTTGCTCGGGCGTGAGATTCTTGCGACCTGTATGGAGCAGACCATCTATATCGATGACCCAGAAGCGGCTGCGCGCTTCCTCTTCAGACAATCCTTCCCCTTTCATGGCCGCGCGCAGGCCATCAGCGACACCGATTCCGCTCCCGCCTGCCCCCAGCATGACGATCTGCTGGTCTTTCAAACTCCTACCGGCCACCTTGACCGCGCCAATAACCGCCCCCAGCGCGACCGCTGCGGTCACCTGGATGTCGTCGTTGAAGGTCAACAAATCGTCGCGATAGCGATTGAGGATGGGCCGGGCGTGCGGAGTCGCAAAGTCTTCCCATTGCAGGCACGTTCCCGGTAGCTCCTGCTTGACCGCTTGCACGAACTGATCGACAAAGTCGTAATAGGCTTGGCCCGTAATGCGTTCATGACGCCAGCCGAGGTACTCCGGATCGTTGAGCCGCTCTTTGTTGTTCGTGCCTACATCGAGGACGATCGGTAGCGTTCGTTCCGGACGAATACCGCCAATGCCCGTGTACAGCGAGAGCTTGCCAATGGAGATGCCGAGCCCGCCCGCGCCCTGATCACCGATGCCCAGAATGCGTTCGCCATCGGTTACCACGATTACATCGATATCCTTATTAGGGCGATTCCGAAGAAGCTCGGGGATTGCGTCGCGCAGGGGGTAGGGAATGAACAGTCCGCGGGGCCGGCGATAGATGTGGCTAAATTGTTCAATCGCCGTCGCAACCGTTGGCGTGTATACCAGCGGTGTCATTTCTTCGATGTGGTCGACGAGCAGTCTGTAAAAGAGAACCTCGTTGGTGTCCTGCAAAGCGCGCAAGTAGATATGGCGCTCGAGGTCATTGTCTTTTTTCTCGAAAGCCTCGTAAGCGCGGACGGCTTGTTCATCCAGGGTTTCTACGTGTGGCGGCAGAAGCCCTGCGAGGCCAAATCTTGTCCTTTCCTCCTCTGTGAAAGCAGTGCCTTTGTTCAACAAAGGAGTGTTCAGGAGATCGGTCCCACCCGGAAAATCCGGTGAACTTGACTGCACGACTTGTCGCGGCGTAACCATTTGCATGTTCCTTTCTTTCTTGTTTCTTTGAGATATTGAAATATTGAAATTCATCAGCGAAACAGATTGACTCGCGCAAGATCAATGATTTCGTCACCACGCCCGTTGAGAACCGCTTTGACCATGAAGAGGGAGAAGCCCTTGGCTTGCTCCACTGTTATCGTCGGCGGCATGGCCAGTTCCTGGCGGGCCACCAGCACCTCGACCAAGGCGGGACCATCGTGTTTGAGGGCCTGCGCGATCATGGGCTCGACCTGGTCCGGCGTTCTCGCCGTCAACCCAAGCAGTCCCGCTCCTTCCGCGATTTTTGCGAAATCCGGACCGTGCAGGTCGGTTGCAAAATCGAGAAGGCCAATGGATTTCTGCTCCAGTTCGACGAAAGCCAGGGAGTTGTTCTTGAAGACAATCACTTTGACGGGCAATTCGTGCTGTTTGAGCGTGAGCAGGTCGCCCATGAGCATCGACAAGCCGCCATCCCCGGAGAGCGTGATTACCTGGCGGCCGGGATAGGTCGCCTGCGCCCCGATGGCCTGGGGCAGGGCATTGGCCATCGAGCCATGGTTGAAAGAACCCATGAGACGACGCTTTCCGTTCATCCTGAGATAGCGGGCTGCCCAAATGACGGGTGTACCTACATCGCAAGAGAAAACCGCGTCTTCGGCCGCGAGTTGGTCGAGCACACGCGCTACATACTGGGGATGAATCGGCGCTTTGTTGGAATTGCCGGTTGCCAGTTCATCGAGTCCTTTGCGATTCTTCCGGTAGTGTTCCACCGATTCTTTAAGGTGTTGTGGCTGCTGGTTCTGCTCGAGGTGCGGGAGGAGGGCTCGCAGGGTCGCCTTCGTGTCTCCAACAAACCCGAAGTCTAGTTTTGTGCGGCGGCCGAGTTGCTCGCCGCGGACATCGATCTGCACCACGGTCGCGTGCTTGGGGAAGAACGGCTGGTACGGAAAGTCTGTTCCCAGCATGAGGAGCGTGTCGCAGTTCATCATGGCGTGATAGCCAGAAGAGAACCCCAGCAGCCCGGTCATGCCCACATCAAACGGGTTGTCGTACTCGATGAATTCCTTACCGCGATACGCGTGCACAATGGGAGCGTTCAGCTTGCCGGCAACTTCAATCAGCTCCGCGTGAGCTCCGGCGCAACCGGCGCCGCCAAGAATCGTTACCTTATTCGACTGATTCAAGACTTCTGCTAGCGTTTTGATTTCTTCATCGGACGGACGCACAGTGGGACTCGCTCCGGCCATACGTATCCGTGGCGTGTCCTCGACGGCATCTTTCAGCGCTACGTCCCCGGGCAACACAATCACGGAGACGCCACGCTTCGTGATTGCGGTCTGAATGGCGATTTCCAGGACGCGAGGCATCTGTGCGGGATCGGAGACGAGCTCGCAATAATGACTGCACTGGGCAAAGAGATGTTTGGGATCCGTCTCCTGAAAGTATCCGCTCCCAATTTCGCTGCTGGGAATATGTGCGGCAATCGCCAGGACCGGAACGCGGCTACGCTGACAATCGTATAGGCCGTTGATCAGATGCAAGTTCCCCGGACCGCAGCTCCCGGCGCAGACCGCCAATTTCCCCGTGAGATGCGCTTCTGCGCCGGCAGCAAACGCTGCGACCTCCTCGTGTCTGACATGTATCCATTCCGGACTCTTCCGCCTACGAATCGAGTCGGTGACGCCGTTCAGCGAGTCGCCAACCACGCCGTAGATTCTGCGAACACCCGCCTCAGCAAGAACGTCTACCAGCAGATCCGCCACTTTTTTCGTCATGACGCTACCTTTCTTTGGCTCTGCCCATATCTTGCAGAACGAGACACTGCAATTCGTTCTCCATAAAAGAGGGCGACAAGTTCTTCTAGATGCACAACATAAAACGCAGCATTGCGTTTGCTCGTTAAGCTTTTATCGTTTTCGTCAAGCCGTTGGCACAACCGAGTGCGCTCGCTTGCCGGCAGGTCCTGTTTTCGATTCATCGTCCGCCCAAACCACGCGAGTGACGAGACTTCCGGACAGAATCACGATCAGCAACGCGTACACGAATCCCCCGTTCCGGGCGACCAATCGCATTCCTGTCTCCTAGCCTACGGCCCGCTCTTCGCGAGCCCAGAAACGTTCGCGAAGAACTCTCTTGAGGATCTTGCCGGAGCCGTTTTTGGGCAGTTCGGTACCCGAATACTCGACGCGGCGGGGGATCTTGTAATTGGCTAAGAATTGCCTGCAATGGCTGGTCAGGTCGTTCGCGCTCAGAGCCATTCCGGGCTTCAGCACGAGGCAAGCGGTCACAAGTTCACCCCACTGCGGGTCAGGAATTCCGAAGACCGCCACTTCACGAACTGCGGGATGTTTGTAGATGACCGCTTCGACCTCGCCGGAATACACATTTTCGCCACCCGTGACGATCATGTCTTTCAAGCGGTCGAGGATGTAGAAATAGCCGTCGGAATCCTGATAGCCGAGGTCTCCGGTGCGAAACATTCCGTTGCGAAATACCAGATCCGTGTCTTGCGGATCGTTCCAGTAGCCCCGCATGACGTTGGCGCCCCGGGCGACCAATTCCCCGTGCTGCCCGACTTCCACTTCCTTTCCCGTCTCGTCCTCGACTCGCAGGTCAATTCCCGGACAAGGCCGCCCACAAGATAGGAGCTTGCCCTCGACATGCTCGTGATCTTCAAGACCTGTGAGGAAGCCGGTCTCGCTGAGTCCATAGCACTGGAGAAGTTTCACGCCCGGCAGAAGCTTTCTCACCCGATGGACAAGTTCCGGCGCCATGGGAGAGCCGCCATAAGCCAGGACCCCGAGGCTGCTCAAGTCACTCGCCTTTGCCTCGGGCATCTGTGTCAGCAGGTTCAGCATTGTCGGGACCAGCACTGTGTGAGTTACGCGTTCGCGCTGGACCAATTCACAGAAACCCTGCGGGGTGAATTTTGCAATCGTGACCTGGCGCGCAGCGAAAGCCGGTGCTGCGAACATGGCGGGAAAATCGGCGATGTGAAAAATCGGTGCCGCATGCAGATAGACACCGCCTTCCCGGTATCCCATCCAATAGCTGAAGTGGTCGACGTTTGCGAGGATGTTGGCGTGGCTCACCCTGACGCCCTTCGGCCGGCCCGTGGTGCCGCTGGTATAGATGAGGGCCAGAATCGCTTCCGGGTCATAAACAGGATCTGGACAGGGCCCGTTCCGAACGCCCAAGGGCCTTTCATCCAGCACGAGTTGCCACCGAAGCTGCACGGCAGGTGTCGGGAGCGAGGAATGCCGCACCAGCCCACGCGGTCGCGCATCAAGCAGAATTCGGTCGATTTCCGGGGCGGAGAGTCGCGCGTTTATCGGGACGGCAGTAATGCCGAGCCAGCTGCAGGCGTAGACCAACTCGATGTACTCGGGAGAATTCGGCAACAGAAGCGCGAGGCGGTCGCCCGCCGCGAAGCCGTTCGCGGCGAGCCCAGCCGCAATGTTCTGGACGCGCTCATGGAGCGCTTTGAAGGAAACAGCGGCGCCGTCGACAACCAGCGCCGTGCGTTGCGCGTAATACCGGGATGCCCGGCCGAGCGAATGAACGTAGATCATGGTCTGCTGTCCAATGACGGCGCGCCTGAGACCGCGAACGACCAACCAGGCGCTTCACGGATTGAAGCTAGTCGCCGTGGCCTCCGGCGATTGCTGCTCCGGCCGCCTTGTCACCTTTTGCGCGGGTAGCCAGCAGTTCCAGCAGCATGGCGTCGCGTTCACGGTTGAGTTCGTCAACCGAGCGGTTGGCTGCCTCTTTCTGCACGCCGTCGATGATCGCCTGCTTGGCCTCTGGACTGAATTCAGTGATCGTTCCAAGGTCTTTCCACCACGAAGCTACGGGCCCCGAGAGGTGCTCCATGAAATGGTGAATTCCTCCCGGACCACCGGCGAGATGGAACAGAAGATTTGGACCCATCACTCCCCAACGGAGTCCAGGTCCCCAGCACACGGCCGCGTCCGAATCGGCGACATCCAGTACGCCCTGCTCGATGAGGTGAACGACCTCACGGTACAGCGCTGCCTGAAGGCGGTTGGCCACGTGGCCGACGACCTCTTTGCGGACATGAATCGGTTTCTTGCCAACCGATTGATAAAAAGAGATCGCACGCTCGACAGTTTCTGGCGACGTTTTCTCGCCCGCCACTACTTCGACCAAAGGAACGACATGAGGAGGATTGAAAGGATGGCCGATGACACAACGTTCGGGATGTTTGCAGGCGGACTGCATGGTGCTCATGGTCAGTCCGGAGGAACTCGATGCGATGATCGAGTCCGGCCGAGTCGCCGCGTCCATGTCCGCGAAGAGCTTGATCTTGAAGTCCTTCCGTTCGGGTCCGTTCTCCTGCACCAAGTCGGCATCGGCGAGCGCGCTCTGCAAATCCGTTGTGAACTTCAGGCGATCGCGCGACGCGTTGGCGGAAAGACCGATGGTGGTGAGATCTTTCCAGGCGGCGTCAATGTAACGGCGCAAGTTGGCTTCGGCGTCGGGTGCCGGGTCCGTTGCGGTGACATTGAGGCCGTGCGCAAGGTAGAGGGCTGCCCAGCTCGCGCCGATAACTCCTGTGCCTACGATTGTTATGTTGCTAATCTCTCTGCTCTTTGCCATACGTTTCTCCTGTTTGAACCAAATATTTCCCAATTTCCCGAATTCACTTGGTCACCGCTGCAGCTCCGTGAGGCGTCTCGGCGGAGCGAGTCGCCTTATCGGATCCGTGATGGTTTACGATCAGACGCGATCCGCGTTGACCTGTGAGATAAGTCCAGACCCACTGAACGAACACGCTCACGCGGAGACTGGATGTCGCCAAGAACTCCAGGTGCACGGCCGCCCATGCAAGCCAAGCGGAGAAGCCGCTCAGATGGATCTTTCCGGTTTGCAGAACGGCGAACCCTTTCCCGACAACTGCCATGTTGCCCTTGTCGAAGTATTTGAACGGTTTCGGCGTCGGTCCGCCCACACTGCGGCTGTGAATCAACTTGCCCGCATACCTGCCTTGCTGCAGGGCCACTTGTGCGACTCCCGGCAGCGGTTTCCCGTTCTCGTCGAGAGATGCGGTGTCGCCAACGACAAAGATTTCCGGGTGTCCCGGCACGGTGAGGTCAGGCTGCACGCGTACTCGTCCTGCTCGATCGGTATCCACGTTGAGCCACTTACCGGCAGGAGATGGTGCGACGCCCGCGGTCCAGATAACCGTTTTGCTGAGGATACGTTCGCCCGTGACGATGATGCCGTCGGCATCTATGTGGTCAACGCTGTGACCGAGGCGAATTTCCACGCCCAGGTTTTGCAGTCGTTCTTTTGCTGCTGTGGATAGGTCCTCTGAAAACGTCGGCAGAACTCGCGGCGCCATATCGACAAGCACGATTCGCGCACTCGCCGGATCGAGTCGGCGGAATTCCGATTTAAGGGTACTCCGCACAAGGATGGCGAGTGCGGCAGCCAGCTCGACGCCGGTTGGGCCGGCGCCCACCAGGATAAAAGTCAGGAGATCGCGATGGCGGCTTGGATCTTCCTCTGCCTCGGCTTGTTCGAATGCCTGCAGGACCTTGTTCCGAACCGCAACAGCATCGACCAGCGTCTTCAGGCCCGGAGCATATTGGGCGAACTCGTTGTGCCCGAAGTAGCTCTGGGTAACTCCGGTCGCGAGCACCAGGTAGTCGTAGGAAATGGGCACATTTTCGCGGTCAGCGTCACTCGAGAAAACGCACTTCTTATCTTTGTCGACTCCTGTGACCTCACCGAGGATCACCGTGGTGTTCTTTTGCCGACGAAGAATCCCCCGGATCGGAGAAGCGATTTGACCCGGCGCCAGGACCGACGTTGCCACCTGATAAAGCAACGGTTCAAACAGGTGATGATTTGTGCGGTCGATCAAAACAACGCTCGCCACAGTATTGCGAAGCGCCCTGGCCGCTGCCAGTCCTCCAAATCCTGCCCCGACAATGACTACCTTCGTTCGAACCATCTCTTACCTCTAGTTGGTAGATTCGCAATCCGTCAGTCCAAGGCTGACGCAGAGTCCCGCGCAGGAGACCTAGGCAACCGCGGCCTTTCTCGACCCCGTAAAGTCGGGAGGACGTTTCTCGAAAAACGCCGTGATCGCTTCTTTGGTATCCGCAGAACGGACACGTACGGAGAACTCGCTGTTCTCCGCCTTCGCGGCTTCCAGGAGCGCGTCGCGCCAGGGCTTTTTCATGAGCCGCTTTGAAGCCTGCAGCGCTGCCGCCGGCTTTTCGGCCAGTTTCTGGGCAGTCTCGGTGGCGGTCTCCAGCAACTTTCGGTCTGGCACGACACGGGTGACGAGCCCGAGTTCTGCGGCACGATTGGCATCGAAGGGCAGACCGAGCTGAAGGAGTTCGGCGGCACGCAAATAGCCGGCACGCATGGGGACGGAGTAAGTCGAAGCAAATTCCGGAACGAGACCGAGATTGATGAAAGGCATTTGGAATTTCGCGGTCTCGCCGGCATAGACAAAATCGCAGTGGGTCAGCATGGTGGTCCCGCCCCCGATTGCCGCACCGTGCACCGCTGCGACGATTGGCTTTTCAAAGGCAATGAAGGCATTGATCAAACGGGACTGCGGACTGTCTTCAGGAGCTGGGGGATTTTTCAGAAAGTCATCGAGGTCGTTCCCCGCGCAAAAGGAGTCTCCCGCTCCATGCCAAAGCACCACGTGGACGCGATCATCTTTTGCTGCGGCGTTGAGGAGATCCGCCATGGTGATGTACATGGCCGACGTCATGGCATTTTTCTTGGACGGTCGGTTGAACTGGACTCGCAGGATGGCCCCGGAGCGCTCGGTAACAATGTCGGTCATCGAGCTCCTCCGGCCGTTGATTCCAAATGCCAGGCGTGCGGGACAGCACCGCTCGCGCGCAAACCGTCGATCTCGTCGCTGCTGAAACCCAGCTGTTTGAGGATTTCGTCATTGTGCTCACCAAGTTCGGGAGCCCGGTGCGCCGGCACTTTTGCAGTGCCATGCACTTTGAGCGGGCTGCTCACGGTGAGCTTCAGATGGTCGCCGGCCCCTTCGAGCGGGACGATCACGTCATTTGCGAGCAATTGCGGGTCAGTCGTTACTTCTTCCGGGCTCCTGACGATGCCGTATGTGATGTGAGCGCGGTCGAAAGCCTGTCGCCAATGGTCCAGGGTTTGTCGAGTGAAGACCGCATCCAAAATTTCGGTTAGTGCCGGCGCGTTCGCGGCGCGCTTGGCGTCGTCGTTGAATCGAGCATCGAGGAGCAGTTCCTGGCGGCCAAGTGCCGCTGCCAGACTCGGCCAGTCTTTGTTCTGAACGACAATAAGAAACCACTGGTCATCGGAAGTGCGGTAGACATTGAAAATGGCATTCGGGGGATTCTTGCGGTCGTGCAGGGGGTAGAACGTCGCTCCGGCCAGTGCAGCTTGAATGTACATCGAGCCGGACCATACGCCTTGCGCAAGGAGGGAAGTGGTGACGTACGCGCCTTTCCCGGTTCGTTCGCGTCGGTAGAGAGCGGTAACAATGGCTCCGTACAGGCCGACCGCCGTTGCGTGATCTCCGCTGCCGGAGGGGGGAAGCGTCGGCGGCGCGCCCGAATCGCGAGTCAAGGACAGCAGCCCGGTGCGCGCCCAGAAAGCGGTAATGTCAAATCCCGGAAGATCGGCGTCGGGTCCGCTGTCGCCGTAACCAGTAATGTCGGCGTAAATCAAGCGCGGGTTCCACGCGGCAACCTCTTCGTAGGTCAGCTTGAGCCGCTTGCGTGCGGGATGGGGGAAATTGACGACGAGTACGTCAGCCCACTTGACGAGACGCTCGAGAACAGTCCTCGCGTGTGGCGATTTCAGGTCCAGCGACATTCCGCGCTTGTTGCGATTGTCCAAGTGCCAGGCGTAGTTGTCGGACGACCGGGGCTGTGGCGGGAGCTGAAAGGTGTGGCGATGGGGGTCGCCCGATCCGGGTGGTTCGACTTTGACGACGTCGGCGCCGTAATCGGACAACATCGTAGCTGCGCCGGGACCGGCGATGAAGCTCGCCAGGTCGACGACTTTTAGTCCTGAGAATATGTTTTCGTCTGCCATGAGTTTTCCTTCTTTCCGTTTCCAACTAGGAATTTCAAACGAGGTTGCAGTCCGCTCTGCGCTAGCGTCCCTGGAACTTGGGAGCGCGCTTTGCCAGGAAGGCAGACGTTCCTTCCCGCTTGTCTTCGGTCCCGGCGCAAAGCGCGAACAGCGAAGCTTCAAGAAGGAGCCCTTCCGCGACGCTCGTGTCTGATCCTTTGTTTACGGCCTCGATGGAGTACTTCACGGCGACTGGGGCGTTGGAGATGATCTGCTTGAGAATGGCTTCGGCGCGCGCGAGCAGACTGGCGCCTGGAACGACTTCATTCACGAGGCCGATGCGATAGGCTTCCTGCGCGTCGATTGTTTCGCCGGACAGAATGAGTTGTAATGCGCGGCCCTTGCCGATCAACCTGGGAAGACGCTGCGTTCCGCCGTAACCCGGCATTACGCCGATCTTCACTTCGGGCTGGCCGAACTTCGCAGTTTCCGCGGCGATGCGGATGGTGCTGGCCATCGACAGTTCACAGCCACCGCCGAGGGCGAAGCCATTCACAGCGGCGATGACCGGCTTGCCGAGGTTTTCAATGAGGTCCGTCAGCCCTTGGCCGGATTGTGTTTTCTCTTTCGCCGTGAGCGGAGTATCGCTCGCCATTTCGCTGATGTCTGCGCCGGCCGCAAACGACTTGTCTCCCGCGCCCGTGAACACGACGCCACGCACCTCGGAATCGTCGCGGGCGTCCTCGAACGCGGAACGCAGTTCGGATATGGTTTTCGCGTTCAGAGCGTTCAGTACTTTGGGCCGGCTGATGGTCACGTAAGCAATCGGGCCCTTCTTCTCGTACACAACGTTCTCAAGTTTCAAAGCAGAAGCCGGCGAACTCATGATTCTCTCCTCGTAATTGGTAAGGCTGATCGGAGCCCGACTAAGAACCCGCAGGAAGCTCCGCGTACGCGATTCCAGACAAATTTCCTTCGGCGAAGACGATATTTTTCTGGCTCGATCCGTCGAGATTGGCGCTGTAAACCGAGCCCCCCAAATCGGTCAGGAACATGCGCTTGTTCGCCAGATCCAAGGACAGGCCGATGCCTTCCATGAGGTGGTTAAAGACGATTTCCGGCTCTTGGCGTTTTCCGCCTGGCGCATCCATCGGCGCTCGATTCACGGTGTTGCCGCGCGGCGGATCCCCGCGGTCGGTCCAGTAGATCATCCGGTTGCCGAGGTCGAGGTCCAGATCGATCGGCTCGGGCAAGTTGTCGTAGAGAACTTCGATGTCCTGACGGTTTGCTGCAGTCTGGCCCTTGGGGATTTCCAGGCCGGCGCGGAAAATACGTCCCTGGCCGGCGTTGTCATTTCCTTTTTGCGTCCAGTAGAATTTCCCGCCGTTCGCGTCCACCGCGATACCAACGCACCAATTCCTCGCGTCGCCCCGGTCGGCATCGCCATGCCCCGTTTCAACGAGCGTTTCGATGTTCGAGCCATCGAGATTCGCGCGCAAGACGCGCATGCCTTCGCGGTCCGACCAGTAGAGTTTGCGGCTCTTCGCTTCGAGCTGGAGTTGCTTGGGCGTCCAGGTGGCGCCGGACGGGATAATGTTCGTGACGCTGGTGCCATCGAGGTCAGCACGGTCGATCGTGCCGTCGTTGACCTTGGGATTTCCCATATTTGTCCAGTAAATGTGGCCGGCCGCGACGTCAACCACGATACCGTCGGGAAGCTTTCGGCCCTCGCTGACGATGGTTTTCACGTCGGAACCGTCGGGGTTCGCCGTAAGGACGCGACCTGCGGACAGATCCAAAAAATACAAACGGCCCACGGTCTTTGCGGCGAACTTCACGGTTTCAGATTTGGAAGCTTTAGAAGACGGCATGGATCTTTCGTTCCTTTCTTTGTTGCTTTCATTTAGCGAGCGTCGCTTCAGATGGAGTACTCGCAGCGGTCTACACGAAGGCGCTGAGGCCGGTAATGGCCTTGCCAAGAATCAGGTTCTGCATTTGGAACGTGCCCTCGTAGGAGTACAGGGCTTCTGCATCCACAAAGAACCGCCCGACGTTGTACTCCGCGGCGATGCCGTTGCCGCCGAGCAGTTCGCGCGCCCACGCGACCGTCTCGCGGCATTTGGCGGTAGTGAAGGCCTTGGCTAGCGATGCCTGCGCGTCGGTCAACTTGCCTTCGGCCTGCAACTGGGACATGCGCACCAAGAGGCACTGCGAAGCGGTGATGTTGGCGAGCATCTTGGCCAAAAGGTCTTGCACCATCTGGAATGAGCCGATCGGCTTACCGAACTGCAAGCGCTCCTGGCAGTACTTGAGCGCGTTTTCGTAGGCGCCCATGGCGCATCCCGTCGCTTCCCAGCCGACCAGGAAACGCGTCATTTTCAGAACCCGGGCCGTGTCGCGGAACGATTGATCGGCTTGCAGGCGGTTTTCCTCCGGGATGCGGCAGTTCTCCATCGTGATCAGACCGTTCTGCACGACCTTGAGGGCGATCTTGTTCTGGATTTTTTCGACCTTGAAGCCGGGCGTGGTCTTGTTCTCGACGATAAACGCCTTCACCTGGTTGTCGGCGAGATCGCGTGCCCAGATAATCGAGATGTCGCAAAACGGAGAATTGCCGATCCATTTCTTCTGGCCATTGAGGATCCAGGTGTCCCCGTCACGCTTGGCCGTAGTCGTAAGGCCGCCAGCGGTTCCTGAACCGACAAGAGGCTCGGTCAAACCGAAGCAGCCAATTTTTTCCCAGCGGGCCATTGGCGGGAGCCATTTTTGCTTTTGTTCCTCGGACCCGCCCAGATAGATAGACCCCATGGCCAGGCCGTTGTGCACTCCGAAGAATGTGGCGATTGAGGAATCGACGCGCGCCATCTCCATGGCGATCAAGCCAAATAGCTGCGCGCTTCCGCCTCGGCAACCATACCCGTTCATGCCAGCGCCGCCGATATTGAGTTCCTTAATCGCAGGCAGCAACTCAAACGGGAAAGAATCTTCAACCCAATACTTCGTGATAATGGGCTGGACCTTGGTTTCCATGAATGTGCGCACCTGCTTCACGACCGCCAGTTCATCGGCGGGTAAAGTCTCTACGAGCTGGTAGAAGTCTGAATTGGGTTGCGGTAGCGCTTTTTTGATTTCTTTTGTTGGACTCGCCATGAAGTTTCCTGTTGCTCCGTTTGCCAGGTGTTTGTGTCTGCCACGACGACTGGAAGCATCCGGCGAGCCAAAGATGCTGTTGGCGTTAGGTCGCTGAAAAGAGGCGTTTTACTTTTTCCGGGCCGGGTCAAGCTGGTGAACCGCTGTCAACCCGTTCACGCAACTGCCTAGGCGTTGACCCCGAGGCTTTCGACCTCAATTAAAAAGGCGCGAGCGGATTTCCCTATGTTCTTGAATCACGAACACAAAAATGTGGATGACCGTGGGAAAGCAGATTCGTGCTGGCCAAGACAGCCATTCGTTGCCGATCGACCGTAGCCCTCAATGGCGACGAGCTTGCGGGGACTGTTGCTTAACAAGCGCATGGAGCGCACGCCCAATTCCCGCAGGACCTCGACGCCGACGCCGTAGTCTCGCTGGTCGGTCTATGTTTGTGAATGCGCGTACGGCTGTGGGGTGGTCGCACAATCTGAAGCCGTCGTCTCATGAAGGCGGCCCTCCGCGGCGGCTGACCGGGCCCCTTGTTTTGCAGGCAAGACTTCAGTTAGCGGCGGCGCTCTTGGTTTGCGAGAGCGGAGCGCTTGAATCGTGGGTGGCAAACAACTGATCGGCGGACGCCAGTACCAGCAGGATCCAGAAGACTTCGGCAACCAGTAGATGCGTCAACTGCAGCCACACAGGTGCCAACAGAATCACGTTCATCACGCCAAGCGCAATCTGGCCAGTCAGCGTGATGGCAAGAAGCGGCAGCCACACGAAGCGCTCTTGCTTTCGCCAGTATGTGTGAACCAGCCACAAAACATAGAGGGAACCGATGACTACGGCAATCGGGTGGAGAACCCTCAAGCGCAGTAGAATGGGACTGCTGGGTGAGAAGTCCTGCAGGACCGCGTGCCGCACGGAGTTGGCAGGAAAGAGGGTGTCGCCAAGGCTGGCGAGCGAGCCGGTCAATCCGATGGCCATTACCGAGACCAGGCCAAGTACCGTCGCGATCCTCAGGTAGGGTGTTTGAACCACTGCAAAACGTCGGTCGCGGCCGGAAAGCCACCTTGCGCTGAGTGCCAGAGCAGCAAGCAGCAAGAGGGTATTTCCGAAATGCAGACACAAAACGAGAGCGTGGGTTGTGGACCGGTCGAATCCGCCAAGGTGATCGAACAAGACCAGCAGGGCACCAAGCAGAGCTTCATTGCACAGAAGCACCGCTGCGGCAACAACCGAGTAGCGCGGCCAGTCGCCCTTTGTGGTGCGACGCCAGCACCAAATCAAGAGCATGGCTACAAGCACGAGCGACCCACCGCTCGTTACCCGGTGCGTGAATTCGATTGCTGTTTGGGTTTGCGGAGTCGTGGGGAGAAACTCGCCGTTGCAAAGAGGCCAGTGACTGCCGCAACCGGCTCCGGAGCCAGTTGCGCGCACGTAGGCTCCCCAGACGATGACGGCGACGTTGTACGCTACGACGAACCACGCAAAGCGCGCGAGAGGAACCCGCCCGCTCTCGGAAATGCGTCCCGGCGTCGCGCCTCGGTTGACGACACTGGTTCCGATCAGTTCGTGACTTGCACTAGTAGCAGGCGCAACTCTTTGCATAACCATCTCAGTCTCGACGACGGCCCTCAGGCCATCGCAGATGTCTCGCCTCGTGGGTCCGGGCTGTCAACAGCACCGCCGGGAATTGTCGCACGGGCCGGAGGCGGCGTGAACCTTCCGTAGACGACCCGCAAGGCGGCCACCAGAGGTACGGAAAGATAGATTCCCACGATTCCGCCCACCGCGCCGCCCACCATGAGAGTGAAGATTGCAAGCAGCGGGTGAATTTCGAGCTGGTGCCCCATGACCCGCGGCGCAATGCCGTAGTCCATCAGCAGGCGCCAAACAATGAGCAGGGCCAGCATCCATATCCAGTGCGAGTGAGTGAGTACTCCGGCCGTGACAATGATGGCCGCCGCGGTCATCCAGCCCGCCACCGGAATGAATTCGAGTATTCCGGCAAGCACGCCGAGCACGATCGCGTTCGGAAAACCCAAGACCAGCATCACGACAGAACAATAGGCGAGCGAGAGTCCGCCAAGAATTACCTTCGCGCGAATGTAGCGCTGCAGCATGATGTGCAGTTCGTCCGCCAGCGATCGCAGGAACGCATGATTTTCTTTCGCCGACACGAGATGAATGATCTGGTTGGCAATATTCTCTCCGTCGCTGAGGAAAAAAATGGCCAGAATTGGAATCACCAGAATTCCCGCAAAAGCAGTCGGCGCCGACCGTTCTATTTCGCCCAGGGAACGCTCGATATTCGAGTGATGGCGCTGGAGAAAGGTTCTGATCTGATCCGCCTGTTCGTCGGCCCAACCGAGGTTGTTGGCAATTTCTCCGGAAGAGACTCGGTCGGTCAGCATGGGAATTGACGCGAGAAGCTGGCCCGCGCTCTTGCGAAACTGCGGAAAGAGACCGTGGGAGAGCAGCACGGTGAGAGCGATCAGGGCGAGATAGGCTTCGAGGACGTGCGGGCCTCGCAGGTTTTTGAAAAAAAGAGAGTGTCGCTGCAGGAATCGCACGATCGGATTAATCAGATAGGCGAACAAGAGCGAAAACGCAAAAATGACGATGACTGTGCGCGCCACGTAGACCACGGCAAGCACAAGCGCGAAAAGAAGGATTGTCAGCAAAGCGCTCGCCGTTCTGCGATCAGGAAAGACCATGAATCTCCAGCGGCCGCCGGATCAATCCGGCCGGCCTTCCAATCTTTGCTTGATCGCTCCGAGTGCCCGTTCGAGCGAAGAACGGGTTTTGTCCACGGCAACTTTTCTCACGATGCCGCCCTTCAAACCCGTCAACCCGGCCTGCTGCGAGCCCTTGAGAGTGATCAAATAGAATCCGCGGCCGGGATTGTCCGGGTCGCGCACGCAAACGGTCAAATCCAGAGCCGCCTCGAAGTAGTGGCTGGCGTAAAGTTGCTTTACAGCAACGGCATAGGCCGGATCCGTTGAACGGGAGTCCCGGTAGACGATGGCCTGCACAATCCGCAGGGTGGGCTTGAGTCCAAAATTCACCTTCTCCCAATAAAACTCGGATTGAATATTTTCTGATTGCGCTCGGGGATAGTCGAGCAGATAGTGCTGCAGTTCGGGTAAATAAACGGGAAGGGCCTGCGAGCGGCTGAGCAACGACGCAAACGTCTCTCCTACAACGGCAGGGTGGCGCTTGTCCATGTAGGTTCCCAGAGCCGCGTTGCCTCCTTGTATGTATCGCTGAACTGCTTCGAGCGCCATCTTCTGGGCCAGCCGGTTCACTTGATTTGCTGCGTCAGGAGCAGACCAATTCACCGACTGCTTGAACGCATCCATGGCCTCGGCGGGCAGCTGAACATCGCATTTGCCCGGTTCACAGTTTTTCAGTTGCTTGATGTCGTCGGCTTCCAGAGTGAAACCGTCGAAGTCGGACGGCTGCGGCGGATCGCTGAATTTCCGGACTGCGAGATAGCTGGGAAGTTTTCGCAGCTCGGCAATGTCCGCAGCAAGCTTGAGATATTTTTCCGTAGTCGACTGCACATACACGGAGCCGAATACAAAAACCTCATCCGGAGTGCGCGATTCCACTACCTTCGCAACCGCCTTGCCGTTGCGAATCGCCGCAATCTGATCTTCCGTCAGCCCAGCATAGTCGCGAAAGAATTTGAATGGCTCAATGTTTTGTGCATTCGACGCGGGAGGGAGAATCAAGGAAAGCAAAAGCACGGCGACGTACATCTTTGCGAATCGGATTCTAGTCAGCATTGGTCTTGGCATCCCATACGATCATTTCTTGTCCAACGCCAAGAAAGCAAGCAACAACGGAAGATAGACGATCGAAGCAAAAAGCAACCGCCGTGCGGAAACGCTCGACATCTGAAAAGCAAAGCGCGCACTGTAGCCGAAAAAGGCGCCTCCCAGAACGAGAGCGCCTGCAAAATAAACAATTCCCGACTCGCCGCGAATGGCCGGAACCAGGGCCACAACGAGAAGTGCTAGCGAGGGAAGCACGGTTTGCCAGGCGATGAAGCGATCCCTGCACTTGCCTCGAGGCAGTACGAGGTAGCCGGCCCGCGCATAGTCTTCGCGATACATCCAAGCGATGGCCATGAAGTGCGGAAACTGCCAGAGAAATACGATGGCGAAAAGCAGCCAGGCATTGCCGTCGAGGCGTCCGCAGGCGGCAGCCCAGCCGATCAGCGGCGGAGTGGCACCCGGAAACGCACCAAGCAACGTGCACAGAGGGGTTTTCCGTTTCAGCGGCGTGTACAAGAACAGATAGCCCAGTAGCGTCAGCGTCGACAACCAGGACGCGAGAGCATTGGTTGTGGTAGCCAAATAGATGGCGCCCGCAGCGGAGAGAGAGATTCCGAACCACCAAGCGTGAGCCGGCTGGACTTTTCTGGATACGAGCGGCCGGCGCGCGGTTCGTCGCATTTGCCCGTCGAAGCGCAACTCGATCAGCTGGTTGAGGGTCGCGGCGCCGCTGGCGACGAGTACGGTGCCAACAAGAGTGTGAACGAGAGACGCCCAGGGGAAGTGGGCAAACGAAGCAGTTGCAGCCATGCAAAAGCCGGCAGCGGTGGTGACCGCAATGAGAAAATTCACGTCCGGCTTGGTTAGCGACCAATAGCCGGACAGAACGCCGGAGCGAACAAGACCGTGACGGCGCGGCACGGGAGCCACGTCAAGCGCCGCCAGAATTGGTTTCGTTGCCATTGCTAGACAACCTCCAGGCTCCCTCGAGCACTTTCCGGAACGGCACCGCCAGAAAATCGCGATTGTGCCAAATCGTGTTCACGCGAGGCCCGCGGGGCCAGGAGCTTTGCAGAGATAATCGCCGCCGGCACGAGATAGACGAGCGTGACGCAAGTCCACATCAGTGCGGCCGCACACTGCTGATCTGCAAGGACGGAAAAGCCCAACAGCCGCGGAGTGGAAAAATACACCGGGTATGCGACCCGGTCAGAGAAGACGAGAAATCCGGAAAGGACGTCGCACGGCAGAGTCGCCAGAAAAAGATACAAGAGCAGCGACCATCGCGGCCCGGCTGCGGCGCTTGGCCAAGGCTCGATCACCGGCCACCAGAACAAGAGCCCGGTTCCGAAGAACATGGCTTGCTCGACCGTATGCCCGGTTGCCGACCGTATGCCGAGCGCAAATAACGCGGGTACGTGCCAGAGAATAAGGGTCAGCGCGGAGGCGGTCCAACACAGCACAAGACTTGTGACGATTCCTGCAAGTCGCTGGACAGGTGGGCGGCGCCACACGCGGCCGAGTATGCCGCGGGCCCAAAGTGGCGTCATGCGCCAGAACACTCGCAGGGGTTCACCGAGCAGGATCAAGGGAGGAGCGAAGGTCATAAGCAGCAAGTGCTTAATCATGTGAACCGTCAGCAGGCTATGGTCGTAGGCCGCGAGCGGCGAGCCCGACGCGGTCCACAGCAAAACCAGGCCGAGAACGAAGCTGCCGGCCTTCCAGGCTGGAATGGAACCTGAGCGAGCGGAAATCCATGCGCGCAGGTACAGAGACGCCGCGAGCAGCAAAGCCAGCGCGAGCGAAGCCGGGAATTCCCAGCTGCCGTGGTCAAAATGAACGTGAGGTGACATGAAAGAGCCTCTATCTTGGTGCACCCGGCCGTTGAACTTTGTCCTCACTTAAAGCAAGGTCACGAGCAGCATCGCGCGCCGGTGCTTGTCCTCGAGGATGCAGAGTTCCAAGAAAGGCAACCAGGGCTGTCGTCTCCGCCGGACTCAAGTTCCGTCCGTAGGCGGGCATGTTGCCGCCTCCCTGGATCACTTGCCGAATCAGTTGATCTTGCGTGAGTCGCACGGCAACGCTGTCAAGCGCAGGCCCTCTTTGGCCTCCTAAGTCTCCAAGAGAATGGCAGTTGCGGCATTGCTTGGCCTGGAAAACAAGCGCGCCTTGCCGCTCAAGGGCAGTCGCGCCGTGCAAGAACTGCTCCGGCACGGGGTCGCCGCTCCACGCATTCATGTGCGGACTCCACGGCGTATAGCCAGCGAGGTGGGTGAGTGTTCCGAGGGTTATGGCAGTCAGCAGAACGGTCAAAACAGCGATCGGCCGCCGGCGCCAACTCTTTTCCCCTTCTCCGGAAAGAAATGGCAGCAAGACAAGAAACGCGATAACGACTACGGGGCCAATGAGGAGAGCGGGCGTCTCCATGGAAGGCGGCAAGTAGGACAGCAAACCGTACAGCCACAAAAAGAAGTAGTCTGGTTTCGGCGCGGTCTGGATGATGGTTGGGTCCGGGCGGCCGGTAGGGCCGAACGGACCGAAGTACACAGCGCAGGCGGCTACTGCCAGGAGGATGAAAGCGGCAAAAAACAGATCTTTCCATACCGCATACGGAACAAAGGGCGCGCCATCTTTTCTTGTGAGTTCGTGATATTCCCTCTCGTACGTTGCGCGCTTGACGAGCCGTCCGGGCATCGGCCATTCGCTAATTCCGAGCTTCAGGACCATCAAAACATGTAGCGCTACGAAACCGATCAGCATTCCCGGAATCACGAAGACATGCAGCGCGAAAAATCGCGACAGAGTCGCTCCGGCAATAATGGGTCCACCAAGCATCAATTTCACGATGAGTGGGCCTGCAATAGGCACGCGACTGGCGATCGAAGCTCCGATACCCAGTCCCCAGTACGCGTCTTGATCGAAGCGCAGCACTTGCCCGGTGAAGGCCATGCCTAGCGTCATCAGCAGAAGAAAAACGCCGATGATCCAAGTGAGTTCTCGGGGAAACTTGTAAGCACCAAATAGAAAGACCTGAACCATGTGGATGAGGACAATCGCCACCATGAAGTTCGAGCCCCAACCGTGCATCGCGCGGATAAACCAGCCCAGTGTCACATCGTGATTCAAAGCTTGCAGGCTGCTCCATGCCTCACTGGCTGATGGAACATAGATCAACGCCAGTAGAATTCCGGTGGCGAGTTGGAGAATGAAGACGGTGAGCGCAGCGCTGCCGAACACATAAAACCAGCTCGCTGTGTTGCGCGGCACGGGATGCTCCGCCGCGTCACGAATGGGAGCGGCCAGTTGCAAGCGCTGGTCAAACCATTGCCCGATTTGTCCGATTACGCTCATGTCTTGGTCTTTCTCGGCAAAGCATTCGTTTCGCCGGAGGCGGACAACTGGCTCTCGATGGAAATCAACTCGTTCCGTGCACCGCACGGCGGCGTATTCTCGAGAAGAGAGGCGGTTGGGGATCCCGGAGTCGGCAATTCGCCAGCTTGAATCGTAACCACACCGCCCTGCACCTTGTACGGATACTCGAACAGCCCGCGTTCGGGCGGGCCCGAAGCGCGCGAACCGTCGCGATAGTACGCTCCGCCGTGGCAGGGGCACATGAACAAGCCGGCTTGCGGAAACCAACGCACGGGGCAGCCCAGGTGCGCGCAATTGATGGCAAAAACCTGGAACTGCTCTCCTTCGACGCGCCGCACCCAGCACGCTGTTTCCACGGTCTTGCCGTCGGTCGGCATTACTAGTGGATTTCGAAATGAGGCGAGACGCGTCTCGCCTTCCGGGAACTCGCTGACGTGGCCGAGAGGAACCCAGGAAAGGTAGGCACTTGCGCGTCCTCGCGTAACCGAGGAAAGCAGGAAGCGTACGATCGGCACGGCAATGGCGGCGGCGACGAGTCCATTGAAGAGAATCCCTAACTTCATGAGCAATCCTCGCCGGGAAATTGTATTTTCGTTTGGCATAGTCAGACTCCTAGTGCTCGATGTAGCTCGAAGCGGAATAAGGCCGCCCGGGATGTTGCATGCGTTGCGAGGCAAGCCAGGCAACTACGTCGGTGACTTCCTGGTCCGACATCGATTTCCCCGGCACATTTCCCCTCCAGTCCGGCGCTCCCAGCTCGGGACGGCCCGCGATCACAATCGTGCGCAGGCCTTGGTCGCTAACCAGCGCGAGAAAAGAATCATTGGTGATGGCGCTGGCTTTTTGCCCGCCACGACCACTTGGGCCGTGGCACGACTGGCAGTAAACCTGGAACGCTGCTTCTCCACGCCGAGCGTTTCCTGTTGATTTCGCGGCATAGGAGGGGGGACTCGTTCCGAAAAGGGTTCCTGGCTTGCTCCAGCGCGCTCGAATTTCGCCACTGATCACATCGATTTGCTGGTCAGTCAACATTCCGCCGGCACTCACCGCAAAGGCCGGCATCGAGGTTCCGCTCACGCCACTGGCGATGGCTTTGCGGATGGCAGCGTCGTCTGCGAGGGCCAGATACACAGGATCGGCAAGTGCAATCGCGGGTCCGCCTTTTCCGCCAGCGCCGTGACATCCCGAGCAGTTCTGTCCGTAAAGCGTGCTGAATTCCAGAATCTGATCCGGGGCCACGGGTTCAGAACCCTTGATGGGTTGGCCCTGGGGAATGCCGCAGCCCGAAAGCAATAGACTGAGCAGTCCGGTCACGCATAGATACGGCACGCGGTTCACTGGCGTCTCTCCCCGGCTTCTCGTGGCGGAATGATGCCCGGAGCTTCAATTCCTGCGCGTAGAGCAAACGCCACATTCTCGCGCGTCGGGATACTCGCCTGGCGCACAACAACATTGCCAGCAACGATTCCAAAGGCCATCTGCGAAACGATGAACCAGAACCAGTCGATATGGCTCGCGAGCAACGGATTGAGCAGCCCGAGGAGCGTGTAGACCAGCCCCGACCACAACACCGGTGCCACCAGTCCTCCCAGTAAAATCGCCCGCCGCGGAAATATGGGAAGCATTGCGCCGTAGAGCAAGCCGACAAGAATGGAGACGAGGCCGTGCAGGAGGAAAGCAATCGCGAAAGTGTCGGCATGAAATGAATACAGATGAGCGGGGGCGAGTCTTGTGGATTCCCGGTAGGCAACTGCGGCAAGTAGATTGATAGGATACCAAACGCTGCCGACCTTCAGTATCCCGTAAACACAGGCAAAAAACGCCATGGCGATGCTGCCCGCCACTCCGCCTTTGACACCGGAAGAAATCGGATACGTGCGGACCGGAAGCCATGCGCGTAACTCATGGGTGGGAACCTGAAGCCGTTCGACTGTGCGACGCTCAGTGGTTAGACGAACCTCGTCGGGAACGACAGGCACGGTTTCTTCGTGTTCGTGCGGAAGGACTTCGCGGAACCAGCCGACGCAACCTGCAACGCCCAGGACCAGTCCGAGGGCGCTGACCGACACGCTGGTAAGAAGGCCCGCGAACACTAGAGTGAAGCCCAAAGCCAAAACGATGGGCCAAGCGGTAGATGCGGGCACTGCGATCGCAACCGGCGGCTGCGGGCTCGGTTGTACTTCGTCTATAGATGCGAGCGTTGCCATTGCTTTTCCTTAGCGACCCAGAACGTAAACAACAGTGAAAACAACGACCCATACGGCGTCCACAAAATGCCAGTACAGGGAGAGTGCGTCGACGCGACGAGACTGCTCCGGGCCAACGCGACCTGCCAAGCCGAATAGCAATACGATGGTGAGAAGAATCAATCCAGCGGTAACGTGAAATGCGTGCAAGCCAACCAGCGAGTAATATGTTGTTCCAAAAAGATTCGTCGAGATGGTCAGCCCTCGTTCGTAAATCAACCGGTGCCATTCCTGGCCAGTGCCATAAAGAAACAGGGCCCCAAGAATGACTGTAAGCAACCACAAAGTGAGAAATGCTCCCCGCCGACCGCGCGTAAGCAACCGTCCCGCGAAGTGGATGGTCAGACTGCTGGACAGCAGACAGATGGTGTAAAAAATGGGTGTTTCGAGCACTTCGCGTGGAGTCGGTCCGGACAGGCTTTTCCCCAGGTAAAAGAGATAGGCCACCACGAAAATCGTGAAGATGGCGGACTCGGCGATGATGAGACACGCCATGCCGACCTTTCCACGATAGGGAAGCTTGCAAAGTTCAGAGTTTCCCGGAAGCCGAGTTGTGAGGGTGCTCATTAATCGATTTCCTTACTCATAGTGGCTGTCCGGATCCTCAGGGTGTTTGAGATCCCACAATGGTCTGCGACTTGCAACTGCAGGGATCGCAGCGAAGTTATAGTCGGGGGGCGGCGAACTTACAGACCACTCCAGAGTCCACGCGTCCCAGGGGTCGTTTCCCGCTTTTGCTCCCTTGAAGTAAGAAATCACCAGGTTCGCGACAAACACCAGGATGGCAATTCCCTGGATGAAAGCACCGATGGTCACCAGATAGTTCAGGGTGTCCCAGCCGCGGCCGGGCTCGTAGGTGTAAATGCGCCGCGGCATCCCCAGCAAGCCGGGAATGTGCATGAGATCAAAGGTCAAATGGAATCCAATCACAAACAGCCAGAAATGAAGCTTGCCCAGGCCTTCATTCAGCATGCGTCCGGTGATTTTGGGAAACCAATAATAAAATGCACCGAAGAGAGCGAATAGAATTCCGCCGACGATCACGTAGTGAAAATGGGCGACAACAAAATAGGAGCCACTGAGTTGCCAGTCGAACGGCGATGAGGCCAACATAATGCCGGTGAGACCGGCAATCAAGAACTGGAAGAGGAAACCAATGCAGAAAAGCATTGGAGTCTTGAACTGAATTTTGCCGCCCCACATCGTGCCCAGCCAGTTGAAAATTTTGATTCCGGTCGGGACGCCCACCGCCATCGTGGTAATCGTGAAAAAACTGTTGGCGTAGGAATTCATTCCGATGGTGAACATGTGGTGCGCCCAAACACTCATACTCACAAAAGCGATGCAAACGGTGGCGCCCACCATGACCGGGTATCCGAAAATCGGCTTGCGCGAGAAAACCGGAATAATTTCAGAGGCAAAGGCAAAACAGGGAATGATCAGGACATACACCTCGGGATGTCCAAATATCCAAAAGAAGTGCATCCACAGGGTGGCGGAGCCGCCCGCCTGTGTATCGAAAAAATGACCGCCAAGATAGCGATCCACGAGCAGCATGATTTGCGCGGCAGAGAGTGGCGAAATCGCGAGTAGAACCATTCCGGACATGACCATGTTCATCCATGCAAAGAGCGGCATGCGGCCCAGCGTCATGCCCGGGCAGCGCATGGAGATGATCGTGGCGATGATATTGATGGCCGTGCCGATGCTGCCGAAGCCTGAAGCCAGGAGAGCAATCGTCCAGTAGTCCGGGCTGGGACCCGGCGAAAACGCACGCGAGGCCAAAGGGGCGTACGCCCACCAGCCCACGTCCGGCGCGTTACCAGCACCGTAGAGTCCACTGCCACCGAGAAAGCTGAAATAAAGCAGCATTCCGCCGAACGCCGTCAGCCAAAAGCTGAAGGCATTCAGGCGCGGAAACGCCATGTCCCGCGCGCCAATCATGAGTGGCACGAGGTAGTTGGCAAAACCGAACAGGACGGGCATGGCCACGAAGAAAATCATGGTCGTGCCATGCATGGTGAACATGCGGTTGAATACCTGCGGGGAAACAAAATCGTTGTGCGGGCGCATCAACTGGATACGGATGATGGTCGCTTCCAGGCCCCCGATGACCAGAAAGAACAGGGCGTAAAGGATGTACAGAATCCCCAAGCGCTTGTGATCGACCGTGGTCACCCACTCATGCAGCGTTGCAACCCACGGCCGGCCCGCGGCTTCTGCGGTTTGAATGGCTATAGCATCCGACGACATTGCTGATTCCACTCTCTTTCTCTACTGCAGGGTTTCGAGATAACGCACCAGCGCATCCAGTTCGGCGTCGGTCAACTTCATTGCCGGCATGAGCGATCCGGGCTTGATCGAATCCGGGTTTTCAATCCACAACCGAAGATTTTGCGAGTTGTTCTCCGCTGCGCCTGAGGCGATCGTGCGCCGGCTCATCAAGTGGGTCAGGTCCGGACCAAAACGCCCGGTGCCGCTGGTCCCGTTGATTACATGGCAGTTCAGGCACGCCGTTCTTTCGAAGACGCGTCTTCCCGCGACTTCCTTTTCGTCTTCATTCGCCGGCGGTTGTTGTGCGCGTACCCAGCGCTTGAAGTCTTCCGGGCTATCCACGTACACGCGCAACAGCATTTTCGCGTGTTGCGTACCGCAGTACTGCGCGCATTGGCCAAGAAACAAACCGGTCTCGTGAGGATCGAGCCAGGTTTCGTTCACGTGGTTCGGAATCAAATCAGTCTTTCCGGCCAGCTGCGGTATCCAGAAACTGTGATCGGTATCGGCGGAAAGCAACTTCAAGAATGTCGGTGTGGGATGAGACGGATCGCTCACAGGAACATGGAGTTCGTTCGCGGTGACCACACCGAGCCCCGGATAGCGAAATTCCCACCAAAACTGGTGCCCGATTGCGGTTACTTCCACCGCCTCAGCCGGCTTGGGCGCGTCCTGGATCGCGTGAATGACTCTTGCTGTCGCGAGAAAAAGGACCACCACGATCAGAATTGGAATGATGGTCCAGGCGAGTTCAATCTGTGTGCTTCCATACACTTGCGCAGGTTCGCGCTCGGTGTCCGCCGCTCGGCGGCGGAATTTCACGACCACGTAGCTCAGTAAACTGAAAACCACAAGAAAAATCAGTCCGGTGACGGCGAGGACGAAGAAAGAGAGATGACGGATCGAATCCGCCGGGGTGGAGTGCGCGTCGAAAATGCTGGGAACGGAGTTGGCTTGTGGAGTTGCGGCGCACAACCCTGCGGCCAGAAGCACGCCCGCAAGGAGAAGCGCAACCCCCAGAACTCGGCTGGCGATCGCTGGCCAATCCGCCTTTTGCATTGTCTCGACAATCCTCATCCAGCATCCCCCACGCAGAACTTCAGGTGAACGAGCCTTGGGTGACAGCAATCGCAGCTCAAGACCAAGTCGCGTGCACACCCGAACCATGCAATGCAGTCTCCAGGCGGTTGCCCGCGGCAGCGCGAAACGGCAAGCTGCGTTGATTGAGCGTCTTACGGATGATGAGAACAAATACTGACGAATGGCCGCGGGTGCTGTTGCGTCTCTTGATTGACGAAATGGTCGAAGACCTGTCGCCCGGCTAGTGCGCAGCGTGGCCGCAACCTGCCAGCCAACGATTGCCGGGAACAATTTGTGAAGGCGGTTGCGTCAGGCGAAATCTAGGTCGATGGAGAGAGGAAAATGGTCGGACCCGGCAACTGAGCAATGGACCTGCGGCCGGCGGGCGCGAGCGGGTCCCCGAGTAAGGATCCAATCGATGATTCGTCCGTGGTCGAGGACCGAGTGAGCGGGCCTGGTTGTTACGTGCTGGTTGGCAAATGCATCCAGAAAATGAGCGCGGGTGATTGCACCGGCGGCAGGCCCCTGGGACGCGTCGATGTTGAGGTCTCCGGCTAGAAGAATGGGCCTGTTGGCGTCATAGTGCCGGGCATCGGAGAAGGACTCGTCGAGCTGAGAGCAGCGCAGTTCGTCGTCGCCCTTGCTTTCAAGGTGCAGGTTGTAGGTAACGATTGTTTTGTCCGCAACCTTCGCTTCGACGACCAAAGCAAGTCGTCCTCCGATTCTTTCCTGAAACGGGCTGATTTCCGGAACAAACCAGTGCGGGCGCCAGAAATTCGATTGTTTCTGAAACCGGAGGATCCGCGGATTCGACAAGGGCCACGCTGAGAGGGTGGCCTGCCCGTGGTACGCAGGTGACAGGCGGGAGCCCTGCGTCAATTCCTGAAACTCGCGCGCAAAAACATAGTTCATCTTCAGCGCTTGCGCAATTTCGCGAGCCACGTCTAGATGATGCGTTCGCCGGGCATTCGAATCGACTTCCTGGAGAAGGATGAGATCTGCTCTGCAGGACTGCAGAAACTCGATGACTCGTGTGAGGCGCAATCCGCGGTTGATATTCCAGTCCACAACACGGAAGGTGTCACGCGGCCACAGTTGCCAGCGAACCGGAGCAAATCCTCCCGCAATGATCTGGTCCAACGGAGAATCAAGCGGCTGATGCATAGTGAAGCTTCGGAAAAACATGTTCGCGCGCGAACGCCAGATCGCCGGGGTCGTCAATTTCGGCCCAGGACAAGCCGGCGGTGCTGGTGAATCCCACCTTCATACCGTTGTCGGCCAACTCTTGCACAGCCACGTTGAAAAACTCATTGACCCTGCCCTCACCGACGATTCTGTCCAGGCATTCAAAAAAGTCGTGCTGCGCTTGCGCTGAAAAGGTGGTCACACCCATGTAGGTGCCACTGAACTCGCGACGCGAGATCTTCTTGCTCATTTCTATCACGTGCCCGTTGCGAATGATCACCTTCATCGTTTCCTCTCGCCACTCAGGATCGACGATCATCGAGATGGGGGTGGTCGGGCTGACTGCAGGGATCAAAATAGCCGGCTCACATAAGACGTCCGCGTTGAGGACAATGAACGGTTCGCCGCGCAGCCATTCTCGCGCCATCCACAGGGAATAGATATTGTTGGTGGTTTCGAACTTCGGGTTATGCAGGAACTGAAACCGGTGTAGGCATTCGCGATACCGCGCCTGGACGTGTCTCACAATTTGACCGCTCTCGTATCCGACGACAATCCCAATCTCGCGGATGCCCGCAGCAAACAACCCGTTGATCTGGTGATCCAGGATGGCTTCTCCTTCGTAAGAAATCAGGCATTTCGGACGTTCGCCGTGAATCGAGCGGATTCGGGTACCGCGTCCAGCGGCTAGGATCAGAGCTTTCATAGACTTACCTCTTCGGGTATGGGACTGGAACAGGAGCGACGGAAAAATCTTCGGCTGAAGTACAGGGCGAGAATCCAAGTCAGATTCGCGGCAAAGGCAGCGATCCGCATCATAACCGGCAGCAAACCCAGGACGGAGAACAGCACGACATAGTGGATAAAAACGCCCTTCTTCAGAAGAAACTCGATGTTCCTCGCCGTTCGAGAGATCCAGTTCGCGCGATCATTGTCGAGAAGCTGGTACATTTTGCCGAGATACTCGTTCGGGCGGTCGGCATGCGTCGAGCGCTTGCGCAGCCAGGAAACCACTGCGACGGAAAAGACCGCGCCGAGCAGGACGGCCCCGCCGATCCACAGTTCCTGCGGCCCGCGTCTGCGATAAAGCCCGCAAGCAATTCCAACGAAAAGCAGCAAATAGCTCAGACTATCGACGTAACCCTCAAACCAGGTGCCGAAAGCCGAATCGGCGAATTTCAACCGCGCCAACATCCCGTCCACTTCGTCGCAGAGCCCGGAAAGGAAGAACAGAAGTCCGCCCAGGACCGCGCTGAGGTAATCGCCTTTGGAGAAACAATCGGCCGACAGAACGCCCACGAGCAGGCCAACCAGCGTTACCGCGTTGGGCGTCACTCGCGTGTGTGTCAATGCCCTGACGACCGGACGGCACAAGCGGCGGTTGAACGTCGTATAAATGCCATCGAGTGGTTTTCCTGAATTTGCCACAAGCCAGCGCTCCGCGGCCGCAACGGAATTCGTTGATGTCACGGCAATGCCTTCGGGCCGCTGGCTAAGAGCCGAGCTGAATTCGGAAGTCAAGAGAACCGAGCTGCGCTTCAGGCGGGCAGGGAAGTTCCATTTTCCGGTGTTGTGCTCGAGAACAGGCAGTTTGAGAACGCTTTGCTTGTTGGTTACCCAGTTCCAGGGAAACCAAAGGAGTTCGCGTCCCAAATGCCCGACGACTTCGCCCCAGCTGGATGTGGAGCTGGGATCAAAATCTCGGACAGCGACGAAATCCAGCCGCGGAGATGCGGAAAGCAATTTATTTTCGCGAAGCTTAGTGGCAGTTTCAGATGGAAACCCGCGCGGGTAAATCAGCAGGACTTCGTCTGCACCAGCTCGAGTTGCAGTGGCTATGCTGCGAACCAGCAAAGGAATGCCACAGATTTCACGGAACAAAAGCTCGTCGGCTTCTGCGGCTTCTCGACAAACCGGTAGAGCTATGACTGCTTGCATGCGAGTAGCACTCCTTCTCGTCGTTTTCCGCCGTTTGCTTGGCGCGACCTCCAGGCCATCCAACTGAGACCCAGGACGCACCACAACAAGTCCCGAGACCGCCGCGCCAGAGCCAGAACCACGCCGGCTGCAGGGGCGAGTCCAAAGGCGGCAAAGGCCGCCGCGGCGCCGCCTTCATCCGCGCCAAGTCGCGCGGGAAGCCAGCCGGCCACGATTTTTGTTACGCGCGACGCGGCCTCAATTCCCAGCAGCGTGGAGATATGGATTGGCAATTTCGCAAACGACAGCACCACGGCTGCTTCCGCAATGAGGAGAATTTGACAAATCAAGTCGAGAAACATCATCCATCGCACTGACACCGGATGCCGCGTGCGGAAGGAACGAATTTCACCCTCCAGTTCGGCACCTTTCTTGAGCCAGCCCGGGGCGCGCTTTCGCAAAATCGCAACGAGTTGCAGGAGGAGAGACTTCTTCCGAACCAGCAGGGCGAGCAGGACAATAAACAGGACGGCGACGGCCAGCAGACTCGCTGCGTCATGCGCGCCTCCCAGAACCATCGCTGCGGCCGCACAACCCACAAGCCCCACCGATGCAGAAGAGAACCAGTACACGCCAGTGTCAACCAACGTGGCCCTGGCGGAAGCATTCCACTCGTTGCGCAGGAGCTTGATCTTCATTGGCTCCGACAACGCAGGACCGAGCACTGAGAGATAACCCATCGACTGCGATGCCAGGCGAATTCCCACCAGCTCGCCAAAAGTTGTTGTGACGCCTTCCTTGCGGAGAGCCACCCGCCAGGAGTGCGTTTGCAGCACGAGTCGCAGCAAACTGAGAGCGACGAGGACAGGTATCGCGAGCCAGGCCGTCTTTAGCTGACGGAAAAGAGTGGCCCAGCCGATTCGCGATGCAACGATTGCGAGCAAGCCGAGCCCGATGCCAACCAGTATGGTCTCGCTTCGTTTCATGGCCTGTGCGTCACCGCTGCCGACACGATGGAGTTTTCCGTGGATTGGGGCGTTCTGGGTGTGTAATCGAAATACTCGATGTTCACGTCCGTCGTGCCGAAAAGGTGCGCTTCCGTTACGCTTTGCGTGGAGAGAGGAAACCAGACAGGACCGCACTTCTGATAAATCTGCGCAAAATGGATGCTCTTGGTCCAAAACGACGGCTTTTTGGCAGGTTTGCCTTCAGCGCGGGCCAGCGCGTAGTCCAGGGCGTCCACCCAGATACGGCCCTCGAACAAGTAGTGTTCATTCCGTTTGGGGCGAATCTCCAATACATAGGCCGCACGGCCGGCCACGAGTTCGGTTCCGACAACCGCAAAATCATAATTTTCGGGAATGAGTCTGGCCCGGGCGCGCATCTCCGGCCGCGATGTTTCCGTCTCCGACTCGAGCATCTTGTGCAAAACGTGTTTGTGCGCCGCTTTCCAGCCATCTTCGGAAACGACCTCGAAATGCTTTGTGCCGTCCTTGTCGCCTTGCACCTCGACGAGCATTTCAGCGCGTTTGTGAAATTTCTGGTTCTCCAGGACGTATCGGCGCATCCCGGCGTAGCCTTCGGTGGAATTCTGCCGTGCCAAATCGTGAGCCGTCATGCGGGCCACAATTTCTTCAGCCGTGGGGTTCGTCGCCGAACCCTGCGCCGCAACAGGAAGTGCCGACATCAGGAGGAAAGCAGAGAGTAGCAAGTGGTTTTTCATTTCTAAAACTCCATGACAAATTTGGCGCGGTATTCGCGCCAGGCCGTGTTGAAGAACTGCCCGAACCTGACACTCGCCAGGTTGTTCTGCACATCCCGCGGGTCGAAGTGATTGAAGAGATTGAAGACCCCCACTCCGACGCGGGCGTGCAGATGCTTTTCGCCGAAGGGCAACGTAAGGGGGCGCGTTATCTGGACGTCGACGGAAGAAAAGCGGGGGAAACGAGCGACGTTCCGCGGTCCCACGTACTGGCGGAACTCGTTTTCCGCGGAATACGGAAATCCGGTATGAATCTCGTAGACCGGGACCAGCGTCAGTTTCCAGGGCGCCGCAAAAGTGGCCCAGAACAGGAAACGATTAGGCGCGTCAAACGGGAGCCGACCGCGCGCGTTCGGCTCGATCACCGGTTGCGCGAGGTTGCCAAAGAACTGATTGAAGTCGTTTAGGTCGCCAAAGGCCCTGGACCGAACATAGGAAACGTTCCATACGTGGCGAGCGAGCTGATAGCGAGCCGCCACCTGGAATTCGCGGTAGGAATCACTGCCGCGATTGGAAAGTTCGAGGATTCCCGTTGCCCCTGGGGCGACAGGCGATACCACAAAGTCCCTGGTCGTATTGCGTTGTTCATAGGCGAGCCGCAGCGACAAGCCGCGGAGAAGCTGGCGGTCGAGTTCGAGATTCCACGATGTGCTGCGCGGGTTTTCGACGTCGCCGTTGATCGTATTGCGGTAGAAAACGGAGGAATCCGCTTGGCCGAGAACGGTAACGGTGCGACTAGGAAGATCGGGAAAAACGGGGATCATCAGTGGAACGCGGTCGTAGAACAGACCAGCGCCGCCCTTCAGCAACGTCTTGCCGTCTCCGGTGACTGCGAGGAGAAATCCGGCACGAGGTGCAGCGTGAGTGGAGCTTGTAATCGTGTCTGAGTCGAAACGTACACCGAGGCTCAGCGTAAAACGCGAGTTGACTGCCCACTGGTCACTGGCGAACCAGGCGGTTTCGTTTTGATCGACGTGGAGCGGCGACGGAGAGGTGAAGGAGATCCGTTCGATTGGCATGCCGGAGGCGCCGTCGATCTCCACGGGCAGGAAGGACTGGCGTCCGGCATAGGAAGAGTGTTCATAACTCATCCCGACAGTGAGCTCATGCGAGCCGGCAAATCGCTTAGGTGCAAACTGATAGCTTTCCTGGAAGCTGCTGCGCGAAGTTCGCCGCGCCTGCCGGTTGAAAAAACCGCCTTCGGTTGTTTCAAGCAGCAGGCGATACGGATCGTCGCTTTGCGCAGTAATATCCGCGTCAAATCGTTTGTAGCTGAACTGCGAAATCAGCAAGCCCTTGTCTCCGACGATGTAGCGGTGCTGAAGGTAGGCTTGAAATCCCCGCTGATGAAAATCGGGTGTTGCAGGCTGGGGTGTGAAGGTGTTCAGGCCGAGGAAATCGAGCTTCTGCGGATACAGGGCAAGCGATGCGGTAGCTGTTTGCTTTGGTGTGATGTTGAAATCGACTTGAGTGTAGGAGTCAAAACTCTCCAGTTTCGTATCCCGCTGCGAGGGCGGAAGGCTGTTGACGGGTGTGCGTAGGTAGCGGTACTCGAAAGACTGGGTAATCGCGATGCGGCCTTTGACAATCGGCCCGGTAAACGTCATCCGCGGCGTGGCGGCGCCGAGGCCGGCGATGGTTCCGTCGCGATCGCGCAAACGGGGAACGATGTTCTGGATGGAAAAGTGAAATTTGTCGTAGTCGCTCGTCTTTGTAGCGACGGTGGCAACGGCGCCGGTGAACTTCCCGTACTGCGGGTCGTAGGGATTGGAAATGACTTGTACCGACGACACCACATCGATGGGGAGATTGAGGGCCGCGCCGCCGGTCACAGGGTCTGTAACATTGGCGCTGTTTACCAGCGCCCCGCCTTGGGTATTGCGAGAGCCCTTGAGATTGATGTGGCCGTCGGGCCCTCGCAAAACGCCGGGAACCAGGGGAAGCGAACTCTCAAACCGTTCGTTCACGTTGGGAGCATCACGTAGTGTCTTTTCAGAAATAGTTTCAGAAGGAGCGGGGTCTTTCGTCTCCGGCGCAGTTGCAGTTGCAGTTACGGTGACGGAGCTTTTCACACCGGCAGGCTTCAATTGCAGCTCGATTCGAACAATCTTGCCAGCCTCGACGCTGATCGTGCGCGCGGCTTCGAGACCCGAAAGAAAAGCTTCTATTCGATAGGTTCCGGATGCGACTGCGGCGAACGTGTAGTTGCCGTTCTCGTCCGTTTCGGTTTCAAGAACCACAGGACCGGCTAGCCTGACTGTCGCGCCTGCTGCGAAGGCGTGTCCGGACGAAAGTCCGACAAAGACAACCCCTTCCGCGCGGCCCGTAGCCGCAGGAGTCTGCCCCCAGACTCCGGGCGGAGTCAGGCTGCATGCCGCGACGAAAGCGATGTAGATCCTTCTCATCGGCAACGTCCGCTACGGCTTGGTCGAGTGCATTGATTCGCGCATTCACTTGAACGAAGCATGAGTCCTTCCAAAGGACGGCCCACCCGTGCCTTGCTCCGGATGTTGATTGCTATCAACGGATTGAGAAGCGTTCGCATGGACAGGTGGGGACCGATCGAACGGCGCCACAGAAGGTCCACGGCAAGGCTTCGACGGTTTCGACGATCTGTTGACAACCTGTGCTGCCGTTCACCGCCTTTTATTTGCTCGAGGCACGGCGCCGCCGAAAAAGCGCAACCCGCGGGACGAATTCACGGAGCGATCGATGCCGCCGGACCCGGGGCAGCGAACCTCTTGCTCACCGTTCGGTTTCGCGCGACTCAAGAATGGCAACAGGAGCGATGACCGCGCAGAACACGATCGCCAGCGCAATCGCAAGTCGCTCGCGGCATCGCGTTGATGGGAAGGCGCACGAGAAGGGGGGAGCGCTGTGGCGCTTACCGGACTTGTATCTAGGTCACAACCTCGACGTTACCGTCAAATCTCTGCCGTGAATCGCAAGCCACACGATTCTCACCGTAATTGCTGAGCGAGCCGAGATTCGCCTTTCCGTTGAAAACAAGACGCATAGCTGATTGCTTGTTGGCGCAGCTCGCCTTGGACACACACTTGCTTCTGGGAGCGAGGGAGAAACGGAGATTGCCAGTGACCTACGCATCGAGAGCCGCGAGTTTCGTTGCGCGCACCAATACAGCAGCAATCAGCCAGCCCTTGCCTGTTTTCAGAACAAGAGAAAGGAGCGTGCGGTCCACCTCCTGCGAGTCGCCAAGCACCGACTATAGCGTCTCCGAAACTCAGGCGGAGTTCACGGGAAGGGAAGCTTTCGAAGAGATGTTTGTGGCGTCGCGGCCGAAATTCGTAGCGTTAGCCCGCACGATCCTTCGCAACAGAGAAGACGCCGAAGACGCCGTGCAAAATGCCTTTCTTTCCGGATATCGCCACTGGCGGAGTTTCGAGGGCCGGTCAGCCCTTAAGACCTGGTTCACGCGGATCGTCTGGAATGCTGCTTTGATGATCCAACGCAAACGTAAATCAACCATGATCCAGCCGCTCCCCGAGAACAGCGACTCGCCTGGAGTTAACTGGACGGAAAGTATTCCGGCCTCGGAACCTGATCCGGAAATGATTCACGCAGAACGGGAGGCTCTCCAACTCATCGACGGGATCCTAGGGAAAATGAAACCCGCGCTTCGACAGGCATTCACGATGACTTACTACGACGAACTCTCGGGGCCAGAAGCTTGCGCCGTGCTCGGTGTTCCAGCTGGAACGTTCAAGGCGCGGCTCTTTCGCGCAAGACGACAGGTCTTGGATGAAACGAAACGGACGCTGGTGGGACCATCCATAAGACGACTCTTTCGGCGTCCGAATTCTTGAAATGCAAATGACTCCAGAGTCGGCGGGGACGTAAATTCATGATCACTGTGAAAGCCAGCCAAAAAATCTTCACCTATGTCGAGGTCACTGGCCTTACCGGGATTTGTGCCGAGCATCTGGAGAGTCTTGCAAAGCGTTACCGGTTGGGCTTCATTGCCCGAGCCACAGAGACTCAGGGCAACCGGACCGACCAGTGGTTTTTTAGACCGTGGGACTTAATGGTTCTAGCGACGCTGTTCCCGCGCTGTGCGCACTAAGGTCGGCGTTTACCTTACGGCATGGCGTCTCGGAAGCAATTTCTTCAGTCGTTCACCTTGTGGTGCGACCGCAGGAACGTGCGCCAGAGACCAAGCTCTTCGATCCAGCTGATTTCATAGACGAACTCGTGCTCCTCGCGCGTGTGCTCTTGTTGATTCCAGACCATCCGACGTTGCGTTTCCCAGAGCACAGCGACTCCTGCGGGAAAGCCCGAAATTGGGTGGATTGCTGAACTGCTTGCGACTGCCGACATTGGTTCATCCTGCTCTTTCTAAAACTTCACAGGTTCGCTTGAAGCTTTGACTCGAGAGTTCTAGTGCAATCGCAATTCCACCACGTCGTCTTTAGAACAGAGCGCAAATGAAATCGGCTTTACGGCAACTGCCGCAAGGAAATAGGCGTTAGGGTCCTGCTAGGAAGGAGGCGCTCCGGCAGGGACTGATCCGAGGTGTTGTGAACGTATCGGTGTCAATTGTGTGGCGAAAGCGCTAAACGGTTGGCGGCACGCACGGGGCTAGACAGGGCCTTGGGGGCCTTGGCTCCTGTAAACACCTGTTCCCTCTACATGTTGCAGTTCCGTCACGGCGTCTTGGTTGGCAAACCGGTTGCACGACTACCAGCGGCTGTGACGTCAAGATAGGGATCGCTGGTTTGATCTTAGAGAGAGGACTCTTTGAAAGGCTTCGTGCTCGCCGAGTTTTTGTTGCGCGGGGATGTCAGCTTGATGAAAAAAGACCTGATTGCCGCGCATTTGACGCTCACCGATCGCGAATCGACAAGCGCATGGCAGGTATACGAACAGTACTCGGCGGAGATGAGCAAGGTCAACGATACGAAGACCGCGATTCTCAAGGAGTATTCCCAGCAATACGACACCTTGACTGACAATCAGGCCAACGACCTCATTCGTCGCTGGCTGGAGACGGACATCGAACAAGCAAAACTGCGCCGGCAGTTCGCGGAGATCTTTCGGAAAGTCCTGCCCGGACGGAAAGCTGCGACCTTCGTTCAACTGGAACGGCGCATCAGCATGATGATGGACGTGCAGATTACATCGGGACTTCCTCTTTTCCAGAGCTAGGTTTGACTTTTTTTCGTTGAACGGAGCATGTCGCGGCCGGGAAACCAACAGGGCCGCACCGCTCCTCCAGGGAATGTCCGAGAATAGCGCAACGTTTGCAGATTTCTTACCGTTGAAGGAGCACATTTGATGTCCGCCTCGCCAGTATCGCCTGAATCCGCCGCCCCCGTGACGAAACCGTTGCCGCCGGAAAGCAGCAAACCCGCGGCTGCTTCTCACGACAGTGGCGGATGGAAAAAATACCTAACTCCTGTGCTTGTCGTGGCGCTTGGCCTGGCGGTTTTGATCACCATCACTCGCAACTGGAATGCGTGGGAGGGCGGTAAGGTCGAACAGATAACGGATGATGCTTACGTCCGCGGCGACCTTACACCGCTCAGCACCAAGGTGGCCGGCATCGTGCGCACGGTTCATGTGGCCGACTTTCAGCGAGTGCACAAAGACGAACTCATCGTCGAATTGCAGGACGACGACTACCGGGCGCAGGTTGATCAAGCCAGTGCGGCAGTTGAGGCTGCCCGTGCCGCCATCGAAAACAACCGTCGCCAGCGCGAGTTGCAGGACGCGCGTATAGCCAAAGCGCTTGCGGGTATCGACCAAGCAAAGGCGCAAATCGCCGCGGCCGAAGCTGGCAGAGAAGCAGTATCTGCGGACTTAGTTCGCGCCCACTCTGAACGCAAGCGCCAGGAGGGGCTGTACCAGACCCGTTCGGCGACGCAGCAGAAGGTGGAGGCGGCGGTCGCCGACGACGAGCGCTTGACGGCGCAACGAGCCAGCCGCGAAGCCGACCTTAATCAGGCGCGTACCCTGTTGCTCAGCAGTGAACTCGCCGCCGAAGCCGAGCGCCGCTCGAAGGCCGTCCTGGGATCCGAGGATATGCAGCTTCAAGCCGATCTACATGCGAAACAGGCGAACCTTGCGGCAGCTATGGTGAATCTTGGCTACACGAAAATTTACGCACCGGGCGAGGGCGCTGTGGGCGAACGGCAGGTCCGGACTGGGCAACTTGTTTCTCCGGGCACGCAGGTGATCGCGTTCGTCGATGTCACGAAGTGGGTGCAGGCGAACTATCGTGAGACGCAGTTGACCAACGTGAAGGTCGGCGACGCTGCCGAACTGCGGATTGACCAATATCCCGGGCAGGTAATTCACGGCAAGGTGCTCGAGATCGCACCGGCCAGCGGCTCACAATTTTCTCTGCTGCCTCCCGACAATGCGACCGGCAATTTCACGAAGGTCGTACAGCGTATTCCTGTCAAGATTGCGCTGGACGACACCGCCTTTGCCGCCAAACTGCGCCCCGGACTGTCGGTGATTGCCACTGTCCGGACGAAACGGTAGCCGCGCGCGTATGGCAGCTTCGGCCATCACCGTTCGCCCTTCTCCAATCGATATCGCGCGCACCGCCGCCGCCGCGATGCCCGCGGAGGTTTCAAGCAAGCCACTGCTGGGGATTCTCGGCGTAGTTACAGGCGCAGGAGTTGTCACGCTGACCAGCCGCATGATCTCGCTCGGTTTGCCCGATTTCAGGGGACTTCACGGATTTGGGTACGACGAGAGCGCGTGGATTGGCAGTGCCTTCGATGCCGGACTGATGTTTATCGGCCCGTTCACGGTATATCTCGGCGGTCTGATGGGACCGCGGAGGGTCTTGCTCACCGCCGCCGCCCTCTTCACCGCGCTGCTCGTCTTCCTGCCCTTCGCGCACAGCTACAGCCTGGCGATGGCAATGGTATTCCTCGGCGGCCTGACCTCCGGCACGTTCTATCCGCTCACGCTCACCTTCGCGCTGCGCAACATTCCTCTTCGCTACCTTCCTTTTACGCTGGCGCTGTATGCAACTTTCGTGGACGGGGCGGTGAATATCGCGCCTTCACTCTACGGATGGTACCGAGAACATCTTTCTTCGAACTGGATGTTCTGGAATTCGGCGCTGATCACCCCCCTGATGATGATCTGTATCTATTACGGGATACCGAAAGTGAATGCGCCGAAGAAATCCGGGAAAGCGCCGAGCTTCGCGGGATTTTTGTACGCCAGCACGGGCCTCGCTATATTGCTGGTCGCCTGCGAACAAGGGGAAAGGCTCGACTGGTGGCGCTCTGGAGTATTCAACGCAATGGTCGCCGGTGCGGCGTTCATGCTGCTGTGCGCGCTGGTTGGCAGGCTACGCGGTCCGAATGCGCTGGTGGCGCTGCCTTATCTGTTGAAGTGGAACACCGTGTTGCTGGGATTCCTGCTGTTCTGGTTCCGTTTCACTCTTTGCACGACCATCATTCTGGTGCCGCAGGCGCTGGCCATCCGCGGTTTCGAGCCCGAACAGATTGGGCCGGCGATCATCTGGAGCGCTATCCCACTTATTCCCCTGGCGTTCACAGCTGCACTGCTGTTGCTGCGCAAATTCGATCCCCGTCTCCTTTTCGCCATCGGCCTTGCCTGTACAGCTTTTGCGGCCTGGATGAATTCTCAATACAGCAGCACGTGGGCGGCCGAGAATTTCTACCGCACCGAGTTGCTCACCGGCGTCGGGCAGGCGTTTGCTTTCATCGGACTCGTCGGCTGCATCGTACTGCAAGCCATCTTCGCAGGAGCATTGGCCAAACCCGAGTGGGTTCTTACTTTTTCCGCTTACTTTCACACCATCCGCATATTTGGCGGCACCGCAGGCGCCATCTACATGGGCCATTTTCTAGCGCAACGCGAAAAGCTGCACTCGAACCTCTTGGGAGTGCACGTCAGCAACGGAGATTGGCTCACAGGTCAGAACATTCAGGCGATGACCGCGGGTCTTTATGCCAAATCATCCGGCTTGGCAGCTGCGGGGGCTCGCGCGGTCGATCTGGTTGCCGCCCGCCTGCGACTTCAGGCATTCAGCCTGAGCATTATCGATGGATTCCTGCTGATCGCTTGGAGTTGCGTGTGCGCGCTGATTCTTGTCGCCCTGTTGCGAAAATCACCTTTGAACTACGGCGACCTCAGCATCGTCCAGCAGACACTGGCCCTCAAGAAGGAGTCGAAATAATGAAACGAAGAGCACTTTCTCTGCTGGTAGCGGCGGCGTTGTCTTGCCCACTGAGCTGGGCCGACGAAACCGGCAGTACTGCGCCGTCACGCCGCATTACGCTCCAGGAAGCGGTTCAGCTGGCCCTCAAGCACAACCACAATGTCCGCATCGCGGGTTACGCGGTCGATGAAAAACAACACGCGAAAGAGGCCGCGAAGGGTTCCTATTTCCCGTCCATACGCAATGACAGCAGTTTTCTGCGCGTGACGGATACGCAATTGGTTCAGATCAACCCCGGCAGCCTGGGCACGGCGGCAGGAACGCCGATTCCTCCTGAGAGCAGCGTTCTTAACCAAGGAGGCCGCAGCATGACGACGAGTGGAACACAGATAACGCAGCCATTAACGTCGCTCCTGAAGATCAAACGGGCAAACGATATCGCCCAAGCGGAAGTAACAGGCTCACGGCAGAAAGCGCAACTGATCGGAAACGACGTGGCGCTTGCTGTACACGAGGTTTACTACCGAATTCTGATTGCTCAAGCGCAGCGCAGTGCCACGGAGGCACGGATAACCGCATCAGAGGATCTCGCCAGCGAGCGCACCGAGCAGGTGAAGTTCGGGAGTTCACTCGCCCAGGAATCGATCGAGAGCCGTGCGCAAGTCTTGCAGGCGAAGCAAGAACTCCTGACGACGGATCTGCAGTTGGCCGATCTCAAATTGAAACTGGATGACCTGATGGGCTTGCCTCTGACAACGGTCCTCGATCTTGATCCTGTCTCTACACAGTCTCCGGAAACTTGTCCGCTCGAGGAATGCGTTACGACTGCCACGGCCTCGCATCCGGAAATCCTAGAGGCTCGTGCCGAAGTCGAGAAAGCGGAAGCTGCAGTCCGTCTGGCCAAGACCGATATCTGGGTCCCCGACGTGGATGCGTTCGCGCGGTACAGCTACCAGAATAATGTCCCCTTCCTGGCGCGCAATTTCGGCACCTTTGGCATTCACCTCGGGTATGACCTGTTCGACGGCGGGCGCAAGCGAGCCGTGAAGGGTGAACGTGAAGCGCAATTGGCGCAAGCGAAGGAGAACCTGGCGAAGCTGACGGACGATGTCGAACTTGCCGTGCACACTGCTTACAACAAACTCGAAAGAACGCAGCAGATGCTGAAGGTGTCGGAAGAGGTTGTGGCTTTGCGCAGCGAGTCGAACCGCGTGCTGCAGCAAGAACTTTTGCAAGGGGCCGCGCTTAAATCGCAAGCTGCAACCGCGACCGCTCAGGAATACGACGCCAAAGCGCTGCTCCTCCAGTCACAGCTCGGCTATTCGCAGGCGCACGACGAGTTCATTCACGCCATGGGTCTCACACCTGAATAGAACTTTTTCGGCCACGCCATGGCGCACCACTTCTTGCTCCTGTTTCGCTCCAGATCCTGCATCGCTTCGGGGCGGATGGGTTCTCGATACTGCTTGTGCTGGCGACGGCCGGCCTCATGTTTGGTCGAGCCCATACGTACCCGGTCAGTGCTGAGGGACAAGCGATGTCTAGCAAAGCCAACAACATGAAATCAAGCGTGCGCATGGCAACGTGTTGTGCGATTTTAGCGATCGCAATGGTTCGCGGACTTTCCGCCGACACCTCACAAAGCTCGTATCAAGTCCCGTCGGGCACACAAGTTATCGGATACCTCTTGCAATCGGTGAACTGGTACCGCCATGTGTACACCGAACGGCAGGTTGCCAGCGATCCGGGAGACCTGGTGTTTCTGAATGACAATCAAGCCATTGAAGGCCAGATTGTCAAACTCTCGTTCGAATTCGCCAAGGCGGATGCGGCTTTGGGAAAGACGGCCACTTCTTCGCACGAAGCGCCCGCGACACCGGCGGCTCCCGCTTCTGCAGACCTTGCGCACTTTATCGACTTGAAGAATCGAAACGACCAGGTAACCCAGCAAACAAGCGCGGACATCGGAACGCTGAACGAGAAAATTGCTTCGGCTGGCAAGGCCGATCGCAAGAAGCTAAAAGCCGCTCTCGCCGATGCTCAGAGTCGACTGGAACTTTTGCAAGCCGTGTCGCAGGGCGTCAATGATCTAATCCAGTTCGTACAGACTGCCAGGACGGCGCAAGACAACACTGCAACACTCGATTTAACCATTGACGATCTCGCACAATCGACAGCAGAGCTGAGCAGCCCGGCAATTCCCCTGTCGAAATTGCCGGCACAAGATGCAGATTCCAAAACGAGCAACAGCTGGCGGGAGACCGGCCTCCTCGGACTGGGGTCGGAAGTCTCTGCGCTAAACCGCAAGCTTCGCGTAATTGACGAAAAGATGCGTCTCACGGACAACTTGTCGCTCTCCGCGAAGGCTCTGCGGACCCCGATGAGCGGTTTCATCACTCGGGTTCTTCAGAGCGCCGCCACGAGCAATTTGCAGACCAGCAACCTTTCATTGCTGGGCGAGCAGAAGTCCCAACTCGATGCGCTTACACTCGAACTCAAGGCTTTTTCTCCCGCCATCGTAGCGCTTGATAAACAAAAGGCGTTGCTTGAAGAGTACCAATCACACCTGCTGAACTGGCGAACAGCGGTAGCCAGCCAATACCAGCAAGCATGGAAAAAACTGGCGATCCGCCTGCTCATCGTTGCCCTCATTGTCGGGCTGCTAGTTGGAATGGGTGAAGTTTCGCGTCGGCTCGCACTCGGCCGTATTCAGGACCCGAACCGACGACGGGTCATAAACCTGGTCCACCGCCTTCTGACACTATTCGCCATAGCTGTCGTCGCCTTGTTCAGCGTTGCCTCGGACTTGAGTTCGTTGGCGACGTACTTTGGACTTCTCACGGCCGGAATAACGGTTGCTCTGCAAAGTGTAATTCTCGCCAGCCTCGGCTATCTCGTCTTGATGGGGAAGCGCGGAATCAGAATTGGAGATCGAATACAGATATCCGGCATTACGGGGGATGTCATCAATATGGGCATGCTGCAATTCCAGTTGAGAGAATTCGATGCACAGCGAGGGCGGTTTACAGGTCATGTGGCAACTTTTTCAAATTCCCTGGTTTTTCTGTCTCCCGCTACTGGTCTGCTGAGGTTCAGTTCGGCTCCAGGGAAGGCTGTTCGAGCCGTCGCGAACGACAATGGCACAGAACCGGATGCGCAGGTGCCCGGGTCGGCTGGGGCAGGCCTGCGGTAAGGACTAGGTATCTTCTGCTTCCATTCGGCCACTGAGCGTGAAGACGGCTCGGCCATTGGCTGATCGCTGAATTTTGGGCATGTGAACTCCCAAGGTTTCAAGCGCACTTGCTCATTCTCGAGCAAACTCGGCCCGACTCACCGGACGGGTCCTGGCCCTGGCATCTAAACGTGTGAGAAACCCTTCGCTGCGCGGCCGAAAGCGTGACCTCAGTCCTGCCAGTGGTCCGCCGGCGGTGCAATACCAAGGCGCCTCATCTTGTAAAACAGTGTGGTGCGCTTCAGGCCAAGTCTGGCGGCTGCTCCTCGCGGGCCCCCGAGCTTCCAGTTGGAGCGCTGGCAAGCAGCCAGAATTTCTCTGCGCACCTTGTCTTCCAGGGTCGGGTTGGCAATATCGGGCTCCGGCGGCTGGCAGCTTTCCAGAGGCGCCGGTTCAAAGACGCCATCATTCGAGAGAATGACGCCGCGCGCGATGTAGTTTTGCAGCTCTCGAATGTTGCCGGGCCAGTGATGGCGCACCAGGGAACGCATGGTTTCCTGAGGAATCGATTCGATCGATTTATCCATCGAAGCAGCGAACTGTTGAACGAAATACTCCACGAGATCTGGAATATCGGCTTTCCTTTCGCGCAGTGGCGGCAGATAAATCGGAAAAACATTCAACCGGTAGTACAAATCTTCGCGGAATTCACGGTCCTGAGCCATTCGCTTCAAGTCTTGGTTGGTCGCCGCAACAACGCGAACATCCACTCGTGTTGTGCGCGTGCTGCCGACCGCTTCAAACTCGCGCTCCTGCAGGACCCGGAGCAGCTTGGGCTGAAGCTCGATTGGCATGTCTCCAATTTCATCGAGGAAGAGTGTGCCGCGATCGGCCAGCGCGAAGCGGCCGACATGGGAGTTGACGGCGCCCGTAAAGGCTCCGCGTTCGTGCCCGAAGAGCTCGCTTTCCAGAAGGCCGGCGGGGATTGCCGCGCAATTCACCTTCACCAGACTTCGGTTCCGGCGGGGGCTGAACTCGTGAATCGCGCGAGCGATGACTTCTTTGCCGGTACCAGTTTCGCCCGCAATCAGAACTGCCATATTCGTGGGCGCAACCGCTTCGACCAAGGAGAGGATGCCGCGGAGACTCCCGCGTCGACCCACGATCGTCTCCACAAAGGGAAGCTCCTCGCGTTCATCCTTGCGAGCACGCAGCTCGTCACTACGATACACAACGGCGTTCATTGGCATGTTCCCTGCATTTTCGTTAATTTGCACCACGGTCCTAGAAGCTGAGCTCATGTTTTGCTCCTACCTTCCTTCCAACACTTGCTGCGTGGGCTGACCTGTGTACCTGCCCAGAAAAATGTTTGGATCCGGAGCCTGTCTTTCCGGGTCTCGTGAAAAAGCCAAAGCCTTAGCGGCTGGGTGGTGATCGATTACGAGCACATCGCCTCCCTGGACTTGTGCCGTGGCCAGCAATCTGGCAATTGGGTAGACCACGTACCGCTCAATGGCCCGCTTCAGGTGACGTGCTCCGTAGCGTTCCTCAGTACCTTCTTCCAGGAGGAACGCGCGCCCTTCGTCGGTGATTCGAAACAGGAACGGCCGTGTCGCTGTGTCCAACACGCGCTTCTGCACATTGCGCAACTCGATCTCCAGCACTTCGTCAAGTTCCTCGCGCTTCAGGGGATGAAACACCACAACTTTGTCCAAGCGATTCATGAACTCAGGGGAGAACTTGCGCCTGGCCGCCTCGACCGCCGTCCTCTCCACCTTTTCGTGCAATCCGGTTGTCGACTTGTCGTTCGGCTGGATGAATCCCATGCCGCCTTGCAGCAGATCCGCGATCTGTCCACCGCCGAGGTTCGAGGTCAGAAAAATCATGGTTTGCGACAAGTCCACGCGTCGGTTGTCGCCCAGTGTCAGCGTCGCTTTGTCCAGCATCCCTAACAACAGCTGCCACAGCGCGTCACTCGCCTTTTCAATCTCGTCGAACAGCAGAAAACTCAGTTTCAGGTGATCGCGGTGGCTTGCGGCCAACGCTTCTTGTGTTATGAGCGGGTGTGTTTCGCGGTGCCCCAGATATCCTGGCGGCGAACCGATCAATTTAGAGATTTCGTGAGAGTGCTGGAATTCCGCGCAGTCCACCTTGATCACTGCGCGACTGTCTCCAAACAGAATCTCGGCCGCTGCTTCAACAGTGCGCGTCTTCCCAGAGCCTGTCGGGCCTAAAAACAGCAGGTTTCCGATCGGCCGGGAAGGTGACTGCAGCCCGGCGCAAAACATTTGGTACAGGTCGACCAGGGCCTCGACCGCCTGATCTTGCCCCACAATTTTCTCCCGCAGCGCACGTTCAAACTGGCAAGCAGTTGAACTGCGTTTTTCCATGTCCAAAACTCCGCTGACGCGAGTCGCAGGTTTCCCCCCGTATGTATCGAGTTCTTTCTTATGGGCCGATCGTATTGCTGTGACCATGACTGCTCCTTCGACTGCGAACGCTCAAATTAAACGTGACGCGTTGATTCCCCGGTCTCCGGACTCTTGCCAGATTTTCTTTCCAGCCGCTCTCTCCTGATCCACTCTCGGATATACAGGCCGCAGTTCTTCAGCTTGATCGAGTCGGCTTCCCATTTCTCGAGAAATTTAACGGCTTCGCCGTCTACCGACCTCAGATCTGTACAGTCCAAGACAATTCGTCTCCCTTTTGCTTCTGCCGCAAGCAATGTCTCCATCTCGGTCAGGTTTTCCGCGGTTAGTTGACCGCTAACCTTAAAGACCACTTCACCGTTTGCCTTCCTCGTGATCCTCAGCATCGGACTCCTCGTCGACAGCGCATCCAGTGCAGTTTAGAACGCAATCGGCGGTCCAATTGCAACTGGTTGAAAAGAAAGACTCTTCGTACCTGAATCAACGCCGAACTTTCGACAATTGGCGAGGGTCTGTACAAAATCCGACAGTAGCGTCAATACTATGCTTCGGGAAAAAGGAACTAACCAAGCTCACCGCATTGAATCCAATGCTGGTAGGGCTCGGCACTGCGGGGGAAAGCTCAGTTCAATCGATCTGTTCGATGCGCGGATGCGAGGGGTGTATGATGCGCGCCATGTCGTCTCTTGGGCGGGATTTCGACTCGGTAGATGTTCAAGTACTTGTCGACTCGATTCCTGCGCTGATTCACACTGCCAGACCCGACGGTTACCTCGACTACTTCAATAATCGCTGGCTGGAATATTTGGGTGTCACCCTGGACGAAGTGGCCGGTTGGAATTGGACCGCCTTTGTTCACCCCGAAGACGTGGAGGGGATTGTGGCCACGTGGCGAGCCTGCCTCGCGACCGGGGAAATCTTCGAGTACGAGACCCGCGTCCGCAGCGCGAATGGTGAATACCGCTGGATGTTCCACCGGAAAGTGGCCCTTCGCGACGCGAACGGCAACATCGTCAAGTGGTATGGATCGAGTCTCGATATTGAAGAACGCAAGACCGCGGAGAAGGCCCTCCGAAGCAGCGAAGCCTATCTGGCTGAAGCACAAAAGATGAGCCACACCGGGAGTTGGGCGAACGCTGCGAGTGGCGAGCCCCGATACTGGTCAGACGAATGCTACCGCGTGCTGGGTTTCGACCCCGCTGAGCCGCTACCGTCACTCGAAGCAGTTTTTCAGCGGATCCATCAGGACGATCGGGCCGCGATGCGGGAGCAGCTCGACAGAGGCATCCGCGACAAAGAGGATTTTGAAGTGGACATGCGTATCGTCCATCCCATTACAGGGATCAGGAACATACGGTCCATATGCCATGCCGTCGTCGACACCCGAGGTGACCTGCGTGAAATGGTAGGGACGGTCATCGACATCACGGAACATAAGCATGCGGAAGAAGCCATCCGGCGAAGCGAAGCGTATCTTGCCGAAGCCCAAAGACTGAGCCATACAGGTAGCTTTGGGTGGAGACCTGACACGGGCGAGATTGTGTGGTCGGATGAAACCTACCGTATCTTTGAGTACGACCGTTCTGTTAAGCCGATAACAGATTCAGTGGTCCAGCACGTCCATCCCGAGGATCGCGCCGAGGTCAGAGAGGTCATCAATAGGGCCCTTGCGGGGGCGACAAATTTCGAGCATTCCTATCGCTTGCTACTGCCTGACGGGCGAGTCAAGCACGTCCACGCAATAGCTCACGCCTTACAGGATGCACCTGGCAATCGCGAGTTTGTCGGGGCGCTGACCGACATCACGGACCGCAAGACGGCTGAAGAGAAGATCCGGCGCCTGGTCGACGCCAACATTCTGGGGATCTTCATCAGCAGCTTCGAGGGTGTGATCATCGAGGCCAACGACGCTTTCCTGCGCATGGTGCAATATGGCCGTGAAGATGTAGTTTCGGGTCGCCTGCGCTGGACAGATCTGACGCCGCCCGAATGGCGCGTGCGCGACGAACGCGCCGCGGCAGAACTGAGGGCAACCAGGACGGTTCAACCATACGAAAAGGAGTATTTTCGGAAAGATGGCAGCCGCGTGCCCGTGATGATTGGATCAGCGCTGTTTGAAGGTGGGAACGAGGGTGTCGTATTCGTACTTGATTTGAGTGAACAAAAGCGGGCCGAGGAAAAGATCCGGGAGCAGGAAATGGAGCTCCGTCAGATGCTGGACCTCACGCCCCATCATGCTGCCGTATTTGGACCCGGTGGTGAACGCCTTTATGCCAACCGCGTTGCGCTCGATTACGTCGGCCTTAGTCTTGAAGAGTGGCGACAAACACCCGGAGGGCCTTCTCGTCCCGGTTGGTTCATTCATCCTGATGACCGGGAACGGGCGGCGCGAGATTATTCCGATGGTATTCGCTCCGGAGGCTCCGCTTTCGAGATGGAGTTGCGGGTGCAGGGAGCGGATGAGAGTTATCGCTGGTTTCTGCTTCGTTTCAATCCGCTGCACGACGACAAGGGACAGATCATGCGTTGGTACGTTGCGTCGACGGATATTGATGAACGCAAGAGCGCCGAGGAGAGACTGCTGCATGAAAACGTCGCCCTTCGCGAAGAGCTCGACAAAGCCTCCATGTTTGAAGAGATCGTTGGAACGTCTCCGGCTTTGAAAAGTGTTCTCTCGCGCATCTCCAAAGTCGCGCCCAGTGATTCTACGGTCCTCATCACGGGTGAAACAGGAACGGGGAAAGAACTTGTTGCACGCGCGATACATCGAAGATCGGATCGTGCTTCGCGGGCATTCGTTAGTGTGAACTGTGCGGCAATCCCCCGTGATCTTATCGCTTCCGAGTTGTTCGGCCATGAGAAGGGCGCCTTTACGGGCGCAACACAGCAGCGCCTGGGCCGGTTTGAGCTGGCCAATGGAGGCACCATCTTCCTCGACGAAGTCGGGGAGCTTCCCACCGAGACCCAAATTGCCCTCCTGCGTGTTTTGCAGGAGCACGAATTTGAGCGTGTCGGCGGCACTCGTCGAATCCGCACTGACGTTCGAGTGATTGCAGCCACCAACCGTGATTTGCAGGCCGCCATCAGCGCTCGCTCCTTCCGTAGTGATTTGTTTTATCGGCTGCATGTCTTCCCGATCGAGATACCCTCACTTCGAGAGCGTGCAGAGGACATTCCTCTGCTGGTTGAATACTTTGTCGATCGCTATGCGCGAAAAGCCGGCAAGAACATAAAACGTGTCAACAAGAAGACCCTGGAGTTGCTGCAGTGCTATCCCTGGCCGGGGAACATTCGCGAACTGCAGAACGTCATCGAGCGCTCGGTGATACTTTGCGAAACCGAGATTTTCTCGATCGATGAAAACTGGTTACCAAAGCAGCCGTATCAGGCACCAGAGTCGAAACAGCAAGAGCAACTTCCTCGGAGACTCCTCGTGCAAGAGAAGGACATGATCGAGACTGCGCTGACAGATACCCGCGGGCGCGTATCGGGACCCACAGGGGCTGCAGCTAAGTTGGGAATACCGCGGTCCACTCTGGAATCGAAAATTCGATCGCTGAAAATCGACAAGAATCGCTTCAAGCCCCAGCGGGGAACTTGACAGTTCCCAGTTCGCAGAAATTACTCGTATGCCGACATGTTTTCAGACCGGCAGGTTGAGCTTCTTCAAGAACGCGGCAAATCGCGGGTCGTTGTGCAGGCTCTTCAGCAGGGGATCCACTTTTGTTCCGATTAGACCACTGTCGCGTTGGGCATAGGCTCGGTCTAGCCACTCGAACGCCTCGTCGGACTGGTTCTGGAACGCGTAAACCAGGGCGATCTGGTACGCGGAATCTGCATGATATTTCGTAATTAACTGACTCAGGGCGGCACCCGACTCTTTTTTCCGACCAAGAGCGTAGTAGACCATCGGATACAGGAACGCGCGCATGAGATCAGAGTGTACGAGCTCGATTGCCGCCAACGCGTCCTGAGGCCGCCCCTGCATCAAATAGATTTCGCTTAACAGGGAAGGGCCGGGCCAGGCATCCGGGGTCAGTTCCAGCCCCTTCTTGACGTCCGCTGCGGCTTGGGCAAGCTGCCCCATGTAAAACTCGGTCTCTCCAAGGCCCTCCCAACTTTCTGCATTGAGCGGATCCAACGCAACGGCTCGACGACCCAATTGCAGAGCTTCATCAAAGCGGCCAAAAATGGCTGCCGAGCCAGCCGCTGCTCGTAGAATGTCGGAATCTCCAGGATCGAGAGCCATCGCCCGCTGGATGGAAGCATCCGCTCCAGCCCAATCGAAGTCGGCCTGCTGCTTAATCCGCCCCATTTGGGCATGGGCCTCTGCCAGGTTCGGGCTCAACGCTAAAGCTCGCTCGGCTGCTTCACGCGCAAGCCGCTGGCCCTGCTCAGCGGGAATAAGACCTACGTTGGCCTGCCAGTTGCGTACCCGAGACAACCCAACCCAACCCGAAGCGTAGGAGGGATCAAGCTGGGTCGCCCGTTCGTAGTACTTTGCTGCCATTTCCGTATCCTTGTCGGTGTTGCGCTGATAAAAGTAGTACCCCTGCAAGTAGGCATTGAAGGCATCCGGATTAACTGGGCGCGATTGTGCCAGGCCTGCTTGTTGTGGGGAACCAAAACGCAGCCTGATCTCGCGCGCAACAGCCCTGGCTACATCGTCTTGGACATTGAGGATGTCTTTGGCCAGATAGTCGTAGTCATGGGACCACAGGTGCGTTTGATCCTGCACCTGAATCAGCTGAGCGGTAATGCGCAGGTGAGTTCCGCTCTCGCGCAAACTGCTTTCCAGCACATACTGCACGGAAAGATCGCGTCCAATCTGGTCCAGGCGTTCGCCCTTGAGCTTGTATCCCATGACGGACGTTCGCGCGATCACACCCAACTGTTCCGGGTTAAGCCGGCCTAAATGTGAAATCGTTTCCTCGGTCAGACCGTCGGCAAGATATTCCTTACGGGGATCGCCAGTGAGATTCGCAAACGGCAGTACGGCGAGCATGATTTTTTGCGACCTGGGCGGCGTCACGACCGCAAAGTGCCGCCAGAACGCAAGACACACGGCCAGCAAAAGGACGGCAGAAGCACCCGCGAGCGCAGCCTTCGGCCAGTTCGCTGGCGCTTTTCGGACCACCTCATCTGCGGGCCTGCGAAGGGCGGGTTGCGTCTCGGCTTGCGAGCCGTCGGCGGCCGAGACTTGAGCCGCGGCTTGCGTTGCGATATCTGCCGGTTCGGCAACGGTGACATCGGCCGCGAACTGGTATCCCTTTCTGGCAATGGTGACGATCAAGCGGGTGTCTTCAGAGTTGTCGCCGAGGGCCTTGCGCAAATGGGAGATATATTGCGTCAGGTTCCCCTCTTCGACGAAGGTGTCGCCCCACACGGCTTCAAGCAATTCCTCTTTGGCGACCAAACGGTTGGGGTTTTGTACCAGGAAGAGCAGGACGTCGAAGGCCTTCGGAGTGAGAGAGACCGGTGAATCGGCTCGAAACAGCGTGCGCTTCCGGGAATCCAGCGCAAACTGGCCGAAACGGTACAAGTAACCGTCGGCTAGCCTCGACTCTCTATCCTTACCGGGATCGCCAAATGGGAGAGCCATTCCAGATGCCTTTTCACAAGAAGTTCCCGCCGAACATTCCACCCGGTGACTAACAACCAGCGCCGGTAGAGCCATTGCTGAGTCGAAGCTTCTCTTGCGAACCTGCTGCCCGAACTTCAAGGATTCAAGTATCACCGCGAATAAGACATTACGAAATCGAAGGCTTTTTGAGTACCACGACCTGGGGATGGATTGTTACCACTCGGATAGCTCAGGAGCCCTAGGAAGCCGTCTGCTCGCTGCCCGCGAACAATTCCGAGTTTTTCATACTTTTTCAGAGTTATCTGCAGGACTTCAGAAGAGTCCCTCCCCGAAAATACGAGCGGACGAGCTCCAGATTCGCCTCAAAAGGGCCGTTTGGCAAAGCAACGACTTTAGCGCCGGGTGAAGGTCGCTGCAGTCCGGCTTTGAACCTCGTTCAAGAATTGTAGAGTTCCCGGGATGTTCCTGCAAGTCGGCATACCTGCTCGACCGTCGACTGTTTCTGTCGTGAGTGTGACAGGACAAGCTGCTGGAACCCCGGATACGACAAGGGGCTTGGAGCTATGGCTACACAAACAGTTTATTCATCGAGTGCGTCTGTCCACAATTGCGCCCATGACCCTGGAAGGATCACGGGTATTCGCGTCGCCATGAAGATCGTTTTGGATTTCGTCCGGGCAGCCAAGGGCAGGGATTTGACACCCCAGTTCTGGCATGGGGCCGAACATCTTGAAAAAGAGGCGGCTCTAGAATCCGCGGTTGAGGAATTGGAACTCTTAAGGGAACAGCTCGACAACGAGAACCTGGCTCTGCGAGATGAAGTGGATCGGGTCTCCATGTTTGAAGAGACTGTGGGAACCTCGCCGGCGTTGCAGGCTGTGCTTTCGCGAGCGGGCAAGGTGGCTGCAACAGATTCGACCGTTCTGATCACGGGCGAAACGGGGACGGGCAAAGAGCTTGTTGCACGCGCCATCCACCGACAATCAGATCGGGTCTCCTGTCCGTTCGTCGGTGTGAATTGTGCGGCGGTCCCCCGTGATTTGATCGCGTCGGAGTTGTTCGGTCATGAGAAGGGCGCCTTCACGGGCGCGACTCAGCAGCGCCTGGGTCGCTTCGAGCTGGCAAAGGGAGGCACGATCTTCCTCGACGAAGTCGGGGAACTTCCAGTTGAAACTCAGATTGCCCTCCTGCGTGTTTTGCAGGAGCAAGAGTTTGAGCGGGTCGGCGGCAATCATCGAATCCGCGCTGACGTACGAGTGATCGCAGCCACAAACCGTGACTTACAGGCCGCCATTCGCACTGAATCCTTCCGTAGTGACTTGTTTTATCGGCTGAATGTCTTCCCGATTGAGATGCCCTCTCTGCGAGAACGAAGAGAGGACATCCCTCTGCTGGTTGAATACTTTATCGATCGCTTCGCGCGAAAAGCTGGCAAGTATTTCAAAAATGTCGAGAAGAGAACCCTTCGAGTACTTCAGTCGTATCCTTGGCCTGGAAATATCCGCGAATTACAGAACGTCATCGAACGTTCGGTGATCCTTTGCGACTCCGGCATTCTTTCGATCGACGAAAGCTGGTTGCCTTTGCCGATTCCGGCAACAGAGTCGAGCCGTCACACCGAGCTTCCGCGAAGACTCGAGGCGCAAGAGAAGAACATGATTGAGGAAGCGCTAAAGGCAAGCCGTGGACGGGTGTTTGGACCCACCGGAGCCGCGGCCAAGTTGAGCATACCGCGGTCGACGCTGGAATCGAAGATCAAAGCACTGAACATCGATAAGGACCGCTTCAGGACTTTATCGGAAATCTGAGGGTGAATTTTTTCAAGAACACAGAATATCGTGAGTTACTGCGCGGGTTCTGGAATCGCGCCCGCGAAGTCTGAAAAGGATTGTTGCGAGTAAACGTCGGCACATTTGCCAATGTCGAGAAGAATTGGAGCGTTTCCAATCAGTAGCTCCGAGCCATCGGGGCGGTAGTCTTAGCGGACTGTGCCTGACCGGAGCTCGGACGAGTGAAGTCTGGAGCGCTTCCAATGGACTTTGCACTCTAGCTGTCCGGGACGTTTCTCTTCACCGTTCAAAGTTCTGGCGGCGGCTCAGGTAACAGAAATGCCCCCGAACAGTACAAGCAGTTACTTCAATTTGTGCACCCGGGCGACGAAACTTGCGCGTACTCGGGTGCCGCGCAGAAAGGGACAAATCAGTCCTGGTTCTGCACCAGCGGCAGCTGCGAAGTAAGCTGGACGTCGATCATCATGCTGATGCGGCGGTCCAGTTGAAAGAAGGTCGCCGCTTGCTTTCCGGGCAGCACCTTGCGAAAGATCGGTACGTACGTCTGGCGAAGCTGCGCTGCCGCGATGTCCGTGTCGAGCCAGCGCCGAATGAGATTGTCCGCCTGTTCGTCGGTCAGCTGTCCGTACCCAGCAGCATACTCCTTGATCACCGCGCTTCTTGTTTCGCTAATCCGTCCGAACTCCGCCGAATATTGTTCATATACGGGCCAGAACTTTGTCGCTTGGCCGTCCGTGAGTGTCAAATTCGCAGCGATGAGCTGTTTTTTGATCGTGCGAATGTCCTTGCGGAGCAAGGCCATTTGTTGGTCCGGAAATGCGTCGGCGCTGCCGCTGGCTGCGGCGGCTGGTTGCGGACCTGCGGATTGGGCCACGACTCTGGTACTTCCGACGACCGACAGGGCAATGAATGCGGGCACGGCAAACGCTGTTTTCTTCACGGTTTTCTTTCTCCTCAGATATCTGGAAGCGGACTGGCGGGGGTGACGTTGCAACCCGTGGGCCAACCGAGTTGCCGCGGGAAGACTGCAAGAGGTTGAGGAAACATGCGGATGCGAGAGCAGGCCCCGCGTTGACCGAGTTGCAGAACGAGCGTTGTCAAACGATCAGCACTTCCGCCAGGCGATTGACACAACGAGCCGGTTGGCCGGAGTCGGCCGTTTTCGCGGAAGTCAGACTAGGTACGCCGGGAGCCATTTATCCTTAATATGTGCGGGGCGAATGTGTACGGGTGGCCTGACGGGAGCCTCCCGGTTTTCCCGGAGGCAGGTGCTATCGGGAGGGCGGTGCCGGGTGGGCTTGCGCGACGAAATATTGCTCCAGGCTTGCCGTGATTTCCCGCAAGCCGTTTTGTACGTTGCGGTCCAATGCGGCTACCACTGCCGGCACCTCCTTCCTGGCGACGGGTTCGTCGTGCGTGTAAGACCCGGTCCAGACGGTGGCTCCGGTCTTGGAGTCGTGCAGCTCGAACGCGAAGGACACACGGGCGGCCAGACCGTTTTCGGAGATTTCGCGGAAGTCATACAGATGCCCGCGTAGCAGATAGTCGCCGCGAACGTCACTGCGCAAGGAATACACACTCTGGTAGCGGCGTGAGGATCGCAACTCACGAAGCAGCAGCTCTCCGATCATCTCGGATGGTGGTTCGGCCCATCTCGCGTATTCGTACGTGCCCATGGCTTCGCCGTCTGAGGTGTAAACAATACGGTCGTCGCGATAGAGGTGCGATGTTGTAATCGGTCCGAGCAGCAGAGCGACGGGATACGTCGCCGGGTCCCCGGCGGACATGCGGTCGTTCCGAACAGTGAGCTGATAGAACTTGCTTGGCCTGGCTGCGCCGCAGCCATTGCTGAAGGCGAGGCAGAGAACGAGCGCCGGAACTGTGTATTTCATGGTTGATCTCCTGGTTTGTGCTCCCGCGGATTGCTTGCGCGAATGAGGGTGTAGGGGCGGGTCTTGATGGTGGCGGTAAATTCCTTCAGGTTTTCGGTAACGTGCCGGAGATTGTCCAGGAGTTCGTCGATGTTCTCCGAGTTTACGTCCAAGGTTTGGTCGATCCGGGCGCTGGCGTCGGTCATGTTGGTCAGTGTGCGCCGGAGCTCCATGACTGCCTGGCGGACGTCGGTCCGGTTTTCTCCGACCATGGCATCGATATGCGTGAGCGCTTGATTCGCCTGGGCGGAGGTCTTGCGGAAATCTTCAAGCAGCGGCTGAAGCTTTCGACTGACCTCGTTCACGTTCTCGAGAGTTTCCTTCAGCTGCGGGCGATTTTCCTCGATCATTCCGCGCGTGCCTGCGAGCGTGGCGGCAAGGTTGGCCCGATTCTGCGGGCCCAGGAGATCATTTACGCGCGCAATTGTCTCTTTGACTTCCGCGGCTCGGTCATTCAGATTGCGAAGAAGTTCCTGAGCTTGCGGGCTCAAGTCGTTGAGCTGCGCCGTCAGGGTGTTGAAGTCGATGTATTTGAGCGAGGGAAGCAACGCGTCGCGGGCGGCTCTTGGAGCCCGGGGGCTGCCCGGGAAAATCTCCACGTGGTTGTCTCCGAGCGGACTCAAGCTCATGATCTTGACGTTGCTGTCGACTTTGACAGGAATGTCGGATTGCACGCTCAAGACGACGTCGAGACGACCGGGATCCTGACGGTCCAGCTGCACGCTTTCGACGCGGCCCACTTTGGGTCCTCCGGCGTAGCGTACGGTCGCGCCAGGCTCAAGGCCTCCCGCGAAGGGAAAATACGCGTGGAATTTGGTCGTAGATTTTCCGGCGGCCCCGCTCATGGCAAATACGGTCACGAGCAGAACGGTCACCGCAACGACCACGAACAATCCGACGAGCACCTGCTCGCGTTTCGCTTGCATTACTTGCCTCTCTTTCCTGCTGCAGAACTCTGCGGCCTGGGATGCCCGGCCGTCAGCATTTGCAGGTAATCCATCTCTCCGGAAATCTCGGGCTCGGCGACGCGATCGAGAAATTGCCGCACTCTCGGCTGGGTGCTCCCGCGCATTTCTTCGACCGTGCCCAGCGCGACGATGTTGCCCTTGTCGATCAGAAGCATACGGTCGGCGATGAGAAAGGCGCTCGCGAGTTCGTGCGTGACCACGATGATCGTCATGCGAAAAGCCCGCTTGAGTTCCAGAATCAGTTGGTCTATGCCCGCGGCGATGATGGGGTCGAGTCCCGCAGACGGTTCGTCGAAAAACAGGATCTCCGGGTCCATGGCCAGTGCACGGGCAACCGCGGCGCGTTTCTTCATGCCGCCGCTGAGCTGCGCCGGCATGTAGTATTCAAATCCTTCCAGTCCCACCTGCTGCAGTTTCAGGCGAAGCATGATTTCGATCGTGGAATCTTCAAGGCGGGTGTGTTCCCGAAGCGGCAGAGCCACGTTTTCGCCGACGGTCATGGACCCGAACAGAGCGCCGCCCTGAAAGGACATGCCGATCTTCCTTCGAATGGCGTCCATTTCCGCCGTCGAGATTTTCGCGATGTCGCGGCCCTTGATCCAAATCTCTCCGGCACTCGGCTTCTCAAGCCCGACGAGCGTCCGCAGGAGTGTGCTTTTCCCCGATCCCGAGCCACCGAGGATCACCAGCGTTTCGCCAGGTTGTACATCGAAGCTGATGCCATGCAGAATCTCGCGTTCACCGTAGCTGACGCGAAGATCACGCAGCGAAATCACAGGGTTCGCGGAGGCGACGTGCGGCGTCGGATTGGTGGTCATCGGCCGCCTGCAAAAAAGAAGAGAGCGGTAAAAAACAAATCCACAACAACGACCAGAAAGATCGACATGACCACGGCACGCGTAGTAGACCGGCCAACCTGTTCAGCTCCCGCTCCTGTGGACAGCCCTTCGAGGCATCCGACCGCGGTGATCGTGATGCCGAACATCACGCTCTTGACCAGACCGGTCGTAATGTCACGGACTAGGAGCGCATCAATCGAAGCGTGGAGATAGCGCAGGAAAGTAAAATCCGCCTGCGCGACGCCAAACAGCGAACCTCCGAGAATGCCCATCGCATTTGCCCATATGGTGAGGCACGGAAGCATGACCAGCATGGCCAGAAACTTTGGCGCGACCAGGAAACGGATGGGACTAATGGCCATCGTTTCAAGCGCGTCGATTTCCTCGCTGACCTTCATCGTTCCGATTTCGGCGGCGAATGCGGAACCCGAGCGGCCGATCACGACAATGGCAGTGATCAACGGGCCGAGCTCGCGCGACATCGACACGGCGACGGCGGTGGCTACGGCACTGATGGCGCCGAATCGCCGCAGTTCGTATGCCGCCTGCAGCGCGAGGATCAACCCTATGAAGAAGGTGATTAGGGACAGGATCGGCAATGCGCGGACTCCCGTCTCCACGGCCTGCGAAATCGCGCGTTGCAGGCGCAGCGGTTTCCCCTGAAAGGGGGCCATCAGCGTGTAGTAGGCTGCCCGCGCTGCAAGCGAGGCGAGCGAGCCGACGTAGCCAAGACCGTTGAGAGTGCTTTCGCCTATGCGCGCGACGGTTTGCATATCAGGGAGCCAGCGCCTCTTCTTCGCTGTCGTAGATTTCAAAAACCTTCAGGAGACGGGACAGTTGCAAGACTTCCCGCGCCGCCGTGCTCAGTCCGAACAAAATGAACCGCGAAGCGACGTCGCGCGACGCCTTTAAGCCTTCGACGAGGGAGGCGACACCAGAACTGTCGATGTAGTGAACGCCGGAGAGATTTACGACCACGCGCGGGACGCGACTCTCACGGATCTCATGGAGCAGGGACTGGCGAACCTCGGGGGAATTTGCGAAATCGATGTCCCCTGTGAGGTCGAAGATTGTGGTCCCATCGTTGCGCCGCGCTGAAATCTCCACCGTGTTTCTCCCTTAGACGTCTTTCCTGGCCTCGGGCAGATACTTGACGAGCCGCAGCCGGTTCGTAAGACCCTTCCGCGTAAATTCAACCGTGTCCATGGCCTCGCGGATGAAGTGCAGTCCGAGGCCGCCGGGCCGCAATTCATCGAGAGGCCGTCCCCGTAGTTTGTCGGGATCGACTGCGGGGCCCTGATCGCAGAGAACTATTTCTAGCCCCTGTTCGGCGGAGTTGCCCCGCCGAGCCTTGCGAAAGTAGAGCGTGATGGGCCGGTCGGGCCGGTTGCCGTAGGAATGCCGGACGATGTTGGTGAGCGCTTCATCGACGGCGCGCCTGATGGCCCTGCACTGCACCGCGGGAAATCCGAGCGCTTCGGCCAGTGGTTCGACCGCTCCGCGCACGGTGGAAAGCAATCGGGGATTGCTGCACAACGCCATCATCAGCAGCAGGGCTCCAGGTTGTCCGTCAGGGTCGCTGATCGGTCGCGGCGAAGTTTTCATGCACGACATGGGCGGCTTTCTTTGCGAAGTCGTAGGTGGCTTTGAGATTTCCTCCAAGAAACCGAACCTTGCCGTTTACATCGCGCGCGAGGAGCGGCTTTCCGTCCGGGCCGGTGAACTGGCAATGGACCGCGATGGACGTGGCGCCGGCAACGGTAGTCACCTGGCGGGCCCTCTCGCTGCCGGCCTTAAAGCCCCGGACCGTGCTATGGAGAACAACCAGGTCGGGGGCACTCGCGGCGGTGCGGTCGCCGTCGCGATAAACATGCTGAAATGTCCGTTGCTTCTCGATTTGATGAACGAGATTTTCATAGAGGGCAATCTGAAATTCGGCAGGGAGTTTGACTTCGTCCGACTGGATCATCTCGACTTGGATTGCCGATGCGTTAGTCTTGCCGGACAAGTGTTCCGGGAACTGCAGGGCGTTTTGCTCCTTGCTGGAAGGAGCGTCTGTGGTCGGTTGTCCTGTCGTTGCGGTATGGGCACCTGCGGACACCAGCTCCGTCTTGATGGACCTCGCGGCGCCCACGGGCATCGTGAAGATTGCTCCGTGCAGGGCCCCGCCCGCATCGCGGTACTGAATGGTAAGCGTATCGATTTTCTTGCGGAATAGACTGAGGAAGCGCCCACCGCCGTAAGGCGCGGCCATGCTCATCACGCCGACCGTGCCGCCGACGGATCTTTGCGTATCATCGCCGGTAACTACGTCTTGAATGGAAAGAGCGCTGATGTCGGCGTTTGTTTTCCCGTGGACAAACTGCAGATTTCCGTTCTCAACCTTCAGTGTGCCCTTGGCATTTTGTTTGATGCCCGCGAGACCGATCAGCTGGACGGCTTTCACGGGCGCCGGAGTCTCTTGCGCGTTCCCGATGGAAGTCCCCATCCCGGCAAAGAGCAAAGCGACAGAAACAAGGACCATGGTGCGTCTGGGTGCCATACACTCTCCTAGTCTTGAATTCATCTGTTTCAACGAACGTGCACTAACATGAGAGAAACGTCGTCAGTCGCCGGTCCCTCACGCCACGCAGCCACACCGTCGAGGATGCCCTGTTTCATTTGGTCGGGAGGCAGAGACGAGGTACGGCGGACGATTTCCTGAACTCCGGCAATACCGAGCATCTCCGCGCGCTTGTTGAATACTTCCGTGATTCCGTCGGTGTAGAGGAGAATCCGGTCGTCGGGCTTCAGCTCCACGACCTCATTGCCGGCTGCGTCGAGCGCATCCGGCAGCGCTCCGAGAACCATGGTGCGGGACTCCAGCAGCAACGGAGTTTCGCCGCGCCGCGCGAGCATAGCCGGTGGGTGGCCTGCTCCAGCGAAGGTCATGGTGCGTTTTTTTGCGTCGATTCGCGCGGCCGCCACGGTGACGAACATTCCGGAGCCGCGGATATCCTCGATCAGAAACCGGTTCAACTCTCCGAACATGTCGAGGAAGGGCATTCCGCTGCGCAGGTGCGCCGTCGTTTCGGAGTAGATGCGGTTGGCGACCAGGGCAGAACCGATTCCGTGGCCCGAAACGTCGCATACGAGCACGCTGAGTTGTTCGTCGTTCGTTGCATCCACTAGCGCGAAATCGCCCCCGATGGAATGGACGGGATTGAAGAAGGTGTCGACGGTCAACGCGTCCCAGACGACCGATCGCGGTACCAGGCTGCGCTGGACGCGAGCAGCAAGTCGCAGGTCTTCCTCGATTTCCAGCTGGCGTTTCTGGAGTTTTGCGTTTGCGGTGCGGAGTTCTTCCTCGGCACGAATCTGCTCCGAGATGTCCGTGAACGTCAAGATCCCCAGCCGGGTTCCGTCGGTCTCGAGGGTTCGTGAGCTGATGATCACTGGCAGGCGGCTGCCGTCTTTACGGGGCAAAACAAAGGCGTACCGGTTGTGCCCGGCAAGGAAAGCTATTTCAATCTGCTTGGTGATGAAGCTCCATTCCTCGGAGGAATAGAAGTGCGACGCGTCGAATCCGACCAGGTCTGCCAGTGGGATTCCAGTCATCTGGACAAACCGCGAGTTTGCAAAAAGAATGTGATGGTGGCCGTCGGCAATGACGACACCCTCGTTCAGCATCTCCAAGACGGATTCCATCCGGCTGAGCCATTCCGGCCTTTCCATGTGAAAAGAGTCCCCTTTAGATGTCGGCATGGAAACCCCGGAAAAGGCGATTGCGGCTCGGCGGACTGGTCATCCGAACGCGTCCAAGCGCGTGAGTGTGCCGATGTTTCTGGATTCGGATGGGTAGTTCACAGTTGATCTCCGTTTCCGTCGTGCTTTTCTAAAGCATCTGCATGTCCAACGAAGGATCGCATCCGGAAATTCGCCATGCATCGTGTTTTCAACGCAAAAGGACTCGAGTGTCCAGGCGCGGGACGAAAAGTGACCGCTCCGGCCGGAATTCCTGGCGGGGATTTTGACGGTAACGTCGAGGTCGTGACACAGGGGAAAAGGAAGGGAAGTTGCGCGCCACGGCAATCACCACATCTGATTCGAGATCAACGAGTTGAGGTCAGCATCCGTGATTTCCCGAGTGGCACGCTCGTTGCACCGCAGCCTGCCGAATTTTGAACTGAAGGCACGTCTCCAGGCCAGATTCGCGGGGCAGGGGCACGCGCTGGATGACCTTTCTGCCGGCCGCGATTTGAGCCGAGGAGCAGGCCAGAAGGAGCGGGTGCGGAGGGCTAAAGATACCCCTGGTCCCGTCGTGATTTGAGGTCATCTTGCAACTTGTGCTTCCAGTTCTAACAGCTTGCGAGTACGTGGCAGCGGAACTCCGGCACTCGCAGCAGGGATTAGAGCCAGTCCCTCGTTGGCAGCTGCGCGGGCCAGCTCCATCTGACCGGCGAAACGATATGCCTGCGCAACTGAAAGCAGCACGTTTGGTTTCTTTCGTTTCGTCAGAAGTGCTTCGCGCTCGGCGCAGGCGATCGCGAGCGAAGTGTCGCGCAGCGCCAGAGGCCTCGCATTTAAAAGAGCGGCTACTTCGGAATCGAGTATCAGGATGGAATTCGGGTGCTTTGCTGCCAACTCCTTCAGCGTTGCAAGGCCAGTCGCAGCAAACGTCGAGGAATCGGCTGAAGCGTTCAGGTGCTGTTCAACGATTCCCAGGCGTACCTGAGCATCAGCCAGGTAGGTCTTCCAGTCATCGTTCGAGGGATTTTCTCGCGACAATTGGAGCGCAATCGATTCAGCCTGTTTCAAAAGCGGCGCGGCCAAGGCGAATTTACGACGACGCATGAGGGGATCGGTTGTGAATGCCGGGTCGGCGGATTCCTCGAAATCGTAGGCAGCCTGAGAGAGGTCCACGTACACGTCGAAAAGAGAGCGAGTGTCTTTGGGATCGGCGGCCGCAATCTGCTTTTGGATGGTCAGGGCTTCCTCAAAGAGCGGAACTGCCTGGCTATATTCTCCGAGTTCCCTCATGGCCATGGCCTTTTTGCGCAGCAGATTGGCGCGCATGCGTTGCGAGGAGAGGCCGCTTTGTTTCGAGTCTGGAAGCGCTTCGAAGCGCTGCTGAGCGAGTTCGAAATCCTTCAGGGCCTGGGCTGGATTCGTTTCAATCTCGATATTGCCGACCTTAATCTGGATGATGCCGAGTCCCCGGCGCGCACACGGTAAATTGGGGTCCATGCCGAGGGCGTGTTCATACAGCTGGATGTCTTTGCGGTACGCAACCAGGGCTCCGACAGGATCGCCGAGACTGGGGGTGCCGGGCTGGCCCAGCTCATCGCCGAGTGTGCCGTACGCCGCAGCGGCCTGGCAGAAGAGCGCAGGATCAGCCTCGCGCTCCGCGACGAGTCGTTCATAGGCTTGTGTTGCTGACTGCATCGACGCCACAGCCTCTGGTGTTTTCTCGACTCCCCACAGGACCTCGCTGCGGGCTTGTTCGACCGACGCCATGGCGTGCAGCGCCTCGCGGTCCAGGGCTGCTGATGCCGTGAGCGAACTCGCGAACGCAAGCGCTTTATCCAGACTGACGAGTGCGCCGGCCGGATCACCGAGGTTCTGATCGTAGGGATTCCCCTGGATGTTTCCCAGCCGGGTATAGGCATTCACCAAATCAAGTTGAATCAGTCGATCGCCCGCAGCGTCCCCGGACATTCGGTCCAGATGCTCGAGTACCCGGGTGACCAGCAGGCGCTGCACGCCGGTGGAACCGGGAAGCTCTTTGATTGCTTCGTCCAACTCAGACAGGAGACTGTTGCTGAGCTGCCGCAAATCGGCTGCGCGCGCTTCGGCTTTGTGGCGTTCCGCGTTGGCTAACTTTGCCTGCCAGAGAACGCCTCCTACTCCAGCGATTAAGGTAGAAATCACCAAGCCTGCGGCGAGCACCGCAATTCTGTTTCTTCGAATGAATTTGTTTGCGCGGTAGCGAAAGGTGCCGCGACGCGCCGTTACGGTGCGGCCATCGAGATAGGCTTGCACATCCCCGGCCAATTGCACGGCTGTCAGATAGCGCTCCTCAGGTCCTTTGCGGAGAGCTTTCAGCACAATGGCTTCAAGGTCAGCGTCGAGCCGCTTGCCTGCGCCGTCTGGTAGGACAGGCCTGCGAGGTGGTTGTTCGCAGATCACGCTCACCATTTCTGCGGTTGTAAATTCCTTGAGTTCATACGGCAGAGCGCCCGTTAACAAAAGATAGAGAAGCACCCCAAGCGAGTAGGTATCTGACGCCGTGGTGATGGGATTGCCCAACACTTGTTCCGGGCTGGCATACTGCGGAGTGAAGGATTGAAAACCCTGCCGGGTAAACTCGCTCCCCAGTCCTTCTGCCGAGGGAGAAAGCAGTTTGGCTGTGCCAAAGTCGAGTAGCCGGGGTGTGCCGTCGTCAGACACCAGGATGTTGTCGGGCTTCAAGTCGCGATGCACGACCAGGTTTTGATGAGCAAACTGTACGGCCTCGCATACGCTCTTGAACAGCATCAGGCGCCGCGAAACGGAAAGGAGATTGTTTTCGCAATAGCGATGGATCGGAACTCCATCGACATACTCCATCACCAGGAAAGGCTCTCCCTCGCTGGTCACACCACCGTCGAGTAGCCTGGCAATGAGCGGATGGCTGAGCCCGGCCAGGATTTGACGCTCCAGGCGGAATCGCTCGCGGAAAAGGTCCGTAGCGAGAGGCAGATCGATCAACTTGACGGCTACCTGCTGCTCGAAATTGCCGTCCGCGCGATGGGCTACGTACACCGCGCCCATACCGCCGCGCCCGATGAGCCGGTCAATTTCATAAGCGCCCACACGCTTGTTCCTGCCGTCGGCAAACGTTTCAATGCGCGATTCCCGAAGGCGGACGCTGGCCAGCAGTTCTTCTGCGGCACATGCTTTGAGCAGGGAACGGACTTCCGCGGCGAGGTCCGTATCTCCCTTGCAATGTATTTCAATAAATCGCTGCCGGTCACCTTCTGGCAAAGCCAGCGCTTCAGTAAAGATTGCTTCGATCCTCGGCAACATTTCAGGCGAACCAGTCATGCAAGGACCAACCTTACCGGCTGAGGAGCTGAAAATCACTCCACCAGGAATGCGGATAACAGGAACGAAATGAATCAGTCTCAGACGGCCGCTTCACCGGCTTCGGGATGCAGGCGCCGATAGAGCCAACTCTTGATAAATTTCATTTCCCGATCGATGGTGGCCTTGGATGCCTGCATCAACGTGGCGGTTTCCTCGGCGGTGCAACCAAGAAAATAGCGCAATTCGACCAACTGGACCTTATAGGGGTCAGCGATATGCAGTTCGTCGAGTGCCAGGTTGAGTTCAAGGAGATCTTCGCTGCCGACGTCGACCCACGGAAGCTCGTCGCTCAGAGGGACATGAACGGCCCCGCCTCCGCGAATCAGTGCCTGATTGCCGCGCGCGTGATCGATCAAAATCCTGCGCATCACCTTGGCAGCGAACGTATAAAAATGCCGCCGGTCTTCGTAAGCGACTTTTTTCTGATGCAAGAGTTTCAAGTACAGCTCGTGCACCAGAGCCGTCGCTTGAAGCACGTCGGGGTTCCGCTCCCTGCGAATATAAGCGGCGGCGACCTGCCGCAGGTGGGGGTAGACCAGCGGCATAAGCTGTTCGAAGACCGAGGCCTCGCCGTCTCGCCACCTCGCCAGAAGCAGAGTGATTTCTCCTGTTTCCGCCTGCAAGTCCGCTCCATTCGTTGAAGGAATACGAGAATTTTGTCCTTCATCCTACCACTTCACCCTTTGCCGTGTGGCGGAATATCCTGGCTTCCCGGTCCGGAAAGGGAGAGAGCCAAAAATAATTGAGTCATTTTGCGTGGAGTTTACGCCGCCTTAAGTGAACAGCAAAGGGATCCAGCGAAAAGGGGCAGAAAAATGATTCGCAGAACTGCGCTTGAACAGAATTCCGCAGTGCGCTCTGAAGTGTTCTCCCTCGCGCAGAAACTGCTTACTTTTCTTCTTCTTCCCGTTGCCCTGGCTGCTCTGTTGACTATCCCGGTCGAGGCCCAAACGACCGCGACAACCACCACGTTCGTCATCGCCGGCCAAGGCGGTACCCACCTCCTGCAAGCCGGCGACGGAAATTTTTATGCCACAACTCCGCCGGTCTTTCAGACCTGCGCCAACGACCCGGCCAAGAATCTGTGTGCGTATATCTTCCAGGTGACGCAAAAGGGGCAAGCCGGCATTTTTTATCCGTTCCAGCCCACCGCAACCGCATTGACCCCCAACTTGGACGGGACCAAGGTGACCTCGCTCTTTGTAGGTGCGGACGGCAACCTATATGGTTCGTGCGCGAACGCTGGGCCGGGCGGCTCAGGTACGATTTTTCAACTCTCCATACTCGGAAAGTCGGCCGGAACTCTCAAAGTCCTGAAGAGTTTTAGTGCGTCCGATCCTGGCTCCCTTCCAACAGCCATGATCCTGGGCGCGGACGGCAATTTTTATTTCACAAACGGTATCGGCATCTACCGCCTGAGCAGCGATGGAACCGTGAGCCCCGTTTACGAATATTCCCCCGACCCTGTAAAAGGGACATATCCCATGGGCAACACCGCGAATTCTCTCGTGCAGGGCAGTGACGGAAATCTGTATATCACTCAATCGCTCGGACCTCAGACGGTGCCGGGAACCGGGAAGTACGGCGCGATCGCGCAACTCACCTTGAGCGGCCAGCTCACCATCCTGCATGCTTTTGCGGAAGACGGCAGCGAGGGAACCAACCCCGCCGGTCCCCTCGTGCAGTTAGCGGATGCCTCGCTCTACGGCGTCACACTATACTCCGGCACCGTGCAAGGGACGGCAGTGGCATTCGAACGGCCTTCCGGCGGCGGTTTCACCGTATTGCACAAATTCAACGGCACGAATGAGGGGAACTACCCGAACGCGCCGCTGATTCTCGGCAGCGATGGCAATTTTTACGGCACCACCCAGCTCGGTGGCGACATGGATTCCGCCAATTGCAATGCCGTTGGGTGCGGCACCTTTTTCCAAATGACGCCCTCGGGATTGCTCACCACCTTGCACAATTTCGAGGGCGGCCTTGCCACCTCCACAGTGATCGCGGATAACCCACAGGTCGATGGAGAATATCCGGAGTCTACGCCGGTGCAAACCGGCGGTGGTCTCTTCTATGGGATAACCAACGGCGGCAAAACCGGAAGCCCCACCATGTTTCAAAGTTCGCTGAGTCCCGCAATCAAATCTCCGATCACCATGAATTTCAATCCTCCACAAATAGCCAAGGGCGAAACGTCAACGCTCACCTGGAGCGTCAAGAACGCGTTCTCTCTCACCGCACAACAGTGCGTCGCCACCATCGTCGGAAATTCCACCGCGGCTGGAGACTGGAGCGGCTTGCAACCAGGCAAACTGATAAACAACATTTTCAGCGGCGGCGTGGACATTACTCCCACCTCCGCAGGCACTTTTACCTACGCGCTCACCTGCGGAGGAAACGAAAGCCAGTTCGCTACTCTCGTCGTGATCGGCAACTCCGATCTTCATATCGACACTCTGAAACTCTTCAATGGCACCGTCTCCAAACCCTACACTGGCGTTCTCTCCGCCTCAGGGGGAACTCCTAAGTACAGTTGGGTCATCGCGGGCAAGCAACCCAAAGGAATTAATTTCGATACAAGTTCGGGCCTTCTCACCGGTACTCCTTTGCAGTTCGGCGATTATTCGCTGACGTTCGGCGTTCAAGATTCGTCGGTTCCGCCTGAAACGAAGTCGGCCTCCTTCACCCTCACCATCGACAGCGGTCTCGTGTTATTCGCCAGCCTGCCAAATCCTGTTGTGAAGGTAGCCTACTCCAGGCCGCTGGTCGTCAACGGCGGTTTGCCACCCTATACCTTCTCGCTCGACTCCGGCACTCTTCCAACTGGCCTCAAATTTAACGCCACCGCCGGCGTAATCAGTGGAACTCCCACAGAGGTCGGCGACTACACCTTCACAATCACCGTTTCCGATTCCGAAGACAGAAAAGCTACCGACACAGAAACCTTCACGCTCTCCACCAATCCCGCGAAACTTTCCATCCTCACCGATTCACTGCTCCCTGCCGCCAAAGTGGCTGTGCCGTACTCCACGTCGTTCACCGCATCAGGCGGAACTCCTCCCTACCGGTGGACCTACAGCCCGCAAACGCAAAATTACTTATCGACTCCGCCGGGCATCACGCTCACTTCAGGAGGCGTGCTCTCTGGAACTCCGGTTCAATTTAAATTTTATAGTTTCAGCGTGACGTTGTCGGACTCCGCCGAGCCACCCAACATGGTTTCAAGCGTCTTCGGCCTCTCGGTTGAAGCTACCCTCAAGATCACCACGACCAGCTTGCCAAACGGCACGGTCGGCACTCGCATGATCGTGCCTCTCACGGCCACGGGAGGAATACCGCCGTATACTTGGAAACCTTTAGCCGCGAATTCAGACGATATCGGACTTTTTTTTGACGGCGCAAACAATCTTATCTACATTCCGTTAAAGCCTGCCACCGCCTCCGTAAGATTGGTGGTACAAGACTCGGAAACCAATCCCGATTCGGATTCTATCGACCTTCCTCTTACGTTCCTGCCTGCACCTCTGGTAACCACAACGAAACTCACGACTTCGAATCCAACTGCGGGAACTGCACAATCCATCACTTTGACCGCAAAGGTCACTGCCTCAGGCACTGCCGCACCGGCAGGCCCGATCATCTTCTACAACGGCACCGCTAGCATCGGCACCGCAAACCTGGACGCAACCGGCACCGCAACTCTACAAACTTCGTTCAGCGCCACCGGTGTCTACACCCTCGTCGCGGCGTACGGAGGAAATCCCTCGTACGCTGCCAGCACTTCCGCGCCAGTAACCGAAACCGTCGTCACTCCCACTGTCTCTGCCTCCGTAAGTCCCGGCAGCATCACCATTGCGCCTGGCAAGTCCGGTCAACTCGTCATCACCATCACCCCCACCGGCGCCTACACCGGCACCGTCAACTTCTCCTGTGGAACTTTGCCGCCTCACGTTTCCTGCACTTTCGCGCCACCAAGTTTGACGATCGCTGCCGGAAGCGGACCCGTCACCGACACACTAACGGTCAGCACCAACGCACCGCAGATGGCCATGCTGCAGAAGCCTGCCGACACGGGCCTGTTCGCCTCCTCAACTCTCTGGTTCCCCGGTTCGCTGGTGGGAATGCTGGGACTGATTGGTCTAAGGCGCAGATCTACGACTCGACATCCACGCAATCTCTGGATGGTTGGGACTTTGTGCTTCGCCTCTGCGTGCATATTTGCGGGCTGTGCGACATCAACGAATGATGCCCATCCGGGTACCTACACAATTCCAGTCTCGCTAACGCTAAAAGGTGGAGCTAGCCAAACTGTAAACGCCACCGTTATTGTCGAGTGATTCCTTAGCCGGTGGCGCTGTGAATCCCCAGTGGCTGTGGTGGCGCCGTTTCGCGAGCACCATGGGGAAGGGAATGGCCGGTTGTCGACGCCGTTCGCGCCTAGACCTCTGGCTCGGCTTATGCGTCGCAGGAAGCTGGCCAAGGCTCTCTAGGAGTTGCGAAGGTAGCGCATCTAGCTGTTCTGCCAGACGATATTTTCTCAATCGGCCGGGGACGCCTGGAAGGCGCACGACTGGACCTGACCATGTGCGACGGCGCGATTGGCTAGGTAGGTTTCGCGTCAGGTCTGCACACAACTCGATCGAGATAAGTTTCAAGTTCGGAAAGTGTTTCTTGGTTGCCGATCCATCCGATGTATCCGTCTGGGCGGACGAGGACATATTCTCCTCGGCCGCCACCATACGCTTCCATAACGTGGCCGAATGCATCGACAACGAGCTGCTGCGAAATCGCTGGAACGTCTTGCGATCGGGCAGCGACAACCTCAACGTAGCTGATCCCGCTAAAAGTCTGCACAGGATTGACAGCATCTCCAGCCGGGAACAATCGCAATAACGTGAATTGAGGCCCACGGAATACATCAAATAGCCGCCTCGGGAGGCCTTCCAGGTTCAATCCAGGGGCGTCCGGAGCCCGGTCACCCGGAGACAGTTTCAATCGCACGCCCCCCGACTGCTCGCTCAAGGACATTTCCTTATAGGAAATTCCAAGCTGAAGCGTAACGGCATCGCGTCGAAGGCTTTCCTCGCCTTCTCCGGAAATTTGTTTGTACAGTTTCGTGCTAATGCCGAGCACATTCGCGGCAACCGGCAAACGCTCCTCTTCATAGGTGTTGAGAATAGATTGCGGCGCGCCTTTGCACACACTTTCCAGCTTCCAGCCAAGATTGTAGGCATCTTGTATTCCGGTATTCATGCCTTGCCCACCCGCCGGGGAATGCACGTGAGCGGCGTCTCCGGCAAGAAACACTCGTCCGATGCGAAACCGGGACGCCATGCGAACATTCACGCGATAGAGGGAAAGCCAAGGCGCATCCGTCAACTGGATATCCGTACGTCCGCTTCGTTCATTGACGATGCGCTGATAGAGTTCCAGAGAAGGTTCCTGCTCTTCACCCGGCGGCACTTGTGCCTGAAGCTGATAGGTGTCCGTCGACGGCAGTGGGCAGAGCGCCAGCCATCCGTCGGGATGATTCGGCCAGGAGTGCCAAGCCTCGCGATCTAGACCGCGCAATCGGACATCGCCGACATACATGCGCTCGTCTTTCCATGTTTCGCCTGCGAAAGGAACCTCCAGAAACTTGCGCACAAAGCTGCGTCCTCCGTCGGCAGCGACAAGATATTCGCATCGGATGGCTTCCTCGCTATTTTCTCGCTTGAGAGTCGCAACGACGCCGTGCCCGTCTTGCCTGAGTGAAACGAGTTCTGTTGCGAGCTCGACCGTGCCGCCGACATCCCGCAGGAGCTTTCGAATCGTCTCTTCCACTCGCCACTGCGGAATAATCAAGGGACTCGCGTAGGGCGTGGCAGGCGTCGGATGTCGTCCTCCATGCATGTCTCTCTCGACGAGGAGTTTGTATCCGTCATACGCGCGGATCGGGAGGTGAAACCTGCCAAGACGAAGCAGGTCTTCGACAATCCCGAGATCGTCGAACACCTCCAGGCTCCGGGGTTGCAGGCCTTTGCCCTTGGAACCAACGAAGAACGCGGAGGCTTTGTCGACGAGTCGGAAGCGAATTTTGCGGCGAGCCAGATCGCAAGCCAACGTCAGCCCGGTTGGGCCGGCTCCGACGATCAGGACTTGAAGGTCATTGTTCTTCATGGTGTGTGGGATGCGCCTTGGAGTGTCTTAGCGTAGGCAAAACTGTTCCCGATCGGGGCGCGGCAAAATCTGAAGTTGTGTTGCAGAGTTTCCAGCTCCCTCTTCGGAATTGACAGAAACCGTCGCGCTGTCGGCTTTGCAATGGAAACTTCCCTGATTCCGAGCTCAATCCTTTCATCTTACTTTCCTCGTGGCGTTCTCATCAATCTCCTGTTCTTCCGGATCGCGGCAAGCCAGCTCGTTAGCTCGCGAAAGCCGGCATTGAAAGTCATATTTCGATGAAAATGGGAGCAACCAAGCCGCAAACCGTGCCCAGAAGAACGCCAGCCGCGGCTTCCGGATCTCCGGAAACGCAGATGGAGGCCCCTATTTCCGTTTATCGCGCCATCCGGAAGCGTGGACAAAAGCCGCGAGCTTCGACGAATGGGCTAGCGAGAACGCGGAAGCGTTTCACTGAAGCTGGAGTTCTAAGCAAATCGTCTGTGTAGACAAAAGGGGAGTAACGCCTTGCGGCTGGGGTCGCAAAGCTTTTCCCAAGCAGAAATCGTTCACGATTCGGATTCTCCCGCAAACGATGCCTCAGGTGTCGGTCTGTTGCACCTGGACTGCGTAGGTAGTGCGCTTCGGTCTGTGGCAGAATGCGGTCGTGTTCGAACGTTTGACCGACCGCAAGGAATGGAAGTTCTTCGCCGTCCTGCCGAAGGCCGCAGGTGGCCTGGCCATCGCTTGGTGGGCGACCCTGCTGCTCAGAGGGATCTTGCCGGCGGCGTTCGCGATCGCCATGGGCCTCCTCGTTGGCGCCGTGCAACGCGGCGATTCTCTTGCGAGTTCGCTGGCCCTTGCCGGCACTATTTTCGTGTTGCTCCAAGTGCTCGGCCCGATTCATCAGGCGCTCAGCGCCAACCTCGGGGACCGCACTGCCGCATGGCTGTATGACCGGCTCACAGAAGCCTGCGTGCGTCCGCCGGGAATGGGTCACCTTGAAGATCCCAATCTTACGAATGATCTGACGGTCGCGCGGGACTTCGATCTCGGTATGACCGGGCCGCCGCTGGCGATCTCCATGGATTTCATTGCCAGTGGCATGGTTGAAATGGTAGGCGGTCTTGCGTCCGCGGTGATTCTGGCGAGATATGCGTGGTGGGCGCCGCTGGTGCTGGCGGGTGCGTGGCTGGCGACACACTGGCTTCTGCGCGAGAGTGCAATCTGGTGGGACCGCAACACCGAAGAGGTGCGCGCCGCACAGAGAGATGCCGACTACGCCTACCGGCTGGCTGTCGACCCGCCGGCGAGCAAGGAGTTGCGGCTGTTCGGACTCGCCGGTTGGACCATCGACCGTTTCGTCGCCAGACGCATACGGTTGCACGAGCTTCAATACGCAGCGACACGGCTGCGTGAGCGTCCCGTCATTTGGAGCGTGCTTCTGGTTGTCTCTGCCAATGTCCTGGTGTTCTGGCTGTTAGCGAACGGCGCTATACATGGCCGCATCAGTCTTGGGGAAGCTGTCGTCTACGTGCAGAGCGCCATCGGAGTGTCCATGCTCGCATTCGGCGGATTCAGTTGGGCGCTTGACGGAGCGGCCGCCCCGGTCGCCGCAGTGCTGCGACTGGAGCCCGCGATGCGTCCGGCCGGCGCACTGCGCTCTGGAGTTCACGTTGCGGACAGGGCACCAGCGCAAGAGATTCGTCTGCGCGACATCACGTTTGGATACGCTTCGGGAGCGCCCGTGCTGGAACATTTCGACCTTACGATTCCCGCCGGATCTTCGCTCGCCATCGTTGGACAGAACGGTGCGGGCAAGACGACCATCGCCAAGCTGCTGTGCCGGTTGTACGATCCGCAGTCAGGCGCTATCGAGATTGACGGCGTCGACCTTCGAGAATTCGACCTGGCCTCGTGGCGGTCACGCGTCACGGCGGTCTTCCAAGATTTCATCCGCCTAGAGCTTCCACTCCGCGATAACGTTGCGCCGCGAGGCGCGCCGGACGACGCTATCCGCGCCGCGCTCGAACTAGCGGGAGCAGCGAACCTAGCCGCGCTGGACACGGTTCTGGCGCGCGGCTACGAGGGTGGCACCGACCTGTCGGGCGGCCAATGGCAGCGCGTCGCGCTCGCGCGAGCGCTAGCGGCTGTCGGTCTCGGCGCGGGCGTCGTGCTGCTCGATGAGCCAACGGCGCAACTCGATGTTCGCGGAGAAGCGGAAATCTTTGAGCGCCTGCTCGCCGCGACCCGGCACTGCACGACTATCTTGATCTCGCATCGCTTCTCCACGGTGCGCCACGCCGATCGCATCTGTGTTCTTGAACATGGCCGTGTGATCGAACTTGGCACGCACGATGAACTGATGGCGCTGGCCGGTCGCTACTGGACGATGTTCAATTTGCAAGCGCATCGATTCCAGACTCCGGATGAGGAGGTGGGTACGACCTATGACGCCCTCTCCTAGTCGAGATATCGGGATCGAACCGCTGCCTCCGGCGCTGTCGTCGATGTGGCGCTTATGCAAGCTCGGGTATCGCCACGAGCCGCGGTTGATGGTTGTAGCCTTCGTCTTGTCGCAAATCGCCGCATTGCCGGACGCGCTGCTTGCCTTGTGGCTGATGCTGCTGGGCAAAGGTGTCCTCGAACAGAGACCCGGCGTGGTGGTCGGCGCGGCGATTGGCCTCGGAGTATCGACCGCCGCCACTTGGTTTCTCCGCACAATCAGCACTCGCGTGCAGCGCCGTTTCCGCGACAAGGTGACGATTGCTCTCGAGTCACACGTCGCGCAACTGCAGGCGTCGGTGGCCACAATCGCGCACCAGGAACGCCCCGAGTATCTGGATCGCATATCCATGCTCCGCAACCAGGTGTTCGTGCTGGACCATATGTACATGTCGGTGTTTTCCACGGTGGGGTGGATCCTGCGGCTTGGCGTGACGATGGCATTGCTGGCGTCGATTCACCCGGCGCTTCTGCTGCTGGTTGTGTTTGCGGCGCCGACGGTGATGACGTCGACGTGGCGGCCCGCAGTGGAGCGATCCGCGCAAGAGCGTGGAGCGCAAAGCGGCCGGCTGGCGCGTCACCTGTTCACGATCGCGACGACCGCGCCGCCCGGGAAGGAAGTACGCGTCACCGGTATCGGAGAGCGGCTCGTTGCTGATCGACGGGCGGCTTGGCAGCGTTGGTACGGACCAGTGGCAGACGCTCGGTGGAGCTCTGCGCTGTGGCACGCGCTCGCGTGGGCCATATTTGGCTTGGCCTATGTCGGAGCTGTGGTGTTTGTGTCGTACGCGGTTCGCGCGCCGGCAAGCGCAGTGCTGCTCGTGCTCGCAGCAGGTGCGCGGCTGTCCGCCTACATTGGTGCCACCGTGGGCGAGATTGGATTCCTCCGCGGATTCTGGATGGACGGCTCGCGGCGGCTCGCATGGCTTGAGGACTACGCCGCATCGGTAGCAGCGGCGGGCGATCTGCCGGTTCCGAACAACTTGCGCCACGGAATCCGATTTGATCATGTTTCCTTCGCCTACCCCGGCACATCGCGCGTGGTGCTCGATGACGTGTCGCTAGTGTTGCCGGCTGGCGCCGTAGTTGCAATCGTCGGCGAGAACGGAGCCGGCAAGACAACGCTCGTCAAGTTACTGGCGAAAATGTACGAGCCGTCATCCGGCTCGATCCTTGTGGACGACACACCGCTGGCGCGCATGCCGGCCAGCGAGTGGCGAACGCGCTTGGCAGGGGCGTTCCAGGATTTTTTTCGATTCGAATTCCGCGCTCGGCATACCATCGGTTTAGGCGATATTTCCCGGCTGGACGACGAGCCCGCAGTGCGCACCGCAGTCGACCGGGCGGGAGCAGCTGATGTGGTCGTTCGTCTAACATCGGGCCTTGAGACGCAACTCGGCCCGACTTGGCCGGGCGGAGTCGAGTTGTCTTTCGGTCAGTGGCAGAAATTGGCGCTGGCGCGGGGCTTTATGCGGGATCGGCTGCTGCTGCTCGTGCTGGATGAACCGACTGCAGCGCTGGACGCGGAAACCGAACACGCGTTGTTCGAGCGTTACGCGGCTGCGGTGCGCGGCAATCGCGAGAGTGACGGTGGCCGCGTCACGATCCTCGTGTCACACCGGTTTTCGACCGTGCGCATGGCCGACCTGATCGCCGTGCTTGACGGGGCCCGACTGGTGGAGGTCGGCACGCACGAGGAGTTGATGGCTAAAGGCGGCCGGTACGCAGAGTTGTACGGCATTCAAGCCGCGGCATACCGCTGACCAGCAACTTGCCCTCGACCAGGTTCCTGTCGACCCAAGGGGCGAATACCACTGGGGGATTTCCCCGGATGGCACCCGGGTCGCCATCCTCACCACGGCTTTGGGCGACAACCGAATTCGTTTTTTTCGAATACCTGGCGGCGAAGTTCGCACCGTCACGGTGCAAGGATATAGCGAACTGATTTTCCTGTGATTGGGCGCCAGACTCAAAAAGTGTGTTCGTGGGTACTTCGAGTCCCCAGGGTGCTACCTTGCTGCGCGTGAATCTTGACGGCAAGGCAACTCCCATCTGGCAGAATTCGCAGCCCCTGGAAATTTGGGGAGTGCCATCCCCGGACGGCCGGCACATCGCCATGTTTGGCACCAGCGCCGAATCCAATGTCTGGATGATTGACGATTTTTGACCATCTGAAGAGCGCGGCGGCTGGACGACCCCGGGGCGCGGGTTGTGCGAGTTGCGCCGAATTGCAGCTCGTGGAAGAATGCGGCGCATGGACACAAACGGAAAGTACTCGGCAGGGATGGGTTTGCTGGTTTTGTTTTTTTGTGCTTCTGGTCTGCGAGCACAGTCGACGCGACCTGAAGCTGAGAAGAAACTGGCGAGAGATATTTATAAACAGTTTGTGGAGATTCCATCGGGGTACACGACCGGGGCTACTACTCCTGTGGCAGAAGCAGCTGCCGCGCGACTAGCGGCAGCGGGGTTCCCGGCTGCGGACATTTTTGTCGGTGGAGCAAACCCCAAAAAGGCCAACCTGGTCGTGCGACTCCGCGGGACCGGAGGCGGCAAGCCGCTGCTGCTGTTGGCGCACACCGATGTGGTGGAAGCAAAGCGGGAGGACTGGAGCGTTGATCCATTTCAATTCATTGAAAAGGATGGCTTTTTCTACGGGCGGGGGACCGGAGACGACAAAGCGCAGGCGGCCGTGTGGATTGCCAATCTGATTCAATACAAAAAGGAAGGATTTCAGCCGGAACGGGACATTATTGTGGCGCTGACGGCGGATGAAGAGGGCGGAGGGCCATTCAATGGCGTCGAATGGTTGCTGAAGAATCATCGGGAACTCATTGATGCGGAGTTTGCGCTGAACGAAGGCGGCTGGGGCGAGTCGCTGGGCGGAAAGAAAATTTCGAACGACTTACAGGTCAGTGAAAAATATGTTCTGAATTTCCGATTTGAAGTGCGGAACAAAGGCGGACACAGTTCGATTCCTGTGCACGACAACGCAATTTATCATCTGGCCGGAGCCCTTGAGAGACTTTCCGAGTTTACATTTCCCTTGAAGACCAATGAAGTCACCGCCGCGTATTTCACACAGATGGCCAAGATCGAAGCTGGCGCCCTCGGGAAAGATTTGGCCAAGGCCGGTGCGGGCGATGGGGAAGCCATGAAACGTGTGGCGGCTGCGTCGCCTGCCTGGAATGCCACGTTGCGAACAACCTGCGTGGCGACGCAGTTGGAAGGCGGGCACGCATTAAATGCCTTGCCACAGCTGGCGGCGGCGAGCGTCAATTGCCGTGTGCTGCCGGAAGATTCCGTGGAATATGTGCAAAACACCTTGGAAAAAGTAGTCGCGGACGGACAAGTGTCGGTGAAAATGTTTGGAGAGATGAGCAAAGGACCGGCATCACCGATGCGCGCTGATGTTCTCAAGGCGGTGAGCGAAACGACGGATGCGATCTGGCCGGGCATCCCCACGGTGCCGATTATGGTGATGGGCGCCACGGACGGACGTTCACTGCGGGCCGCAGGAATTCCCACCTATGGAATTCAGGGATTTTTCTTCGATCGAGACGACATTCGATTTCATGGCCGCGATGAGCGCATGGGCGTCGCGTCTTTTTATGAAGGGCAGGCGTTTCTCTATCAGCTGGTGAAATCGCTGGCAAAATCGAGCAAGTAGTTTCGCGACGGGCGGCGCGCCCGGCGGGCATTTCGAGCGACTTGGGAAAGTCATGGCGACTGTTCGCTCTTGCGCTCGACGTCTACTTTGTGGAGGCGTTTCGCAACCTGCCGGAGCGCCCGGATACAGTGGTCATAGCAAAATTCCTGCATGTGGTCATTGTCACGCGCCACTTTGTACGTGACAGTAGGGGTAATTGTGTTGGTCGAGTGTTCGTCGAGGGCCAAACTGCAGGAAAGTGAAGTTAGGAAACGTCCCGGATGACCGCCAATGATCGCTGCCAGGGAGTAACTTCCACGCTGAGCGTGATTCGACTCGTGGCCTGTAGTACGACCCTTTTGATCATGGGAATCTCGGCCATGGCCTGGGCCGGACACAGTGCGGAGACCCGCACAGACGCATTGCCTGTCCTTGTCGAGCTGTTTACCTCAGAAGGCTGTTCCACTTGTCCGCCCACCGATGCAATGCTTGAGCAAATGGACACTCAACCACTTCCTGGAGCGCAGTTGATTGTTCTGAGCGAACATGTGGATTATTGGGATCATGATGGCTGGAAGGATCCGTACTCCTCGTCGTCGGCGACGGACCGGCAGAAAGAGTACGTCCGTGCGCTGGGACTGAATACCGTATATACGCCGCAAATTATCGTCGACGGCACGAGCGAATTGCAGCGCGGTGATCCCGAGCGGGCCAAGCAGCAGTTCCAGAAGGTGCTTGCAGCTGGCAAAATCCCTGTGCGCATCACTTCGGCAAGCGTGGAAACAAGAACTCCGGCGGTCGTTCGAGGCCGCATCGAAGTGGATGGAAATTTCGAAAAAAACAACGCCGATATATTCGTTGTGCTGGCCCTTGATCACGCGGAATCCCAAGTTTTACGGGGAGAGAATGGCGGCAAACATCTGCGGCACGTTGCGGTAGTCCAAGAACTCAAACGGATTGCCAAACTCGAAAAGGGAAAGAATGTGAGTCGAGATTTCGAATTGAAACTTAAGCCCGGCACGGATCCGGCCAACCTGCGAATCGTTGCTTTTGTGCAAGAAACCGGTCCAGGGAGAGTGCTGGGGGTTGCGTTGCGAAAGCTCTAGAATCCAGGGCCGGGAACGGCACCGGCCAGAAATCCAACAATCAGAAGCACATCCAGAACTTCAAACGGAGAAAGTTTCAGCTACTTGAAAAGAGCCGACTGAGCAGACAGATCGTCGGGATCGCGAAAGTTGCTGAGCCCCACGCCGACCAGACGAAAGCGTTGTTTGGGGCTCAAGTCTATGCGCTGGCGCAGGGCCAGGGCGATGGTGGTCAATTCCTCGCAAGACGAAGGAGGCGCTTGGGGCGTATGACTGCGCGTGAGAATCTTGAATTCGCTTGTCTTCAGTTTGAGCACCACGGTGCGTGCGATACGCACTTCGTTCCGTGAGGCCGTCCAGGCTTTTTCTGCGAGGCTGCGGATCATTGCTTCGGTCTCGCTCAGAGGCACATCGCGCTCGAAAGTGTCCTCGGCCGATACCGATTGCGTCGGTCTGTCCGGGACAACTTCGCTCTTGTCGATGCCTCGGGCCAGCTCGTAGAGACGCACGCCATAGCGGCCGAAGTGGTTTTCAAGCGCCGGCAGATCCAGCCTGCGCAAATCCCCCACTGTCTGAACGGCAAATTTCTTCAACTTTTCTTCCGTCACCTTGCCTACGCCGGGAACACGATCGACAGGCAGGGGTAACAGGAATGAGTCTATTTGTTCCGGCTGGATGACGAACAGACCATCCGGTTTCCGCCAATCGGAAGCGATTTTTGCAAGAAATTTGTTCGGTGCCACGCCTGCCGAGGCCGTCAACTGCAATTCCTCACTGATCTGTTCCCGAATGGCGCGCGCCACACGTGTTGCGGTGGGCAAGCCGTTCTTGTTCTGCGTCACATCGAGATAAGCCTCATCTAGGGACAGCGGTTCGACCAGGTCCGTGTGACGTTTGAAAATTTCGCGCACGAGACGCGAGACGGCGCGGTAGCGCGGGAAATCCGGCGGGAGAAAGACGGCGCCGGGGCACAACCGTTCGGCGCGAATTGCGGGCATGGCGGAGCGCACCCCGAAACTCCTGGCTTCATAGGAAGCGGCACAAACGACAGACCGGTTGCCCCGCCAGGCGACAACGACGGGCTTGCCGCGCAACCGCGGATCGTCCCGCTGTTCAACGGAAGCATAAAACGCGTCCATGTCGATGTGGACGATTTTGCGGACGGTCATCCCTGCCATCTTAGCCCGGAGTGCGACAGGAGACGGTTGTGATTTTTGGGGGAACGGCCGTTTTACATTGCGCATATTTCATCCATTACCGTCATCTTCAGGCTGGTCACGGCCCGAGGCGGGATCGACTTCACGCCGCCGGTGCAGAGTTTGCAGGAGTTCGCGCCCAATGGACGTGCGGCGGTTCCGGCGCTGGCGGGTACAAGTTCTCTGGAACGTTGCCGCAATTTTGTGCGCAAGGGCAGCAGGGCAGAAGTTCCCAACGGTCTTGAACCCGCACCAAGTCGCGGAGACGGGATTTCACGCTGATTGCGCGCAACGTGGAATTTGGATATCGTCAGCCGTCTGCGCTGGAGCGGGCTGCGCACGACGCAGAGTTGCAACTGCCTAAGTGCGAGTTGCCCTGGTGAATCGGTCTGGGGCTGGGTGCATCTTCGAATGGAAAAATTGACTGCGCAACCACCGAGTCCCTGGCGTCCTCTAAAAATTCCGATCTTTCGCAATTTGCTGATCGCCGATTTCGCCTCCGACGTCGGCACTTTCCTGCAAGGCGTTGGAGCGGCGTGGCTGATGACCTCGCTTACGTCGAGCTCGGTCTACATCGCTCTCATCCAAACCGCAAGCGCGTTACCGTTTTTTCTGTTGGCCCTGCCCGCCGGTTCCATTGGAGACATCTGTGACCGCAGGAAACTGATCTTGGGCACGGAATTTTGGATGGTGGGCGTCGCAATTGTTCTCGCTGTGGCAACCATTACGGACACGATGACCCCTTGGCTGTTGTTGTTGTTGACGTTTGGGTTATCGGCAGGCGACGCGATCGAGTCTCCCAGTTGGCGCGCGATCTTTCCCGAGCTGGTGCCGAAGGAGGATCTTGGCCCGGCGTTGGCGCTCAACGGTATCGAGTTCAATCTCGCTCGCGCAGTCGGTCCAGGCCTGGCAGGTCTGATCATTGCGGTCGCTGGCATCGGCACCGCATTCGTCCTCAACATATTTTCCTTCCTCGGCGTCATCTGGGTTGTCGCCCGTTGGAAGCGTCCGGTGCGCAAAAGCAGATTGCCGGTAGAAACGATGGCCGGAGCTACGCGCGCCGCCTTGCGCTACGTTCGCTACTCACCGGATATCGTCAAACTACTGATTCGTGCGGCTTGCTTGATTTTCTTCGCGAGCGCTTTTTGGGCGCTGTTGCCGGCCATTGCCAGGAAGCTAACGGAAAGTTCGCTCGGATACGGATTGCTGCTTGGTTGTTTCGGTGTTGGCGCGGTCATCGGAGCCATCGCCTTGCAACGCGCACGAGCCTTGTTCTCAGTGGAAACCATCGTGTCCGGAGCTACGGCTGTTTTCGCCGCAATCACGTGGGCGCTGGCGACCCTGCACGTATTGTGGCTGCTTTGCATCTTGAGTCTGTTCGGCGGCGCGGCCTGGACCGTCTTCCTGTCGGTCTTCAATATCCTTATTCAGAAACTGGCACCCGACTGGGTGCGTGCACGCGTTCTCGCGATCTACTTGCTGGTATTTCAAGGGAGTATCGCTTTTGGCAGCGCGCTGTGGGGTGTCGCTGCCGATCATACAAGTGCCAGCAGCGCCCTGATGCTGTCGAGCGCGGGGATCGCTCTTTGTCTGGTCCTCCCGTTTGCTGCCCGACTGCCAGAACCTCCGGGCTCACTGGACATATGGAATCACTGGGGGAAAGTGTCGATGTTCGAAGAGCCGGAACCTGACGAAGGGCCGGTCATGGTTACTGTCGAATACAAGATAGATCCGGCCACGGAGTCCGAATTTCTCGACGCGATGCACGACTATCAGCGGATTCGCCGGCGCGATGGCGCGACCCGTTGGGGTATCTTCTACGACGTCGAAATTCAGGGTGTGTACGTGGAGAATTTTCTCGTGGATTCGCTGGCTGAGCACGAACGGCAACACGATCGCTTCACCGTTGCCGATCGTGAATGTGAAGAGCGCGTCTTGCGATTTGCCGTCCAGCCGCTGAAGACGCGACATTTTCTCTACGCCGATAGAATTGAACCGCAGGGCGGAGAGAAATAGGATTTGCCGAATTTAGTAAAGCGCGACTCTGTCCATGACGAAGTGTTGGGACGCGCGTTCCCCAAAAAGCGGCCTACCTGTTGTGCTTGCGGATGGCCTGCAGATGGGGGCTGAGGCTCAGGCGGCGGACACAGAGCTGCAGCGAAACACAGCGGCACCGCAGTAGATGCCGGAGAAGTGATTTCAAACGGCGCGCGCAACGGATGCTTTCCTCCACTTCTTGAATTTTCCGGTGCGCCAACTTTCTCCAGCGGGAGCCGACCGGAGTAGTTTCCCGCAAGCCATCAAGAAACACCTTGATCTCGTTCAGCGTAAACCCCATATCCCTGGCAAAACAGACGAGCAGGACCCGGCGCAGGGCCTCGTCGGGAAAGCGCCGCTGGCCACCGGTGCGGTACGCAGCAGCGAGTAGGCCGCGTTTCTCGTAGTAGCGGACGGCGGAAGGCTTGAGCCCGGCCCGGCGCGCGAGCTCTCCGATCTTCATGCTGTTCCTCCCGCGGGTCTGCCCAATAACTCTTTGACTTGAAGTCCACTTTAACTTCTAGCATGGGGCCTAAGTCGTGGCAAACGCGATCGGAGGAAACCATGGCAATCGAAAGGCAACAGTTCATCGGAACACGGAAGCCAGCGGCGGTGGCAATCATCGTCACGCTTTTGCTGACCTGCAGCGGAGCGTCACTGCTGCATGGGCAACACGCGCCCGCGAAGACGGAGAAAAAGACAATGACAACGACCGGCAAATTCTATTGCAATACCAAGGCGCTCAATCCGGCGGAGCGCACGCGTCACAAGGAACTAACCGAACGGTTGATCGCCGCGCGGCGCGGGATCGCGGAGACCGAAAAGGGCTACGAATTCCAATACAGCCCGACCAAGATTTCTTTTGCCGAGCTGGCGGACTGGGTGGTGTGGCCGAAGGCAAGTGTTGTCCGTTTTTTGATTTCCATATTGATTGGGAAAGAGAAGGGCAATTGTTCTGCCTTCGTCTAACGGGAGAGGAGGGAATTAAACCGTTCATTCGTTCGGAGTTACAGGTTGGCGGACGGATCTGAGGGAGCGATCTTCTGACGCTGCGATCGCCGTGTTCTGTTGGCGGCCCTACAGGAAAGCCCGCGCTGTCACCTTTTTCCGAAGCTCCTGCTGTAAACTACGGTCGTAATGGAACACTCCTTCATTTGCCCGTATTGCGGGGAAGAGATTTCGATGGTTCTGGACTTGTCGGTTCGCCGGCAAAGCTACGTAGAAGATTGTGAAGTTTGCTGCAACCCGATCGAAGTCAGTTACAGCGTGCAGGACGATGTCCTGGCCAGCTTCGCCGCCAAGATTCTCGAATAGCTCCCCTTCAGCACGGAAGCAATCGACAAGACTCATTCATCCGGCCGGGCAGCGAACATTCTTCTCGCCCGTGTGCCTGCCAGCAGCTCTCGCGATGGAGTCCAGATCGGCAATCAACTGGAAAGGTAGACGCAGTGTTGCAGCAAGATTTTTGCGAAGAAGTTCGGCTGAAGATGTGCCGGGAATTAACCGCGACCTGCATATGGGCGTGGCCCTTAGCGGTTTGCGCGCGCTACGAGATTGCAAGAATCTTACGGGCGATGACGCGCGCCATCACATTCATTAAATAAAATTAAAGCAATATGCGACGACACGTTTTGACAGACGCACGATGTATTTTCCGCGCACCGATCTTTCCCGGTCTCGATCTTAAGACGCGTCGGCAGCGCAAAAGGTTTCATTCTGTTTTTTATATTAATCTATAACTAGTTATATATATTTAAAGTACGACTAATTCGGTAGGCTTACACCAAGTTACTCATTTCTATGCGTTTGATTTTTTTATCCACAATGGCACGCGACTTGCATGAAGCCAGTGCCGCTTGTTTTGGGTAAGAGCTCAACTCTCGCGACACAATGCGTCGCCGTCGATCGCGATCGATCTTCCGGCAGCGCGAGTCCAACTCAACTGAGGTCCACCAAGGAGGTAATTGCCTTGAAGCAAAAAGTTAGCCGTGTGTTTCTTGCCTTGCTGTTTGTTTTTACGCTTGGCGGAAGCGCATCCTTCTCGCAAACCAATACCACAGGAGAACTCTCCGGCACGATCACCGATCCGAGCGGTGCGCCGGTTCCTTCCACCACCGTTCATCTCCACAGCATCGACAAGGGCGACAATCATGACGCCACCACGACTTCCACCGGCGCCTATCGTTTCTCCCTGCTGCTTCCCGGGCCCTATGAGATTAAGGTGCAAGCCAAGGGATTTCAGACCGTAGTCCGCAACGTACAAGTTTCTCTCGGCGAGACCGCCAGTGCCGATATCGTTCTCTCTCTTGGCGCCGAGAGCGCAACCGTCGTGGTGACCGAACAAGAACCCTTGATGCAGACCGAGAACGGAAATCTCTCCAGCACGGTTTCTGAAAAACAGGTTCAGAACATGCCCAATCCCGGAAACGACCTAACCTATCCCGCGCAAACCGCTCCCGGTGTCGTTATGAACACGGCGGCCGGCTTTGGAAACTTCGCTGTCTCTGGAATTTCGGGTACCTCCAATCTTTTCACTCTAAACGGAATGGATGACAACGATCCGTATCTCAACCTCAATAACTCTGGCGCCAGCAATCTTCTCCTCGGCCAGAACGAAGTTCAGGAGGTGTCCGTTGTCACCAATGGCTATGGCGGCGAATTTAACGGCCTTGCTGGCAGCAACATCAACTACGCAACGCGCTCCGGCACCAACCGCTTCCACGGCCGGGCCCTTTACTATTGGAATGGCAGCGCCCTCAATGCCAACAGCTGGTTCAACAACAACACCGACACTCCGAAGTCTTTTGTCAACGCCAATCAGTGGGGGGCCGATTTCGGCGGCCCGATCATCAAGGACAAGCTCTTTGGCTATTTCAACACGGAAGGATTGCGCGTCATTGTACCAACCAGCGTGAGCGCCATCCTCCCAAGTCCCCAGTTCGAAGCGGCCACGCTGACGAATCTGACAAATCTCGGACTCACAGCTTCGGTCCCGTTCTACCAAAACATGTTCAATCTTTATAACGGCGCGAACGGCGCAGCTTCAGCCACCGCCGGGAACGGGACCGATCCTTTAGGCTGCAACGGTTTCGTCGGACCGGGCGGCCTGGGCACCACTGTTCCTTGCACTGTCAATTTCCGATCTACCGCGGGTCAGCTCACGCATGAAGCTCTTTACAGCACTCGCGAAGACTGGAACATTGGCAGGAACGATCGTCTCTATGGTCGCTTTCAAAAGGACCACGGTCTGCAGGCCACGGTCACCGACCCCATCAATCCGTTCTTCAATCTTCAGAGCGACCAACCGGAATACCAGGGACAGCTGTCGGAAACACACACTTTTGGCTCTGGCGCCGTCAACCAGTTCATTCTTTCCGCGCAATGGTATTCAGCGCTTTTCAATCCCGCGAATCCCTCCGGCGCGATCTCGGCCTTTCCCACAACGCTGGCATTTTCAGATGGCAGTCTGACCACACTCGGCGGGCTCGATTACATTACCCCACAAGGCCGCAACGTTTCCCAGGTACAGTTCTCGGACGACTTCTCCAAGATCATCGGCCGGCACACGATGAAGTTCGGCTTGAAATACCGGCGTAACGATGTAACCGACTCATCTTATGGACAGTTCACCAGCGGACTACTGGTTACTCCGAATCTTGACTCGTTCTATAACGGCGGCACCGGCAGCGTTCTGGAACAAAACTTTCCGACCGCGGCTTCCCAGCGGTTCAAGTTCTATTCGCTCGGCGGTTATGCAGAGGATGATTGGCAGGTGAAATCCAATCTCACCGTTACTCTCGCCCTCCGCGTCGATCATGCTTCCAATGCCGTTTGCAAGAACAATTGCTTCGCGCGGCTTACCGAACCCTTCAATCAGCTCATTAACGATCCCAGCCTGAACGGCGTTGACGTTCCCTACAATCAGATCCTCGGCACTGGCAATCGCACCGTGTTGACGGGATTAACCAATCTCGAGTGGGCTCCTCGTTTCGGTTTTGCCTGGCAGCCCTTCGGCAGGGAACACCAGACAGTCGTTCGGGGCGGCATCGGCATTTTCTGGGACGCTTTTCCCGGTCAAGTGGTTGACAACTTCTCTGAAAACCCGCCGTTGCTGCAGAGCTTCACTGTTGGTGGTGGCAATCAGACCATTACCCCAGGCGAAACCAACAGCCTGTTCGATCTCGCTGCCGCATCGAACCAGGCTTTTCTTTCCGGCTTCAACTCCGGCGCAACTCTGGCCCAACTCCAGGCGGCCGTACCGGGTTTCACTCCGCCGGGCATCTCCGTTGCGAATCCGTTCACCAATGTGCCCCAGTATCAGAAGTGGAGCCTGGGAATTGAGCAGGGCTTTGGGCACAATACGTCGGTCAGCGTGACCTATACCGGTAATCATGGCATTCACGAACTGGTGCAAAACCAGTCACTCAATGCCTTTGCCAGCGATTTTACCGGACTTCCCACCACGGCACCGGATCCGCGCTTTGGCCCGGTGAATGGCCTCTATTCCGAGGCCGTCTCCAATTACAACGGCATGACGGTTTCCGCTCAGCATCGCTACTCAAGCGGCGTCGTGCAATTTAACTACACCTTTAGTCACGCGATTGACGAAGTCTCAAACGGCGGCTTCTCACCCTTTATTACGACGCAATTCGGCTCAACAAACACGGCGCCAATCGTCCCGCAAATTCCGGGTGATCTGCGAGCAAACTACGGCAACGCCGATTATGACGTTCGCCATTACGTGAGCTTTAACTATGTTTGGGAATTGCCGTTGCGTCGACTCACCTTCGGCCACGGGCCCGATCCGCTTATGCGCGGCTGGCAAGTTTCGGGCACGCTGTTTGCCCGCTCGGGCCTTCCATTCACCGTGGTTGACCTGGACACCTCCAATACCCTGGCCGCAACGAATTATGGCGCGCTTACGGAAGTTTTCGCCACTGTTGCGGGCTCCACTCATCTCACCTGTTCTGGACCTGGCTCCAACGTTGGCGCGCCCTGCTTCAACACTTCCGCATTTTCTCCGTCGCCGAATGGGTTCGGCAACCTCGGCCGTAACACGCAGCGAGGACCCGGCTACTTCAATTCGGACTTTTCCATCATGAAGATGATCCACTTGCCACGCTGGGAGGCGGCGCAATTTGGACTCGGCTTACAGTTCTACAACATCTTCAACCATCCGAACTTTGACGCTCCAGTGGCCAACATCGCGGATCCGCGCTTCGGCACGATCATCCGCACCGTCTCGAGTCCGACGACGCCGTTCGGTTCAGGCTTGGGCGCGGACGCTTCGCCACGCATCATTCAGATCAAAGCCCAGTTCACCTTCTAGTCCCGTCAAACACGCCAGCACTGGCGCAGATCGACGGACGCCGCGGGGAGCCTGTAAAGGCTCCCCGTTTTCTTTGTTTATCGTTCCATCGTGCCAACTTCACGTTCATAGGTGGAACTGCGACCGACATTCCCACATACTATCGGTATTCAAGGAATTTGACCCAGACGGCCGGGACATCGATGCAAGCGGAATTCCGAGTTCAGCAGGCCATCCAGGGCCTTCTAAACCGTTTCGTTTTCTTCTTTCTGCTGCGCGGCTGGAAGGCGATCTAGGTTGTGGGTTCACAAAACCTCGGCGGGATTCGAGGTCCGGCCCGCATTCGTCGTCCTGGCGCAGGCAAGAGGGGGCGATGGACGGGTATGGCGTCGGACCAACCGAGCTAAGCGCGGAATCGTCTTACGTACGAACGACATACGCGCAATGACCGTCTCGCTGGTTCGCTGCATCTAAAGGAGCGGGCAATCGATTCGGCTATTTTCCAAACATTTACAAGCGGCCTGGCAAGCGAGAACATTATGTTTCGGGCGTCGACCACACAGAAGCGGAGACTCTCACAGACCACGTGTTGTGAATCCGGTCGGAAAAGGATCATCAGCGGTGCAGACTTCTCAAGTTCTACAAGCATGGGGCAAGATTCTCAAAGGCGAGCATCCCTCTCTTTCTATTGAAATTACCCGGGAATGCCCCCTGAAATGTCCAGGGTGCTACGCCTATGACGATGCTCATCTGGGAGGAGGGCAGACGCTGCGCGAATTGAACGATCGCCGGGGGCAATCGCTGGTCGATGGCGTGCTCGAGGTTGTCAATCGCCTCAAGCCATTGCATCTCTCCATTGTCGGGGGCGACCCGCTCGTGCGGTACCGGGAGCTTGAGTTGCTGATTCCGCAGCTGGTCGGCCTGGGGATTCACGTGCAGATTGTTACCAGCGCGTTCCGGACCATGGGTCCGACTTGGCCGAACCTGGAGCGCCTGCACGTTGTTGTGTCCATTGATGGGTTGCAACCGGAGCATGACCTCCGCAGGGCGCCGGCGACCTATGAGCGCATTCTAAAAAATATCGCGGGGCAAAGGGTCACGATCCACTGCACGGTTACAGCCCAGATGATGAAGCGGCCGGGGTACCTGGCCGAATTTTTGGAATTTTGGACACCACGGCCGGAGATCAAGAAGGTGTGGTTTAGCCTGTTCACTCCCCAGGTCGGAGATCAGTTGCCGGAAATACTGAGTGCCATGGAGAGGGAACAAGTCATTTCCGACATGACGCAATTACGAAAGCGATTTCCGAAACTGGACATGCCGCAGTCGGTGATTCGACAGTTCGCTACTCCGCCGCGAGGACCCGACGATTGCGTGTTTGCCCTTACCACCCAGACGCTCTCTGCGGACCTCAGAACCAAAATCACGCCGTGCCAGTTTGGCGGCAATCCGGACTGTGCCTCTTGTGGATGTCTCGCATCCATGGGGTTGGCTGCAGTCGCTGCGCACAAATTGGGCGGCATACTGCCGGTCGGATCCATCTTCAATGCTTCCATTAAAATTGGACGGAAGTGGGCAAAATCCAGATTGCAGAATCAGACGCAAAATACGCCGCTGCCAATCCTGCAGGGAAGTGAAGAGCCGCGGGGCAAAGGGGGAATTGCTTTTTGAAAACTGCCGACCAAGCAGGCTTTTTGTCTGCGCAACAGAGAATGGAGTTCGAGCCCCGTTGCGATTTAGGGTGGCGACCCGTGCCGAACCCGGCGAGAAACGCGTAAGCGGGGTTCACCAAGCTGGCGGCGGTAGAGGAAATTTAGCTGCGCGTCAAGATTTACTGCGCGAGGGCGACCAGGTTTTGTTCGCAAACCGTCTGAACAGCAGCGTAGCGGCTCTGTGCATTGAGTTGCCGCATGATCCTGTGAACATGGTTTTTCACGGTGAATTCTGAAAGCCGCAGGCTGCCTGCAATTTCTTTGTTGGTAAAGCCGCGCGCGAGAAGGGCGACAAGTTGCTGCTGCCGAGGCGTGAGTCCAAGCTCATTGCAAAGTCGCTGATTTAAGATCATGCCTCCCTCACGGGTAGAGCGAGCCACAAATTGAAACAGGTGATGACACAGCATTGGAGGACAAACGGCTTCTCCGGCATTCACTCTTTGCACCGCGGTCACCGCGTCTTCTGCGCTGGCTTCTCCAAGAAGGTATCCGCTGACACCTGAACGAATGGCCCGCAAGAAAACATCGGAGTCGTCATCCATACCGAACAGAATGGCCTTCCGTCCCGGTGTGAGACCCAGCAGATCTCCGACGAAGTTCTGCGGAAATATCGCTGCCGAGGCCTGATCAGCCAGTAAAACATCCCACTGGCACGAGGCGGCTTGTTTGTATGCCAATTCTGAGTGCCGTACCGATCCGACCACAGTGGAATCCGAGTTTTGCCGAAAAATCGCGGTCATGGCTTCGCGGAGCATGCGATTTTCGATTATAAGGAATAATTTGATAGAAGTGTTTGTCCGGCTATCTTTCTGAAGTTTCATAATTACGGGGACCGTCCATGAATTTTCTAGTTCCCATCCGTGACATTACGGATACCAACTAGCTTTGTCAATCAAGCCGTGTCAACGGCATGTCATTATTCTGTCTATTGAGAAACGAAAGGCAATGGGGGAAATCCTGTACGCGCCCCCCCCGGCGATGGTGGAAGAAAACTCCTCAGAACAGAGTCGTTTTCGCCGTCCGCGGGGCGGATTGTTCTGAATAGGGGAGCCGTACCAGGACTGTCGTTCCGAATTCGGAAGTCTCTTCGATGTGAACGCTTCCAGAATGATCTTGGACGATCTTGCTGACAATGGCCAGGCCGAGTCCGGTGCCGTTCAGCTTGCCGTGACTCACAAACGGGTCGAATGCGGTGCTGCGAATGCTGGGCGGAATTCCCGGCCCGGTATCCTGGACGCGGATCTCAAACTCGTTGCGATTGTTTTGCACCGTAATCGTTATGGGCCCGAGATTACCGGCAGTGGCTTCGCAGGCATTGAGAATTAGGTTGAAAAAGACGCGCTCCAGCTTGCGGGCGTCGAACATACCTTCCTGGTCCTCGGCGCCCAAGAGCACTATGCGCGCATTGCGGAATTCGGGTCGCGCATGGATGGCTTCAATGGCGCGACGGATCAGCTGTCCAATAAGCGTGCGGGTGGGCGTAATAGCGGTCCTTTGATACGAGAGTTCTCGGAGAGAATCAATCAAGTCCGTCATCTGCGTCGCAGCAGTCTGGATCTCCTCATAGATCTCGTCTTTATCGAGGTTCAGATTGTCGGCCTCATGCAAGAACTCCGCGTTGGCTACCACCGCAGCCAAATAATGGCGCAAATCATGAGAAATTGAGCTGGCGGCCCGCGCCAGCGCTGCGATCCGCTCGGTCTCAATCCTTTGCTGCTGCAGAGCGAGCAATTGGCCACGCATTTGGGCAAAGGAAGTACTGAGCTCGATCAGCTCCGTACTTCCGCGCGGCGTAATGGAGTACGTAAAATCACCGGAGGCAAGAGCCTTGACGCCGGCAACGATGTTGTCAAGGGGATGCGTGATCGTGCGCGCCACAAATCCGAAAAGAAGAGCGCCAAATAGTATGGCGAGACCACCGGTTGTGTAAATGGTGTAGTTCAGTCGCCTGATAAAAGTATTGACTGGTATCAGAGGCATCATGACGTAACAACGAACAGGCGAAGGGGATGAGCCATGTAACAAGACGAATGAATAGGCGTATTGGTCGGTTTCCAGAGTTATCAAACCGGTGTTTAGCAGCCCAGCCATACTTCCGGAACGAAATCTGCGCTGAAGATCCGCTTCATCGCGTGCCGGCAGGGTGGAGGCGATGACCGTGTCGCTGGTTGTCAAAGCAATCTGATTGTTGGCCACAATCGCCAGTTGCTGGGCGACGGCGGAATCCACTTGATAGCCAACAGCGAGAAAGCCCAATTGCTGCATCGTCGCTCCCGCCCCCGACGTGATGGGATGCAGAAAAACCCAGTACAACCGGCCGTCGTCATACCACCAGGAAGCATCTTCGCCTAAATCCATTGATCGCTTCAGATCACGTTGCGCCATGACCGAGGACCAGCCTGGTTTGGTCATGTGCAGCGCGACAACATCCCGGTCAGGCCTGGCCAGTACAAAAAGGTCGCTTCCTGCAAGCTTCCAGAAAGTTTCTGATCCATCTTGAATGGTGGGAGCGTGTTCTGTGGACATCAAAGCTTTGAGGGTCGGAAGATCAGCCAGCATTGCGGCAGTGCGAGAAAGCTGCAATTCTCGCTGACGCTGAACGCTCTCAAATGCACGCACCGAATCTTCGGTTCCATTCCGAACCTGTTTTTGTATCTCGACATTTACGGTGTGGCGGATAAACAAAAGGAGAGAACCGGTCAACCCAAAAATGATCAATAGGGCTGAGATAAAGAGCTGGGAGCGAAGTCGGAATGGTTTCATGGCGCGTCGGCGAACACGATCAGGGATTCGTGGCGCTTGCTGCCTCTCCCAAGACAAATTTGTATCCTGCGCCGTGCATGGTGATCAGAAAGCGAGGCACGGCCGGGTCCGGCTCTAATTTTTGTCGAAGCCGAAGCACGTGATTGTCAACAGTCCTGGTAGATGGATAGTTCTGATAGCCCCACACCTCATTGAGAAGCTCTTCTCGTGATACGACGCGTCCTGCAGAAGTAGCTAGGTACTTCAAAAGTTTGAATTCCTGGGTCGTCAGTGTAACGATCTTGCCGCCTCTACTCGCCTCCATACTGGTAAAATTGATGCGCGCATCGCCAAATGTCAGGACTTCATGATGGACAGATTTGGTTGCGAGTTGCGAGGCAACGGCGGGCCGAGTGCCAGAGCGTCTCATCGCGCGCCGAACGCGAGCCAGGAGTTCTTTGGGGCTGAAAGGCTTGGTGACATAGTCGTCGGCCCCCAGCTCAAGAAGCAAAACCTTGTCCTCAACGTCAGAGTTCGCGCTCAAAACAACAATTGGAACTGATGCCGCAAAGGATTTGAATTCCCGGCAGAGTTCTTTGCCAGACATTCCAGGGAGTTTGAGGTCGAGAACCACAGCACAGGGAAGCTGCTTGCGAAAGAGCTCAAGGCCCGCCAGTCCATCCGAGGCAATCTGTACTTGAAGTGAGTCAGACTCAAAAAGGCGTTGCAACGTACGTTGCATGGGCCGGCTGTCTTCTACAACAAGTACGCAGTCCATAGTGTTCATCTCTTCTCGTTGAATTTCTCTGCCCGGCAGAGAGTGACCACCTGAAGTCGGATAGTTTAGATCATTCATTATGATACCTCTCTCTGTCCTAGCGGCGATTCTAGATGCGATTCCGGTTCGCCTACACGCGCGAGGTTTAGTGCCCGCTTCCAACGGAGGTGCTGAAGGGGCAACCCCAGGATTGCTCCGCCATGGGCTAGGCAACGGCCAAGCGCGTATCGAAATTGTTCGGTTCGGAACTGGAACGAAATGCGACGATCTGCTGGCTCGGAAGCGCCAACAAATTGTTGTGTTTTGCGCGGCAGCAGCCGACTTCGCAGATATTGCCTCCGGAGCTGGCGATCCGGAACAAACTCCCGTGCCAGCAGGATATTGGTCAAGCTGCCGGGCCAATCGCAGGTAGCCCATGGCACCGAAAAATGATCCAACCACGCCAGGAGCGGGCCGGTCAGAGCGGCGCTTGACCAGACCTTTAAAGAACCGGGAACCGTCCCCGGGAAAAGGCGCTGCGTCAGCCCCAGCACGAACGCAAAAATACGTTTTGTCGAACGGGACTGTCCCGCACGGACGATGATCCGGCTCCAAAGTTCTTGATTGTCGCAGTGAACTGCCAGGAAGCGCGCGATTTCAAGAAGCCAGGAAAGCCGAATCCAGGAACGCGAGGAGTGACGATAGACATGGAGAACTTGCAGCAAGAATCTGTCTTCGAGCGACAAGCCGAAAAAAGGCACCCCCTGAATCGTCATCGATTCCGCATTGGCCAGACTATCACCGGGAACTTCAAAGGCGAGCCATGGACTATTTTCGACAATACAGGTGTGGAGATCCAATTGCCGTTGTTGTTGAATTGCGTAGATGTCATCCCTTTGAGTGGGAATATGAACTGACGGTGTCAGAAAGCAAGATTCTTCTGTTGGTGACAAATGGGCGGTGGAATAACCGAAAGTCCGCAATATTGCAGCAACAGCTTCGACGTGTTCGGGAGCGACCAGAAAGTCAAAATCGGTTTGATGTCTGAGGGCGGGATCTTCGCAGAAATCGGGAACGAGACTAAACCCTTTCAGGGTACATGCGCGAATGCCTTGAGAAAATAGTGCCACGTTGATTCGGTGAAATTCTCCCAACATGTCGCGCAACCGCAACCGGTTTTTGTCTAGCCGCAGCTCCAGGGCTTCGCGAAAATCAGACGAAAGCGCCTGCGTGGCTTCGTGGGTTTGTACTTGTCGAAGAAAGCTCAGGGCTAGGCCGCTGCGATCCAGCCATGCCAGGAGCGTTCTGCTTTCCCCTTCGCTGAGACTTCTCAGCGTTCCAAGCCGCGAGAAATCCGGGTCACACTGCAGCGCGGAAAGAATGATCCCCTTGGCCACTTGCTTAGGCATTGACAGTACTTTCGTGGCCGCCGCGAAAGCTGCTGTGAGATCGTTCGTTCGTCAGACGGCGGAATAACGGCAGCAGAACGTGCTGGAACGTACGGGCGTCCACCTCGGCTCCGATAAAGCCGAGTAGTTGGCGCCGTTCGTAATCCAAACCAACCAGGCATGCGGTCCCCATTGCCACGGTCAGCAATTTTCCGGATGTCATCAGCATTGGTTCCTCGAGGACTCCGCGTGCGTCGTAGTCCCGGACGATTTTCCATTCAAAAACACATTTGTCAGACTCATTGTTGATAGTCGCGAGTGGAAGTTCCGGAAGAAGAGAGAAATCATTCGTCTGAACCACCACGCGTGTTTGGCCGACATCGAAAACTGCCCGCAACGGCGTAGGGACGAATCTATGCAGAGCATCGAGCGGATCGGAGCACTCGCTATACGCCATATTTGGCCTCCGACAGAAATTGCTCGATGGCTTCGGCGGTTTTGTGAGGATCATCTCCGGTACGCAGCAGCCACGATGGGTACTCCGAGAGGCGATTGATGATTTCTGAGCGAGAGGTCTTTGCGGAGGAGAGTTCTTCCGGCAGTCGCTCGGCGTTCGATTCGAAATAGTGGCGGACGTCTTCCGGTTGCGACGGAAGAAACCGCGTGCCGGGGAGCGTGGTGCGCTCAAGGAAAATCGTCAGCTTTGGTTTGCACGACGAAATTGCAGCTGACCGATGGAAGCGCCCGGGCTCAATTTCATAGGCAATCTCTCCGTTCAGAGTCTTTCTTGGGATGCTTTTTTGCAGCTCTGGAAAGAAGCGCGACGTGTCCGGGAGTAGCTTGATGGGTGCCGACAGGCCTTCGGCCACCAAGCTTTCATTCTTCTGCGAAAGGTACGTCCAATCATCGGAAACTACTGTAAATCCACGGGATGCCAGTGCCGCGGTCAATGTTGATTTTCCCGACCCGGAAACTCCGGTAATGAGCAGTCCATCGCTGTTGCGTACCAGACACGCACAATGCACAGGTGCGACTCCGAGAGTGGTCCCGAGAACCCCGAGGGTTATCGGGAGAAATTTGCCTTTCCAAAACGCGGCGTCACGCGCGGCTTCACTGGAAAGCACTCCCCGAACTTCTCTTCTGAGCAGATCGTAGGTTACAAAACTCCCTGGCTCGATCATGGCGAAAACTAAATGCCGCATTCCCCGGAAATGCGTCGTTTTGTTCGGGCCTGAGCCCAGCGATGAGTCTTCGATAATTTCCATGTGAAAAGTAGCCGCGGCCGAGTCCGCAGGTGACGATTGCCAGGGCACGGCCTGCTGTAGAACGTTGTGCGAATTGGTTGCAAGCAGGCAGTGCGCTCCTCCCAGAGAGAAGTCTGTCCGGAAAGGCAGATTCATACGATCGAATGTGAATGTCACCGTCACAGTGTTGTCCAATGTAGCGCGAAATCAATCGCGCAAAACACTTCAGAACAACAAATGACAGCCGTGTGACATGCCCGTGACAAATTCACGGAGCAGCCTGGCGTAACGTTTGCAATGCGCTATTGGGAAGCCATTGATGTCTAAAAAAGTCGTTTTCTTTTTTCCGTCTTTCGCCAGTTCGGAAGCCACCGCGCCCCTGGGGATCCTCGCTGTAGCCACCCCCCTTTTGAACGCCGGGTATTCCGTAAAACTAGTTGACTCCACGATCACGCCCAATTTCAAGAAGCGGGTACTTGAGGAAGTCCGTGACGCGCTCTGCCTTTCGATCTCGCTGGTGACCGGCCCGATGATTCGCGAAACTGCGGAAATCGCCAAGGCCGTTAAGAAGTGGAATCCTGATTTCCCAATTATTCTTGGTGGCTGGCACCCCTCGCTGCTCCCCAAACAAACGCTCGAAGCCGAATATATCGACATTGTTGTGAGAGGGCAGGGCGAAGAGACCCTCCTTGAACTTGTACAGCACCTCGAATCGCGTTCCGCCATCGATCTGATTCCTGGCATTGGTTTCAAGAGAGACGGGAAGCTGATTTTTACGACAGAGCGCCCGCTGAAACCCCTGGTGGAAATGCCGCCCAAGGCTTATCACCTTGCGGACTTTGATGCTTACCAGAAAAGCTGCGGGCGGAGATGGGCCATGTATATCTCCAGCCTCGCCTGTCCATTCAACTGCTCCTATTGCACGAATGCCGGCGTGTACGGGCGGAAATGGAACGCCTTGCCCGCTGGGCAATTCGTTGAAGAGACAGTGGATCTCACGAATCGTTATGGCTTGGAGATGTTGTGGATTGTTGACGACAACTTTTTGGTCGACCTGGACCGCGCACGGCATATCGCCGAAGGTTTGGTACGCGCGGGAGCGGACTTCAAGTGGAGCATTCAGGCAACCACAAACCTCACATCGCGATTGAGCGCGGAAGATTTGAAACTGCTGCGACGCAGCGGTCTTCATCAGATTTGTCAGGGCGTTGACTCCGGTTCGGACAAGATCCTCAAGTTGATGAACAAGACGTTTCAGGACTTCGATTCCATTTATGAAAGTGCCGCTCGCTGCCTGGAGGCCGGTATTCGTCCTTCCTTCAACATCATCTTTGCTTATCCCGGAGAGGGAACCAAAGAACGCCGCGAAACAATTGACTTCATGATGGACGTTTGCCGCAGATTTCCCGGCGCGGAATTTTGGACGAATATTTTTACGCCGTATCCGGGGTCTCCGATCATGGAGAAGGCTGAAGAACTGGGCATTCGCGTTCCCACCTCCTTTGAAGGATGGGCCGACTTTTTTCCTCGCTACACCATATTGCCGTGGCTTAGCGGCCGCGATCACCAGCGGCTGCAAACCATGCGCGAGTATCTGCGCATTGCATTTGACCGAGTTCCCATTGCCCTGGACACCCGGAAACGAACCACACGCATAGCTCAGAAAATGCTTTCGCTGCCTGCACGTTGGAGGCTGGATCACGACATATACGCCATGCCCGCTGAGATTTGGTTGAACAACAAATTGAAGAAGAGGTCGGCGGCGTTTAAACCCGCGGTAGACGCGAAGCGTCTGGAGCCATCAACGGGAGAGGTGGCCTGCTGATGAAGCGCAAGGTTGTACTTTTCTACCCGCCCTACGATGGACCCCCTCTTGGTGCGCCGCTTTGCCTGTTGAGTCTGGCATCGCCCCTCATCGATGCCGGCTTTGAAGTTTCCGTGATCGACGCAGCGATCAATCCACGTTGGTACGAGACTGTTCTCCGGGAAGCCAGCGATGCGTTGTGCCTCGGCATATCCGTGCTGACGGGACCAATGATCCAGGGCGCCGTACGAATCGCGAAGGCCATGAAGAGGGAAGCGCCAGGCGTACCGGTTCTTTTTGGCGGCTGGCACCCGAGCCTGTTACCGGGCCAGACGCTGCAGGAGCCCTATGTCGATGCCGTCGTCCGCGGCCAAGGCGAGCTGACGCTGCTCGAAGTCGCCGAAAGATTGGCCGAAAATAAGGAATTTCGCGACGTTCAAGGCGTTTCTTCCAAACAATTTGGCTTGCCTCAACACGCTCCGGAGCGTCGCGTTGCGCTGCTGGACGATCTTCCGACGCCAGCGTTTCAGCTCGCCGACGTAGACGCCTATGAGCGCGTTTCCGGAGAGCGCAAACTTGCGTATGCCACGAGCGTAGGTTGCCCGTATGCCTGCAATTACTGCACGGACATGGTTTTCTACAAACGACGCTTTAATGCCTTGGAACCGGATCGTGTGGTTCGCGAAGTTACCGAACTCGTGGAGAGATATCGCATTGCCGAAGTCGCAATGCTGGATTCGAATCTTCCCGTGGACTGGCGAAGGGCGCGCGAGATTGCAAAAGGTTTTCTTGATGCCAAAGTCCGCTTTCGTTGGACGTTTCAGGCATCCACCGACTTCCTTTGCCGCATGAGCGACGACGACGTCCGGCTTCTCGGTGAAAGCGGCGTCTCGCACATGGGCTTTGGAACCGAGTCGACTGCAGCTAGCGTTCTGAAGCTCATGAACAAGCGGCATCAGCGGGTTGACGAGATGTATGAAACCGCGCGCAAAGCCATGATCGGCGGCATTCACGTCACTTTCAATCTGATTTTTGGCTATCCCGGCGAAACCGAAGCAGATCGAATCGAGACGCTGCGCACCATGAGTGACATCGCTCGGCAGTTTTGGAACGTCAGTTTTTCTCCAAACATTTTCACGCCGTATCCCGGAATTCCCATCTGGCCGCAATTGCGTGAAATGGGGTTGCCGGAACCGCAGTCGCTCGAAGAGTGGGCGGAATTGCCCCTCGGTCGCAACACGCTGCCTTGGTTGCAGGGCAAGGAACTGGAACGACTGTGGAGAATGCTCGAGTTTTTCTTGCTCAATAACCAGTTGCGCAAAGCCACCAAAGACCATCCCAAGCTGCGCTCTGGCGTGCGCCGTGTGCTGGGAGCGCCCCTGCGCTGGCGCTTGCGCACCAACAAGTATTCTTTCCCCTGGGAATTGTGGGTGGGAAAAAAAATCGAGAAAGTAATCACGCGGAGATCGCTGGTAACGGGCCAGCCCCTGGGACCAGAAGGAGCCGAAGCTTGTTAGTATTTTCGAGCCAACGAAGTCTTGTGTTTTTAAGGCCTGCCCGATGACTGACGTGCTTCTCACGCATTCCTATCATCTGGGCTACGACCGCAAGCAGTTGCGGAAGATGATGCCGTATCCGCCGCTGGGCACGTTGTATGCGGCCAGCGTTTTGCGTGAGAACGGCTTTTCCGTCGCTGTGTTTGACAGCATGCTGGCAGAGCCAGAAGCCGGATATCGTGAGGCTCTCCGCATCCACCAGCCTAAAATCGTCGCTATTTACGAAGATGATTT